>MDSV01066038.1_pt1 | contig 20917 bp, 19 predicted proteins | sample 810851 | NCBI WGS metagenome assembly MDSV01 (sample SAMN05326640, study PRJNA326480) | marine metagenome | isolation source: seawater | place: Atlantic Ocean: North East | collected 2012 | reverse complement strand
GATTAAATTAACAAGGAAAAAAGGAACTTACCATAATAAAAATGATTTACCTAAAGATCTTAAGAGCTGGAACACAAAAATTAGTGATTATTTAAATTTGAATAAAAAAAAGTTTTAAATTATATTCTTCTTTAGGATAGGTTCTCCAGCCAAAATATTTTTTTTTGATTTTTTTCCTAAGATTTTAAAATATTGAGATGAACAAATTCCCACAAAAGGTCTTAAACTTACAATATTATCTTTAGTTAAAACCTCATCTTTTCTAATATTTTTTTTTGCAAAAATAGATCTTCTTAATTTTTTACTACTTTTTTCATGATGATTATCATTATTTTTTTTTTTAAGAGACAAGTAAATCTCCTTGTTAATATTACTTAAATTTTTTAACATTTCTGGAGTAATTGAAAATGACGAGTCTGAAGTTTGAAGGTTATCATTCAATTTGAAATGTTTTTCAATAGCCACAACTCCCATTGGGATACTTGCTATTGATGAATAGATGTCATCAGTGTGATCTGAAATTCCAATCATTTGGTTATTATAATATTTCTTTAAATCATTAATTCTAAATAGGTTTGTGTTTTGAAGTTTTGTTGGATAAGAGGAAACACAATGTAAAATTATTATTTTATTATGAAATTTTTTAATCTCTTTTATTGCTACATCAACTTCTTTTTTCGATGCCATGCCAGTTGAAATAATTATGGGTTTTTTTTTAGAAGCGATATAATTTATTAATTTTAGGTCAGTTATTTCAAATGATGCTATTTTATATAATTTAACATTAAGATTTTCTAATAAGTCTACACCTCTAACACTGAATGGACTACTAAAGATTATTTTTTTATATTTTTTTGCTAGATCGAAAGCTTCTTTATGCCAACTAAAAGGCGTACATGCTTTTTGATATAAATCCCACAAATACATACCTTTCCAAGTTCCAGATTTTATTTTAAAATTAATAGTTTTTTTTTTAAGTGTGATGTCTATTGGTTCGTAAGTTTGAATTTTAACTAAATCAGCACCATTTTTAAAAGCATGCTTTATCAAACTTAAAAATCTTGTTTTTTTTCCACCGTGATTTCCAGATATCTCAGCAATAATTTTTGGTTGTGAATTATAGCTAAAGAAAAAGTTTTTGGTTATTTTTATCATTTTTTAATATACAAGAATAATTAATGAAAAATAAAGATAAATTAATTAACTCTATCCAAAAAATTAGGGTAAAAAATAATAAATACTGGATGGATTTGCTACGATTAGCTTTCAAGCATGCGCCCAAAGAAGCGTCAAGTATAGTAAAAAAAATAAATTCACAAGATAAAAAAATTTCTAAACTTCTTCAAAAATTAGAGAAATGAAATATTTCAATTAGGAGAAAAATTACATGATCATAGCTTCGATTTATCCTTGTCCTTTTGATAATCAAATAAGACATGATTTTTCAGCATCAATTTATAAAAATGGTAAAATTTTTTCTTATGAAGAAGATAAGACTACGAGCTTTAAAAATTTTAGCAACTATCAATTTTCAGAGAAAAGTTTATTTTATGGATTTAAAGAATTAAACACTTCTCCAAAAGAAGTTGATAAATGGCTATTACCAGAACCATCAAAAACTTTTAAAAAAGATAACTTATTTATTTTTTTTTCTGGAATTTTAAAATGTTATTCTGGAGAAGAAAAAGATTTTAGGAAGTGGTTAAAAAAAAAAGTCTTTTTTTTGAAACATCATGACGCCCATATTGGATTAGCAGTTGCTACCTCAAAGTTCAAAAAAACACTATATTTGTCGCTTGATGGTGGGGGAGATTATGGTGATAAAAGAAATTGTGTTTTTGGAGAGTACTCGAATTTCAAATTCAAAAATCTTAGTGAAGATAAAGGTTTAGGTAATATATGCAGTTTTCATGCTTTCATTACTGATTTTTTATGTTTTGGAATGGATAATGGCAAGGTAAATGGACTATCAGCATATGGAGAGGTTCAAAGCGATCTTTACAATAAGTTTAGCAAAATAGTTAAGGTTAATAAAAATGGAATTAAGTTTGATAGAAAAAGATATAAAAAAACTGAATTAAGTTTTGATAAGTTTAGCTTTGAAGGATACCAAAGGTATAAAGTTGTAAATAAACAACCAAGTAAAACAAATATCTTTGAAATATGCAAAGGTTATATTTTAGAGGACGTTGCTAAAACAGCTGAACAATTTTTAAAAGATAAAATTTTAATTTTTTTATATAGTTTAAAAAAAAGAAAAAATAGTAAAAATATTGTATTTACCGGTGGTTTATTTTTGAATGTAGCACTAAATGGATTTATCTCTGAAAAAAAAATTTTTGAAAATAATTTTTTTAATATGGCACCAGCTGATAATGGTTTATCTTTAGGAGCAATTGGGTTTTATTTATTAAAATTTAAGAAAAAAAATTTAAAGTTAAATAAATATGGTTTAAACCCTTATTTAGGACCTAGCTTTGGTAAAGATGAAGTAAGAAAAATAATTGAAAAATTTAATCTAAAATATCAAGTTCCAAAAAATATTTATAATGACATTGCAAAAAATATATCAAAAGGAAAAATAGTTGGAGTATTTCAAGGAAGAGCTGAATTTGGCCAAAGATCATTGGGGAATAGATCAATTTTAGCAGACCCAAGAAATATGACGTCAAAAACTAGACTTAATCTTTTACTAAAAAAAAGAGATTGGTTTATGCCTTTCGCTCCCGCCATAATAGATGAGGATTTCGACAAATGGTTTCCAAATCAGCATAGAAACTATTACATGCAAGTTACAAATCAAATTAAAGATAAAAAATTATTAAAAAAAATACCTTCAGCAGTGCATGTTGATGGTTCTAGTAGGACTCAATTAGTACAAAAAGAAATCAATAATAATTTTTGGAATATTATAAATAATTTTAAAAAAATAACAAAGTTGCCAATTGTGCTTAATACAAGCTTTAATAGACATGGCATTTCAACCATATCGAACCCAAGACAAGCTGTTGAGCATTTATTAGAAGGGTGCATTGATTTGTTATATATAAATGGTTTTAAATTAAAAATAGCACTAAATAAAAAAATTAGAAATGAACAAAATTTAGTGAAATCAGAAAAGAGTCTTTTAAAAAAAGAAAATGAGAATTGGTTTAAAAAAAATAAATTATTTATGGATAAAATAAGTAGAAAACAATTTCATTTATTTCTAAATAAAAAGTTTAAACAATGACATTACAGTCATTAATTTTTGAAAAGTTAAAAAAAAGTGGTTTGGATAAAAGTGATATTGTATTATTTCACAGCAATATCGGACCGTTATTTAGATTTTTAAAAAAACAAAAATATAATTTTGAGATAACGGATATAGCTGATTGTATTATTGAATATTTTTCTAATAATGGAACATTGATTGTCCCAACTTTTAATTTTGATTTTTGTGCAGGCCTTAGTTATAGCTCAAAAGATACTCCGTCTAAAATGGGAGTTTTATCTGAAGAATTTAGAAAAATTGCTAAAATTAATAGAACCTGGCACCCTGTTTATTCTTTTTGTTTGTTTGGTAACTTACCTGTTGGTCAAATTGAAAGTAAAAACTACAGCGCTTTTGGGGAAAAATCTATTTTTGATTGGTTGTTTAATCAAGAAGGAAAAATTGCTGTATTAGATCTACCAGATCAAAATTCAATGACTTTTTATCATTATGTTGAACAAAAGCTTGATATAGATTGGAGATTTCACAAAGATTTTAAAGCAGATTATCTTGGCTTTGATAATAAGTTAATTAAAAATCAAGTAGCAAGTATTTTTGTTAGAAAGATAGAGCCAGAATATAAAATTTTAACTGAGGTTCACAAAATGCAAGAAATATTATTTTCAAAAAATCTTTATATTTCAGAAATAAAAAATTCAATACAAGGTCTTAGATCGATACAAGTTAAAAAAATTTATAAAGAAGTTGAGAGAGTGATTAATAATAATCTTGCGGAAGGAATTTTATATAAAAAAGTCTAAGTTATTTATCCAATTCCAATATTTGTTTTCATTTACTGTTAATTTCATTGTTGATCTTTCACACACGTAGCCTCCATTATGAAATGTGAGGAAGTTCATAGGATATTTTTTTTTTAATAAATTTCTTATTTTGGTACTTTCTATGTTTACTTTTAAATTGACTTTAGGATCTATACTTCTATTTTTTATTGTTCGTATATGCTTTTTTTTAAAATCAATTAAAATATTTTTATTTTTTTCTTCTTCAATAATAGATATTAATGTTTTAAAATTAAATTCCTCTATAGAGTCCAGATTGTCAGATAATTTATTTTGAAATCTTTTTACTAAATCTGATAAGTTGGGTTTATTGAGCTTCTTTTCATTGATTAAATATTTTTTATATAGATTATTTTTATCATTAGCAAAGGCTATAAGGTTATCATAATCTGAAATTTTATTTTTTTTTATATTAGCTTTGACGGACTTATCTATTTTAATGTAGTCGCCTGATCGCATTATTAAAGTTTGAATTTTTGATTTTTTCTTTTCAATTTTTTTTTTTAAATCAATTTTGTTATGTGAATGAATTAAATTTATATGAAATTTGTCTCCCAAATACCCCAAATCACATGCGTAAGGAACAACATATTTTGGTTTTAAATGGTTACAAATTTTATAACAATACTCTAAGGAACTATTCAATTTTTGTTTACTAAGTTTGATTAATTTATCGGTATTCCATGTATAAAAACCAGGGAACACTCCAGTTAAAAAAGGTATCACGAAGGCAAGATCTATTTTTTGTAAATTAGCAATTCTTTTTGCTTCTTTGAAAGACATCAAATTATCTGTTTGAAAAAATATATTTTTATTTTTATTAAATATTCTTATAGAGCTGTCAGGATCTCCTCGGTCATTTATAAATAATTGTATACTTGTTAATCTGCTCAACTTTAAGATTTCATTATGTTCTAAAAATTTGATATTTTTAAATTTTTTTTCGATAGCTTCTTTCCACCATTTTTCTTTAAAGTTCGCTGCTAAAATTTTAGCTTTTTTCCAAGAACCAGGAAAAGAATTTATTGTTTCCTCATGAAAATGATCATCATGACCATGTGAGAAAAAAATATAATCTGGCTTTGGAATTTTTTTAATTGTGTAATTATGTGTTGGAAAGTGCCATAATGATCCTCCCCAGCAAGGTCCTTCGAGCCATGGATCGGTCAAAATTTTTTTGCCGTCTACTTCAATCAAAAGACAAGCATGTGTAATGTAAGTAATCTTCATTAAATATCTATTAGTTTATGTTTAAGTAAAATTTTAAACAATTTTAAAGTTATATTTTTTTTTAAATTTATTTTTTTTGATATTTGTTCAATATCGTTCTTTCCATCAGAATACATCAAAAAGTCAATGAGTTTTCTTTGGTATTTAAAATTTTTTCCCAATGCTGAAGTGAAGCTATATAAGCCCCTTTTATCCATCTTAGGTTCACAAAGAACATTTGTCACAGGGTATCTATTGTTCAATAAAAAAAATATTGTCTGTTTCATTATTTTGAAACTTCCATTTAATCCTTTTTTAGTAACAACTCTATCAAATGTATCTTTAGATGTATGGTACTCAGGAAACTCATTGTACTTTGTTCTAAAAAATGAAGTCATAGGAACATTAATTCCAGGCCAATTAAACTGTCTTTCATCAGATCCCCGTTCATTAAAAGAATATTTCTTATATTTAATTTTATTCTTTTTAAAAATATTAATTAGAGCTTTATCACTAGGTGCATTTTCAAACTTAGAAAGCATACAGGAATAATTTCTATTATCCCCAACACAAGATAGGTTGAAAGCACCTATAATCTGATTTAATTTATCTTTATTTTTACTTATATATGCTATTGATCCAATAGTTTCTGGTATAAATATAAATTTTATAGTTTTTTGTAATTTAAGTTTTTTAAAATATTCAATTAACATCATTGATAGTATAGGGCCTGATAATTCATTGTTAGCCATTGAGGGATGACATAAATAAGTTGAAATCAAAATTTCCTGTCTTGATTTTCCAGGCAAAACAAGTTCTCCAAATGGCATTTTACCATTTTTTTTCTTAAAATAACTTTTTATAACCACCTTAAATTTTTCATTTTTATTATATTTTATTTTGATATCATTTTTGTGTTTTTCTGTTGTGCAAAATCCCCAATTTTTTTTGTAATAAGAGGTTACGTAAGGTATCGCATCTTTATATGATTTTGATACATATATCTTTTTAAGCAATTCTTTTTTTGTAATATTTATTTTTATAGGTCTTGAATATCCAACTAAGTGTAAATTATTTTTTTTTAAATCTATGATCTTATTCTTATTTGAATCTTGGACATAAGCCTCATTAACGTTCCATTCTTCTGGGATAACCCAATCAAAGACTTTTGTATTTGATTTAAAATAACTAATTTTAAGTTTAGGGTGATTTTTTTTGATTATCTTGAGAGATTTCACGATTCCCAATCCTGTAATACTTCTATTAATTGGAAAAAGTATTTTTTTACCCAAGTTATAATATTTATTTATCATTATAAAAGTATTACATTAAAAGTAATTTATTTGCTATAAGACCTATCTTAAAAAAATGAAAATAATTGCAATAATTCCGGCAAGAGAAAATAGCAAAAGAATTCCTCACAAAAATTTACTTAAACTAAACAAAACACCTATATTAAAAATTCTTTATAATAATCTAAAAAAAATGAATATTTTTTCCAAAATAATAGTTTCATCTGAATCTCCAAAAATTAGAAAATTAGCTCTAAATATAGGATATGATTTTGCTGTAAAAAGACCAAATAGCTTATCTAAAGATCTTACGCCATCACATTTGGCAATTAATCATTCAATAAATTATCTACAAAATAAATTTTATTTTTCTCATGCATGTTGTGTTTATCCCATGGCAATTTTGTTAAAAAAAAAAGATTTTTTATCTGCAAAAAAAAATCTTAAAAAAAAATAATGAGATTGTGTTTCCATCACTCAAATATTCTCATCCTATTCAAAGAGCTTTCAAAATAAAAAAAGACTTTTCAGTCAAATACAATCTTTCGAAAATAAAAATTTCTAAAAACACTCAGTCATTTTCTGAGAATTATCATGATGCTGGTCAATTTTATATAGGGCATAAAAAAGCTTGGAAAAATTATGAAATAAGTAGGAAAAAATCCATTGAACTTTCATCTCTAAGAGCTGTTGATGTGGATAATTTGGAGGATTTTGAGGTTCTTAAATCAAAGTTTTTTTATCAGAAAAATAAAATTATTTAATATTTTTTATTAATTTATCACAAACATAATTAATTTCCTTGTCTGTTAAACCATAATAAATTGGAATACTTAAACTTGATTTGAAATATTTTAAAGCATTTTTAAAAAAGATTTTTTTGTAAAATATTTTTTGGTTAAAAGAAAACTTAAATACAGGAATATAATGTACCTGGGTAAGTATTTTATTTTTTGATAATTTTTTAATCAATTGATCTCGAGTTATCTTGATTTTATTTAATTTTAAATTAATTACGAAAAGGTGGTAAGCAGATATTCTTTCTTTTGAATTATCTGTAAAATTAATTAATTCTTTAAGAGGAGACAATTTTTTTTTATATTTTCTCGCAATATCACGTCTTCTTTTAATAAATAAGTTTAATTTCTTAAGTTGACTTAACCCTAGAGCACATTGAATATCACTTAATCTGAAATTAAATCCTGGAGTTATGATATCGTAATCCCACTTGAATTTTTTAAGGCTGCTTTTTCTTAGAATTCCATGATTTCTTAAAATTTTTAATTTTTTGTATAAAGTTTTATTATTTGTAGTAACCATCCCTCCTTCTCCAGTTGTTATATGTTTAACTGGGTGAAAAGAAAAAACACTTAGTTCACTATATTTACATCCTCCAACTTTATGTTTTTTATTATAATCATATTCTGCACCAAGCGCATGACACGCATCTTCAATAATATTAAATTTGTATTTTTTTTTTAGTTTTAAAAAGCCTTCCATATCTGAAGGTACTCCTCCATTATGCATTATTATAACAGTATTAATTTTTTTAATTTTATTTCTATCAATACAATTTTTTAAATCTTCTGGACGCATTTGACCTGTTGAAGAGTCTACATCTGTAAGAAATATTTTTGCATTTATGAAATTAGCCATATTAAATGATGCAATAAAATTAATTGATGGCATTATAACAACTTCTTTTGCTCTAATATTTAGAGCAAGATACGCAAGTAATAAACCTGTTGTTCCATTAGAACAAGTGACTGAAAATTTTGCACCAACTTTTTTTGAAAATAACCTTTCAAATTTATCTACCTCTTGACCTGTGGTTATTAAATTGTTTTTAAGAGCTTTTTTTACAGAATTTATGTCGTCATTATCAATATATTGTCTTCCGTAGGGGATAATTTTCATAAAGCTCTCTTTATTTTAAAATTTTTTTAAAACTTTCTATCTCCTTGCTTGAGTAATAACAATAATCATAACAAAATTCTTTTCTTAATTTTTGAAGATTTTTACTATTCCACCATCTTTCTAATTGAAAATATTCTTTATTAATAAATTCTGCAGCTTTTTTTTCGTCCGTAAACAAAATTTTTTCTTTTTTTAATTTTTTAATATAAATTTTAAATCTTTTATTAAAAGGTTGATGAAATTTTTCATTATATATTATAATTGATGGTTTATTTAGTGTCATACATTCAAAAAAAGGTGTTCCAAAAAAAACATGAATAAATAAATTAAATCTATTTTCAATTTTTAAAAATTTTTCATTATTAGAAATATATTTTACTTTGAGATATTTTCTTACAGTATTCTCAAAACTATTTGAAATGTTTATATTTTGATTTTTTATAAATATTTTTTTTAAAAGATCTTTTTTTAATTTATTAGAAAATGTAAATATTTTTTTTATACTTTCTTGGTTTACAATATTACCATTTTTTGAGCCATCTGGCGGGTAATGCAATGTTCCACTAAATGAGTATGTTAATAAAAGAATATTGTTTGTTTTTTTAAATTGAAAATTGGAAATTATATTCCCACTTCTTCTAGGGTAAAAAAATGGAATATTTTTTTTTATCTTTAAATTTCCCCAACTTAAATAGAAGTCACTTATTTTTCTATCAAGATAAACATTGTAATAATCATTTTTTGAAAACATATTTCCATATCCATGTTGAAGAATACATAATCTAGTTTGTTTGAATTTTTTTTTTTGATTAGCGATATAAAATTTAAATAATTCATCATAGTAATGACCATAAGTTGTAATGATATATTTTGCTTTGTTAGGCCATTTAGATTTTAAATAAATTTTTTCTAATTCAAAAAAATTTTCTAAGAAAATTTTTGGAATATTAAATTTAATATTATCTATTATAAAATTTACAAATTTTTTTTGTTTTGATTTAGGTAATAGTTGTGCAAAATTATTTCTTATTATTTTATTATTGTCAAAAATAGTTTTTTGTCCAAAATATCTTATTGTAAATGAGCCCAAATATTTCTGAATTTTTAGTTTGGCATTAAAATTTAATTCAATATTATGAAAAAAAAATTTATTTGAATTTATATAATAAGCGAATTTTGGATATCTAATTTCATTAAATCTTATTTTTTTTTTCTCTTTTTTGGATATGTCTAAAATTCTTATTTTATTTTGATTTGTAAATTTAATTATATTTAAAAAGGTAAATTCACTCCACTTATGATTAGCTCTATTTAATCTATGGGCATGTTCTGTATTTTCTGGAATAATGAATTTTAAACCATCTTTTGTACTTATGAATTCATTAATTTCAAAATTCTTTTTTATTTTTTTTACATACTCCCATCTAAAATATACCTGGTTCATCCACGTGTACAGCCATCGGCCTATTAAAATCTCCCAAAATTGTTTTTTATAGTTTTTTTTGTGAATTTTATTTAATTTTTTATATAATAGATCCAATATAAAATTATAATTTTTTATCAAGTAATCAACGTCCTTATTGTATTTAGAAATGTTTTCTGGTGAATATAAGTTTAGGGTATTAACGTAACTTTCTTTTTTGATATCATATAAATCTAAACACCATGGGCCAATATAATAATTATTATTTTTGGCTAAATTATTTTTTTGAAAATTTATATTTTTGTTGAAGTTAAAAATGTTAATTTTTTTTTTTCTCACTTTAAATATCTTTATCTATATAAGCAGCAAACTCGATAATAATTTCTAATAAATACTCTAATATACTTACCATTAAATTATCAACTTTTAAATGAAGTTGATTATCTAAACAATTTTGATAGACATTTTATCAAAAAGTGAAAAATAATAATCTTAACTCAGCTTTTATAAAATCAAAAAGTGTTTTAATTATTCTTTATTATTAACTTATGAAAAAAATTTTAAATACATTAGTACAGCTTAAAAAACTTGGTGTTACAGGTGTTAAGCAATCTACAGAAGATGAGGGGTCATCTTTCAATGATATTTTGTTAATGAGAAAAATTACAAAAAAAGCTGGTGTAAAGTTAAATGTAAAAATAGGTGGTTGTGAAGCAAAAAATGATATTTTTTTTTGTAAAAGAACAAAAGTTGATGGAATTGTTGCGCCAATGGTTGAAAGTAAATATGCATTACAAAAGTTTATTCAATGCGCAGGTGTGAACAAAAAGAATTTGTTATTCATGAATTTTGAAACCAATCTTGCCATCAAAAATTTAAAAAATATCGTCTCCTCAGAAAGTTTTAAGTCTATTGATGGAATTATAATTGGTAGATCAGACTTATCTGGGTCTATGAATAAAAAAAAAAATTATGTGAATTCAAAAAGAATATTTCAGATAGCAGAAAATTGTTACAAACAAATTGTAAAAAAGGTTAATAGAAAAATAATTTTAAAAATGGGTGGCTCTATAACACCTATATCTAAGATATTTATTTCTAGATTATATAAGAAAAAACTTCTAAATTTTATTGAAACTAGAAATATTGAGATCAAACTATCCAATAAATCTTTAAAAGATCTAGATAAGATAATTTTAAAGGCATTTGAGTTTGAAATTGAACTATTAAAAATTAGAATAAAAACGGTTCAAAAAATTGACCCATTTTTGGCTAAAGAATATAAAAAAAGAATTTTTGAAATAAATAAAAGGATTAAATAGTCTTCTATTGATGAATTATTTAACAGCAGTAATACCAGTTAGAAAAGGCTCTCAAAGAGTTAAAAATAAAAACTTTAAAAAATTTAACAATCATAATCTTTTGATACATAAAATTATTAAACTAAAAAAAACAAATTTATTTGATGAAATTATTGTAAACACTGACTCAATGAAAGCTATAAAAATTGCAAAAAATCTTGATGTTTCGTACTACAAAAGAGAGAAATATTTTGCTAGTTCAAAATGTCCCAACAACAAATTTTGGCAACATGTTGGTCGAACAACAAACAGTAAATATATTTTTTTTACAAATTGTACTTCTCCTTTAATAAAATTATCAACATATAAAAAAGCGATTGAAATATTTGAAAAACATAAAAAAAAAAATGGGAGTCTCAATACTGTAAATTTGGTAAAAGATTTTTTGTTTTTAAATAAAAAATCTATTAATTTTGACTCAGATAAAGCTCCAAATTCACAAAATTTACCTAATATTTACAAATTAAATTTTTCAATAAATATTTTGCCAAGAAAAACAATGATTGAAAAAATGAGTGTGGTAGGAAAAAATCCATATTTTTTACCATTAGATGAAATTGAGGGTTTTGATATTGATACTAATTTTCAATTTGATTATGCAAATCATTTACACAAGAAATTTTATAAAAAATAAAATATATTATAATTATGAAAATTTTAGTTACTGGTGGTGCAGGTTTTATAGGAGCTCATCTTGTTAAAAAATTAATTGATTTAAAACATAAGGTTTTGGTTGTAGATAAACTAAAAGTTATTGGAGGAATTCCCTTTATTCACCCAAAATGCAAATTTTTAAAAGGTGATATTTTAGATAAAAGAACACTTGATCTAATAAAAAAATGGAAACCACAAATTATCTATCATATAGCTGCTCAATCAGGTGGTGAAAGTGCGTATGATGATCCCAAAAATGATTATTTAAGCAATGGATATGGAACTTATCTTTTATCCCTGTTGGCGAAAGAATTAAAAGTAAAAAAATTTATTTATACAAGTTCAGTGGCAGTATATGGATCAAATTTACAAAAAAAAATAAATGAAAAAACTAAGATAAATCCAGATTCAATTTATGGTATTTCAAAATATGCAGGTGAAATGTTTATTAATCAAATTTTAAAAAATACTAATATTCAAACTTTAATTTTTAGGGTTTTCAATACCTATGGTCCTGGTGAAAACCTTAACTATTTAAAAAAGGGAATGGTAAGTATTTATTGTAGTTATTTATGGAGAAATAAACCAATACTAGTCAAAGGTTCTTTGAATAGATTTAGAAATTACCAATATATTGATGATATTATAAATATTTTAATATTAAGTTTAAAAAATAAAAGATTAAATAAAAATGAAATTATAAATTTAACAACAGGTAAGGCAGAAAAAGTAAAAAATCTATTAAAAAAAATTCTTAAAATTAACAACAAGAAAAAATACAAAGTTTTGGAGACAAAAGGAACTCCCGGTGACTCATTTGGGTATGATGCATCAAATACTTATCTTAAATCAAAATTTAAAAATTATACATTTATACCCTTAGAAAAAGGATTAAAACTTTATTTTCAATGGATAAATAAAGTCCCTAAAATAAAAAATTTAAAAAAATATCATCCATTTGTGATGACTAAAAAATAATAATGGTATTTTTAATAAATTATTTTTTTAAACGAATTTCATTTTTTTATGGATAAATGGACTAGTACTAGAAAAAGTTATGTAAATTGGTTGTCTGACTCTGAATTACGTAAAGAATTTTCAAAAAAAATAGTATTCGAAAACTTATCACTTTGGTGGTTAACAACCTTAATGGACAAAGATAATATTAATGAGACATTGTGGTATGAAAAATTAAATAGAAAATTAAATTTTAAAAAAGAAAACAACCATAAAAAAAAAATGAATTATTTTCTACTTTTTTTTAAATTATTAAAAGGTTTAATATTTAAAACTTTTTCAATATTTTTAATAAAATTATTTTTCAACGATTTTAAATCCAATATTAAAAAAAGTAAAAAGAGAGATTGCTTTTTTGCACTTTATACAAATTGTGTACATTATGATGGAAATTTTATTGATAGACAATATGGACTTACAAGTTTACAAAATTTAAATAATAAATCTTACTTGATTGAATTACCAGAAAATTTCTCTTTAATAAAAAATTTTTTTAAGATAAAAAAGAATCTTAAGAAAATTCCTTTAGAATTTATTATTTCAAACAAAAGTTTGAAATTTGTAGATATTTTTAAGATTTACTATTTTTCATTATTATCTTTTTTCAAACTAACTAATCTTTTAAAAAAAAAGAATTATTTTCTTATAAACAAGGAAGATTGTAGTGATATACTTGAATATAAACTATTGATTTCCTTTTTTGGATCTATTCAAGATCAACTATTAAGAGGGAAGGCTTTAGAAAGAAGTTTAGATAATATATCAATAAAAAATTTTATAAATTGTTTTGATTTTCATCCACAAGCTAGATCCTTTTATTATTTTGCCAAAAAAAGTGAGGCGAACAATGTAATAAATATAAATCATGCAAACTATTCAGAAAATAATATTTTTTTTAATTTTAATAAAAGAGATTTTTCAAAAAATTACTCAAGTTTTTATTCTCCAAAACCTGATATATTTTTTGCTCAGGGAGAAAGATATTATAATGTCCTCAAAAATACTTTTGAGGAAAAAAAAATTTTTTGTTTGGGATCTTTAAAACCAGAATTAAATAAGTTTCAGATTGAAAAAAAAAATTTGATAGAATCAAAAAATCCAAAAAAAACCATCACCATACTTTGCAGTATAAATGATTATAAATCATTTGTTAAAATATTAAATGAATGTGATTTTGACGATACGGAAATTTATGTTGCGGCACATCCTTTAAAAAAAGTAGAAACAATTGATTATTTTAAAAAAAAACTAAAAAATGATTTTAATGATGTGACCAATTTAGATAAAACAAATATCTTTAAAATTAGTGATCATATCATTTTTGGTGATACGTCCTTAGGTTTAGAATTATCCATTAAAAACTACAATGTTATAAGATTGTATTGCTCAGAATACATACCAACTTTTGATATAGATGATGAGATTCCTACTGCAACAAACAAAAGTGAATTACTAAATCTTCTACATAATAAAGAGGTTTCACAAAATAATACACAAATAGAAAAAAATTACTTTTATAAATATGATATGAAGGCCAGTAATAGATTAGAAAAATTACTAAGTGAACTAAATTAAGTCATAATATTTGATTTGAGGATTATTCTAGTTTATCTATATAATTTAAATCTTAATAAAATAAATTTGCTTTTGTCAAAACCTAACTCAAAATTTTGGAAAAATAAAAATGTTCTCATTACGGGACACACAGGTTTTAAAGGTGGCTGGCTTAGTGTTCTTTTAAATTATATGGGTAGCAGAATAATTGGTTATGCTTTAAACCCAACAGGAAAAAATAATTTTTTTAAAGCAGTTAATGTTAAAAAAATTTTAAAAAAGGATTTCAGAAAAGATATAAGAGATTTAGATTACTTAAAAAAAGTAATTAAAAATAATAAACCAGAAATAATTTTTCATTTAGCAGCACAGTCCAGCGTTATCGAAAGTTTTAAAAATTCTCACACAACAGTTACAAGTAACGTCCTTGGCACTGCGAATATATTGGAAGCAATAAAAGATTTTAATTTTGTAAAATCTGTGGTTATTATTACTACAGACAAAGTTTATCAAAATTATAAAGAGAAAAAGTTTTTTGATGAAAATTCCCAATTAGGTGGAGATGACGTCTATAGTGGAAGCAAAGCATGTTGTGAGTTATTAGCTCACAGCTATAGAAAATCTTTTTTTGAAAATTCAAATTGTTGTATTGCAACAGTTAGGGCTGGAAATTGTTTTGGTGGAGGAGACTGGACACCTGAAAGAATTGTAAAAGATATTTTAGAAAATTTTTACAATAATAAAAAATTAATATTACGGAATCCAAGTGCAACAAGGCCTTGGCAACATGTTTTAGAACCTCTTGTGGGATATTTGTTATTAGCTGAGAAACTCTACTCTAAGAATGGACATTTATATAATCAGGCCTGGAATTTTGGTCCAAGTTTAAAACAGAATATGAAGGTAAGAAAATTAGTCCAAATTTTTAAAAGAAAAATGAATTCAAAATCAAAAGTAATAATAAATAGTAAAAGTAAAAAATTTCATAATAAAAAAATTAATATATTTGAGTCAAAACATCTAAATATTAATAGTAAAAAAATTATAAATAAATTAAAATGGAAACCAAAATTGTCAATTTTAAATTCCGTGGATTTGACCTATGAATGGTATTTAGCTTTTAAAAAGAAAAAAAATTTATTAAAGTTAACAAATAATCAAATAAGATATTACTTGGATTTATAAAATTCTTAAATTTTTTATATCAATATGGTGATTTTTTTAACAGGAGCTTCAGGTTTTATTGGTAAAAATTTTTTAAAATTAGCTTTGTCTAAAGGACACTTTGTTTATGCTATTTCTAGAAAAAAAAGACAAAAAAAACAAAAAAATTTAAAATGGTTAAAAGGTGAAATTGATGATGATTGGAGTAAATATTTTGAAAAAACAGATGTTTTAGTTCATTTAGCTGCAATAGGATTAAAAAAAATACCAAATAATCAGTCTTATAAAGCCTTAGAATTGAATGTAAAAAAATCATATTATATGATTGTAAATGCGATTAAGTCAGGGTGTAAAAATTTTGTTATTGGAAGCACTTCATCAGAATATAAAAATAATGGACTTTGTAATAAAAAAAAATTAAATAGAAATAGTGAGAGAGCCTTCAGTTCTATTTATTCTTTGAGTAAAATAGTTTTTTCTGATTTAATTAAATACCTGTCATCCAAAAAAAAGGGAAAATTTAGAATAATGAGAATTTTTCCAACTTATGGTTCAGGGGAAGTAATAACAAGATTGTATCCTAGATTAAAAAGTTATGCAAAACAGGGTAAAGATTTAAAGATTCTAAATCCTTATGAAATTAGAGATTTTACTAAAGTAGATTATGTATCAAAAGTATTATTAGAAGCTTGTATATTTCATAATAGCAAAGCTTTTGAAATTTTTCATATTTCATCAAATAAGCCAAAAAGGGTTATAGATTTTTCCAAATCTTATTGGAAAAAGTTTAAAGCTAAGGGAAAAATTTTATTTAATACTAATTCTAAAAAAATCTGTAGACATATTTCAAATATTAATTCAACGTGGAAACTAAAAAATGAAAAATAAAACAGCTATAATTTTATGTGGTGGTAAGGGTTCAAGACTCGGATCTCTTGGTAAAAAAGTTTCTAAAACTTTGGTTAAAGTTCAAAATAAAGAAATACTTTGGTATATAATAAATTTTTTGAAGTCATCAGGATTCAATAATTTGATTTTACCATTAGGTTATAAAGGGGATCAGATTAAAAAATTTTTAAAGAAAAATAATAATTTTGACATAAGTATTCAGGCAGTTAATACAGGAATTAATTCAAATATTGGTTATAGAATAAATAAAATTTCTAAATATCTTAAAGATCCAAATTTTTTACTGCTAAACGGAGATGCAATTTTTGATTTTGATTTAAGACGTATTTATAAAGATCATTGTAAAAATAAATTTGCAATAACATTTTTATCAGGAGAAGTTACTTACCCATATGGTTCTATTGGCATAAAGAATAATAAAGTGATAGATTTTTCTAGAAATTTAGTTTTTGATAAACTTAGTACAAAAGGCAACAGTAAGTATGTTGCTTACAATTATACTGGAATTTCAATGATTAACACTGAAGTATTAAAAAATTATAAAAAATTATTTAAAAAATCAGATAACTTCGAGCAAGTATTTTATCCAAAAGTAATTAAAAAATTTAAAACAAAATTGATTAAGATAAATGGTTTTTGGCACTCTATTGATAATATAAAAGATCTAAAAGTCGTAGATAAAAAATCAAAAAAAAATAACAAATTTCTTAAACTTAAAAAACTAAAGAGTTCATTAAAAAAAATTTTGACTTAAAATGAAGGTATTATTAAATCACTTTATAAATAGTTATTCTGTTGCGAAGAATTTATCAAAAAATCAGGGAATAATAAAATTTTTTGAAATTTTTATTATAAGGTTTTTTTTTGCATTTAATTTTTTAAGAAAAATTTTAAATGAAAAATCTATACTAGAGTCGAATGTTGAGTCTAACGAATTATTTGAACAAAAAAATATTAAATCAGAAATAGTATTAAAAAATCTTGAAAAAAAAGGTTTTAGTGATGATTTAAAATTAAACGGAGATGAATTAAATAAAGCTATAGATGACATATCCTTAAATAATTCTAAAATCTCTTTTAAAGGTGAAAAAAAAACTTCTAATTTTATTTCTTCAATAAATGATAAAGATGATATTAATGTTATACAAAAAAAAAGTCAGGAATTTAATCTATCTCATGTATCTTTAGAAATTGATCTTAATAAAACAAATAACATTAAAAAAATTGCAACATCAGATTTTTTTGTAGACATTGCAAAAAAATATATTGGAAATGATAAGATTTCCGTATCAAGTTTATGTTATATTTCAAATCCAGTAGAAGCATCTGACTCTGAAAAAAAAGACAACGCTCAGTTCTTTCATTACGATAATGATTTTAAAAAATTTTTTAAAGTTTTTTTATACTTAAGTGATGTTGATAAAAATTCTGGACCACATTCTTTTGTTCAATTTAGTCATAAGAAAAAAAATTATAAGCATTTATTTTGTAGGAGAATTGATGACCAAGAGATAAAAAGTTTTTATGGAGATCAAAATATAATTTCTTTTGATCGTCCAAAAGGAAGCTTAATTTTTGAGGATACATTTGGTCTACACAAAGGAACTGTTCCTAAAAATAATAGCAGAATAGTTTTAATTTTAGTGTATGGAAAAAATAAGGGGATAGGTATTTATAATAATTCTTTATTTCTCTAATATGTATTTAATTTTAAAATCTATTTCTAAAAACTTATTTTTGAAATTTTTGAATTTTCTTACTCCTAACTTGAGTTGTAAATTCAATAATCTTAGACAAAAGTTTATGAATAGAAAAATTTTTTTTTCCTATGATAAAAATTTAAACTTATTTCAAGTAATTGAAAAAAATAATAAAATGTATTTTGCAGATAAGATGCGAGGTATCGAAACTTATTCTTACGGAATTGAACATAGAGCAAATGAATTAATTGAAACATATAACCTGAACTTAATTAAATTTGAAAAAGATGATATCATAATTGATTGTGGAGCAAATTATGGAGATTTATATACTTGGTTGAAGTTAAAAAAAATACCAATTAAATACATATCCTTTGAGCCTTCGCCTTCAGAATTTAAATGCACTGAACTTAACTGTATAAACCAAATTAACAATAATATTGGACTTTCTAATAAATCAGGTATTTCAGAATTTTATTTAAAATCAGATAGTGGTGACTCGTCAATTATTGAACCTTCAGGTGGATTTACAAAAAAAATACAAATTAAAACAATAACACTGAATGAATATTTTCTTAAAAATGAAATCAAAAAAGTAAAATTGTTTAAACTTGAAGCAGAAGGTTTTGAGCCTGAGATACTACAGGGCTCAAATGAAGTTTTAGATAAAATTGAATATATTGGTATAGATGGAAGTCCTGAGAGAGGAAAAAAAAATGATACTACTATTGAATATGCAATTGATTTTTTGACCTCCAAAGGTTTTAAAGTCATTGCTTCTAATATAAATCAAAAATTTGCAAAGGCTTTATTTAAAAATTTAAATTTTTATACAGACAAAATTTAATATGAATTGATTTAAAAATTTTATTGTATAAACATTTATTTTATTTATATAAATTAACTATTCTTACATAAAATGAATTTTTTAAAAAATCAAAATGTTTTAATTACTGGCGGTACAGGAACTTTTGGTCAAGAAATTGTCTCTTATCTATTAAAAAAAGCCCAAGTTAAAAAATTGATAATATTTTCTAGGGATGAAAATAAACAATTTGAAATGTCTAAAAAATTTGATTCACATAAACGAATTAGATTTTTTATTGGGGATGTGCGTGATGAAGGTAGATTAATGACTGCTTTGAGAGGGGTCGATTATGTTATTCATGCTGCTGCTATGAAACATGTGCCTGCTTCAGAATATAATCCTGGGGAATGTATAAAGACAAATGTTGATGGAACCGAGGCTGTAATTAATGCGTCAATAGAAAGAAAAGTTAAAAAAGTTATTGCACTATCAACAGACAAGGCATGTAATCCAATAAATTTATATGGTGCCACTAAACTTTGTGCTGAAAAACTTTTTGTTAACGCTAATCAATATTCTAATTTTACAAAATTCTCAGTCGTTAGATATGGAAATGTAATTGGTTCTAGAGGTTCTGTCATACCTTATTTTAAAAATTTACTCGATAAAAAAAAATTTTTACCTTTAACTTCAAAAGAAATGACAAGATTTTTTATTCCAATTCAAGATGCGTTAAAATTTGTCTTGTTTAGTTTGAATAGATCTAAAGGCGGCGAGATATTTATACCAAAAATGAACTCTATTAAGATGGTTGATTTAATTGATTTACTTAATCCAAAAGCAAAGATTAAATTAATAGGTATCAGACCTGGGGAAAAGTTACATGAGTCTCTTTTTTCATTTGATGAAGCAAGATCAGTTCATCATGACCACAATTCCTTTATCATTTACAGTGAAAATTTAAATTTTCAAAAAAAATATGGATCAAAATTATTAAAAAAAAATGCTTACACGTCATCGGATAAAAACTTTTTGAGTAAAAATAAAATATCAACATTTCTTAAAAATTACTTTAAAGCAAATAATTAACTAAATGATTAACTGCCCAATTTGCAAAGAAAATAAAAATGTAGATTTAAGATGTGATTATAAGTATGAAATATTAGAAGATAAAAAATATTTTGGTCATTTGGATATATACAAATGTAATAACTGTGATTTTAGTTTTGCTCATCCGATGCCAGAAATGCCAAATTTAGATTATTTTTATGAAAACATTTATCGCCAGGTCAACAGGCCCCCATATTGGGTAACAGAGAATGATAAAGATTTAGAAAAAAGATACTTAGAAGATCGAAATCTAAATTATTTATTATACTTATCTACATTAATAGATTTGAAAAATGTTAAAAATATTTATGATTTTGGTGCAGGTTACGGAGATCTTGGATATGCGATTAAAAAAAAATTTCCTTCGGTAAATTTATTTTGTACAGAACATGACAAACAGTGCAAAAATATTTTAAAAAAAAGGGGATATACGAATGATAAGCTTGAAAATATTAACAAAAAATATGATTTGATCATTACACTTCATACATTAGAACATTTAACAGATGTTGATGTTTTTAAAAAATTCAATGAAATATTAAATCCAGGTGGATTAGTTTTTTTTGAAGTACCGAATTGTCCTCAAGAATATTTTTCTGGGCGTCCTTATGATGGCCCACATTTGTTATTTTATACAAAAAAAAGCATCCAATCGATTTGTAATAAATTTAATTTCCAAGTTGATAGAATAGATATAAATTCTTACTCTTTCAAAGAAGATCACCGTTATCAAAAAGAGAGTCAAG
>MDSV01050143.1_pt1 | contig 20924 bp, 17 predicted proteins | sample 810851 | NCBI WGS metagenome assembly MDSV01 (sample SAMN05326640, study PRJNA326480) | marine metagenome | isolation source: seawater | place: Atlantic Ocean: North East | collected 2012 | reverse complement strand
GCCGCTGTCGCACTCGCGCTCTCGGCGCTCGCCCTGGCAGGCTGCTCGACGTCCGGCGAACAACCCGACTCCGCCGATGCGGGGTACGTGACGCCCGGAAAGCTCACCATCGCGACCGGACAAACCGCCTACGAGCCGTACGTCATCAACGATGACCCGGCCTCCGGTGAAGGGTTCGAGGCGGCCCTCGCGTACGCGATCGCCGACAAGCTCGGGTTCGCTGCCGACGACGTCGAATGGGTGCGCACGAGCTTTGAGGCAGCGATCGCCCCCGGTCCGAAGGATTTCGACTTCAACATCCAGCAGTACACGATCACCGACGAGCGCAAGCAGGCAGTCGATTTCTCGTCCCCGTACTACTCGGCGGCCCAGGCTGTCGTGGCGATCGAGGGCGGACCGGCAGAGGGTGTCACCGACATCGATGGGCTGAAGTCCCTCGTCTTCGGCGCGATGTCGGGCTCGACCAGCGCGCAGACGATCGATGCGGTAGTTCAGCCCGACACGGCGACCCAGCTCTACTCGTCCAACGAGGATGCCGTCGCAGCCCTCAAGGCCGGGCAGATCGACGCGTTCGTGATCGACCTGCCGACGGCGTTCCTTGCCACGTCGCAGTACATCGAGAACTCCTTCATCGTCGGCCAGCTGCCCCTGGGCGGAATCGCCGATGAGTGGGGCGTTGTGCTGGCGAAGGACTCACCGCTGACGGCATCCGTGTCGGAAGCGATTGACGAGCTGCGCGCCGACGGCACGCTCCAGCAGATCACCGACCAGTGGCTGGATGCCGAGCAGGGCGTTCCGATCCTGCAGTGACCGCTCCCGCCCCTGCTGCCGCGGACGGCCCGCCGCCGCTCAGCGCCCTCGAGCTCGACCGCCGCGCCTATCGGCGCCGGCGGTCGCAGCGCTCTGTGCTCGTTGCGGTCGCGTCGACCGTGGTGTTCGGCGCGGTCGTCTGGCTCACTGTCATCCAGACGCCGGGGTGGTCGGCGGTACAAGAGGCCTTTCTCAATCCGCGGATCGCGATCGAGGCGCTCCCGAAGATCTGGGACGGATTCCTCCTGAACCTGCAGGTGCTGGGTCTGTCGGTCATCACGGTGAGCGTTGTCGCGTTGACTGTCGCGGTGCTCCGCACCCTGCGCGGACCGGTGTTCTTCCCGCTGCGGGTGCTCGCGGCCGGCTACACCGACCTGTTCCGCGGCTTCCCGTTCATCATCGTGCTCTACCTGGTAGGGTTCGGCATCCCCACGATCATGGATCAGCGCATCCCGCCGGTTGTCCTCGGGGTGATCGCGGTCACCCTCACCTACTCGGCATACGTTGCTGAAGTCATCCGTGCCGGTATCGAGGCCGTGCATCCGTCACAGCGGCTCGCCGCCCGTGCCCTCGGGCTCGGCCACGTGCAGACGCTTCGGCATGTCGTGCTGCCGCAGGCGCTACGCAAGATGACACCGCCGCTGATGAACGACTTCATCTCGATGCAGAAGGATGTCGGGCTGATCTCTATTCTCGGAGCCGTGGATGCCGTCGCGGCCGCCCGCTCGGAGGTGTCCCTTACCTACAACTTCACGCCCTATGTCGTCGCGGGCATCCTGTTCGTCCTGCTCGCGATCCCGACGATCCGGGTGGCCGACTGGTACACGGCGAAGCTGCAGCGTCGCGAGCAGGCGGGATCGGTCCTGTGAGCGCCGTGCTGCGGGCTGAGGGCCTGTGGAAGAGATTCGGCGACCAGCCCGTCTTGCGCGGCGTATCGCTCGAGCTCTCGCGTCACGAGGTCGTCGCGGTGATCGGTTCGAGTGGATCGGGTAAGTCAACGTTGCTGAGGTGCCTGAATCTGCTCGAGAGCATCGACGATGGCCGCATCCTGCTCGGTGACGATGACATCTCGGATCCGCGCGTCGATGCCGACCGGGTGCGTTCACGGCTGGGTACCGTCTTCCAGAGCTACAACCTGTTCCCGCACCTGAGCCTGCTCGATAACGTCACCCTCGCTTCCCGGGTCGTGCGACGGATTCCGCGCCGCGACACCGAAGAACGAGGAAAGGTGCTACTCGATCGGGTGGGGCTCGGAGCATTCGCGGACGAGCATCCCGACCGGCTCTCCGGCGGCCAACAGCAGCGCGCGGCGCTTGCGCGGGCCATCGCAACCGACCCCGAGGTGCTGCTACTCGACGAGATCACCTCGGCGCTGGATCCGGAGCTCGTCGGCGAGGTGCTCGGCCTCGTCCGTCAGCTCGCCGAGGAGGGTTCCACCATTCTGATGGCCACACACGAGATGGCCTTCGCGCGCGATGTCGCGCATCGCGTGCTGTTCCTCGACGAGGGGCGCGTGCTCGAGGAGGGCACCCCAGCCCAGGTGTTCGGCGCGCCGCGCGAGGACCGAACGAGAGAGTTTCTGGCACGATTTCGTGCGTGAGGCGGGTAGCCGTTGGGCCACCCGCCTCACGCGCCGCTCTTATCAGGGGCGCTGACCACCGCCTCCGCCACCGCCCATTCCTCCGCCGCCCATACCGCCGCCCATACCGCCCGAGAGCGCGGTTCCGGTCTGAGCCGAGACCGTGGTGCTGCCGGTGCTGAAGGTATACGTGGCGCCGCTTGCGACATCCGCCGAGCTGAACACGACAGTTTCGAACTGCTTGGGCGAGGTCACCTCGGCGAGCACGGTGCCGCTGGAGTCGGTGATCGTGACGGTCGTGCCGGCTGAGCCGGAGACGGATGCCGCGACCCACGACTGGGACGACGTCGAGTCGGGTGTCTCGGCCATGCCCGAGCTTCCCAGCGCCAGCACCGTGCCGCCGGTGACCTCGATGCCACCGTTGGAGTCGAGCGCCCCGTTCCCGCTGTTCGTCGGACCGAAGACGACGGTCTGTCCGCCCGAGATCACGATCGTGCCGTTGGAATCCAGGCCGTCACCGTCGGCATCGATCGTCACGATGCCGCCCGAGATTGTGAGCGTCTCGCCTGAGTTCTGCATCCCGCCGCCACCCATGCCGCCGCTCGAGCTGCCGCTGGCGGCATTGAGACCGTCATCGCTCGCGGTGACGTCGACCGTGCCCCCCGAGATAGCAATGTCGGCTCCTTCGATCCCTTCGTAAGATTCAGTCACCGTCACTTCGCCAGATCGGATCTCCACGGTCTGCTCCGCGTGAATGCCGTCATCACCCGTCGACAGGGTGACATCGGCGCCACCGATGCCGACCGATCCGTCGCTGTGTACGGCGTCATCGGCTGCGTCGACGTTCACCGTGCCCTCGTCCAGGGCGACGACCACGCCGGCGGTGATCCCCTTCGGATCGGCGTCCGCCGACAGCGCGGCGTCTGCGCCTCGGCCCGCCTCGATCGTGACGGTTCCGCCGGTGACGACGGCGTCGGTGGCAGCGGCAATCCCGTCGTCACCAGCGGTGACCTGGACTGTCCCATCGGCGATGAGCACGTAGCCGCGCGTAGCATCGTCATCCTGATCGCTCTTCAGACCATCCCCGCCCGCGGTCACGGTGACCGTGCCGCCCTCGATCACGAGTGCGTCCTTGCCGCGCAGGCCATCGTCGATGGCGTCGACCTCGATCGTTCCCGACAGGATCACGAGGTCGTCGGTGCTGGTGATGCCGTCATTGCCGTTGCCGTCCACCGTGAGCGTGCCGTCGCCCGAAATCGTGAGGTCTGTGGCGGCGTAGATCGCGGCGTTCGCTTCCGCCTCATCGGCATAGCTGGATGTGTCTGAGACGGCGTTGGTCGTCCCGGACTCCAGGTAGATCGCGACGTCGTCAGCGGTCTGCACATCGATCGCTGCGCCGGATGTGTTCTCGATTGTCGCGCCGTCGAGAATCAGCACGACCAGCGCATCGTCAGGTGCGGCCACGATCACGGATCCCGCGAGATCCCCGCTGAGTCGATAGACGCCGGCAGCGGTGATCGTGACCGTGGAACCATCGATCGCGACAGCGTCCGATGAGCTGGATTCCGACGAACCGCTCAGGGTGACATCGACGGCGGATGCGGCATCCCACTCATCATCGTTGACGGTCGCGTAGTCCTCGTTGGCGGCAAGCACGGCTTCGGCGGCCAGGTCGGAGTCGACGGTCACGGTGGTCTCGATGACCGCGGTATCAGCCGTGGTCGACTCTGCCGTCGATGTCGTCACGGCGGTGCATCCCGCGAGGACCACACCGGTCACGACAAGGGGGGCGAACAGGAGGGCTAGGCGGCGGCGCATGATGTCTCCTCTCGTGAGCCGACGGCGAAGGGACCGCGCAGGAGGCGCGACCACTTGTTGCGGGGAAGTTCGGGGTGAAGCGCGGCAAGGCCGGTCGCATACTTGCTCAGCGACACGGGCCGCGCGCCCAGGCGCCACAGGATCCTGTCGACCTCGCTCGCCTGCGACATGGACTTGGTTTCGACGATCGTCATGCCGGGAAGCTCGAAGCCTCCGCCGTCTGGTTCGATCCACTCGCGTGCCGGCTCATCGCGATACACGACGCCGTTACGGATGACGATGCCGGTGTCGCGGAATCCGTAGTAGTCGCCGTTGATCGCGAACACCGCCGAGTTGTCGGCAGCGATCGCCGAGGTGAGTTCGGTGATGTTCTCACCGAACTGATCCTTGGCGAACGCAGACCTCAGATCGGTGGCATCACCGAGCACAACATCGGCGACGTAATACGTGACGGCGTCGGACCCACTCCCGGTATGCACCGTGCTGATCGTGATCGACGTGTCGCCCGACGTGTAGGAGTTGTCGGTGATCACCGCCTCGGTGTCGGTAGCGGCGTCAGTGTCGGTGTCTGTGTCCGTCTCTGTCGCGTTCGATGGTGTCCCGTACGAGGCTTCGTAGGCCGAGACATCGGCGATCTCCACGTGCTCGATCAGGAATCGGTCTGCGGCCCACCACGCCCCTCCGCCGGCCGCGAGCACCACGACCAGCCCGCCCGCCATCACTGCCCGCCGCAGCCGACGGCTTTTCCGCGGGAGCGTCACGGCACCCGGTTGTGTCGCACGGGATGCATCGCGTGGAGGGTGGTCGGCGGTCGAGGGTGAATCAGCCATCCTCTATGGGTACGCATCGGGGCTATGCCGACTGTCGGCGCACCCTGTGTCCCACCTGCCGGATGATCAAGCGCTGGGCATGATCCGACCACGAACTGGCTGGGAGTGCTCGTCGACCGTTCGGTCCACGGGGTGGTCAACGGGCGCGGCGGGACTCCTCAGTGGCCGGCGCCGAGTTCCCCCGAGAGTCTGCCGTGGAAGTCGGTAGTCGCCTCGTTCATCCCCTCAAGGATGACGCGCTTGCCGCGCTGCTCGTACTTCGTCACGACGGCATCCAATGCCGCGACAGTCGAGGCATCCCAGATGTGCGAGTTGGACATGTCGATGACAACACGGTCGGGATCGTGGGAGTACTCGAACTGGGTGGTCAGGTCGTTGCTCGAGGCGAAAAAGAGCTCTCCGTCGACGGTGTAGCGCGCCGTCGGAACTGATGCGTCGGCATCCATCTCTCGGCGCACCTGAACGAAGTGCGCGACCCGGCGGGCGAACAGCACCATCGCCGCGAACACACCCACGACCACGCCGATCGCGAGGTTGTGGGTCCACACCGTCACGATGACCGTGATGAGCATGACGGCAGTCTCGCTCTTGGGCATCCGGCGCAGGGTCGACAGGCGGATGCTGTGCCAGTCGAAGGTCGCGACCGAGACGACGATCATGACGGCGACGAGGGCTGCCATCGGAATGACCGCGACGATGTCGCCGAGCACGAGCACCAGGATCAGCAGGAAGACCCCGGCGAGGAACGTCGAGATGCGCGTGCGAGCGCCTGAGGCCTTGACGTTGATCATCGTCTGGCCGATCATCGCGCACCCGCCCATGCCGCCGAAAAGGCCCGACAGGATGTTCGCACCGCCCTGCCCGAACGCTTCGCGCGTCTTGCGGGAGTGCGTATCGGTGATGTCATCGACGAGCTTCGCGGTCATGAGTGACTCGAGCAGGCCGACCACCGCGACCGCGAGCGCGTAGGGAGCGATGATCTGGAGTGTCTCGAGGCTGAAAGGGACGTCCGGGATGAACAGGGTCGGCAGGCTCTCGGGAAGGTCCCCCTGATCGCCGACGGTGGGGATGTTCATGGCGAAGACGACAGCCGCGGCGGTCAACAACACGATCGCCACCAGGGGTGCGGGGACGACCTTCGTCCACAGCGGCATGAGGTACATGATGAGAAGTCCCGCGGCGACCATGGGGTAGACGAGCCAGGGCACATCGATGAGCTGCGGAAACTGCGAGACGAAGATAAGGATCGCGAGCGCGTTCACGAAGCCGACCATGACGCTGCGCGGGATGAAGCGCATGAGCTTGGCCACCCCGAGGGCGGCGAACACGATCTGGATGAGCCCCCCGAGCATCACTGTCGCGATGAGGTAGTCGACGCCGTACTCGCGCGCCACCGGCGCGACCACCAGCGCGATGGCGCCCGTGGCAGCGGTGATCATCGCGGGCCGGCCGCCGAGGAACGCGATAGCCACCGCCATGACGAACGACGAGAACAGGCCCAGGCGCGGATCGACGCCCGCGATGATCGAGAAGGCTATGGCCTCCGGGATCAGCGCGATGGCAACGACAAGCCCCGCAAGCACCTCTCGGGTGAGCAGCCTCGGGCTTCGCAGTGCCTGCAGCACTGTCGGTTCGATGCGGTAGCGGGCAGAGTTCTCGCGCGCAGGGCTGGTATCGGTCACGGCACTCCAGGGGAGATCGGGCGCCCTGGTGTGGCGCCGGGATGGCGGCGACCACCCTACCTGGGAGTGACTGGGCGTCCCTAACTCCGCAGAATCACCCGTACTCCGCATCCGTTCGGCTGGATGCTGCGAGGAACGTGCAAGATTGCGGAGTTCGTGAGGTTTGACTCCGGCGCTCGCGGCCCTCGCAGGGGCGGGCACGCCGTATCCTGATCCTGATTGGGCGTGAGGGGAACGACGGATGACGACAGTCGACGAGGCGGCCCGGCTGGAGGCGATCGACAGCTACGACGTGATCACGTCGCCACCCGCGTCTGAGCTTCAGGGCCTCGTCCGCCTCGCGGCGATGCTGTGCGAGGTGTCGAAAGCCGTCATCAACATCATCGATGATCGCTTCCAACACCAGATCGCGGCAGAGGGGTTCGAACCGGCGGTCTGCGCCCGCACTGATTCGATGTGTGTCGCCGTTCTGACAGAGCAGGCGCCCATCGTGATCTCGGATGCCCGGCAGGACCCGCGATTCCGCGCCAACCCGTTCGTCATGGGTGACATCGCCTGGGTGCGTTTCTACGCATCGAGCCCACTCGTGACACCTGACGGCGCGATCATCGGGACGCTCTGCGTGTTCGACGAGGACGTTCGGGAGCTTGACGACGACACCCGGCGCGGACTGGATGTTCTTGCACGGCAGGTCATCGATGTCCTCGAGCTGCGGCGCATTACCCGCGAGCTCACCGCGACCAATGAGATGCTCACGCAGTTCGCGGGGCAGATCAGCCACGACCTTCGCAATCCGCTGACCGCGTTGACCGGCTTCTTGGAGCTGGCATCCGACAGCCCCGACATCGAGCGGGCACCGCAGGCAGCCCGATCTCTCGCGCACGCCGAATCCGCGGCCGACCGGATGGCCGCGATGATCGCCGGCCTGCTCGAGTATGCGCGCCGTGGGTCGGCGGCGCCGCATCCTCAATCGGTGCGCCTCGACGAGCTGACCGCCGACGTCATCGCTGATCTGGGTGCGCCCATCGCCGCGACGTCTGCCACGATCGCGGTGGATGCCGATCTCGAGGTCTGGGCCGACCGCACGCTCCTGGGGGTTGTTATCCAGAACCTCGTGGCGAACGCGGTGAAGTTCGCAGCGGCCGCGGGCGTCACGCCGCACGTCGAGGTGAGGGGAACGGGAACCGCATCAGGTTCTGTCATCACCGTCGACGACAACGGGCCGGGTGTGCCCCGTGACCTTCGCCGGCGCGTGTTCGATCTGATGGATCGGGGCGACGCCGTGGGCGTCGAGGGACTGGGTCTCGGACTCGCCACCTGCCGCCGCATCATCCAGGCCCACGGCGGCCATGTGATCCTTGAGGACTCGCCGCTCGGCGGCGCGCGGGTGCAGATCACGCTGCCGAACCCGCCCGGCCTGAACTGACGGGCCGACGCGGCGACCGTAGCGCACAGCCGGGGTGTGGAAGCGCTCCCAGACAATTGTCGGCGGCCTTGCCATGACTCCCGATTCCGCTTCCCCCACCGCGCCGCGCCGCGACATCCAGGGCCTGCGCGCGCTTGCCGCCTGGCGGTGCTTGGCGCGCACGCCGTCGGATGGCCCGCCGGGGGATTCGTGGGGGTCGACATCTTCTTCGTGATCTCCGGCTTCCTCATCACGGGGATGCTGCTCTCCGAGATCAGCCGTCGTGGCCGCGTGTCGCTGGGGGGTTCTACGCGCGCCGGGCCCGTCGCATCCTTCCCGCTGCGCTCGTCACCCTGGGCGCGGTAGTCGGTGCCGCCTTTGCGCTTTTCAACACCGTTCGCGCAGACCAGACACTGTGGGATGCCACCAGTGCTGCGCTGCTGGTCTCGAACTGGCGCTTCGCCGCCCAGGGAACCGACTACTTTCACGCCGCCGACGCCGTGTCGCCGCTGCAGAACTTCTGGTCCTTGTCGGTGGAGGAGCAGTTCTACCTCGCGTGGCCGGGTCTGCTCGTGGTTCTCGTGCTGCTGATGCCCGTTGCCGCGCGTGGGCGCGGAGCAATGCGGATCGTGGTGGGGATCGCTGCGGGAGCGGTAGTCGCGGCATCCTTCGTATGGGCGCTCGCGCAGACTGAGGCGCAGCCGACCCTCGCCTACTTCTCCACGTTGACACGGGCGTGGGAACTGGCCGCCGGTGCGCTTCTCGCTGCAGCGGTTCCGTTGCTCGCACGCATCCCGCGACCGGTCGGGATCGTGCTGGGATGGGTCGGGCTCGCCGGCGCGGTGGTCTCGGTCCTGATCATCGAACCCACCGCTGCCGGCTTTCCGGCGCCGTGGGCTGCGCTGCCGGTCATCGCAACCTCTCTCGTGCTCGCGGGCGGAGCGGCGGGAGATCCGCGTCAACGGCACCTGTTTCCGCTGACCAACCCTGTGAGCGTCTTCGTCGGCGACATGTCCTACTCGCTGTATCTGTGGCACTTTCCCGTCATCGTCTTCGCCGCTGCACTGCTTCCCGAGTCCGATCAGATGATCTGGATCGTGCTGGCGGCCATCGCCGTGCTGAGCCTTGGTTCGTACTTCGTCGTCGAACAGCCATTGCGGTACGCCCCGTGGCTGGGGGCCCGGATGCCGAGGGTGCCCGATCGTTCGATATCCGAACCGGTGGCGCCACCCGCGGCGCCACCGGTGGGCACCGGGCCCGCAGTCCGTGCTGCGACCTCGACTCGGCCCGCGGGATGGACGCCGGGAACGCGGTATTTCCCCGACAGCCGCCGGGCGACACCGCCAGCCGTGCCTCCCGTGCCTCCGGCTGCGTCCACTGGTCCGGCCGCCCCCACGGGACCGTGGTCGCCGTCCGCTGCGCATGATGGTGCAGCCCCGGTTGCGGTCGAGGCGGCGCCCGAACACGAGGCGGAGCCCGGTCGAGTCTGGCGTGAGCGATTCGGGGCTCAGATCTTCCTGGCGACGGCGGGTCTGCTCGCTGTCGCCCTGGCAACAGCGACGTGGGTTCATTCCACGTCCGGCGCGGGCCCGCTCATTCAGCCGCCGGCAATTGCTGATCCCTCGGCTCCGGCGCCGGCGGCAGACCCGACGGCACAGCTGCCGGCGGAGCTGGCTGCGGCAGTCACGGCGACGTCGTGGCCGGAACTGCGTCCGTCCCTCGACGAGGTCATGGCGCAGTCATCCGGAGCGAATCCGGCGCACGATTGCTTTTCGCCGACGGTGATGCCAGACCCCGCGGCGTGCACGTGGGGGAGCGCTGACGCGCCGACCCACCTGTACCTTGTCGGCGACTCGACGGCGATGGCCTACGCTCCTGCGTTCCGGGCGATGGCCGAGAACAGCGGCGGTCAGATCTCTGCAACCACGATGGGGCTCTACGGATGCCGTTTCACCTATGTCCTCGTGCAGAACGACGGCGACGGGATCATGGCTGCCTGCCCGCAATGCAAGGAATTCGTTCGCGCACTGATCGCGGCTGATCAGCCATCCCTGCTCGTCGTCTCGAACGTCTTCACGCTTGGGCGCTCGACGGAAGGAACCGATCTGTCTGCGCAGGATCTCGTCACGGCGGCGCAGGCCGAGACTGCCACGTACGGAATGCCCGGACGAGTCGTGTACCTGGCTCCGCCGCCGCAGGGAGTGAACCTCGGTGCGTGCTACTCGCAGGTGTCGTCCCCGGCGGCGTGCGCGGCCGCGGTCGACGACACCTGGATCGCGATGTGGGAGGCGACAGCAGCCGCCGCGGCGGCATCCGGTGATCATGCCATCGACGCGCTGCCATTCAGCTGTTGGGAGGGGATCTGCCCCGCGTTCGCTGGGACGCTACCGACCAAGTACGACCAGACGCACCTGACGGTCCCGTATGCAGAGCACATCGCGCCGTATCTCACGTGGGCGCTTCAGAGCCAAGGCCTCATCGCCAACGGCTGACGGTCTCGCGATCACCCGAGGTGCTCGTCGAGCGCCGTCATCACGGCATCCGGATGGGCCAGTCCGACGAAATGCCCTGCCTCGGGAAAGTTCACGAGCGTTGCCGAAGGCAGCGCGCTGACCATTCGTGAAGACCAGACAGGTCGGATGAGCTGATCGGCGTCGCCTTGGATGATGGTCACCGGCGCAGAAACCTCGGCGGGCGTGAAGCCCCACGGCGCTCCGAAGACCCGGTACTCGTCGACCGCGCCGTCGATCTGCGTGACTGCCTCGAGCATGCAGGCGGTATACCACTCGGAACGGGCGCGGATGATCGCCGCATCGGCGGGCCCCAGCGATTTCTCCGACAAGCGTTCAACCTGCTCTGGCCTACGGCGTAGCATCCGCCGCATCACATGGAAGTAGCTGCGGGCTGTAGCGGGCAGGCGCCGGGACAACGTGATGAGCCGCCGGTCCATGCGGTTGAGCTCGCGGAGATTGTCGGCGTCGTCCAGCGGCAGCGCGCCCGCGATCACGACGACGCCTCGAATCCTGTCAGCCTGTGCCACGGCAGCCGCTAGCGCGTACTGTCCGCCGGCCGACCAACCCAGCGCGACGGCGTCGGTCGCGCCGATGTCGTCGAGAACGGCGCCGACATCCTCATGTCCCCACGAGAGAATCGACCGCTGCGGGTCGCGATCGCTCATTCCGACTCCGGGACGGTCGGGCGAGACGATCCGGATGCCGCGGTCGCGCGCAATCTCGTCGTAAGCCGACGCATCCCCGGCGCTCACCAGTCCGCCGTGAGCGCTGATGACTGTGCGCGATGAGCTGGTGTCACCGAACACGCGATAGCCGATCGCACGGCTCCCAACGGTGACCACGCGCGATGCGGACCCCGTGATCTGAGGCTCCATCGCCGGCTCAGTTGGCGGCGTTGTATGCCTCGAGGACGGATGCTGGGACCCGACCGCGCTCAGAGACGGAGTAGCCGTTCTCCTTCGCCCAGGCGCGGACCGCGCTGTAGTCCTGTTGGCCGGAACGCCGGCGCTTGCGCCCGGCGGTCGACCCGCCCTGCGATGCCGAGATGCGCCGGCCTGCGGAGACATAAGGGGCCAGCGAATCCCGCAACGCCGCGGCATTTGCATCGGTGAGGTCGATCTCATATGCCGTGCCGTCGAGGGAGAACGTCAGTGTTTCTCCTTCGCCGATTTCCAGAACTGTTCCGTCGAGATCATCGACGAGTTGGTGAACAATTTTGCGTGCCATATGTCGAGTCTATTGTGAATGCAGCCGCTCGTCGGGGGGAAAGTCCCTCGCGGGGTGAATTCCGTTCTTTCGCGACTGGACGCCGAATTACGGCAGAATTCCGGCACGGCGGGCCTTTGTCACAGCCGCGTGGCGGGTAGAGACATCCAGTTTGGACATCGCCGATTGCAGATAGGACTTGACCGTTCCTTCGCGGAGCCCCAGGGATGCCGCCACTTCCGCGTTGGTCGCGCCCACCGCGACACTGGCGAGCACATCGACTTCTCGAGGGGAAAGGCGTATGTCCAGCGTGGCGGCTGATCTGTCGCCGCTCAAGGCGGCTAGCCGCCGCTCGATGGTCTGGAGTCGACGTTTCACCGATTCGTCCGAAATCGCGGCCGCGATGCTGCGTATTTCGGCGTAGCTCTCTCGCAGCTCTTCGCGTGCGGCACTGCCGATATCGGTCGGTGCTGGCGCCGCGAAGCTCGATAGGCGGCGTTCGATTTCGCTTCTCACGCGCAGTTCGGTGGCGAGAGATTCGGCAACAGAGAATGCGGCGCGCACCACGACCTCGCCCACGGCGGATTCCGCCCACGAACCGCAATAAAGCACTCCCCGCGCCCGACCATCGACCATCACGGGAACCGCGAACAGCGTGGAGATTCCCTCGCCGAGAACCGCGCGATCATAGTCATGAGTAATGCCCCGCGCGGTGCGGTAGTCGATCGCCAACCGCGCGCGTTTTTCAACCAGCGACCGACCTCCGAGTCCCCGCTCGGGTTGCACGACGAGTCCGGCAAGCGATCGAGTCCGAGTTCCGGCCGTCGCGGTGACCGGTAGGAGCCCGTCGGTAGTCAGCCCGCCGAAGGCGACCGGGAACTTTGTGACGCGGGGAAGACTGTCGACCGCGCGCGCGAGTAACTCCTGCTCCGTCTCGGAGGAGAATCGCAGGGCCACATCGACCGCCTCGTGTCGGGACGACCGCGTCGGTCCAGGACGTCACTGTCGCCGAATTCAGTAGCGATGAGGCTACCACCGGTGATTCCACGTGCGCAGTGCGGGACCCCCGGTGTGCGCCGGGGGTCCCGTCGGTTGCGCCGGCCTACACGGCGCGACCGGTCTGGGCTCGCTCGAGCGCGTTCGACTCGAGGTCGAGGAGGAATCTCTTCGTTTCGGGGTGGCCGCCGTACTCTCCGATCGATCCGTCGGCTCGGATGACGCGGTGAACCGGGACGACGATCGAGAACGGTGTCGTCGCGCATGCCGTGCCGACAGCGCGTGCAGCCCGCGCGCGCCCAGCCATGACAGCGACCTCGCCATATCCGGCGGTCTCGCCGAACGGGATTCGCGTCACAGCCTCGAGCGCGTCGCGCGTGAAGCCGCGCACGAGTCGCCAGTCGAGCTGCACATCAAACGCCGTCCGATTGCCTGCGAAGTACTCGTCGAGCTGCGCCGCAAGCTGCAGCGCGGCATCCGTGGTTCCGGGGCTCGGCTCAGCCCGAAGTGCCAATGTCAGGGCCGCGAGGTCATCACCGGGGTCGTCGTACGCGGGATGACACGAGATGACCGCATCGGGCGTGCCGACGATCAGGATGTCTCCGAGGGGAGTGGGATGCAGGAGGTATGTCGAGGAGACGGCTACAGGAGGCATGTCTCCATCCTGTTCGGCGATGCGGGTTCGGATGCGGAACGGGTTGCCGCGGTGGACAGTATGGCCACATCGGCGGCGGGGGAGGAAGCCCTGACGGATGTGGCGTGTCGCGCAATACCGCAACACTCGTGGTGCGTTACCGGGACGCATCGAGAGCGCAACCTAGTCTGACCGTGTGGTGCGAGCAGAAGGTGGCGTCATCCTTGGCGCTGATGGTGCGATGCGTGCGGTGTCAGTGGACCCCGCAGACCTGACTCTCGCCGACACCGACGCGACGATCGTCCACATCGCCGAGCAGGAGCGTGAGAGGTTGCGCGCCCAGGCAGCGGACCTCGGCGGTCGCTCTGCGCTCCTGCATTTCTCAGACGCACCGGATGCCGGAATCGAGATCACCAAGGCACACCCGGGAAGTCTGCCGCAGTTCATCACGGGACGATCGACACTTCTGTCGGGGCTGTTCCGCGACGAAGTCGCCCTCGGTACCGCTCGGCGGGCCGCCGAGCGGATCACCACCAAGAACGTTGAACTGCGCACGGCCCGCGGTATCGATGCCGTGCGCCTGGCCGTCGGGATCGCGTCATGGCGCATCGGGGGGCTCGAGTGCATCGCTCCCGTGCTGCTGCGCCCACTCGCGATCCGTCGTCACCACACCGACTTCGAACTGAAGCTGCACGGCAGTTTCCAGGTCAATCCCGAACTGCTGCGTGCGATGCGGATGCACTTCGGGATCGAACTCGACGGCGACGCCCTGTCGGGTCTTGCCTACGATCAGGGCGTCTTCAAGCCGCAGCCGGTGATCGATCACCTGCGGGCGCTCATGGCGCAGATTCCGTCTTTTGTGGTCAAGCCGCGGCTTGTGGTCTCGACGTTCGTGGACGTCGGCTCCGCGATGGCACGCGACTCGGCCCAGTTGGACCACCCGGTTCTGAACGCCCTCGCCGGTCATCCCGCCGATCGGGAAGCCGTGACGCTGCGCCGGCCGGTTCCTGTGATGCCCGGGCCCGACGAGCGCGTCCCTGCCGCCGACACCCTGCTGTTGGACGCCGACGCCGAGCAGGAAGCCGTGCTGGCTCGGGTTATTGCGGGCCAATCCCTCGTGGTTCACACGCTGCCGGGAACCGGGGGCACCCAGACCGTGATCAACGCGGTGGGAGCGCTCGTGCGCGAAGGGCGGCGGGTCCTCGTCGTCAGCGCTCGCCGCTCGACGCTCGACGGTGTTCGCCACCGCCTCGCCGGCGTCGGTCTACCGGGACTTGCTGTCTCGCCCAGCGAACTGCAGCGGGATCTCGTCCGCGCAATCGGACGCAATGAGAAGGCAGTCGCCCCAAAAGTCTCCGAGATCGATGACGCACTCGTGCGCCTTCGCACGGTGCTGCGCGATTACCGGTCTTCGCTGGCGGATCGCCACGACGCACTGGGTGCCTCTGTGCTCGACATCCTGCGGGAGCTGTCGGCGCTTGCCCAGCGTGAGGAGCCCCCGACGACGACCGCGCGCCTGGACATCGAGACTCTCGTGCGCCTCGCGAAAGGACGAGAGGATGCCGCCGCCAAGCTTGCGTCGGCGGCGCGCCTCGGCGAGTTCCGGATCGGCCCGTCGGATTCACCCTGGTACGGCGTGAGCTTTGCCACGACCGAGCAGGCGCGCTCAGCGCACGCGCTGGCCGGCAAGCTCCACCGCATGGACCTTCCGCATCTGCTGGAGCGGGGATACGTCCTGCTGGGGCAGACCCACATGCGCCCGTTCGAGAGTGTCGGCGAACTCGGCGAGTACCTGCGGCTGCTGCAGGGCATCCGAGACTCCCTCGACCGCTTCAGCCCGACCGTATTCGAACGGCCGATCGGCGACCTCATTCAGGCGCACGCGCCGCGCCGCGACACCTCGACGCTCAGCGGAGCAGACCGCCGGCGGCTCCGGCGCCTCTCTCGCGAATACGTGCGCCCCGGCGTGCACGTCGGCGACATGTATGAGGCGCTCGTTCGCATCCAGAAGCAGCGTCAGCAGTGGCAGCGCTACGTCGAGGCGAACGTCGTTCCCGACATCCCGCTCGGCCTTGCCGATGTCGCGGTTGCCTGGCAGCGGGTGGATGCCGAGCTCAGCGAGCTGGATGCCGTCCTGGGGCGATCAGGGTCGCAGGCGCTGTCGTCGCTTCCGGTGAAGACCCTCGTGCGTACCCTTGCTGGACTGGCCGCGGAGTCCGAGGTGTTCGAAAACCTCATGGAACGCGCGAGCCTGCGCAGTGAGTTGGCCTCCCTCGGCCTCGAGCCGCTTCTTCTCGACCTCTCGGTGCGACACGTTCCCGAGCAGCAGGTCGCGGGTGAGCTCGAATACGCGTGGTGGCAGTCGGCGCTCGAGCACCTGCTACGCAGCGATCGAGCGCTCCTGGGCGCCAACACGGCAGTCGTCGACCGCTTGGAGCGTGATTTCCGTCTGGTGGATGAAGCGCACGCCGCGGCATCCGGGCAGCTCCTGGCCGCCCAACTGGCGACCCAGTGGCGGGTCGGGATCGTTGATGAGCCGCACGAGGCGGCGGCGCTGAAGCAGGCGCTGCGCGAGGGGAGGACGTCGCCGCGCACCGTCGTGTCAACGGCGCCGGCACTCATGCGCTCGCTCGCCCCGGTCTGGCTGGCCTCGCCCTACGAAGTGCCCGCGATCCCCGACGACCTCGTCTTCGACGTCGTCATCATCTCGGATGCCGCATCGCTGAGCCTCGCCGAGGCTTCCCCCGCGATCCGTCGTGGCCGCCAGATCGTGGCGCTCGGCGATCCCGTGACCCAGAAGCCGACGGCGTTCCGGGTGGCAGCCGGGACGCCGACCGCCGAGGACGAGCCGGAGGAGCCGTTCGACGACGCGAGCGTATTCGAGCGTCTTGCCGAGATCCTGCCCGTTGAAACACTCACGCGCAGCTATCGCGCGGGCGGCGAGGACCTCGCGGAACTGGTCAACGGCGCGTTTTACGGCGGCGAGATCGTCTCCCTGCCCTGGGCCGGTTCCTACCTCGGACGTGGAAGTCTCTCGGTGGATTACGTCGAGGGCGGTATCGGTGTGCCCGACCCCGAATCCGGCGCGGTCGAGAGCCCGGATGCCGAGGTCGCCCGGGTGGTGACCCTTGTCGTCGAGCACGCGGTCAACCGCGGGTCCGAATCGCTCATGGTCATCACCGCCAGCGCGAAGCACGCTGCCCGCATCCGTGCCGCCGTCGACCGCGCGTTCGCGGGACGGTCCGACGTCGCCGACTTCGTCGCGCGCGACTCAGCCGAGCCGTTCTCGGTTCTCACGCTGGAAGAGTCGGTGGCTGAGAGCCGCGACCGCGTCATCTTCTCGCTCGGTTTCGGACTCACTCGCCACGGGCGTGTCCTCAGCGACTTCGGTGACCTGTCGAGCGCCGACGGTGAGCGGCTTCTGACGGTCGGGATGACGCGTGCTCGCCGCTCGATGGTGATCGTGTCCTGCATCCGTCCCGGCGCCGTCGATGACCGTCGCCTCGCGCACGGCGCGGCATCCCTCATGTCGATCCTGGGCGACGTCGAACGTCGCGCTCGGGTGTCTCGCCAGGAGGATGACGGCGACCCGTTGATGCTCTCGCTCGCGAAGGAACTGCGGCGCCTGGGCGTTGCTGTCGAGGTGAATTACCGGGGCCTGCTGCCGCTGGTCGCGCATCATCAGGGCAAGGCCGTGGTCGCCGAAAGTGATCCCGAGACGATCGGCGGATCGTTGCGCGAGTCGCTGCGGCTGCGCCCGCAGATCCTGCGGCGCCTGGGCTGGCATTACGTGCGTGTGCACTCGTTCGATCTGTACAGCGACCCCGGCGGCGTCGCGCAGCGGATTGCCGGCATCCTCGGGGTGACGGTCGAAGCGCCCGTTGCCGAGGGTGACACGCAACCGATCGATGTCGTCGCCTGATGAGCGTCAGCGCGTCGAGCGCGTTCCCGGATCACGCCGCGCGCGTCTGACTCCGGCTCCGGGGACCGATGTCGCCCCAGAAGCCCCGGATGCCGACGCCGACCCGTCATCGGGGGCGCCGACGACGTCATCCGACACCGGCCCCAACGACGATCGTCTGCGAGCCGACGTCCCCCCGCACTATTGAGCTCGCGCGCTACCCGCCCTCTGCGCCGAACCGCACATCCCGCCGCGAACCCACAGGGTCCGGCCAGAGAATCCTGTGGGCTCGGCAGGGAGAGTGTGGGTTCGCGGGCAGTGACGCGGGGCAGGATGCCTCGCGTCAGGGCTTCGGCGGGGTGGCGTCGTTCTGCTTCTGGAGCAGGTCGCGGATCTGGATGAGGATCTCGGCCTCGCTCGGCATCGGCTCGGGCTCGGGTGGCAGCTGCTCTCGGGCCGCGGCGCGCTCCTTGAGCTTGTTCATCGGCATGACGAAGACGAAGTAGACGACCACGGCTACCGCGAGGAAGTTGATGACCGCGCCGATGATCGCTCCGAAGGCGAAGGTCACGGTGCCGCCGCCGAGGGTCGGCACAGGCACCGCCAGCGCCTCGTTGAGACTGTCAGCGGCGAAAAACAGACCGATCAGCGGATTGATGAACGCCGACACCAGAGTGTTGACGATGCCGGTGAAGGCGGCGCCGATGACGACGGCGACCGCGAGGTCGATGACGTTGCCGCGGAGGATGAACTCCCGGAATCCCTTGATCATTGCGGTCCCTTCGTGATGGAGCGTCAGCTGGCGGCGGTCGCGGTGCTTGTCGAGGTGCTAGATCCCGACGACGAACTCGAACTCGACGACGAGCTCGAGCTGTCGGACTTCGAACCCGAGTCCTTTGAGCCGGAATCCTTCGAGCCGGACTCCTTGCCAGCGCCGGCACCCGTCCGGGAGTCGGTGCGGTAGAAGCCAGACCCGTTGAAGGTCACGCCGATCGATCCGTACTCCTTGCGAAGCGATCCACCGCACTCTGGGCACTCGGTAAGGGAGGCATCCGTGAAGGACTGCACGGCTTCGAATCGGTGGCCGCACTGGCGGCAGGCGTAGGCGTAGGTAGGCATCGGTGGTCTTTCGGTCGGTGCGAGGGATCAGGTGTGGGGAGGATGCAGGTCGACGATGCGGGTCGGCGTGACGACACCGGTGACCGGCTGATCGTGCACGTCTCGCGGGACCTCCGCGACGAGCTCATCGTCGAAGACGACGGCGTAGACGGGCGGGCACCGCTCCATCGAGCCGATGGTCTTGTCGAAGTAGCCGCGTCCCCAGCCGAGCCGCATGCCGGTCGTGTCGACGGCGGCGGCGGGAATGACCATGAGGTCTACGTCGTTCACGGCGATCGGGCCGAGGAGTTCACCGGTCGGTTCCGGCATCCCGAACAGCCCCTCGACCTCGCTGCCGTCGCGCTCGGCGACTGTCCAGTCGAGGAGCCCGTCGGCGCGGGTGATGGGGAGCAGGACCCGCAAGCCGCGGTCGATTGCGGCATTGACGAACTCGCGGGTTCCCGGCTCCGTCGTCGTCGACAGGAAGCACGAGAGGGATGTTGCGCCCAAGCGCTCCACGAGCGCATCGAGCTGGGTCCGGATCCCCTCCGCGGCGGCCTGCCGGGCGGCTTCGGAGATCGTCTGCCGACGCTCTCGGAGATCCGCGCGCATCGCACGCTTGGCATCGGCGATCGCATCAGACATGCGTAGATTCTAGGCTGCTTGCGTGCGCAGGCAGGCTTCGGCATCCGATGTCAAGGGGGGACGGCGCGTCGCGTATCCGTCACATCGCGTTCATAGCCTCTCGGTAGAGTGAGGGCCATGTCTGATCTCCCCTTCAAGGCAGTGATCCCCGCGGCGGGCCTCGGCACTCGCTTCCTTCCTGCCACCAAAGCCATGCCCAAAGAGATGCTGCCGGTCGTCGACAAGCCGGCGATCCAGTACGTCGTGGAAGAGGCCGCGACTGCCGGCATCCAGGATGTGCTGATCATCATCGGGCGCAACAAGAACAACATCGCCAACCACTTCGATTCGGTTCCCGAGCTCGAAGAGAAGCTGCGCGAAAAGGGTGACGGCAAGAAGCTCGCCGCCGTCGAGCACTCCTCAGACCTGGCCGAGGTGCACATGGTGCGCCAGGGAGAACCGAAGGGCCTCGGGCACGCGGTGCTGCGTGCGAAGTCGCACGTCGGAAACCACCCCTTCGCTGTGCTCCTGGGCGACGACCTGATTGACGAACGCGACCCGCTGCTGGTCAAGATGCTCGATGAGCACCGTCGCACCGGTGCCGCGATCGTCGCGCTCATGGAGGTCGACCCCGAGCAGATCCACCTGTACGGATGCGCGGTTGCCGCGCCCACCGATGACCCGGATGTCGTCACCGTCGGCGGCCTGGTCGAGAAGCCCGCCAAGGAAGACGCTCCCTCGAACCTTGCGATCATCGGCCGCTATGTCCTCGCGCCGACCGTGTTCGACGTGCTCGAGCACACCGAGCCGGGTAAGGGCGGCGAGATCCAGCTCACCGACGCTCTCGAAGAGCTCGCGAAGGACCCCGACGGACCCGGCGTGCGCGGCGTGATCTTCCGAGGACGCCGCTACGACACCGGCGATAAGGTTGACTACATCAAGGCCATCGTTCAGCTCGCCTCGGACCGCGAGGACCTCGGTGCCGAGCTGAAGCCCTGGTTGAAGGATTTCGCGGCGACCCTGTAGCGCCGCCCGGGCGGGAGGGGTCACGTGGATCTGACGTCACCCTTCCACCACGGCCCGGTGTCGATCCGGCTCGTGCGGCCGCGCGATGCCCGCGTGCTCCAGCAGCTATTGCTCGACAACCGTTCGTGGCTGCGCCGGTGGGAGGCCACAAGCCCCGACGGACCGGTCTCGTTCGACATGAGGCTCAGCATCCGTCGCCTGTTGCAGCAACACCGCGACGGGGCGGGTGTGCCCTACGTCATGGAGTACGACGGTACGGTCACGGGCCAGCTCAATGTCTGGGGCATTGCGCGGGGTTCTCTCGCATCAGCGACCATCGGGTACTGGATCGCCGAGGAGTTCGCCGGCCGCAACGTGACGCCGATCTCGGTCGCCCTCGCCACCGACATCTGTTTCCGGGAGCTCAACCTGCATCGGGTTGAGATCTGCATCCGTCCCGAGAACCGCGCGAGCCTGCGTGTCGTTGAGAAGCTTGGCTTCCGGTACGAGGGCTATCGGCGCCGCTACATCCACATCGACGGGGACTGGCGCGACCACTACGCCTTTGCGCTCGTTCGTGAGGACGTTCCCGAGGGTGTGCTGCGCCGGTGGGCGTCGGGGCACGTACCCCCGGATGCCGCAACAGTTCCCCCCGAAGACCGAATGCCCGTCTGAATCGAGCCGTCTCGACGCGAACCCGCACCGACACACGTCGTGGGATCCCGGGATCGTGGGCTGCCGTCGCATACCGTATGGATCATGGATGGGCAGGTACTCGGAGGCGGCGTGATCGTCGCGGTCTCCGTGCTCCTGTGGCTCGTCT
>MDSV01042087.1_pt1 | contig 20931 bp, 7 predicted proteins | sample 810851 | NCBI WGS metagenome assembly MDSV01 (sample SAMN05326640, study PRJNA326480) | marine metagenome | isolation source: seawater | place: Atlantic Ocean: North East | collected 2012 | reverse complement strand
TAATATGTTTTTGTCATATGTTTCAGAATCTACACCTTGTAATTGTTTAATAACAATTTGATCAACACTATCAAATTTTTGTACTTCAACTGTAGGCTGTTGTGCTTGATCAAGTTGTTCTGGTATTAGTTGTAATTCTCTTAATTGATATTTGTCAATAAATGTTTCTCTTATAAAGTTTGCCTCTTCATAAGATATTTTTATATCCAATGATACCCTTACATACATTTTTGGTTTTAAATGTTTTTCAGGATCTGCCAACAATTCAGATATTTTTATTGTTCTATATCTTGGCATATCTGGCCAATTAATATATTTTGGTTTGTTGCCGTATTCTATTATCATCATACCACGTTCATCATCCCAAGCGTCTGCGTAGTTGTGCGGAAATGCATTACCCATATAAGTTACATTTGCGTTTTGTTGTCTTTTATGGAAGTGTCCTGAGAAAACTTCTCCACAATTTGCAAAGTGTTCTGTTTTAATAGTTCCAACATCTGGCATATCTACCATTGCGTTCATTTTAAAATACGGAAGTTCAAAATGTCCAAACACATATTTTTGTTTCATTTTTTCAATAACTTTCCATTCATCTCCAACCACCCACGGAATTATTGCAACGTCGTCTTCAACAATCCATTCATTAACAAGATGTATGCCTGGAATATTTCTAATATATTCCATTGAATTAATTTCTCTTTTTTCTCTGTAAAATAAATCGTGATTACCCATTATTACATAAACTTTATCAAACGCCGCACCTAGTCTTTCCATATTAGATACAGTGTAGTTCATTGTAGAAACGTTGGTTGCTGATCTTTGGTGGTGCCAATCGCCTAAGAATATACAAGTTTCGCAACCGTGTGCTTTGGCTTGTTCAATAAACCAATGAATAAAAGATTCACAATCATCATTGTGTACTCTAGAATTTCCTTTTAATCCAAAGTGTATGTCTGTAAAACAAGCAACTTTTTTAAAAAACATATATTACCATCTTTTTTTAACTGGTGCTTTGTGATTTGTCATGTCATGTTTTTTGTAATTGACATCTTCAAAATCATCTTTAGACAAAGATCCAGTTTTTTTAAGTTTTTTGTTTAGTTTTGCAATACCGGTTTTGTTAACAACTTTTACATCACCGTGTACATTTGCCATTCGTTTTTTATATGCAACTGTGTTTCTTTCATTTTCTCCTTGTCTAGTAAACGATGGCATCATATGATTTAATTCTAATAAGTCATCTCTAATGGATTGATTTTTCTTTTCAATGTTTAATATTCTTGTAAATGAATTTGTAATTGCCGCAGTATAATATGCAAACGGATTTTCTGATTTGCTTTCATCGAACTGTAAACCAATTTGTGATAACTGCATTAGTGCTTGTGATTGCATTTCATCATTATACGTATAACCTCTCCAGTTTGCTCTTGTACCATAACGTTCACACAACTTCATAAACATCATTGCAAGACTGTTTGTAATTTTTCCATGATCACAAGAGAAATGCCCATTTGACATTCCACCAATCCAGTGTGATTTTCCTACACATTGTAGTTTGTTTTTTTTATCTAATCTATAATGTTGAAAAGGCGGAAAGTTTACTTTGGCATGATGATCCGATGTTTGCTTAGGATTTTTCTTTCTAGTAGAGTCCAAAGGAACATGATCATAAGTGTTTACTCTAAATACCAAATCAGTTTTATCAATTTTTCTTGGAGAAACAGTACAGTTTGTTAGTTTGATTTTTTTATCACCCGATGCTTTTGCTTCTTCCCATGCCAGTTGTGTTAATCTTTTTGCTTTGGCTTTTCTGGCTTTTGCTATTGTTGTAGGGTTAATTTTTTTAAGGTTAGGTACTATGATATCATACTGTGAATCCTCTGGAGCCACGTATGAACAATATGTATTTTTGCTGGCGTGTATTTGTGCCAACAGATCTCGGTTGTTTAGGTATTTCACTCTCTTCATAATTATCTCTTTTGTTTTGCTAAAATGACCACAAACAGGTCTGTTGAATTGTGCCGTACGGTTAATTAAATACGCCTATAATTGTGCCTATAAATATGTTTAAAGTATACAAAATTTAACAAAGGAAAGCAACCAAAAAAAATGGCATTCGGCGAACAAAATACAAGACCAAACGTTGGAATAGGAGACGTGGTTAAAAATGTTGGAACAGGCATTTATAATCGTACGATAGGACGTTTGTTTAGTTCTGGTATTAGAAGAGATTCTAGAATAGTTAATGCACGGGCAAAATGGAGTGGTAGAGATTCTAAAAAAGATTGGCGTGTGAAATTAAAAGTACCAACAGGTTCACCATTAGAAGCATTTTTCTTTGAAAACAATCAATTACTGCAACCATTAAGAGAAGAAATGGGAATTTTTTGGCCGTTGACACCATCAATTGTTATACAGTATTCAGCAAACTATAATGCAATGGAGCAAACACACAGTAACTATCCTCACTATCAATATGGAAATTCACAAGTTGATCAAATGAATATATTTGGAGAATTTCCTGTACAGAATCAGGATGACGCAAAACATTGGGTTGCAACAGTAAATTTTTTAAGAACAGCCTCAAAAATGTTTTTTGGTGAAGAGGAAGGGTATGGTCTAAAAGGAAATCCACCGCCAATATTCCATTTGTATGGATACGGTGATCATATGTTCAATAAAGTTCCAGTAATTATTAACACTTTTAACGTTGAACTAAGATCAGGAATAGATTATATTTCAACACAACAATCTGATGTTTATAGATCAGACTCTAACATTGATTATCAACAACAAGACTCAACATGGGCACCAACATTATCAACCATATCAGTTCTTGTATCACCTATCTACTCTAGAGATTCAGTTAAAAACTTTAGTATGTCTAAATTTGTACGTGGTGAATTAAACGGAAAAGGTGCAAACGAAATAGGATTTATTTAATGGCAGGCTATTCTCGAACATCACCCTATTTTGAAACACCAATATCTGCAGACAATCTGGAGATATTAACTCCAAGAACAATTACTGTTGAAGATGATGATCAATCATACACAATTGAAAGAACTTATGCATACAGACCAGATCTTTTAGCATATGACTTGTATGGTACTCCAAGATTATGGTGGGTATTTGCTCAACGTAATCCAGATAAAATAGAAGACCCAATTTATGATTTCAAAATAGGAGTGACTATTCAGTTACCAAAGAAAGAATTATTGCTTAAAGACCTGGGGATATAACCCATGGCTAAACAAAAGAACTTATTTAAGAATACAAAATCAACTGTTGACAATACTACCTCAAATTTTAAAACAAGGTTTAGTGGTAAAAAATTAAAGGAAGCAAAGTCAAATTACACAAACCACGGAAAACACAATTACTTTAGTTCAATGAAAACCTCAACTAGTAGAGGTTTTTTAAAAACAGCAGTAGGTAACGACGAAGAAAAGAAAACAAAACAATTTGTAGTAAATAATTCTGAGCCTAATGTGTTGCATCAGTACGCAAGTTACAATCCACTTTTTACTCTTTCTGCTTTATCACAAGCAGACTTACTAGACACAACAACATTGTTAAATGCTAAACCTCATGATATTATTATACAAAGTAGCGGTATAGGATCACAAGCAAACCAAAGAGGATATGGTCCATTAGATGGACGTCAAGGTCAAGGCGGAGAAACATTGTCAGGAGATAATAAAAAGTTTGTGGACAAAAACGAAGGATTGGCTAGAACACTTAACAAAGCCAGAACAGAATTCCAAAAAAATAGAGATTTATATTTTAGAAATGTAACAATGAACAGTGTTAATGGTCACAACAGTAAAAGACGATTAACAAATGTCACAGATATTACCATGGAAATAATGGAACCTTTTGGCATTTCTTTGATAGATAGAATTAGAGCGGCCGCGGCAAACAACGATTATTTAGATCACTTAGATGCTCCTTATTTGCTTACAATAGAATTTACAGGATGGGATGAACAGGGTAATGTTGTGAAACCGGCCTACCCTACAAAACGTGTTATTCCAATTAAATTAATCGATATGAGAATAAACATTAATCAAGGAGGTTCTGTATATTCAGTAAGAGCAATTCCTATGTCTGAATTTGCATATGTAAACCAATATGCTTATCCAAGAACTGCTGGAACATTATCAACAGTAAACAGAACATTAAACGAATTAGTAGTAGAGTTACAGAATATTTTAAACAAACAAGGTGAAGACGAAAAGGAGGAAGGACTAATTTCAATCCCAGACGAGTATCAGATAAGCATAGATAACTTTTTTGAACCAGACACAACAGAAATTGAAATAGATTCTTATGTTAAAAGAGAAATGCATCCAACAGAAGGTGTTATAGAAACTCGACAAACTTTAGAATATTTAAAATTTTCAAAAAATGATCACGTCACTACAATACTAGATCAAATAATGAAAGGACATCCAAAACAAAAATTTAAAGACTACGAGAAGTGGAAGAATAAAGTTTCAACAATCTTATCATCTAGATCTACGAACCAAGGAGTATATGATGCCGCAAAAGAACAAGGATGGTATTATAAAAAATATCAAATTAGAAGCACAGTTATACCTACTAATAGATTTGATCCAAAAAGGGCAACCAATGCCAAAATAATAAAGTTTGTTGTCGAACCGTTGATGATTCATGCTTATAGTCTTGCTGTACCCGGTGTTAGTACTGGCGATAACTTTAAAAATTTTGTACACAAAACTTACAATTATATTTTTACAGGCGAAAACGTTGATGTGTTAGATCTTGATATAAATTATAGAGTTGCATATTTTCAAAGCCAATTATCAGAAGGTGCTGATGCAAAACGAAATAAAGATACAGTAGAATTTATTGATCTTAAAACTTCTGGTCTTACCGAACCTGCTGATCATTTTACAGACCAATCGTTCCTTTTAAAAAAAGAACCAGGAACTGCAAAATCATCAGACAATTTAACAAATAATAAAACTACAGAATTAGATAATTTTTTAGATTATTTGGCAAACCCACAAGCAGATATGGTCAATATAAATTTAGAAATTTTAGGTGATCCGGCATGGCTAGGACAATCACAATATATACCTGCAAATCCAGAAATGTTTGCTCCCGGAGTTAGCCAAGACAAAGATATTGCGTACTGGAGAGCAGGAATGGACGCTGTCTGGAACGACGAATTAAAATGTTACAATCCAGAACTTGCAAATCCAATTGTTTTATTAAATTTTAGAATGCCTACAGACCTCGATGATAAAACAGGAATATATGAACTTCAATCCGATCAGTCAGCAAGTTTTTCTGGACTATATAGTGTGTATGCAATAGAACATAGTTTTGATAACGGAACATATAAAAATATTTTAAAAATGTATAGATTTAACAATCAAGGTGTTAAAATATCACAACCAATGAGAGAATACAGATATCTTAACAAGAAAGATGGCACAACACACATAGTACATCATAGTGAAATTCCTGAAAACTTTCTTGCCATGGGTGGACAAATTTTCAGTGTACAAGACAAACTAAATTCTCTTTTTGCTAAAGTAAAAAATTCTTCATTATATAAAACAGTTGCTAGAACATCAAAAAGAATAAGGGATTTCTTCAATGTCTAAAATTTTAAGTGAACATCTTAAAGGCCACTCATCAACATCAGTACCACCGGGTGCGGATCAATCATGGTCTAAAGGAAACCCAGGACCATACATAGGCATAGTAAAAGGTAACATTGATCCTGCTAGAATGGGACGGTTAAAAGTTTCAATTCCTGAAATTAGTAAAACACAATCACCAAACTTTAATCAATTATACACAGTTGATTATCTTTCTCCTTTTTATGGAGCCAAAGCATCTATATACAATAAACCACATAGTAGAACCCATGAAGGGTCGCAACACTCGTATGGTTTTTGGGCAATACCACCAGATTTAGAATCAAGAGTTTTAGTTATTTTTGCTGAAGGAAAATTATCACAAGGATATTGGATAGGATGTATACAAGATCCTTACACAAATCATATGGTGCCTGGTATTGCATCAAGCGAAAAAACAATTGACAAAACTACAGGATTAGATGTTAACAATCCAAACGAAATGAAAAATGCCAGTGTTGACAAAATGTCAACTTATGGAACAACCAATGTTCCTGCAGGCGAAGTTAATAGAGCATCGCCGGGGTATGACAACATTAACCATGATAACTTTCCAAAACCTATACATCCTTTTGCTGAAACTTTAAAAGCACAAGGATTGATTGGTGACACTATAAGAGGCACAACATCTTCTTCAGCAAGAAGAGAAACACCAAGTCAGGTTTTTGGTATCAGTACTCCTGGTAGAAAAAATACAGGTACTACTAAAGAGAAAGTCGGTGCAAAAGACACCAATCAAACTGACCACGTAGTTAGAGATACTGGACATACTTTTGTTATGGACGATGGAGATGTTAACGGTAACAACCAATTAACAAGATTAAGAACAGCATCAGGACACCAAATATTAATGCATGATACATCAGGTGTTGTGTATATTGCAAATGGTTCAGGAAACAGTTGGTTTGAAATGAGTAGTGATGGAAAAATTTACGTATATGCTCAAGACGGATTTAATTTTAGGTCAGATGGAAATTTTGATTTACACTCAGGTGGAGATATTAACTTCCATGCCAAGCATAGTATAAAATTTACAGCAGAAGTTGACATGGTTAATAATGCTGGATATTTAATGAACATTGGACAAACAGGTATTGCTAATTCTTCTCAAGGAGGTGCAATAACATCATACGCCAGTGGTAGCATTTCGTCCTACGCAGGTGGTGGACAGATGCACGGTGCCGGCGGTAGAATAGATTTAGCGGCGAGTGGACAGATACATTTCAATTCAGTTGGTGCAAGTTCTAGTTGGGGACCAACATGGTTAACACCAGAAGCGTCAGGAATAGTAACAGACGAATCAGAAAATGATGTAAACCTCACAGTTGGCGTAGGCGGAGTACTAGAAGCAAACACAAAAAAAACAAAAACAACTGTGCCAAATCTTGTAACACACGAACCATTTGCAAGAGCACCGTCTGGTATATATGAAACAGTATCACAATGGAACGATCCTGTAAAATGGAAAGAATTATCACAAACGCCAGGTACGTTAGAATTTATGGCACAACAAAATAGAGAAAGTGATGTGGATTACATCAAGCAACTACAATTTTTCACAGATCAAAAAAAATATCTTACAGACAAGGGTTTGTTAGAATCAAGAGGCATAGATACAACCAATCCTAATGAAATGAAAAGTTTAACGAAATTTAATGCTGTTAAATTAAAAGAATTTTCAGATACATTTACGAAAAGTTACAACAACATTTACAAAGTAAACAGTGTTGTTGAAAATTTAAAATCAGGAGATATCAAACAAATTTTAACGTCTAAAGTTGTAGCAGGCAAGATTACAAGTGTTGCATCAAATCTTGCAGGTACAATATTGGGTAGATCATCTGCTAATAACCTACCACCATCATTACGAGGCACAGCGGCGGGAAGAATTACGCAGGTAGCAACTGCCTTCAGACAGAGTGCGGCAAATGTTGTTAGCAGTATTTCAAGTGCAATAGGCAAGTTTAAATTTTGGTAAAATTAAGGATATAAATATTTAAAATGGCATACGGATCAGGTTCAGGAACAGGTACAACAGCAGGTAACTCAACAGTTACATTCAAAGGATTTTCATCACGAGCAGATAATCAAAACTTTAAGGTTTATGATTTTGAGTGTGCCAAACAGGATCTCATAAACCGTTTGTCGGTACGTAAGGGCGAAAGGGTGGAGAATCCTGAATTTGGTACAATAATATATGATTTGTTGTTTGAACCGTTTACAGAAGCATTAAAAGATGCCATAACGGAAGATATTACAGCAAATTTAAATGCTGATCCACGTATTGGAACAGAGGAAATCACAGTAGTAGAAGCAGATCACGGTATAGCCATACAGGCAACATTGAAATATATACCGTTAGACATTACAGAGAAATTGGCTTTTAAGTTTGATGAAAATTCTCTAATACGCCTATCTTAATATACGCACTTAATTTAACACATAAATATCCATACAAACGATATGGCTACCACAGAACGACAGAATAGATTATTAGTTGCAGAGGATTGGAGAAAGATCTATCAGGCTTTCCAACAAGCAGATTTTAAATCTTACGATTTTGAAACGTTACGTAGAACAATGGTGGCGTATATCAGAGAAAATTACCCAGATGATTTCAATGATTTTGTAGAAAGTTCAGAGTATATTGCACTTATTGATTTAATTGCTTATATTTCACAAGCACTTTCATTCAGAATAGATTTGAATGCTAGAGAAAACTTTTTAGAAACAGCAGAAAGAAGAAATTCAGTTTTAAGACTAGCACGTCTAATAAACTATAACGCAAGTAGAAATAAACCAGCAACAGGTCTTTTAAAAATTAATTCTGTATCAACAACGCAAGACGTGTTTGATTCAACAGGAACTAACATAGCAAACTCAACAGTTATTTGGAACGATTCAGTCAATTCAAGTTACAGGGAACAATTCATTGCGATACTAAATGCCGCAAACCAATCAGGACAATTATTTGGTACCCCAAGAGAATCAGGATCCATAGGAGGCATTCCAACAGAAATTTATACATTAAGTTCTAATCAATTAGATCTTCCAATATATAATTTTACAAAGAGTGTTGGCGGTATTAGTAGACGTTTTGAAATTGTACCTTCGAGTATAACTGATTCTGAAAGCATATATGAATCAAAACCAATTAATGGAACTGGATTAACTTACTGTTATAGATCAGACGGATCTGGAGATTCATCTAACAATACAGGATTTTTCTTTTTATTCAAACAAGGAGCAATGGAAAATGTAGACTTTACTGTTGATTCATCAATTACAAATTATGTTAAAAGTTTTAGTACTGCAAATGTTAATGATACTGATATCTGGTTGTATAAACTAGATCAATTTGGTCAACCATTTGAAGAATGGAAAAAGGTTCCTTCGTTAGCAGGAAACAATGCCATTTATAATTCTTTAGCAAAATCAGAAAGAAATATCTACAATGTAATTACGAAAGTTGATGATGCAATTGATTTAGTTTTTGGTGACGGTAACTTTGCTAATATGCCATTAGGAACGTTTAGAATGTATTATAGAGTAAGTGACAATGCCAAATATTCTATTCAACCAGCAGATATGAGGAATGTACAACTTTCAGTTCCATATACAGATGCTAATGGTAGTCAACAAACTCTTACAATGAGTTTATCATTAAAATCATCAATTTACAATTCTGCGGCAACTGAATCTAATGATTCAATAAGAGAAAAAGCACCACAAGTTTACTATTCACAAAATAGAATGGTTACTGCTGAAGATTATCAAGTGGTACCTTTAGGTGCTTCACAAGAAATTATAAAAGTAAGATCAGTAAACAGAGCGGCTTCTGGTATATCTAGAGCAAAAGAAATTTTAGATCCTACAGGAGCATATTCAAACGTTAATATATTTGCTGAAGACGGAATACTATACAGAGAAGAAAAAACAAATACATTTAGTTTTACATTTACAAATAGAAACATAATTGAATCTACTATTAATAGTTCTGTAGAAGCAAGATTAAAAGAAGCATATGCAAGACAATTTTATTATCTAAAATATAGTACAAAGGATGTAAGTTCTTTGTCAGCAACTTGGAATTCTTCAACAACAACCACAAACACCAACACTGGTTTCTTTACATCAGGTGGTGCACTTGTAATTGGAGATTTTGCAACATCTAACCTTAAGTTTGCAAAACCGGGTGCTTTAATTAAATTTACTTCACCAGATACTAGAGAATTTTTAAATGATAGTTTAGTAACAGCAGGCACAGACAACGCAGAAGACCGATCATGGGCAAAAATTGGAGCAGTTACTGGTGATGGTGCTAATGGTGGTACAGGAAATTTAGAATCTGGTTTAGGACCAGTAACATTGGCTGATATTATTCCAGATGGTGCATCTGTATCAGCAATAATACCTAACCTAACAACAACATTTTCATCTACTTTAAAAACAGATTTAATTGATAGAATTGAAGCATATGAAGAATTTGGAATAAGATATGATGTAGATTCTGAAGAATGGAAAGTTATTACAGCAACAAATTTAAGTACAAGTTCAGTTTTTAGTTTAAGTAACACAGGATCATCAGCAGGTACAAACTTAGATGCAAGTTGGTGGTTTAAATTTACCAATGATGGAAGTACATACACAGTAACTTATAGATCATTAGATTATATTTTTGAATCAGAAGGACAAAATAAATTTCATTATGATTCACAAGAAAAAATTTATGATTATAAAACAGGTCAAAGTGTTAAAGACACAGTAAAAGTTTTAAAAACAAATTCTATTGTTTCTACAGGAAACTCAATTGGTTATCCAATTACTTGGCAAATTGTAGACACAGTAACAGAAGCAGACGGATATCAAGACAACAGAAAAGTAAAAATTGGATTCTTTGATAGTGATGACGACGGAGTTGTTGATAATCCTGATATTTTTGACATTGTGATAGAGCCAAATACAACTCCTACTACAAAATTTGTTTTCTTTGAAAAATATATTTCATACAATAACATAGCAAGATACAAACCATATGCGGCAACAAACTTTGTAGTGTCGTTAAACGAAACAGACATTAATTTAAGTACAGGTGGATATTCAGACGGACAGTTATTTTATTTTTACGACGAGGACGAAGATGTTGTTAAAAAATACAGTTCATCTACTGGTGTTTTAACAACAACAACTGACTATTATGCAAGAAGAGGAAGAAGTTCACTTTCATTCCAATATAAACATCATGCAGGACAAGAAACTAGAATTGATCCAGCAGTTTCAAATATTGTTGATCTTTATCTATTAGAAAGATCTTATGATAACCTATATAGAATTTGGTTAAAAGATGGTGGTACAGAACCAACACCAGCAACATCAGATCAATTAAGAATAAGTTATTCTGGTACACTTAATCCATTAAAATCGTTAAGTGATCATGTGGTATATCATCCAGTAAAATATAAAATTTTGTTTGGAACGAATGCCGACGAAGAATTACAATGTACATTTAAAGTTGTTAAAAATCCAAATACTAATATCACAGATGCAATTATTAAAACAAGAGTAATTGCCGCAGTAAATGAATTTTTTGCATTAGATAATTGGGATTTTGGAGATAGTTTTTATTTTACAGAATTAGCCGCTTATATACACCAACAACTAGCACCAGATTTATTAACAGTTGTTATTGTACCAAACCAATCAGGACAAAGTTTTGGGTCTTTGTTTCAATTAGCATCAGCGGCAGACGAAATTTTCATTAGTGGGGCCACCGTTAGTGATGTATCAATTATAACTGCACTAGGTGCCAACCAATTAGAAGCATCAGGAACAGTTGTAACTTCAACATCAACTACTACAACGAACACAACATCAGGTTCAGCAGTGTCAGGCTCTACTACATCGGGTTCCGGTTCAGGTACCGGCAGTAGTGGGGCAGGATACTAATGGCAGACAACGCAATCAATCCACTAACAAATCAAGAAGTTGTTAAACAAGGTGACAACGAATTACGAAGAACTGTTCAACACTTACCTGCGTTTTATAGAACTGATGTAAACCAAAGATTTTTAGGTAGTACGTTAGATCCTTTAGTACAAAAAGGCTCCTTAGAAAGGGTCGATGGGTTTGTTGGTAGACAAGATGCTTACACAAGAAAATCTACTGATAGATATCTAAGTGCTACTAACAGAGACAGAATGGCTTATCAACTAGAGCCTGCAGTAACTTACACAACTCAAGATACAACTTCAGTAAATCCAGAAGACCAAGTAAAATTTTCTGGAACATATGATGACTACATTAATCAAATAAAATACTTTGGTGGAAAAGTTGATAACCACGATAGATTAAACAAAGAAAAAATTTACAGTTGGAATCCAGCAATTGACTATGATAAGTTAATCAATTACAGAGAATATTATTGGTTGCCAACAGGTCCAAATGCAATTGAAATAGATTCAGTTGGAACTGGAGCAGTAGCAGAATACAAAGTCGAAGCACATCCACTTGATGGCAGTTCCGCAAGAGCATGGAATTTCCCTCACAGAGAAAATGAAAGAAATCCAATTGTAACTCTTTACAGAGGTAACACATACAAGTTTAATGTAAATGCAAAAGGGCATCCGTTTTGGATAATGACAGAACCTTTTATGGATGCAGTGGCCGCCGATGGCTCAACTTCTACAGTATATTCAACAGGTGTAACAAATAACGGAACAGACAACGGTACAGTAACTTTCACAGTACCAACCGGTGCCCCAGACACTTTATATTATCAGTGCGGAAATCATGATGCAATGAATGGTATATTACAAATTTTAACTGTTGATTCTACAAGGAAAATTAATCCTGAAAATGATATAATTGGAGTTAAAAATTATTCATTAAGAACATTAGATCTATCTAATGGTATGAAAGTTAAGTTTGCTAATAGTAAAGTAGCAACATCATATCAAAATAAAGAGTATTACGTAGAAGGAGTTGGAGACGCAATAACTTTAACTGATGTTGAAGATTTAATTACTCCAGGATCATACTCAACTGAAACAACTATTTTATATGATACTGTTGTATACGATTCAAGACCCTACGCAAAAGCATTTTTTAGACCAGATGATCAAGACTATATTACTATTAAAAGAAACTCAAGAGATCAAAATGCTTGGTCTAGATACAATAGATGGTTTCATAAATCAGTTATTGAAAAAACTGCAGATATCAACGGATATACTCCTGTATTAGACGAAACAGATAGAGCAAAAAGACCAATTATAGAATTTGATTCAGGACTAGAACTTTATAATCACGGAACTGTCGCAAAAAAATCTATCACAGTTTATGATACAGTAACAACAGATGCATTTAGTGACGTGGTTAACACAGCAGGTTACATTGTTGATGGAATTACTTTGACACAAGGAATGAGAATTATATTTGCCGCAGACACAGATTCAATAGTAAAAAATAAAATTTACACAGTTAATTTTGTTCATGCGTCGGATGATTCAACAATTAGTACAGCGGCCGATGATTCAACAGCAGTGCTTCAATTTACAGAAGCAGACGACGGTGCACCTGCAGATGGTGAATCAGTATTTGTAGAATTTGGAACAAAGAACCAAGGAAAAACTTTTCACTATGTTGAAGCAGAAGAAACATGGAAAGAAGCACAACAAAAAACAAAAGTTAATGAGCAACCGTTGTTTGCGATGTATGACAATGATGAAGTTGCTTTTGATAATACAACAACGTATCCAAACTCAACTTTTGAAGGAGCAAAAGTTTTTGAATTTGCAACATCAGACTCAGCAACAACAGACACAATATTAGGAATCAAAGTAAAATATAATACAATTAATAACGTTGGAGATATTGTATTTGAATCAGATCATACTTCAGGATCATTTACATATAAATCTGACACAACAACTATAACAAAAAAATTAGCAGAAGGCCATTTACACTATACAACAGGTATTACAACACACAATAATAAAAGTGCTTGGATCGAAAGAACAAACGAAAGCAAACAAAGAGTTATTAGAACTTTTATAGTTGATGACACAGAAAAACAATATTTTCAAATTGACTTTTATAAAGATTCTGTAGATTTAACAGATTTAGAAATTTCTGTATCAGTAAATGGTATAAGAAAAACTATTACAACAGACTATACGTTAGTTGATGGTAGTACAAACAAGTATGTAAAATTTGTAGAAGAGTTATCAGTAGATGATCAAGTTAAAATTTCAGGATATAGTTCTGCAAGTAAAGTGTCTGACAAAGGAATTTACGAAACGCCAGATAATTTATCAATAAACAGCAAAAATAAACAACTAGGTACTTTTACATGGGGTCAAATATTACTTCATGTTAAAGATATATTTGAAAAAAATGAAGACGTTACAGGAGCCATACCTGGTACATCAAATTTAAGAGATAAACAACCTGATGCAAAATTAAATGGCGGAACAATAAAACAACATTTAGGATCGTTATTGCCAGCAGTATTTGGATTGATTGACCAAGAAGCAAATGTTATATCAGCAATTGATTATTGTAATTTAGAATATGAAAAATGGTACAGTTCATTCTTAACGTATGCAGTTGGTACAGCATACGAAGGTGTAGCGGCAGACAGAGTAGACGAAATTATTGCGGCAATTAGTCAAGGTAAAAATAGTTCATTTGCATTTTACTATGAAGACATGGCAGGCCATGGTGAAAATGTGTCTACAAGAACTTACACAGTGCAAGGATCTTCACAAACAGAATACGCACTTGATTCGCAACACAGTATAACCACTACGAGTAGTAGAGCAGTGTATGTGTATCTAAATGATGTGCAGTTAATCTTAGGTACAGACTATACCTTTAGTACAACTGACGATACAGTTAATATCTCAGCCACACTTGCAGAGGGCGATATAATTAAAATTAAAGATTATTCAGACACTACTGGAAGTTATATTCCAGCAACACCAACTAAACTTGGAATATATCCATCATACAAACCAGAGACATTTACTGATACAACTTATATTACAGATACTGATGTCATTAGAAGACACGACGGTTCAATCATTAAAGCATACGGTGATGAAAGAGACGATTTGATACTAGAACTTGAAAAAAGAATTTACAACAATATAAAAGTAACCTATGATCAAACATTATTAGATGTAAACGAAGTAGTACCATCTGCATTTACATCAACCGAATATACATTAAATGAATGTGATGATATAATGGGACCTGATTTTTATGTTTGGGCAGGAAGAAACAATGTACAATACATTAACAATACAACATTTAGTGAAGGTTCTCCCTTCACTTACAACTATGCAAAAAGTACTGGCAGATTAAAAGATGAAAAACTGCCTGGACACTGGAGAGGCATATACAAATATTATTATGACACAGATAGTCCACACACTAGACCATGGGAGATATTAGGTCATTCTGAAAAACCTAGCACGTGGGACACAACTTATGGTGCGGCACCTTATACATCAGGTAACACAGTATTATGGGACGCAGTAGAATCTCAAACTGGAAGATATGGAAAATTAGGAATTAAAAGTTATCTACCTGTTAACGAATCAGGTGAATTATTAGATCCTATTGCGGCAGGATTAATACATGAATTAGTTGTCCCGGGTAGAAGAAATAGTTGGAAGTTTGGAGACCAAGGACCATCAGAAACTGCATGGAGAAGATCAAGTGCTTATCCATTTTCAGTTATTAAATTCCTAGCACTTACAAGACCTGCTAAATTTTTTACTGTATTTTTTGATCCATCTAGATTAAAAACTAACATAGCAGGAAACGTTGTTAGTACAGAAACAGATATTAGAACACAATTATCAACAGCAAAATATCATTTAGAAACAGAAACTAATAATGCAACAGGAGTTACAACAAGATACACAACAACAGGTTATCAACCATTCGTTGTTAATTACTTGATTTCAAAAGGATTAGATACAAAGACATTTTATTACGATAAAATGAAAAGTATAACAACTCAGTTGGCTTATAAGTTAGGTGGATTTACAGATAAAAACAATTTAAAAATTTTAGCAGATTCAATTTCACCAGGATCATCTTCTGGATCCAAATTTATACCAGATGAAAACTATAAAATATTATTTAGAACATCTAATCCAGTAAATTCATTTTATTACTCTGGAGTACTAATTGAGAAGAATACTGATACAGATTTAGACGGATCAACATTATTAGGCGGATATAAAGTTTTAGGTTACTCGACTGTAAAACCGTATTTTAACTTTCAATATCCTATTAAATCAGTTTCAGGTACAAAAGTTAGTGTAGAGGGTGCTGATGCATTACAATACCAAAATTATCAACAAACAGTTCAAACAATTCCATATGGTTATGTGTTTGATACAGTGCAAGATGTTGTAGACTTTTTATTTGGTTATGGACATTGGTTAGAAGGTCAAGGATTTAAATTTAACAGATGGTCAACGGAATTAAAAGAAACACTTAACTGGAGTAATTCAGTAAGAGAATTTTTATTTTGGACAACTCAAAATTGGTCAGCAGGATCGGCAGTAACAGTGTCTCCGGCGGCGGATGGTTTTGAATTAGAAACAAATAATTCAGTTGTAGGTAAATTAAGAAATCTTGCAGGCGACTATTCTATATTAGACGCTGGTGGAAGAAAAATAGATATAAACGATATTTCAACAAAACGTGTTGGTACAACTATTGAATTAGTAATAAAACCAGCAGATGTAGGATTGTATAATGTTGCATTGAACACAGTTCAAAAAGAACACATATTAATATTTGATAATTCTACAGTGTTTTCAGATGAACTTTATGATCCAGATACAGGATTTAGACAACAAAGATTAAAATTAGTTGGTTGGAAAACTGGAGGGTGGAATGGAGATTATTATGCACCTGGTTTTATTTTTGATGCCGCACAGGTAACTTATTGGTTAAAAAATACAGATTATAAAATTGGAGATACAGTTGAATATCAAGGTAAGTTTTATGTTGCCAAAATAAATCATACTTCGACTACAGAATTTGTAACATCTAGTTGGATTTTAAAAGATGAAAAACCTGCTCCTCAACTTGTACCAAATTTTGATTATAAAATTTCTTCATTCCAAGATTTTTATAATTTAGAAACTAATAATTTTGATGAATCGCAACAAACACTCGCACAAAGATTAATTGGATACCAAAGCAGAGATTATTTAGAAAATTTATTTGTTAATGATATTTCACAATATAAATTTTATCAAGGTTATGTAAGAGAAAAAGGCACTGAGAATGCAATAACAAGAATATTAAAAGCAAAATATGAAGAGCAAGATATTGCATTAAGTTTATATCCAGAGTGGATGATTAGAACAAATAGAATAGGTAACACCGATGCCAAAGAAAGTATACAAATAACTTTAAAAGATAATGAAGTAGTTGCTAATCCACAAAGTATTGAATTGTTTGAAACAACAAACGATACTAAATCGTATGCTAGAAGTATAGGTGTAGCAGAAACTAATCTTTATTTTAAACCAGTTGACTACTCATCAAGTACAACATTTTCAAGATATGATTACACAAAAGCCGGTGTAGACAGAGATCAAGTACAAGTTTATAAAACAGCAGGATATCCGCAGTTGAATCAAGTGCAACATACAGCATTCAATGAATCAGATTTACTTAATATTGACACTACTAAACTTAAACAAAACGAATTAGTTTGGGTAGCAAACAAAGGTAACAAAGACTGGGACGTGTTTAGAATTACAAATGCAGGTGTAAAAATTGCTGAACTTGAACATATTAATAGTAATACTGAATTAGAAATTACATTTACAAGTGCTCATAGTTTCTCGGCAGGCACGACAACTACAACAGCAGATTATATTTTAATTGCAAATTCTGAATCCACTGATTTAAACAAAGTTTTTGTAGTTAAATCAGTTCCAAGTTATAAAAAAGTTATCGTTGACTTTGATGGAGTAATTGCATCTTTACCAGTGTTAGAAGACGGATCTACAGCAGAGTCTTATGGAAATGTTTACAAATTTACTTCGGTAAGATTAAGTTCAATGGATAATGTAAACGATCTTATATCTTTTGATGACTATACAGATAAAAATGATTCAATTAATAAAGAAGGTGATAAAGTTTTTGCAGACGCTGACAGTGACGGATTATGGAGAGTATATGAAAAACAAGATCCATACACACAAATAAGAACATTATCTCCAGACAGTACAACAGAAGACCAAGACTTTGGTTATCAAATTGTTGCAAGAAACGACGGAAGAACTGTGGTAGTTGCCGCACCAACAGACGGACAAGGTACAATAAACTTTTTATTTCGTTCAAGCACAACAGCAGGCACAACATTTGGCACACAATCAGCAGTCACAACAACTGCTGGAGATGATAATACGGGTAAATTAGGTTATTCTTTATCAATGAGTTCAGATGAAAATTTTGTTGTAGCAGGTGCACCTTATGCCAATTCTTATGGCTCTGATGGAAGCACAAGATTTTCAGATGCTGGTTTAATTAAAATATTTGTGTGGGATCAGGACACATTCAAATACGGAACATTAAGTGAAGTATTACCTCCAGTAGATGCGGCATCACAAAACTTTGGTTGGGCACACAAAATTGTAGAACCAGGAGCAAATTCAGTTAGATCAACACCAACAAAATATCTGTTTGTATCAGCACCAGGGTTTGTTCCATCAGATGCACCAGACACCGATACAGGTAGAGTTTATATGTATGAGTGGGGCATTGGAGCAGATGGTTCAACATACGACACATGGACACAGTGTTTAGAAATAGATTCTCCAGACGGAGACATTAACAAACGTTTTGGTCATAGATTACAAGTAAATGATAATGGTGATATACTTGCTGTATCTTCAGTTTCAACAGGCACAGCAGGTAAAGTAGAAATATTTGTAAGAGCATCAACATCAAATGATGATAGTGTACAACACGCATTTACTCATGTTCAAACTTTAACAGGTGCAACAAGCGACGGTTCTACTTTGAATACTAAATTTGGTGATTCAATGACAATGAGCAAAGACGGAAAAACATTGGTTATTGGTGCACCAGGGTATGACGATAGCAGTCAGGCCGATGCAGGTGCAGTTTATTATTACGAATGGGACGCAGATAATGATTCGTCATTAGTTTATTCTTTACAGCAGACAATAGTTGCACCAAAAACCCAAGTGAACATGAAATTTGGTTCAACGTTGGATATAAATGATGCAGGTACAAGACTTGTAATTGGTGCAGAAACATATTCAAACAACAGAGAAATGGTATTTGATTCAGGCGAAACAACATTTGATTTGCAAGACACAACAATATCAGACCAAAATCCTAATTCAGGTGGTGCTTTTACTGCCACAAAATATAATACTAAATTTGTTGTTGATGATTTATTAGTTACAACAAGTGTATCAGCAGATGACAACTTTGGAAAAGGTATTTGTGCAATAGACAATACAATATTTGTTGGAGCACCGGACGACGAAGGCAATATAGCAAGTGACGGAAGTTCAATGGTAAGCAATGACGGAACAGTTACTTGTTTTGATTGTAATGTTGCCGGAGAGTATGCTTGGAAACAACTTGCGTACGAAACTGCATTAATGGATGTTACAAAATTAGGAAATGTTTTTGAATTTAATAAAGCATCTAAACAAATTAGAGACCATTACAATTTACATGATCCAGTAAAAGGAAAAATTTTAGGCGTAGCAGACAGAGAAATTAATATTAAAACAACGTGGGATCCAGCACAATATAATTTTGGACCAAAAACAAATACGCAAACTCCGTGGGGAGAAGAACACGTTGGTGAGGTTTGGTGGAATTTATCAACTGTAAAATGGTTATGGTACGAACAAGATACACAAGAATACAAAACTAATAATTGGGGAAATTTATTTCCAGGATCATCAGTTGACATATATGAATGGATTGAATCTACACTATTGCCAAGCGAATATGCTATTGCATCTGCGGCGGCAAGTGAAACATTGGGCATCACAGGTACACCATATAAGGCAGATGATTCAGAATACACAGTAAAACAAAGATATAATTCAGCACTTGATACAAATGTAAATTATTATTATTATTGGGTAAAAAATGCAACGTCACTTCCAGTAAACAGCACAGTTCAAAGAAAAAATACAACTAATTTTGTTTCTAACATAATTACAAATCCTAGAAATTCTGGTATTAAACATTATGCAATTACTGATACAAACAAGTTATTAGTTTACAATACAATACAATTAGTTAATAGTGATATTGTTTTAAATGTTGATATTAGAACAAACACATTTGAAGGTGATGCACATTCAATTTGGAAATTAGTACGTGAAGGAGATAAATCTTATCGTCCTGGAACACAAATAGAAACACGTTGGTGGGATTCATTAATAGGAAAAAACTCCACAGGCGATACTGTACCAGATTTAGATCTACCAGTAAACGAAAGGTATGGAAACAACATACGTCCAAGACAAACGTGGTATGTAGATAGATATGCCGCACTTAAAGAAATTATAGACTATGCAAATTCTATATTAAAGAAAAATCAATTAGTCGGAACATTTAGTTTAGATAATTTAGATTCTAATGATCCCGAACCAACAGCGGAAAGTTTAGAATGGGACGCATCTGTAGATACATATGCAGACTTAACTTATGTTAATACACAAGACTTGTCAGGCACAGTAAAATATCTTGTAAAAGCAGACGAGAATGCAAACAATTATTGGGCAATTTATACTTGGGACGGATCAGTTTGGTCAAGAACAAAAATTCAAACATATAATACTTCAAATTATTGGAGTTACACAGACTGGTACGGAACAGATCCTGAAGTACACGAAATGATCCATAACGAAAATACACCAATTGACAAACAGGTTACTTTTGAATACGAACTTGATCAATTACTAGATCTAGCAGTCGGAAAACACGTTAAAGTTACATCTGCAGACACAGGCGGTTGGAAATTGTTTATGAGAACGGTTAACGGTTGGACTAATGTTGGAACAGAAAACGGAACTATAAAATTATCAACTAAACTTTATGATTATTCTCAAGACGCAACAGGGTTTGCAGGAGATGATCTTTTTGATGATAACTTCTTTGATCAAGAACCATCACAAGAAACAAGACATATTTTAACTGCTTTAAGAGATGATTTATTCAT
>MDSV01094804.1_pt1 | contig 20934 bp, 17 predicted proteins | sample 810851 | NCBI WGS metagenome assembly MDSV01 (sample SAMN05326640, study PRJNA326480) | marine metagenome | isolation source: seawater | place: Atlantic Ocean: North East | collected 2012 | reverse complement strand
CCGTATTGTTGTCTCCAATCAAGGATCAGCATCTGGCTCAGTGACTCTAAACCTTGACCATAAAGCATCTCCGTCTTCCCCTGAAACTCAAATAACTTCGATAAATATCAACAATATCGGTGCGTCATCTTCTTCAAATCCAATTCTAATAAATTGGACTGCGTTATCCGGAGATGACCAAACAATTTTTGCCCGTGTCGTCTCAATCGATGATCAAGTAACTAACAATAACGAAAGAACACTGGCTTTCGACGTAACAATGTATCACCTTGGCAATGTTCTAGGTGACAATGTCCCGGGGCCTACTCCTGGATTCTCCGACTTGCGATTGAATCATTCGATTCATTCTTTCGAAGCTACTGTGAAGAATGACGGCGTAATGCCCATTTCTGCTGTTTACGAATTGAACTTTACAGACGTTAACAATGTCGCAAATCAAATGTCTTACTGGTCAAATACTCTTACTCTCCAGCCAGGTAGCATACTTTACCCCTCTAATGGCGCTACACTTTCTGCATCTTTTGATGCGTCCTCTATTCTGGGCTCTTGGACATTGGCGACAAAGGTGTATTTCAATGGAACAGCATGGACTAATACTGTGGTTAGAAGTGTAATTACAGTTACATTTTCCGATTTCATTATTGATGTTTCAACTCCAGGGGATCGTGCGATTGAACCTGGCGCCACTACGTCTCTAACATGGATTATTGCTAATATCGGTAGCGCAGATAGCCTGACAGTTGAGCTGGGATCTGACCGTGGTTGGCATGATACTGGCCAGAACGGTAATGTAATTAATTTGCTAGCGGGAGAATCAACAAGTTTCGTTGTCCCAGTTACAGTACCTGCAAATGCAGTCAAACCAACTCTTGAGAATATTTACCTAAATCTGTCGAGCTCATCTACTGAACCGTACACGGCGCGTAGCGTGGCTCATGTAATGGTCGGTGACCAATTCCAAGCAACTGTAGTGGCTGAAGCAAATCCTAGGACAGTAACTCCGGCACAAGCCTCAACTCTGGAATTCGTAGTAATTAATTCCGGAAACGTCCCTACTTCTTTTGACGTGACTACTGGATTCTCTTCTTCAGCCGAAAACTGGGAGATTAGTTTGATATCTGGCCCAGTAACCGATGTTTTAGCAGTGGGCGAGAATCGCTCAATCTTCGTATCGGTAACGCCCGCTCCAATTTCATACCCTCTTGATTCAGGGGAAAGAAATGCAGCAGGTGACAGCCTTTACACATGGTTGTCAGCAACTCCTTCAAATGGAGGTATTCCTGCAATCAACTCAACTCAAATGGTTGTTAGGGCCGTTATTGCTGTTGACCCAGGGCCCGAAACAGAAAACCTAGTTCTTACCGAAGAAGAAGTAAAACAAGCAAACGGCTCGGGAGGGATCGATAAGATTCTATCTTTATCGGTTGAAGTTCGACATAATCTTGGAGGTGCAGTAACCGGCGGAGTTGATGCTAATCTCACAGTGTCAAATGCCACATTCTCTCCAAATAATATCGGTGGTAACAACGAAGTTGTTAGGTGGGCTACCACCATAACGCCAGCAAATGTGACAAATCTCGAAGTTGGAGAGATTTTCCAATCATGGCTAGCAATCGATGGACCTGCTGATGAGTTACCTCTTGCGGGTGAGATCATACTACCAGTTACAGCCACTCCTATTCTTTCGGCTGGGCAGCAAGCAAATGGTGTTCTTGCTAGCAGCGTTACAAGAAACATTAGAATTGTTATTCCTACTGTCACAGATGGTGAAATTATTACTGACGAGATATTGGAAGCAGACGTTGGTAATCTAACCGAATTCCAAATAAAATTAGCTAACACGGGCAATGACTTAACCTCTTACAGATTAGTCATAGAAGATGATCTTCCTGAATTGTGGTCTGCAAGTCTTGAAACTGCTGATCCTTCAAGCCCGTCTATAGTTGAGAATTTATCCGCTTCAATGGAGGACCACCCAGTAACTGGTAATGCTCACATTTCTAATGTAACTCTTAGAGTAACTACCGATCCGCAAGCTCCAGCAGATACCTTGCAGCCAATAAATATCAGAGTTGAAGATAGAGAAACTGGCGAATTGCTGTCGATGAATACTCTGTTGGTTAGAGTTGAAGAATCGATTAATTTCGAGTTGCAGCCAACGAACCACACCATTGATTTGTCACCTTATGAGACTCCACTCACTAGAGTTTACATCAATAATACAGGCAACGTAGCGACTACCTTTACAATATGGCTAGACGAGTCTATGCAGAACAATGTAGACTTCGGAGTAGAATCTGCAACCGAGGTTGTAATTGCTCCGGGATACACCGACTCTGTTAAAATCAGGCTAACTCCAAATATGGAAGCCAGTGCAGATGATTTGCACATGACCACACTTTGGGTCTCTGCTGTTGGAGGAATGAATCTTTCAGCATCCATTGTTGCAAACATAACCGCAGATCACCACTTAGAAATCCTAGCATTGGAGACAATCTCTGTTACGCCAGGTGTCGTAGAAGTTATCGATGTTGAATTCTCTAACAGCGGTAATCTCGAAGAAACGCTGAATGTCACGGCTACAATCGAAGGAAACTGGTCTTCGTCATGGAATCAAGACCAGATGGTTTTGCCAATTGATGGCTCCTTAGGAAACGACCTAACAATTGTTGTACCGGAATTAGGCGGTGAATCCGCTCTTGGAAATGGGGATACTCACAACGTGACAATCAACCTCTACAATTCACAAGACGGTAGTTTCCTTTCAAGTAGAACAATCACTCTAGTTGTTGCTCCTTTATTCTTGGTTGAATTATCCGAATGGCCTGATGAGATGCTTTACCATCGCTATTGGGAGAGAGACTGGAGTGTTACTGTAACCAATGTAGGAAACAAGGATGTAATCGTTAATTTAGAGTACGATGTACTCAAACCAGGTCTTGAGATTAATTCTCTTGCTTGGGAAGTAGATGCTACAGCTCCGAACAGTTTGGTTCTACCAATTGGAGTTCCAGTCGATTTGGATTTCACAGTTGAAGCAAAGGAGTTTGAACCAGATATCTATCTAGAAGCAATGCTAAGATTGAGAATGACTCCTTCCGATTCCGAAGTTACAGGGTCATCAATTGCTGAAACATCGTTGAAGATGTCTAGGATGTTCCCTTATCAGGATTACAAATTACAGCCATCTGGGGATAATGTAAACTTGACAGAGGATATAATTTGGTCACACATACCGGTAGGTACCGATACTTCAGTCGCATATATTATCGAATTATGTGCTGCAGAAAGGAGAGTCAATTTGAGTAACCTTGGCTTGGATGATCAAGATTACAAGTGGGGCTTTGCAATTGATACCGATGGTGAAAATCAAGATTTAGATCTATCAAATGACTGTGAAGGAAGCGCCCATTCAGTGATTTCATTACCTGAAAGGCCAAGTTGGGAAACTACGAATCCTTTGCAAATAGTAATCGACACTCCCGATCGCCCGAACATAATTAGCAACGATGGTTATGATTTGACATTCAGATTGTACCACCCTGATGATAATAATGGATTCACTGAGTACACAGAAGCCACTTTCTCCTTCTATTTCGCAACATTTGCAGATCCTCAAATTTCATCCTTTGGTTTCAAGGAAGATACTCTAGAAGAAGGATCTACTACTATCATCACCGCAACAATTGAAAACATGGGTACTTCGATTGCATTAGGTATTGCTAGTGAATTGGTTTGCGATGGTATAGAAGTTGAAAATGCAAAGCAGGATCACGGGGTCTTATTCCCGTCTGATTTTTCAATTATCGCCCTGTCTTGGGAAATCGAAACAGATGAACTCGATTGGTGGGCACAATCATCTGAAGTCAATTGTGAACTATTTGTTACTGGAAATTCCTGGGATGGCACTTCACTTGAAACCCGTTCGAAGGTGATAGAAGGCTCTGTTGAATCTTGGTCTCCTGGCGTCGGTGTATCTTTCATTGCTATGCTTGCGTTAATCATAGCGTCCATCGGGCTGTTGAGGTTAGTTGGTCAGAATGACAAATTCCGTCTTGCAGCCATATACACTGGTGTAATCGCACTAGGGTTTGCTTTCCATCTAATGGACATCGTTTCCAGTACATGGGGTGGACCTGCAATCTTACTACTGGCGGCCCTTTGGGTCTGGGTCATGGCTTGGCGGTCATCTACGGAGTTCCAACTAATCCACGAAGACTACCAAAGAGCTCGCAAAGGAATCAGTACTATGTATAGCGACCACTTCGAGGTCTTATCTAATTCAAAGAGGCAATTATCGATAATTCTAGCAATGCCTGTTCTTGGCATGATTGGCGTGATAATCGGATTCCCTCCTCAAATTAACGCTAATTCTACCAACATAATTTCACTCGTTGGATATCTTGTAATTGTAATTGGAGGCGTAATCTTCCTGATATGGAATGCAAATCGGCTGTATGGCTCACTTTATGGTAGATTGACAGAAGTCGAATTACAGGCTAGCCGTATCGAAAGAGATCTCGGCGACCCTGCCCGCCTACTAACTGAATTAGCCAGCGATGGGCTTGATATCTCTGGAATAATTTCCAAACCAAAACCAAATGTAGCCGCTACAGGTTCTGCATCATCTGCTGATGTCATTGATTGGGATGAAGACCTCAACGTCTTGTCGGACACTGAACCCGAGGAGTCGGAAGTTGAAGATATTGAAATTGAACCATCCGAATCTAGTGAAGTTATTGACATAGACATTGAAGATCTATTTGCAGAAGAGTCAGGGGAGGTGGAAGAAGATGACTGAAGAAGAGTATGATGTCGGAGTTAACGACCTCGAAGAAGCTCGTAAGGCCATCAGGGATTCACAGTCAAGCGCAGATCGTTTGATTAGAGCCAGCCGTGAGTTGGAACACATCGTATATGGCGTTTCGAGTGATGACTCATCGCTAACTGCAACCGAGTATGATATTGTTGAGGCCCGTTCTAGTCTAGAGCAACACAAGTTGTATCGTGCTAAGCGCTCTGTAAGGCGTGCAGAAAAAGCGCTATCAACCGTTGAATCAGATGTTGTTGAACTACGAAGAAATATCGCAATGCTACATCGACTCCTGAAGGAAAAAACACTTACTGAAGCAGAATTAGAAATTATTCTACGCAGATTGCGCAACGCCACAGGCGCTGCTGAAATTGGCGATGTCGGATTCGCTGCTGACGAGGTTGAACAATTAATTGGCGATTTAGTAGTTGATTCAGCAGTTGCTCTCAATCCATTCCTTTTCCGTAATTTCTGGATGGGCGTCGACACCCGTTGGCCAGCAGGAGGTGAATCCGGTGTGATGATTGTTAGAATTTGTAATGATGGGACTCGTCCGATTCCGGAGATGAGACTTGCACCACCTACTCCTGTAGGGTGGCAGTGTGCACCAGCATCAATCGATTTACCAATTCTTAGACCAGGTGACGTCGTTCTAATTCGATTCGAAGTTAAACCAGGACTGAGATTTGGTCTTGATGAGATTCCTCTGTCAAGGAAATTAGCAATTCAAACAGGATACGAAGTATCAGCCGGCAAAGTTTCCGTTACAATTCGTGTACAGAACAGAAGCATGGAAACAGTACGTGACCTTCTATTACAGCCCTGGATGCCTCCAGGTTACAAGTCAGAGGTTCTTCCACTTGTGGAGAAACTCTCTCCAGACGAAATCGGAGTGGTAGTAATGCCACTCGTAATTGACATGGGCGACGGAGGTGGATCCGTCGCCTGACATCATATTCCACCCGCATTCGGTTTTTACCGACCCGGGGAGGATTGTAGAGATACGAAAAAATAAATGAGGTGAAAACTAAATGCAATATAGAAAAAATAGCAAGATAGACGAAATAAACAACGATTGGGGTTCGATTGGAATTGGTGCAATGATTGTATTCATTGCTTTGATTTTAGTCGCAGCAGTTGCAAGCGCTGTTATCATTCAGACTGGTGAAAAATTACAGCAGAATGCACAGCAAACTGGTTCTGACACCCAAGAAGAAATTGGTGGAAAGATCAACATTATCACAATGTGGGTCGGACAACAGACAGACTGTGATGGCGATGGCGCAAACGGTGATCCATGTATCACCTTAGTGTACGAACTAGCGGCTGGAAGTGAGCCAATGCTTGAGGACCAAGTAGTTTGGACAATTTCATGTACTGACAATGCCGGAACAGGCTTAGATACAGTTTATGGAATATTTGACGGAGACATCACCGGTGCAGGAGCAGCTCCTAACACCAACGGCGATGGAACTGCAGATACTACCAGAATGCACCTAGACACTCGTGACGTTGACGGTTCAGTCAAGAATATCGACAACAACGGTGCAACTGCAGGATTAGGTGCTGGTGGAGAGAATGATGATGATACTCTTCAACCAGGACAAGTCTACATGATTGACTTGAAGACTTCTGCTGATGCAAACGACGTTAACACTGCGGGTAACGCAGTAAACGGCGAATGCGACCCAGTTCTAAACGAGCAACACACACTGACAATCCTTGTAGAGGGCGGCGGATCAACTTACGAGAAGCTATCTTACACCAGTGTCACTGAAGGAGAATCAATTGTTTGAGGTGATTATGATGAAGAGAAACAACGAGAAAAATGAAATCGGTTCCATCGGAATCGGTGCAATGATTGTATTCATCGCTCTGATTTTGGTAGCAGCAGTAGCATCTGCAGTTATCATCCAGACTGGTGAAAAACTTCAGCAAAACGCACAGCAGACAGGTCAAGATACCGAGCGTGAGCTTGGTGGAAAGATCACAATCAACTCTGTTCTAATTAGTGATGCAGCAACAGTTAGGCTTACCTTTGAATCCGCACCAGGTAGTGGAGTTCTAGGTACTGAGAATATCGCATGGCAGGTTTCCTGTTCTAACGCAAACTCAGGTGGCTACAACTTCGTTGCAAATGTATTCGGAGACGATAACTTACTGGATGCTTCAGCACTTGGAGACACTTACCTTGCTTCAGACCCAGATACAGATGGTCAGACTCCAGGTAACAGTGTAGCAACAATCGATCCAGGTGTATCTTACGTTTTGGACATGGTTATTGATCCAGGACCAGATACCGTTGGCCAAGATTGTGGATTTGATGATTTGACTGTAAATGATCAGATTACGCTGTGGATACACGTAGAAGGTGGCGGTTCAACTTACGAAACGCTTTACATTTCGTCGACTAGCCCAGGTACTGCATTAATCTGATTTGATATAGCTTCACAATCGCTTCTAATCGAAGCAGTTGTTGGCTATATTATGGAGGAAAAAAAATGGCTTGGCCATTTGGTAGCAGTGAGAGGTCTGGTGAAACACCGGGCGACCTTTCTGAGGAGCGCTTGCGCGTAATGTCTAACATTGCGATCGAGCAAGTTCCAATGCCTGATGAAGGCGAATTAACAGAAGAGGACGCATGGACTATTGCTCCAGGCCCCACAAGAGCTCGACTAAACAGTTCGGGGTCCTTGCCGTCAGCAGCATCTGCTGGTCCGGCACAGACTCAAGCGAATGTTGACACATCTGGTATTGAGAGACTAATTTCTAGTCGTCTTGATATGGTGGAAGACGTCCTGCGTACGGTTGAAACTAAACTAGATAGTGGCGGCACAGTTGGTGCTGTTCATTCTAGTGAAGACGGTGATTCTGCAATGGTTGATGGCGATACAATCGTCACTGCCTCTGGAGAAATCATCAGTGGAGTTTCATCTGACCGTTTGATGTCTGAAGATTCAGCCCCGTTACTAGAATTGTACGAAGCTCAGGCTTTGGCATCTAACCCATTCCTAATCGCTCCGGCGCATTTGGGAGATGGTGCAGATGGAGCGGTCGGCGCACCGACCGTAGCAGCACTTCTGCTAGATCATCTGTCTGGCATGGCAGCAGTCTCTTTCGCTCAGAAGGCGATGAGTTCTGGAATGCTAACTGCAGATGAAGGAAAACATGTATTGGCAATTGTTCAAATGGCCGCTCCTGGTGATACAGAGAGCGCTCTTGAAGACCATTTGCCACACAGAGAATTGCTAACATTCTCGGCTATGATCTCCAATTGGAGACGAGCACGAGCACTCAGAGGTGAAGAGTGAAATGGGTAGCGTAGCAGTTGGAGCAATGGTTGTAGGAACTTCCATGCTCGTAGTATTTGCATTAGCAATGGCTACACTCGAAGCGCAAGTGGATGAATCCATAGCGCAAATCGAGGCAACTGCTGAACCCGTATCTATCTTCACAATTGAGGACGCGACTAACGTCGAAGGTGCGGTGGTGTCATACACCATCAATAATCCTGGAACAGGATATTCGTCAACGCCAGGGAATTCAACCCTTGTCGAAGTGAATGACAGTTTCGGAACCTTCAGCGCGAACCTAGTGATCTCCAGTGGTACAGTTACAGGACTAACTGTTCTTAACCACGGATCATCGTATCTCTACGCCTCCACGTACTATCTGGAGGTCGCTGGTTCAAACAACGGCACTAACCTAAACATTACAGCCACCCTTGGGAATTTGGTTTATCTAAACGTAACCAATGATGGCAGCAAAGATGTGAAAACTGACTTTGCGTGGCTGTTTACAGACGGTAGTGAACCAATAAATCTCTCTAGGAGTCATGATGGGTATTCACCGAATACCGTCTTCCCCGGAGAGACCTTAGAATTCTACTATGACAGTGGAGCCCAAGCCACTGTCAGTAGAATTGCTATTACGATAGATGGCGTAACTAAGTCATCATCTGTTGCCTGAGGTGTAATTATGGCAGATGGTGGCACGAGTTCAATGATTATGCTGGTAACTTCACTGTTGCTAAGCGGAGCTGCATCTGTTGTATTACTCGAATCTTGGGGCAATGTTGCTGAAGCAAATGGAGATAATGCTTCAGGGAAAGTAGCAGATGCCGAAACTGAGGTTTCCTTCAGCGGGGATCGCAGCGACGTTCTTCTTGACACATCAGGTGTCGACCAAGAAATAACTCTCTATTTCCAAAATTCAGGCGTTAGGTCCTTGGATAAATCTTCTTTCTCAATTTTCGTTGACGGGGTTCCTTCAGCATCAACTGGTGCTGTTACGTTGTACCCTGCAAACGGTGTATGGGCTTCTAATTATATTCTCAAAGTCACAGTTTCTGATCCTAGTTTCAGTTATTCAGATCAAGAAATCGCTACAGTAACAATCATCGTTCAGTCAACTTCAGTAGATGGTACAACGGGTACAGATTCAGAGACCTCAGAGGTGAGATTGAGTGTTTGATGACCCACCAAAACCAGTAGAGGATGGCTATGAGTTCACCCTCGAGCAAGACAGTTTGTCGAATGCAATGGGTGCTAGACTTCCAAATAGAAGTCTCTGGATGATTCAAGGAGAAGTCGGTTCAGGTAAATCTCTAGTAAGTCAAAGATTGGTTTACGGACTTCTTGAAAATGGTTCGAAAATATTGGTTATCACCACTGAACTTACTACTCGTGGGTGGATTGAGCAGATGGAGTCTATCGGATACCCAGTCACAGAACATATTGCAAGTGGAAGGCTCCTAGTATTCTCCCGATTCGGAGTAATTGCAGAATCCAAGGATGGAGTTGATCTATTCGATGTTTTAGATTCTGAAGCAGTTGAAAAGGCGGATGTAGTGGTTGTAGATTCAGCCTCGGCATTGATGCCTACTGGTCTTGAAAACTCAGAACAACTGAATGTATTACAAAAGTTGCGAAGAATTTGCAGCGACTCCCGTTCCTTATTATTGACAGTTGACCCTGATGAAATGGATGGTAAGCTACTACACAAGTTGCGCTCTACCTGTGAAGTGTTACTCGATATGAATGCAGGTATGATTGGTGGAGACATAAAGAGAACAATCATTGTGACCAGATTTTTGCGAGCGGCAGGGCCGGTTCAATCTAGTGTTGGTTGGAGAGTTGAACCTTACATGGGCTTCATCGTAGATATCACGGCGGTGAGCTGATGGCTGATGAGGAACTCAAATTCCAGCGTGGCGATTTAGAATCCGTCATGGCTGCTCATCCTCACGTAGCACTTTGGGTGAAGGACTTCGAGGCTAAGTATGGTTCCCGCCCTTACTATTATGGCCCTCTTGACAGAGATGCTAGAAAAATAGAACCTATGAATCTGATTTACATCACTAAAGAACCAATCTTTGTTCACATGTATCGGCCAGTTGATTCCGATGGCTCACAGGGTCAAACTCTGTGGTTCGGATTGGAACCTCAATTAACAGACGAGGAAGAAAACATCCGTCGAACTCTGATTGAAGTCTTACTTCAAGAAGCACCAAGTGCGCCGAGTTTCACTACAGATGACGAATTCGAAAATATTCTATCGGGAATGATTGACAGATATACGGTTCTAGATACTGATGTCAGAACATCTACGAGAAGACAAGGTCGAATGTGGGAAGTTTTGGGAATGGATGACAAGAGAATTATTGTCACCAAAGAACAACGAGACAGATTACGTTACATCATCATTCGAGATTTGATTAGAAACGGGCCATTGGAACCACTTCTTTCAGATGAAATGCTGGAAGATATACACTCTGTTGGATTAAAGCACGTGCATATGGATCACAAAGTGTTCGGCATGGTTACTTCGAACATTAGGTTCCGCGAAAGAGACCTTCTTGCTAGGTATCTAAGAGCAATGTCGGAGAGAATCGGTAGGCCAGTATCGGATAACAAACCAATTATCGACGGTGCATTGCTCGATGGTTCTCGTATCAACATCATATTTTCAGATGACGTTTCAATGCTTGGACCATCTTTCACAATCAGAAAGTTCGCAGAAGAAACCATCTCTATCACTCAACTTGTGCAATGGGGGACAATGAGTTCCCAAGTCGCAGCTTACATTTGGCTATGCCTTGAATTCGGAATGTCTGTCCTGGTTAGTGGAGAAACAGCATCCGGTAAAACAACAACACTGAACGCCATATTACCATTCATCGACCACAATGTCAAGATTTATTCTGCTGAAGATACACCTGAAGTAAAGGTAAGGCACAAAATTTGGCAGAGATTGGTTACTCGTGATTCCAAAAACGAAGAGAGTAGAGTCGAGATGTTCGATTTGCTAAAGGCTGCATTACGTTCACGTCCAAGATACATTATCATTGGAGAAATTCGTGGTGTAGAAGGTGCAACTGCCTTCCAGGCTATGCAGACAGGTCACCCTGTTATCGCTACATTCCACGCATCATCTATCGTCAAGATGATTCAGAGATTTACTGGTGACCCGATTAATGTTCCAATCCGTTTCTTCGATAACTTAAACTTCGCAATTTTCCAGGAAGTTGTAGAATTGAATGGTGGTATAGCAAGACGTATTACCGGAATTGACGAAGTTATTGGTTACAACAAACACAGCGATGGTGTCCTAACAAGAGGTATGTTCGAGTGGGACCCGATTAAGGATAAACACTACTTCCGTGGTATGTTCCAGTCACATCTACTTGAGAATAAAATCGCCGCATTAGCAGGTTTCGAAAACAAGAGAGATGTTTACGATGAGGTTTCTCGACGTTCAGAAGCAATTCAGACAATGGTGGACAGAGGATTAACTCATTACGACGATGTTTTCGACCTCTTGAATTTGTATTACAACGGCGGCTGGGACGCATTCCGTGCAGCAATTGACACATGGGTCAGCATTACTGAACGCTGAAATTGGAGATGATTTAGATGGAACGTATGGCGACTTGGCAGATCGCCCTGCGTCGTCTAGAAATGCCAGTTCCTCGTTTCCTGTTTCTATTCATTATGCCTGCTGCATTGGCAGGATTGTTAAGTGCAGCACTAATGATTTGGGTGACTGGCGGTTTTTCTGAAGGCGGCTTATTTGCTGGGTTTACTGGTATTTTCCTGATTATCCTATTGCCAATTCTCTCAGGTGGAGCGGCAATCTATTTCCCTATACTGGAAGTAAACAGATCCGCCATTTTAATTGAGAAAGAAATGCACATGTTCATCACAAGAATGGGTATCTTATCTTTAGGTGAAGTAGGTGCAGATACTATTTTCGATATTTTGAAACAGATGAAAGATTATGGTGAACTTGCTCAAGAAGTTCAACGAATAGAGACTCTGGTAGACAAATGGCATACTTCTTTGCCCGAAGCTGCAAGGATTGTAGCGCAACAATCACCCTCTCCTCTTTGGTCTGATTTTTTGGACAGAATGGCGTTCTCCATTGAGGCTGGTCAACCGATTGATGCATTCATGCGTGCCGAGCAAGAAACTGTTGCTGAGCAGTACAATACAATCTACGACACTCGCTTAGAAAGCGTTGACACAATGAAGGAGATTTATGTCTCCTTGGTTTCAGCAGGACTCTTCGGTTTAGTAATTGCAGGAATTCACTTGGTCCTTTTCGAAATTGGTACTGGCGGTGGTGAAACACCAATCGATATTGCAACTAGAATTAGATGGCTTCTTCTTGCAGGATTCATGTTTGTAGTAATCCAAGTAGGTGCATTGTTTGCTTTCCGTGCAACAATTCCCGAAGACCAAACATTCGCTAGAGATGAGTTCAATACTCCATTCCGTCTGCTTTTCAAGCAAACTTGGTTAGGTGCTGGAATCATTAGTACAATTTTGTTAGTCTTTACCATAATCGTAGTGATAACTTACTGGGAAGGGTTGACTGTAAGTTGGGACAAATATGGTTTAATTCTTCTAGCAATACCATTGACTCCGCTGTTAATACCTTCAACACTGGTTCAAAGAGAAGAGAAAAATGTCTTGCGCAGAGATGAAGCATACCCTGATTTCGTTAGAGCACTCGGTGGTACTGCTCAGGCTAGAAGTGCAGAGCCTAGTGCAACCATTAGAGCACTGAGGGGTATCGACTTTGGAACCTTAGATCATTCCATAGATCGCCTAGAGAAGCGTTTGTCTACTCGTATTGATAGCGAAAGAGCCTGGGATTATTTCGCAGCAGATACCAACTCTGCAGTAATTGCAAGATATAATCGAATTTACATCGAAGGTTCTCAGTCATCTGGAGAACCTGCAGCAACCGCTGATATGGTGTCCAAATCTGTAACCAATCTACTTTCTTTGAGAAGAAGAAGAAGTCTATCCGCATCAACAATGTGGGGAGTCGCATTTGGTTTACTAATATCATCTGTAGTATCGCTAAACGTGACTATCTCAATTGTTTTACAATTGGGTGAAACTATTGCAGGGGTTGCCACAAGTATTGCGGATTCGACTGATATTAGTTCGATTACTGATTCATCAGGCGGGTTCGTATTACCTGTAATGGAAGACCCAAGTGCAGTTGAAGATAATATCATGATGTTCAAGATTATAGCATCAATTCTAATTCTCATACAGGTTTTGGCAGTATCTATGATCGCTACAAGACTACGAGGCGGGGGCTTCACAAGCGCTGTTGGCCAGACAATACAACTGCTTTGGGTTGCAGCACTAGCAAGCCTATTATCGTCGATTATTCTTGATGGAGCATCAAGCATGTTCACAACATGAATGTAGAATATAGTGTAGTATCTATCCTATGAAGATAGATTCCATTATACTTCTTTATATGGGACAAACATGGCGGAAATTGTTCATTCAATCGCATTGTTAGTTGAATTATTTATTGCGGGTCTCCTCATGATTTGGGGTTTCCGTGCTATGAAAGAAAGTTGGATTATTCATAGGAAGTCGATATGATGGAAGCACAAGCAGCTTACACCAGAACGTGGAGAGAAATTGAGTGGATGTTGGCGGAAGCACAAGAACAGATGCTTGAACAAAAAGCGAAGTTCAATTATCGTAAGCGCGTCCGAGACAAAGAAGGTTGTCGAAGAGCAGCGGCTAAGTTTGCACGTGCCAAAGGCATGGCAGATGTGTTAATTTGGGTAATTGGCGGAAAAGGTGCACCTGATCCAATGTCTGGGTTCGAGGATATTAGCGAGAGTCCATCTCTTGTTTGATTCTCTTCTTTGTGGCTGTCCAAGAGCAAATTGGACACTGAGTTAAGTCATGGTTTCTTGCAGGGCAATATTCACGCCCAAAGAAGATGATTTGTAGATGTAATTTATTCCAAGATTCACGAGGAAATAGTGCCTTCAGATCCTTTTCTGTCTTTACCACGTTAGTTCCATTAGATAACCCCCATCTTGCGGCAAGGCGGTGTATGTGTGTATCAATTGGGAATGCAGGGACTCCAAATGATTGAGCCATTACCACACCGGCGGTCTTGTGGCCAACCCCTGGTAAATCTTCCAATTGTTCGAAGGTCTGTGGGACTTCGCCATCATATAATTCGCATAGCATTTTAGATAATTTTGAAATGTTTTTCGCTTTGGTTGGTGCTAAACCAATCTCCCTAATCATACTTTGAATATCTTCTACCGGTAACTCAGACATTTTCTTTGCATCGGGCCCTCTCCTGAATAGTTCAGGTGTAACTTGGTTTACCTTTTTGTCAGTGGTCTGAGCACTCATGAGTACGGCGATAAGCAGTTGGAATGGTGAATCATTATCTAACGGTACAGGTGTCTCTGGATACAACTCTTCTAGCATAACTAGAATCTTCGATGCCTTTTCAGAGCGTTTCATGTATTCACCTTTGATAATTAACAGCGTACTCTTCACCATTTCTCCATGACCATATGAATCCTATAATTACAAACCCAAATGGAATTATATTGCAGAAGAATACTACTTCTGGTGCGTATGTTTCCTCAGAACCACCAGTTGCTAACCAACCTAGGTAGCCAACTATTGTGCCGGGGAATATGGATAATAGTCCAATAATTAGTGATCTAATAAACCTCATCAATTCACCCCATTAACCTCGTATTCATTTCTTCTGCGCCTAAATAATTCAGAATATCGCCATTTTCTAGCCAGCCCTTACGAGCCACCATTACTCCGTAGTCGATATCTCCTAAGCCCTTTATTGAATGTGCATCTGGATTGATCACTACTGGAACTTCCAATTCCTTGGCCCTTTTGCAGAATCTCCAATCAAGGTCTAATCTGTATGGAGATGCATTGAGTTCTACAGCTTTCAATTCGCCTTCCTTATTCGCTTCAGACATGTGCTCGAGAACAGTATGGAGGTCAATTTCGTATCCATCTCTACCCTGAAGAATTCTTCCAGTTGGGTGGCCAAGTACAGTGGTTGCAGGATGTTCGAGACACTTCAATAAATCTTCAGTATTTTGCGATTCATCTCTACTTCTCCACCTCCCCATGGCGTGTACACTGGCTACAACGTAGTCGATTTGCGCTAACACATCATCTGGGTGATCCAACTTTCCATCTTCAAGTATATCGGATTCAACTCCCGAAAATAATCTAAAATCAACACCATCATTTTTCCATTCAGCGTTGTAATCCTGCATTGTTGCATGCTGCGCCAGCAATTCATCAGCACTTGCGCCGTGAGCTATTTGCAAGGTAGGAGAGTGGTCTGCAATTCCCAACCAGTTCCAGCCCATGCGTCTAGCAGCATCTGCCATTTGCTCCAAACTGGCTTCACCATCAGATAGAGTCGTGTGATTGTGTAATGCTCCTTTGATGCTAGATAGAGTAATCAATTCTGGAAGTTCTCCTGCAGCCGATGCCTCAATCTCTCCAATGTCCTCTCTTAGTTCAGGCGTTACGTATTCTAATCCAAGATGAGAGTAAATATCCGCTTCATTCACTGCAGGCAGTGATGTTGCTGCTGCTTCTAGACCAGTCAAGTCCGTTTCAGGCATCAATCCAAATTCATTCAGTTTCAATCCCTTGTCTTGTGCTACCTGCCTCATTCGGATGTTATGTTCCTTCGAGCCAGTGAAGTATGCAAGGGTGAATGGGAATACATTAGGGGGTACCAATCTTACTTGGGCATCGATTGTGCCTCCAGATTCAAGTTGTTCGTAACTTTCTCCTCCAATGGCATCTAGTACGTTTGCGTCAAGATGCCCCAGGCTGAATCCATCTTCAAATATCGATGTGTCAAGAATTACCGATACCTTGGAATCCCCTGCTCCTTTTACATCAGCGATTCCTTTCAGTGACAATATCGCATTTGTAACCATTTCAACATCATCTGGTTGGACTGCTGCTACAATATCTAAGTCTCCAATCGTTTCTCTTCTTCTTCTAGCAGAACCAGCAAGTTCTGCTCTTTCAACTCCTGTAAGCTTCTCAATCATGGATAAGAATGTTTGACCATATCTCAAACCAATATCTAGTCGCCTTCGTGCGGAGAAACGAGCTAGTAAGTCAATACCATCAAGGATTCGTTGCTGACTTTTGGCTCCAAATCCCTTCATTGGTGCAACTTCATTTTTCACACATGCTTCCTGTAGATCGGCTACAGACATCACTCCTAATTCGTCATGAAGCATCTTGATTTTCTTTGGGCCAACTCCTGGTATCCCAAGCATTTGGATTAGGCCTTCTGGAGTGTTTTCATGCAGGGATACCCAATCCTCTGGCCATACTCCTTCACCAACGGCTTGAGATATAGCAGACCCAAGCCCTTTGCCTATTCCCTTAAGGTCAAACAATTCGCCACTGGCCACCAGTTCTCCTAAATCTTGAGATAGAGAACCAATCAACCTAGAGCCATTTTGATACGACCTTGTTCGGAACATGTTGGCTCCAGATAACTCCAAAAGAACAGCCATTTGATGAAGAGCAGTACTAATTTGGTTACGGCTAAAGAACGGGGGGCCGTTCATTCGCGGCTTGGGTAGTGTCCAAGATGCGCCTGCCATGTAACTTCCACTGCGTGCGGGTTGAAGAACCCCTGCCTATTGGCATAGACATGGTCGAAGTAGGGGTAATCGAAGTTTTAGCCCAATCTATGTGCTTTGTCTCCTTGACTGCATTCATTTTCATTGCGACATTTTCTCGTAGTGAGAAGTTGGAATTGATGGCGCAGAATTTCATTATGATGTCTTTGCTAACAACTGCTGGAATATTGTGGTGGCTTTCTCTATCTGGTGGCGAGTTATGGGGTTCAAACTATCTTCCGAAGCCTTTGTCCCTTCTCTGCGTAATAATTGCAATAGCAGCGAGATTAAACATCAAAGGACAAAATGTGTCCTTTGGGGCCAATCCTCATAATATTGGAAAGGAAAACTACGAATTAGAGAATCCCAAGCCAGTTGAACAAAGTACACCATCTGAGAATACAGAAAGTAAAACTGTTATCAATATTCAAAACATTTCAATTAGTGACTCAGTTGTCACAGAAACAATATTTACAAACAGTTCTGAAGAGGATTAATCAGATTATTTCGCCTTCTTTGTTAGCTTCATCTGCCATTTTTTGGTCTATGAATGTACGCATATATTCTGGTAGTTCACCATTTACGAATACAACATCGTTGACTGAGTCTAATTGTTTTAGAGAGTAATAGATCTGCATTGCAGTCATAGGTGTCGATGAGCACCCCACGCATCCACCATCAAGTGATAGCATCACATTACCGTCCGCAGTGTCGATGACTGTAACTACTCCATCATGAGCATCAAGGATCTCTTGAACAGGTCCAATTTCTTTGAGAACCTCTTCGGCGGTTATTGCCATGATTTCGGGTGATAGCCGCCCATCTATCAACCATCGCATTCAAATTGTAGAGCAATATGGGATTATTCATGGGATTATTTTCTCGAGCAGAAAGGTTCGAATTCAAGGTTTCCGGGATGGATTCTGGCGGTTGTGAAAACAAAATTCTGCGTACACTAACTGGCATTAGAGGTGTAAAAAAAGTAGAAGCATCTGCACCTCAAGGCTCAGTTTCAGTTACTGCTAAAGGCCTCGATTCCGGCATTCTTAGCGAGGCGATTGAGAGCGTCGGCTTCAAAGTAGAATGACCTGAAAACGCTAGATGTCATACTTTATTCGGGGGATGTCCTTATGAAGGGGACTTTTGTCGCCGGCCAAGAAGGTGTTTATGATGGAGAATAACATGATTGCATTATACGCGGTAATAGCATCCCTAGTTGGATTAGTTATTGCTGCATTGTTATACAAGAAAGTAGTTAGTGTGAAAATCGACAACCAAAAGGTTGCAGATATCACAGAACAGATACAGGACGGGGCTATGGCTTTCCTTAAAGCCGAATACAAATATCTGTCAATTTTCGTAGGTGTAGTAGCAGTAATACTATTCTTCGTAACTGAAACAGACGGTCATTTGACCGCACTTGCATTCCTCGGCGGTGCAGTAGCTAGTGTACTAGCGGGACTTTCAGGAATGAGGGCTGCTACTGCTGCAAACGGACGCACTGCAATGGCTGCACAAAAAGAAGGGCAAGCAGGCGCACTAGCGGTCTCATACAATGGTGGAGCTGTAATGGGCCTGTCCGTTGGAGGCCTAGGTCTTCTCGGCATCTCTCTAGTTGCCTACTTCTTAGGAGCGGGCGATTCTGGTAGTACTAACATTCACCACGCAGCAGGATTCGGTATGGGAGCATCTTCCATTGCTCTATTCGCACGTGTTGGTGGCGGTATTTACACTAAGGCTGCTGACGTTGGTGCTGACTTAGTCGGTAAAGTCGAAGCAGGCATTCCTGAAGACGATCCTCGTAATCCCGGAGTTATCGCAGACAACGTTGGGGACAACGTAGGCGATGTAGCAGGAATGGGTGCGGATATCTTCGAATCTTTCGTTGGTTCAATTATTGCTGCAATGGTTATCGCAGATTCTAGCACTAACATGAATGCGGACTATGTTATCCTTCCAATCTTCCTAGGACTGGTTGGATACCTCGCTTCTCTAGTAGGTGTCTTCTCAATGGAGGTCTTGAAGAACGGCGAACCAGGCGCTGCACTACGTAACACTACATTCATCGGTGCTGGATTATTCTGGATAGTTGGATGGTTCGGTATTGGTTTCATGGGCCTAGATACAGGAACAGAGCCAATGATTGCAGTAATTATTGGTTCAATTGTTGGTATTCTTATTGGCCTTGTAACCGAATATTACACTGGAATTGAAGATGTCTTTGGATTGAAGCCAAAAGCGATTCCTCACATTGGACAAATGTCCAAGACAGGACCTGCAACTAACGCAATAGCTGGACTTTCGGTTGGTATGATGTCTACATTCATTCCAATCATCTTGATTTGTTTCGGTATCTTTGGTGCTAACCATTTCATGATGGATGGTCACACATCTAGTAGCGCTGGTGGATTCCAGCCGGAATTCGGCCTGTACGGAATTGCAATGGCTGCTATGGGAATGCTAGCAACAGTGGGTGTTACAATGACAGTTGACGCATACGGACCAGTTGCAGATAACGCTGGTGGAATTGCAGAGATGAGCGGTCTAGGAAAGGATGTACGTGAAATCACAGACGGCCTTGATTCAATCGGTAACACAACCGCTGCTATTGGAAAGGGATTCGCAATTGGGAGCGCTGCACTGACAGCACTCGCATTATTCGCAGCATACTCTGCAGCAGCAGACCTGAGTCTTTCCCAACTAGCTCTTTCAGACCCTAAGGTTGTAATCGGTCTATTGGTTGGTGGTGCTCTACCATTCGTAGTGGCTGCTATGACCATGACTTCTGTCGGTAAGGCTGCTAATGAAATGGTTACTGAAATCCGCCGACAATTCGGTATGATGAGAGAAGCTCTAACTGCAGATACTCCTGAAGGTGTAGATCTTGAAGACGTATCTTCATGGCCTGAAAAGATTGAACACAAGGGTACAATGTATCCTGACAGTGCAAGATGTGTTGAGATTTCAACCGACGCAGCACTAAAGGAAATGGTTGGACCTGGTGTTGTGGCAATTATTGCCCCAGTTATCGTTGGATTCCTTCTTGGTGCTCCTGCACTTGGTGGACTTCTTGCAGGTTCCCTAGTTACTGGCGTTCTAATGGCTCTATTCATGGCTAACGCTGGTGGTGCTTGGGACAATGCAAAGAAAGCAATCGAACAAGGCCACATCGAAGGTGCAGAAAAGGGCGACGACGCTCACGAAGCAGCAGTAATTGGTGACACAATTGGTGACCCGTTCAAGGACACAAGTGGTCCATCTCTTAACATCCTAATCAAGTTGATGAGCATTGTTGCAGTTGTAATTGCACCGAGCTTAACAATCTCAGGATTGTTGTGAACAAGGAACCTACTAACTGAAAAATAACATGGCTGTGGGCCGTAACATGCGTGCTTACTTGTTGTCGTTATTGATGGTGACAGTCTGTCTTACAGGTTGTATCAGTGATGATTCTGCTTCAGAATCTGATATTGGTAATACTACCGAAGACGAATTAGTCCTGCCCGAATGGCAAATCGGCGAGCAGTGGCTGTACACATTCATCACTCCAGAGTTCGGAGAAGACAGTGCTCGTTTAGTAGTTGCAGATATTCGTGATGATGATGGCTTGTACATGCTAGGTATCTCATCAGAAGCCGAAGCTCAAAGACATGCAGTAATCAATCATAATCCATTCCTAGGCAGAGTTACAATGGACGGTTTGTCAGTTTATGAGAACGGAGATCCTCAACCAGTCTTTAATTTCCCTTGGGAAATTGGCAACACTTGGGAATTTAGGCTCTTAGGGCAAGATTGGAGTGCAAAAACCGATAAAATCTACAACGGAGAAGTCACAGTTTCTGCAACTTCAAGCGAAGGTCACTCTCTTACCTATGTTTTTAGTGGCCGTGAGGGTTTCATCAAGAGCGTCCTTTGGACTGACAATGAAGGTGCAGATAACTTAGAAATGAGTCTCGTTCAAAAGCAAACTGGCTATTCTGGCGATGTTTTCTTCTACCGTGCTGGAGATCTACATGATAACCTGTATGAAGAAAACGATCAAGAAATATATGATTCATTCTTTGATGAAGGATACTCATCCAATGAAGCATGGGATACACTAGTTTGGTATTTGGATGTAGAAATTGATGACAAGGGAGGATCT
>MDSV01245806.1_pt1 | contig 20939 bp, 21 predicted proteins | sample 810851 | NCBI WGS metagenome assembly MDSV01 (sample SAMN05326640, study PRJNA326480) | marine metagenome | isolation source: seawater | place: Atlantic Ocean: North East | collected 2012 | reverse complement strand
TACACCATTCATTGTTAAAGTTCTATCTTTTAAAGAATTTATCTGTGCAATTGTAAAAAATTTAAAATTATCATAAGTGATATGCTCATAGATATCATCGCTAAGAATAAAAACATTTTTATTGTTTTCTAGCACTTTTGATAATTCCTCTATCTCTTTTTTTGTATAACAAGACCCGGTCGGATTTGATGGAGAATTAATAATCAACCACTTTGTTTTTTTTCCAATTGTTTTTTTTAATTGTTCTGGTGTAATTTTAAATTCATTCTTTTCAGAGCATTCTACTATTTTTGGTGTGCCTCCTGCTAATAAAACCATATCAGGATAGGAAACCCAGTAAGGGGCTGGAATTATAACTTCGTCCCCTGGATTTAGTGTAGCCATGAATACGTTGTAAAGAACTTGCTTACCGCCAGTTCCTACAGAAATTTGATCGAGTTCATAAGATAAATTATTTTCTCTTTTAAATTTTCCCTGAATAGCTTTTTTTAATTTTGGTGTACCATCAACAGCAGTGTACTTTGTCTCTCCCTTTTTGATGGCCTCTATTGCAGCCTCTTTTATGTTATCAGGAGTATCAAAATCAGGTTCTCCTGCTCCCAGCCCTATAACGTCCTTTCCGGCAGCCCTCATTTCTCTGGCTTTTGAGGTAACTGCTATGGTTGGAGATGGTTTTATTCGCTTTAAATTATTGGAAACTATGCTCATTGAAATTTATAATATTTTGTTATTATTAACATAAAATGCAGAATACTTATCAAGAAAAATTAGGTGATTCAGAGGCTAATAAAGCTCTTGTTAAAAAAAAACTTGAGGGTGGAATTAAATTTAAAATCAAAAGTAGTTTTCAACCTGCTGGTGATCAACCTAAGGCCATAAAAAAATTACTAAAAAATTTAGATAACAAACAAAATGAGCAAGTATTATTAGGAGTAACTGGATCGGGTAAAACTTTTACAATGGCCAAAGTAATAGAATCTGCGAATCGGCCAGCTCTTGTGCTTGCGCCAAATAAGACTTTGGCAGCACAGCTTTATGGGGAAATGAAAAGTTTTTTTCCAGATAATGCTGTCGAATATTTTGTTTCTTATTACGATTATTATACTCCTGAAGCTTACGTTCCTAGATCTGACACCTATATTGAAAAAGAAGCATCTATTAACGAACAGATAGATCGAATGAGACATTCAGCAACAAGATCTTTACTTGAAAGAGATGATGTAATTATAGTTGCCAGTGTTTCTTGTATTTATGGTCTTGGATCGGTTGAAGCTTATAGCAAGATGACTTTAACTTTAAAAAAAAATTATGAATATGAAAGAGATCAAATAATAAAAACTTTTGTAAATTTACAATATAAGAGAAATGACCAAAACTTTTTTAGAGGAACTTTTAGAGTACGGGGAGAAAATTTAGAAATCTTTCCTTCTCACTTAGAAGACAGAGCTTGGAGATTAAGTTTATTTGGAAATAAATTAGAAAAAATTGAGGAATTTGATCCTTTAACTGGTGATAAAACAAATAATTTTGGAATAATTAAGTTGTATGCAAATAGCCATTATATAACACCTAAACCAACTATTGATCAGGCTATTATTGAAATTAAAAAAGAGCTGAAAGATACATTGGAAAAACATAAATCTGAAAATAAACTTCTTGAAGCTCAAAGATTGAGGGAAAGAACAAAGTTTGATTTGGAAATGATTGAAGCAACAGGGACTTGTGCTGGAATTGAAAATTATTCAAGATTTTTATCGGGAAGAAAAAAGGGAGAACCGCCACCTACACTTTTTGAATATTTTCCTGATAATACTATTGTTTTTGTGGATGAAAGTCATGTCACTGTTCCACAATTAAATGGCATGTACAAAGGTGATCATACTAGAAAAAGAACTCTATCAGAGTATGGATTTAGATTACCATCATGTATGGATAACAGACCACTAAAGTTTGAAGAATGGGATGCGATGAGAACTCAAACTGTATTTGTATCGGCAACACCGGGACCATGGGAACTTAAACAAACTCAAAACCAATATATTGATCAGGTGATAAGGCCTACTGGATTGATTGATCCAAATGTTGAAATTCGACCAGCAAAAACTCAAGTGGACGATTTATTACACGAGTCAAAAAAAATTATAGAAAAAGGATACAGAATACTTGTAACAACTCTTACAAAAAGAATGGCTGAAGATTTAACAGAATATTTACATGAAAATGGTCTTAAAGTTAGATACATGCACTCAGACATAGACACCTTAGAAAGGATTGAAATAATTCGTGATTTAAGAATGGGTGTTTTTGATATTTTAGTTGGAATAAATTTATTAAGGGAGGGACTTGATATTCCTGAATGTGCTTTAGTTGCAATTTTAGATGCTGATAAGGAGGGTTTTTTAAGATCAGAAACGTCTTTAATACAAACTATTGGAAGAGCAGCAAGAAATGTTGATGGAAAAGTCATTTTGTATGCAGATAAAGTTACAAAAAGTATAGATAAAGCTATCAAAGAAACCGATAGAAGAAGAAGTAGACAATTAGAATATAACAAGAAAAATAATATAAGTGCTCAGTCCGTAAAAAAAGAAATTAATGATATTTTACAGTCTGTCTATGAAAAAGATTATATCAAAGTATCTGAAGGATCAAATGTTGGGGGGAATTTAAAAAAACACCTAAGGGCTTTAAATAAAAAAATGAAAGATTCTGCTGCAAATCTTGAATTTGAGGAAGCTGCAAAAATAAGGGATGAGATTAGAAAATTAGAAATTAACGAATTAGAAATAAACTTAAATCCCAAAATTTCTCAATACAATTTGAAGAAAAAAGTATACCCTCAAGGAAGATCTAAAATGGGTATGCCGGGAACAAAACCAAGAAAATCAATAAAAAAATGGAAGCCAAAAAAATAATCATTACTGGCGGTGCAACTCGAATAGGATCGGCTATTGCCAAAAGTCTAGCTGGATATGATATTGAAATAACTATTCATTTCAATAAATCTTTAAATCTAGCAAAAAAACTTAAAACTGAATTAGAAGAAATTGGTACCAAAGTACATTTGATTAAAGCGGACCTTAATAATCAAAATCAAGTTAATAAAATAGTATCATTTGCAAATAGAAAAATGAATGGCATAGATTGTTTGATTAATAATGCCTCTTTGTTTGAAAAAGATGATTTAAGTAATTTTTCAGAAAAAAGTTTTACAAAGCACATAAATGTAAATTTAAAAGCTGCAGCAGTATTAATAAGAGATTTTAAAAAATTTGTTAAATTTAGAGAAGCAAATATAGTAAATATTATTGACCAAAGAATTAAAAAATTAACACCTTTCTTTTTATCCTACACTTTGAGCAAAACTGGTTTGGCTACTTTAACAGAAACTGCAGCTATGAAATTGGCACCAAATATAAGAGTAAACGGAGTTTCGCCTGGTCCTACAATTAAAAATAAGAGACAATCTGAAAAACACTTTAAAGCTCAATGGAAATCAACAATTTTAAAAAAACAAGTAGATGTGAGTAATATTTGTAAAACTGTTAAATTCTTAATTGAAAATGATAATGTTACCGGGCAAATTATAAGTGTAGACAGCGGTCAAAGTTTAGCATGGAAAACTCCTGATATTATAAATGCGAAAGAATGAAAGTAATTAAATTTAAACAAAAAAAACAATATAATTATAAAAGAAGAGTTATAATTAAGGATTTAATTATTAAAATATCTGTAGGTATTCATAATTTCGAAAAAAAGAAAAAACAAAGAGTAAAATTTAATATTACAATTAATATTGATCAAAATCTAATACCAGATGACAAAAACTTAAAAAGTATAGTAAATTACGAAAAGGTTATTAACCTAATAAAAAAAATTACCAACAAAAAACATTTTTTATTATTAGAAACTTTAGCAGAAGAAATTTTTTCAAAATTATTCGAAAATTTTAAAATTAAAAAAATATTAATTAGAATTGAGAAATTAGATATCATCAAAAATACTTCTTCCGTAGGTATAGAAATTGAAAAGAGTAAAATAAATGAGTCTTGAAAAGGGAAAAGAAATAATAAGAAGAAAAATTATTAATCTCACAAATAATCCTGGTGTGTACAGGATGTTAAGCGAGAAAAATGAAATACTTTATGTAGGCAAAGCGAAGAATATTCCTAATCGATTAAAAAGTTACATAACAGAAAGTTACTTGCCAATAAGAACTGAGAGGATGTTGTCTCTTACAAAAAGTTTAGAAACAACTACAACTACAAGTGAAAGTGAAGCTTTGCTTTTAGAGGCAAATTTAATTAAAAAACACAAACCTAGATTTAATATTTTATTGAGAGACGACAAATCTTTTCCGTATATCTTTATCGGAGATAAAGATAAGTGGCCTCAACTGACTAAATTAAGAGGAAAAAAAAGTAGAGAAGGTTACTATTTTGGTCCCTTTGCTTCTGTAGGATCAGCAAACTGGACAATAAAAATATTACAAAAAATTTTTTTATTAAGGGTATGTGATGATACAGTTTTTAGAAATAGAGAAAGAGCATGTATTTTGCATCAAATACGCCGGTGCTCAGCACCGTGTGTTGGTAAGATTGAAGAAAATAATTATAAAAATTTAGTGAAAGATGCTGTAGATTTTATTTCAGGAAAATCACAGAGAATTCAAAAAAATTTATCTAGTGAAATGGAAAAAGCTAGTAACGATTTAGATTATGAAAAGGCAGCAATCTTAAGAGATAGAATTAAAGCTCTAACTCAAATACAGTCCTCCCAAAAAATTAATCAAACCAACTTGAAGGAAGCCGATGTTATCTCTATTTATAAAGAGTCAGGTAGAACTTGTGTACAAGTTTTCTTTTTTAGATCTAAACAAAATTGGGGTAATCAAGCTTACTTTCCAAAACACGATCCTGATGAAAAAGAGGATAAAATTTTATCATCTTTTTTAGGGCAATTTTACGAAAATAAAAATGTTCCAAAAATTATTTTATTAAATATAGAAATTAATGAAAAAAAATTATTGGCAAAAACTTTTTCTGAAAGGGAAAATAAAGAAATAATCGTAAAATCAGCAAAAACTAAAGAAGAAAATATTCTATCTAAAATGGCGGAGAAAAATGCAAAACAAGCTTTAACTCAGAAAATTTTAGAAACAGAAAGTAATTCCAAATTAATAGATAGTTTATCAGATAAATTTAAATTAAAATTTAATGTTAACTTGATAGAAGTTTATGATAACAGTCATATACAAGGTACGGACTGTGTTGGAGCGCTTATTGCTTTTGGTAATGAAGGTTTTATTAAAAAAAGATATAGAAAATTTAATATTAAATCAGAAAACGTAAAAGGCGATGATTATGGTATGATGAAAGAGGTATTGAAAAGAAGATTTTCAAAAGTTTTAAAAGATGAAAAAAATACTCTAGCTTTACCTGATTTGGTTTTGATTGATGGTGGAAAAGGACAGTATTCTGTTGCGAGAGACTCTCTAAATGATCTGGGGCTTCATGAGCTGCCTATTATAGCAATCGCGAAAGGTAAAAATAGAAATGCTGGGAATGAAACTTTTTTTCATGAGGGTAAAATAATCAAATTTATAAGAAATGACCCAATTTTATTTTTTTTACAGAGACTTAGAGATGAGGCACACAGATTTGCAATAAGTACTCATAGAGCAAAAAGAAGAAAAAATTTAAGTAAATCATTATTGGATCAAATATCAGGTATTGGAAGAGGTAGAAAAAGAGCCTTGCTTAATCATTTTGGTTCTGCAAGATCTGTAGAGTCAGCAAGTTTTGAGGATTTAAAAACTGTTGATGGAATTGAGGAAAAAGTAGCAAAAAAAATTCATGATTTTTTTCATGAAAATTAATTAACTATGAAAATACCAAACATTTTAACTATTGGTCGGATAATTATTGTCCCAATATTTGTATTATCGTTTTTTATTCCAGGTGTAGTTGGGGACTTGGTCCCTTTTTTCCTTTTTGTTTTAGCTAGTTTTACCGATTATTTAGACGGTCTTTTAGCAAGATTATACAAAGAGGAGTCGAGACTGGGAGAACTTTTGGATCCGATTGCAGATAAAATTTTAATTGCTGCAGCATTAGTTTTATTGATTATGAATGGCATCATTAAAAATTATGAGGTAATTGCTGCAATAGTCATACTAACAAGGGAAATTCTTATATCTGGTTTAAGAGAATTTTTAGCTAAAAGAAGCAAAATTACTGTGCCAGTTTCAAGTATGTCAAAATTCAAAACATTTATTCAAATGTTTTCCATAGCCCTTCTTTTAACAGGTGAAACAGGAAATAAGATAATAAATTTTCAGGATTATAATGCGCAAACAATTGGAATTATTTTGCTTTGGGTAGCTGCATTTTTAACTTTATATACTGGATATGTTTATTTAAAAAAAGGTATTGATAGTGCTATTAGCGAAGATGAAAATAACAATTAATTTTTTCTATTTTTCATAAAATTTAAGGAAACAATAACTGATATTATCAAAAAGATATAAGTTGAATTCATCGTAGCAAAAAAGCTCCCAGAGTGTCTTATGGGAAATATCTCTGATATAAAAATAAAAATAAAGGGCAATATAAGTTTATCAGCAAATTGGTTTTTGATTGGTGAATTTAAAAAATATCTTTTAATAAAGGAATTATAAATTATAATTAAAAAAATTAGACTTGATAATAAAAATCCAAATAAACCCAAGTCTGTCAAAATTTCTAAATAATAATTATGCGGGTGAGTACTGCATGTGCCTCTTTCATTTGATTTTATTACTGTACGTTTCCAGCAATTATGTCTAAAAGATCTTACTCCTCCACCGATATATTTATTCATTAACCATGTGCCATAAAAAGTTTTAAATTCTTGATAATAAGCAGGTATTATATATCCAGGAATTTCGGATGATTTGGTTATATTTTCAGTAACAAAAATTTGTGCCATTTGGGTCCCTTTTTTAATTAAACCATGATAATGATCTCTCATTCTATCGTTATTAGAAAAAGTAAAATAAAAAATAGTTATCACAAAAATCGATGCAACTAAAAAATATTTTCTTACTTTCTTTTCAAATATTAGAATTAAAAAAATTGAAATTAAGTAAAGGGCTAAAGTCATTCTGTTACCACTTAAAATAATTCCTGAAATAAAAACAATAAAAAGAATTGCTGTTACTATTGATATATATAATTTTTTAGATTGAAAAAAAAACGGTAGAACAAAAAAACTAAATATTGAAAATTTGTGCAAATATCCTCCCGCAATCTTTTCATCTCCGAACGGGCCGGACAGTCTACTAGGATCAAGTGATACAAAACCAAATATGTCTTTGGAAAAAATTAATTGGTAAAAAATATCTAGGCTTACAAATAAACAAAAAATAGAACAAGAAAGAAAAAACCATTTAAAATTAATTTTATTTTCTGTAATTAAAAATCTTAATACCATATAAAGAAAAAAATACCTTAAATATAAGATTGTTTTCAAAAAAATTGGTTCCTGAGAAGTTGTGGTTATTGTTTCGATTGTTTCTAATGATTTGTTAGTATTTATACTTTCCGAGTATAATATATATAAATATTCAATAGTATTTATGGCTCCTGTAAAAAAAATAAATATAAAAAAAATTAAAATTAATTTATCTATTAATAAAATTTCTATTTGAAAAATTTTTTTTTTATAAAAGAAAAGTGAACAAACAAGTAATAGAAATATATTAAGGTTTATCGCAAAATTCCCAATTATAAAGCTTAGTGGAATAAAGCAAAATAATACGTTCAAAATTATGTCCTGATTGAGCTTAAATAATTTAAAACTTGCCATAAACTTTTTTTAAGCTAAGAAGCGCTTTTCATCAATAATAATTTAATCTATATTCATAATTAATTAATATGCTGAGCATTATAATACCTCTTAGAAACGAAATAGAGAACTTGGATAATATAAAAGATAGTTTTAATAAAAACCTTGGAGAAGTTAAATTTGAGGTTCTTCTCATTAATGATTTTAGTTCGGATGGAACACTTCAAAAAGCAAATGAAATCGCAAATGATAATGATAATTTTAAAGTTTTTGACAATAAAAAAAGGGGGCTGGGAGGCGCTATTAATTTAGGAATTGATAAATGTAATGGAAAATATACCTGCATAACGATGGCTGATCTTTCGGATGATTTTAAAGATTTAAAAAGTTATTATAATGAAATTAGTAAAGAAAATTTAGATGCTGTATTTGGGTCAAGATTCACAAAAAATTCAAAGGTAGTAGATTATCCCTTAAAAAAATTAATTTTAAATAGAATTTTCAACTTTATTGTGCAGGTTTTGTTTTTAAATAAGTACAATGATTATACCAATGCATTTAAGATTTATAATACTCAGGTAATAAAAAATATGCTTCCATTTGTTTCTGAAAGCTTTAATATTTTTTTGGAGATACCGCTTAAAATAATTTCAAGAAAGTATACCTACAAAATAATACCTATTAATTGGTATGGCAGAAAAATTGGTAAAGCAAAATTTAATATTAAAGAACTCAGATCAAAATACTTATTTACTTTAATTTATTGTTTTATTGAAAAAATATTACTGAATAAAAAATAAAGTAAATTAAGCTGCAAATTTCTTTCTCACAAGTTTTTGATAGCTATCTGACAATCCCTTAATTAAATCACATACTTTAAAATCAAATTTATCTATTTCTGAAACTGGAGTTATTTCAGCGGCTGTTCCAGTCAAAAAACACCCCACAAAATTTGACATTTCTTCTATTTTAATTTTTCTTTCAATTATTTTAACACCTTTTGACTTAGCAAGCTCAATAACACACCTTCTGGTAATCCCATCAAGAAATGAATCTGGGATAGGTGTATGTAATGTTCCCGACTGATCTTTAAAGAAAATATTTGCTCCAGTTGCCTCTGCAATATTCCCTTCATGATCTAACATTAAAGAGTCGGTATATCCTTTGCTTTCTGCTTCATGTTTAGACAATGTACATATCATGTATAAACCAGCTGCCTTTGTATCCCAAGGTACAGAATTTGGGTGTGGCCTTCTCCATGAAGAGATATTTAATTTAATTCCTTTTAGTTTAAGTTTTGGATCAAAATAAGATCCCCACTCCCACGCTGCAATAGCAACATGAATTTTATTTTTTTGCGCAGATATTGCCATCATTTCACTTCCTCTCCAAACAACAGGTCTCACGTAACCGTTGTTAACTTTTTGAGATATAATAACTTCTTTGCAAGCTTCATTAATTTTTTTTTCTGTGTAGGGTATTTTAATTCCCATTCTTTTTGCAGAATGAAAAAGCCTTTGGGTGTGTTCTTCAAGTTTAAAAATCTCACCATTATAAACTCTTTCGCCTTCAAAAACACAACTGGCGTAATGAAGACCATGGTTTAATAAATGAACCTTTGCATCTTTCCAATTGACCATTTCGGAATTATACCAAATTTTTCCAGTTCTTTTGTCGTAGGGAATGTTTTCCATTAATTTAAAATTAAATAATTTTTTGCTAACAAAAAAGTATATTTGTTGGTAAAATAAGTCAATATATCTGACCAAAAAATGAAAGAACTTCTATATTTAAAGGACGATCAAATAAAAGACTGCATTCAATTACTTCTTTATGCATATAGAGAGACTTTCTCTGATCCCAAAGATATTTTAAAAAAAAACTCCCTGGGTGCAGCCCACCATAGAACTCTTAATTTGATTGAGAGAAATGAGGGTATAAGTGTTAACGAGCTAATAATTAAATTAAAAATTAGAAAGCAGAGTTTAAATAGGGTTTTGCAAGACCTAAAAAGACTACGAATTATTAAACAAATAAAAGATAATAATGATTCTAGAAGAAAGTTACTATACTTAGATCAAATAGGGAAAAAATTTTATAATGAAATATTTCAAACGCAAAAAAAACGTATTTTTAACGCCCTCAAAAATTCAGACTCGGACTCGGTTGTAAAATTTAAAGAAGTATTAAAAAAAATAATTAATGGAAAAAAATAAATATCACATATTGGTAGTTGACGACGATATAAAAATTAAAGAATTGATAAAACAATTTTTAATAGAAAAAGGTTTGATCGTTTCAACCGCTTCTGATGCTAAAGAGGCTAAAGAAAAAATTGAAATTTTCAATTTTAATTTAATAGTCTTGGATGTAATGATGCCGGGGCAAAGCGGTTACGAGCTTACAAAGGAACTAAAGTCTTCAAAAAATGTTCCGATTATACTTCTAACTGCAAAAGGAGAAGCTGAAAGTAGAATTCATGGTCTTGAGATTGGGGCAGATGACTATTTGGGTAAACCATTTGAACCACGAGAACTTCTGCTAAGAATTAAAAATATTATTAAATCAAATTCAAACCAAAACCTATTAGAAGACAGTAAAATAGGAGAGGCAGAATTAAATTTAAATAAAATGACAATTAAACTTAATAAAAAAATTACAAAAATTAATTCAGCTGAAAAAGATGTCCTTTTAAAAATGTTATCTTCGCCTGGTAGAATCTTTTCTAGAAATGAAATTGGGAAAATATCTAAAATATCACAAGAAAGATCAATAGATGTAATGATAACAAGATTGAGAAAAAAAATTGAACTTGACCCTAAAAATCCGAAATTTTTACAAACAATAAGAGGTTCTGGCTATGTCCTTTGGATTAAATAGTTTATTAAAAAAAATTTTACCAAAAAAATTATTTTATCGAGCTTTAATTATAGTTGCTGCTCCAATTGTAATATTACAATTAATCATTTCGGTAGTTTTTTTTGATAGTATATGGATAAAAGCAAATAAAGGAATGACGAAATCACTTGTAAGTGAAGTTAAGACTTTATTTGAAACATTTAGGTCCGGAGATTCGGAAAATGTGATATTTTTAACAAACTTATACAAAAAAAATTTTGATTTTGTAATAAATATAAAAAAAGAGGAAAATTTACCTATAACTAAATCTGACAGGCGTTTTAGTCCAATGGATAGATCGCTGAGACGAGAGTTAAAACCAATATTTGGAAATAATTATTGGTTTGATACAGTAACTTATGTAGATCTTGTCGATCTTAGAATTAGAACTAATAATGAAATTATACAAATTTTCTTTCCAAAAAGTAAGATTGCTCCCTCATCTGTTAGAATATTTGTTTTGTGGATTACATTCCCCTCTTTGATTCTTATATTAATAGCTATTCTTTTTTTAAGAAATCAGACAAGACCTATTTTAAAATTATCAAAAGCAGCTGAAAGATTTGGAAGAGGCGAGAAAGTTGATGATCTCAGACCATCAGGTGCATCTGAAATAAGAAAGGCTACTATAGAATTTGATAAAATGATGAAAAGAATAAATAAACACCTTAACCAAAGATCAGAAATGCTATCTGGTATAAGTCATGATTTGAGAACTCCATTAACAAGATTAAAACTACAGTTGGCTATGACAGATAAAAAGGATACAGCCAAAAAAATGGCTTCAGATATTGATGAAATGGAAAAAATGTTAAATGATTACCTACAATATGCAAAGTCACAATCTGAAGAGGATTATGTTGAAATAAATATTAATGAGTTAGTTGAAGACATTTTAAGAAATTTTGATCGATCTAAATTCGAATTTAAAAATAATGGGCAAGTTAACATTTTTGGCAGAAAAAATTTATTAAGAAGAAGTTTGTCAAATATAGTTGAAAATGGAGTTTCTTATGGTGACAAAGTTTTTGTTGAAATAAAAAGATCAATTGGAAATGCTATTATTACAATTGAGGATAATGGTCCAGGTCTCCCCAAAAATGAATATGAAAATGTTTTTAAACCCTTTTACAGGGTTGATAAAAGCAGAAGTTTAAATAGATCAGGAGTTGGTTTGGGACTTTCTATTTCTCAGGATATAATAAAATCACATGGAGGAAATATTGTATTATCGCAAAGCAAATATAATGGTTTAGCAGTCAAAGTCTCTTTACCTTTTTAAGTTTTTTATTTTTTTTTTTAGAGAATTAATTTCTTTTTGTTGTTTATCGATAATTTTTTTTAAAACAGCAAACTCATCTTTTGTCACCAAATCTAATTTATTTGCAAAGTCTTCTTTTTTAAACTTGATAGATGTTAAAAGCTCTTTCTTAAGATCCTTGGAGGTAATAAGACCTGCTTCAATAAAGCCTGATATCATTTTGAGAATTTTTTGGGAATTATTCATAGTTTTACTTTAAATTATAAGTAATTTAATTTCAATTGTGATAAATTTAAATGATGGTTCATAATTTTGATCCAGTATTAATTGATTTAGGAATTATAAAAATTCACTGGTATTCTTTATCTTATATATTTGGCATCCTAATTGGTTGGTGGCACGGAAGATTTATAATAAAAACAAAATTTAAAGATTTAGATCAAGAAAATTATTTAAGAAATTTTGATGATTTAATTTCTTACATAATTATTGGTGTAATTATTGGGGGGAGATTAGGTTATGTAATATTTTATAACTTTTCATTTTTTATTGAACAACCTATTAAAATTTTTAAGCTATGGGAGGGTGGCATGTCTTTTCATGGAGGACTGATAGGGGTTATTTTAAGCACTTACATTTTTTCAAAAATTAAAAAATTAAATCATAAAATATATTTTGATATTATTTGTTGTGCGGCACCAATAGGAATTTTTTTGGGTAGAATTGCCAATTTTATTAATAGCGAACTTTATGGTACACCTACAGATAAACCTTGGGGAATTATTTTTCCAAAAATTGATAATTTAACAAGACATCCATCACAATTGTATGAAGCATTTTTTGAGGGAATTATTTTATTTCTTATAATAAACTTTTTATTTTTTATGAAAAAGTTCAATTACGGTGTAATATCTTTTTTATTTCTAGTCCTTTACAGTATTTTTAGAATTATTTCTGAACAATTTAGGGAACCTGACAAACATATAGGGTATATATTTGATTTTTTAAGCCTTGGTTCGCTATTGAGTGTCGCAATGATTTTTTTTGGAATCATATTTATATCAAAAATTAATTTTAATGAAAAAAATAAATAAATTTTTTCTAGAAAAAAAATCATTACCTCTAGATTCTTTTTTGGATAAAGTTCTTTACGATAAAGATATTGGTTATTATCAAAAGAAGAACCCTTTTGGAAAAAAAGGGGACTTTGTGACAGCTCCAAATATTTCAAACCTTTTTGGAGAAATGATAACTATATGGTTCATAAGTTTTTGGGAAAAATTGAAAAAGCCAAAAAAAATAAACTTTATTGAAATGGGTCCGGGGAATGGAGATCTTTGCTTAACGCTTATAAGAACTTTAAAAAATTTTCCTGAAGTTTATAAGTCAACAAATATAATGCTTTACGAAAGAAGTAAAATATTAAGTAAAATACAGAAAGAAAAAATTTTGTCAAAAAAAGTTACATGGATAAGAAACCTTAAAAAAATAAAAGAAGGTCCTGTTATTTTTTTTGGTAATGAGTTTTTAGATGCTTTGCCTATAAAACAGTTTAAAAAAATAAATGGAACTGTTTTTGAAAAATATGTAGAAATAAATAAAAAAAAATTAAATTTTTTTTATAAAAAATCATTTAAAAGAGATATTAAGAAGCTTAAAAAGTTTAAAATTATTAAAAGCAATGGAATAATTGAGTATCCAGAGTATGGTTTTAAAGAATTAGAGGTGGTTTGTAATAAAATTAAAGAATTAAATGGTGGAGCTCTTTTTATTGATTATGGATATGTAGAAGAATATAATTTTGATACTCTACAATCAGTTTTTAAACACAAATATAATAATATTAAGCAAAATATTGGTGAGGCAGACATTACATCTCTGGTTAATTTTAGTTTATATAGGGAATATTTTAATTCGAAAAATTTAATTGTAGACAGAATTATTTCACAAAGTAAATTTTTACAAAAAATGGGTATTATAGAAAGATTTAAAATACTAAGAAATAAATTAAATAACAAAGAAAAATCAAACTTATATGGAAGAATTGAAAGATTGATTCATCCTAAAATGATGGGAAAAAAATTCAAGGTTATTTTTGCAAAAAATAAAAAATGTAATTTCAATATGGACTTAAAATAATGTTTTATTCAAAAAGCTTGATAAATAATGTTAATTTTAAACATTGTTTCTTCTCAAGAAAAAATGGGGTTTCTAAGGGAATATATGAAAGTTTAAACTGCGGAATAGGCAGTAATGATAATGCAAATGATATAAAAAGAAATTTAGAAATAGTCTCAAAAAAATTTAATATTCAAAGAGATAGATTGGCTCTCATGAATCAAACTCATAGTAATAAAGTATTAATAGTAGAAAATATTAAAAATTTTAAAAGGTTTGACTGTGATGCTTTATTAACAACTAATAATGAAATTGCCCTTTGCGTATTAACTGCGGATTGCGCCCCAATATTGATTTATGATGAACAAAAAAAAATTATTGGGTGTATACATGCTGGTTGGAAGGGTGCATTTTCAGGTATAATCGAGAACACTTTGTCTCAACTATCCAAGATGGGTGGAAATACTAAAAAATTAATTGCAATTGTGGGGCCATGTATATCTCAAAATAATTATGAGGTAAGAAAGAATTTTTATTTGGATTTTATGGCTCAATCAAAGGAAAATCAAAAATTTTTTAAGAAAAGGAGTGATGATTTTTTTAGTTTCGATTTAAGAGGGTATATTAATAAGAAACTTTTAGATTTAAGTGTTTTTACAATAGAGAACATAGCGGTTGATAGTTTTGCCTCTAAGAATGATTATTTTAGCCATAGAAGGGCCAAAAAGTTAGGGGAAGATGACTACGGAAGATGCATATCAATAATTAAGAAAATTAATTTATAAAATTAATTGAAAATTAAACTCATTAAAGGTATAAATGAGTTGTCCTAATGAAAATCTTATCAGGAACAAGCAATCCTTCACTAAGTAAAAGCATCAGCAAACAACTTAAATTAAAATTAATTAATACAAATATAAAAAATTTTGCTGACGGAGAAATATATGTGGAGATTAATGAAAATATCAGGGGAAATAGTGTTTTTGTTGTTCAATCAACCTCGACACCAGCAAATGACAATTTGATGGAACTCCTTTTGTGTATAGATGCACTAAGAAGATCCTCTGCTAAAAATATCACAGCAGTTATTCCTTATTTTGGTTATGCAAGACAAGATAGGAAAGTAGTCCCTAGAACTTCAATTTCTGCTAAAGTTGTATCAAATTTGATTACAAATGCAGGTGCCAACAGAATTGTTACGGTTGATTTACACGCAGGTCAGATACAAGGTTTTTTTGACATGCCAGTAGATAATTTATTTACTACTCCACTATTTGCAAGGTATATAAAAAAAAATATCAAAAGTAAAAATCTAATATGTGTTTCACCAGATGCAGGTGGAATTGAGAGAACAAGAGGTCTAGCAAAAAAAATAAACGCGGATTTAGCAATAATAGATAAAAGAAGGCCACAAGCTGGAAAATCACAAGTTATGAATATCATTGGTGATATAAAAAATAAAAATTGCATAATTGTTGATGATATTATTGATAGTGGTGGAACAATTGTAAATGCTGTTGAAGCATTAATTAAAAAAGGAGCGAGAGATGTTCATGTGTTTGTAACACATGCTGTTTTGAGTGGAGATGCTGTAAATAAAATCAAAAAATCAAAGATAAAAAAATTAATAATTACTGATACGATAGATAATGGCAGTAGAATAAAAAATGTAAGTAAAATACAAGTATTATCCATTGCATCGCTTATGGCAGAAGCAATAAAAAGGATTTCAAACTCTACGTCAGTATCAGATCTATTCAATTAACTCTTGTTTTATTTTAAAGTTGGGGTAAATTGGCTCATTCAAATGACAAATAATTTAAAGGCAATCAAGCGAGAAACTAAAACAAAAGGCCAATTAAATACCTTGAGATTGAAAGGATTTATACCTGCAGTTTTATATGGTGGCAAAAGCCCAAATTTGAAATTAAGCGTAAATGAAAAATTTGTTGACGATGTATTGAGGTCAGAAAATTTTTTGTCGACAGTTATTGACTTAGACATTGACGGAAAAAAAGAAAAAGTAATTCCAAGAGATGTGACATATCATGTAACCTCGGAGAAACCTACTCATATTGATTTTATGAGAATTGTTAAAGGTTCAAAAATTATATTAGAGATTCCTGTAAAATTTAAAAATAATGATCAATGTAGCGGTCTTAAAAAAGGTGGAGTTTTAAATATTGTAAGAAGAAAGATTGTATTGAAGTGCCAAGCAGAAACCATACCTGAAAATATTGATGTGGATTTAGCAGGTTTAGATATAGGTACAAGTATAAGAATATCATCTGTTAAATTGCCTCAAAATGCAGAATTAACAATTACTGATAGAGATTTTGTTGTAGCAACAATAGCTGCACCAACAATTGTAAAAGAACCAGAAAAACAAGCTGAAGAAGCCGCAGCTGAAGGAGAAGGAGGTCAGGAGACCGCTGCAGAAGGCGCAGAAGCTGCTGCACCAGGAAAAGAAGGTGAGTCTGCAAAGAAAGACGACAAATCTAAAGAATCTGCAGGAGACAAAAAACAATCTACTGATAAGAAGAATCCAGAAAAAAAATAAATATTTATGCTTTTACTTGTAGGTTTAGGAAATCCTGGTCCAAATAATACAAACAACAGGCATAATATTGGTTGGAAAATTATAGATGCAATAAACTCTGAATTTAGTCTTTCAAAACAAAAACCTAAATTTAAAGGACTTTTAACAACGGGAAACATTCAAAACACAAAAGTTTATGCGATAAAGCCATTAACTTTTATGAATAATTCTGGAGTTTGTATAAAAGAACTTATTGATTATTTCAAAATTGAAGCAAAAAATGTAATAGTTTTTCATGACGATTTAGATATAGACTTAGGAAAGGTAAAGACTAAATTCGGCGGTAGTAGTGCAGGACATAATGGCATTGAGTCTATTGATAAATTTATTGGAAAAGATTACTCAAGAGTAAGAGTTGGAATTGGTCGTCCTGATCAAAAAAGTAAAGTTAATAATCATGTCTTAGAAGATTTTAATGAAAATGAAGAAGACAGAATTGAAGATATTACTAATAATATTGTTAAATTAATTCCAGCTCTAATAAATAAAGAAATGGATTTGTTTTCAAGCAAGGTAAATCAGAATTTGAATGGGATTTAAGTGTGGTATAGTTGGATTACCCAATGTTGGAAAATCTACATTGTTTAATGCTTTAACTTCATCAAAAAATGCGCAAGCGGCAAACTTTCCTTTTTGTACTATTGATCCAAATATAGGTATAGTAGATGTTCCAGACAATCGTTTAAATAGTCTTTCTACAATTTCAAAATCTGATAAAAAAATTAATGCAAATATCACATTTGTTGATATTGCTGGACTTGTTAAGGGTGCTTCAAAAGGTGAGGGTCTTGGAAATAAATTTCTTTCACATATTAGGGAAGTAGATGCAATAATTCACTTGGTAAGGTGCTTTGATTCAGAGAATATACAGCATGTTAATAAAAATATAGACCCTGTAAATGATTTGGAGACTATAAAAACAGAAATACTTCTTGCTGATATCAATCAAATAGAAAAAAAACTTCAAAAAAATCTAAAAAAAAAATTAACTGAAAAACAGATTGAATTACTTAAAAATATACTAGTACGTTTAAATAATGGTGATACATTGGATACAAATTACGACCTTGAAAGTAAAAAGTTTCTTAAGGAAACTGGATTAATATCAAACAAACCATATATAATTGTGTGCAATGTTGATGAACAAAGTGTAAAAAATGGCAATAATTATACTAAACTTCTAAAAGAAAAATATTCAGATCAAAAATTTGTTTCCATTTGTGCCGATATAGAAAGCCAAATAATAGACTTAAAACCGGAGGAAAGAGAGAATTATATGAAAAATATAGGTCTCGAGAAAACTGGTTTAGATAAATTAATTACAACCGGATATGATCTATTAAATTTAAATACTTTTTTTACTTCTGGTCCAAAAGAAACAAGAGCTTGGACTGTAAAAAAAAATACTGAAGCACAAAGAGCTGCGGGTGTAATACATAGTGATTTTGAAAAAAATTTTATTCGGGCTGAAGTAGTCTCTTATGATGACTTTCAAAAATACGGGGGTTTTGAAAAGGCAAAAGAAAATGGAAAATTAAGAGTTGAAGGAAAGAATTACTTTGTAAAAGATGGAGACGTTTTAATTTTCAGGGTCAATCCTTGACCATAATCTACGCATACTAAAATATACTAAGGTTGATAAAATTATTAGAAAAATTACTACTTTGAAACCAAGTTTGTGTCTATTTTCCAAATGAGGTTCTGCCGACCAGGTTAAAAAAGTTGTAACATCTTTTGCCATTTGAGCTTGTGAAGCTTGCGTCCCATCTGCATAAGTAACTAGATCATCTGATAGAGGGTTGGACATTTTGATTTTGTTACCATCCATATATTTATTGTAGTAAACACCATCGTCCAATTTAAAATTTTCTGGCGGTTCAGTATACCCCATTAAAACTGAATAAATATAATCTGCTCCGCCTTTTCTTGCTTTAACTAAAACAGACATATCTGGTGGATAAGCACCACCGTTAGCTACTGTTGCTGCTTGAATATTTGGATATGGAGCAACAAACCTATCTGATGGTCTTCCCGGCCTTGTGAACATTTCTCCCTCGTTATTGGGGCCATCGTTTACTTCAAAATTAGCTGCTATTGCTTTGACTTGTTCAACTGAAAACTCTGGTCCACCTTTCTCACCAAGGTTTCTATAACTTAATAGATTCATAGAATGGCAAGACGCACATACCTCTGTATAAACTTGATAACCTCTTTGCAAAGCACTTCTATCAAACTTCCCTGTTATTCCCTTAAAGCTCCAATCGTATTTGGGTATTTTAATTTCTTCTGCTTGAGAAAAGTTTAAAGATACAAGAAAAAATATGAAAATTTTAAGGTAAAATTCTATCGATTTAAACATTTGGCTTATCGCTCTTTATAAACTCAGCTTTAGGCATCCCAGTCAAAACAGGCTCGGTGATACTAAGAGGTAATGGTTGGGTTTTCTCAATTTTACTCAATAATGGTAAAATAATTAAAAAATGAGCGAAATAATATATTGTGCCTACTCTTGCTACTAATAAATATAGTCCTTCTGCTGGCATAGCACCAACATAGCCAAGGGCTAAAACGTCAACCACTAACACCCAAAAGAATATTTTATTTAATGGTCTAAACACAGATGACCGAACTTTGCTTCCATCAAGCCATGGTAATGCCATCAAAATAAAAATTGATCCAAACATTAAAATAACTCCGCCAAGCTTATCAGGGACTGAACGTAAAATGGCATAAAATGGCAAAAGGTACCATTCAGGAACAATATGTTTAGGTGTAACTAATGGATTAGCTTGAATATAATTATCGCTATGCCCTAGAACATTAGGTGCGAAGAATATAAATCCAGAAAAAATTATTAAAAATATTAATAAAGCAAATAAATCTTTTATAGTAATATAGGGATGGAAAGGAACTGTATCTTTTGATGGTTTTTTAACATCTATACCTATTGGATTGTTATTTCCAGGAACGTGTAAAGCCCAAATGTGCAAAATAACTAAACCTAAAATTAAAAAAGGGAATAAGTAATGTAAACTAAAAAATCTGGTTAAAGTAGGGTTGTCTACTGAATATCCTCCCCATAACCATGTGGTAATACTCTCTCCAAATAAAGGTATAGCACTAAATAAATTTGTAATTACAGTTGCTCCCCAAAAACTCATTTGTCCCCAAGGTAATACATAGCCCATAAACGCTGTAGCCATCATAAGAAGGTAAATTATCATCCCAAGTATCCAAATAATTTCTCTCGGGGACTTATATGATCCGTAAAATAATGATCTGAATATGTGAATGTATACCGCTAGGAAAAACATTGAGGCACCATTACTATGAATGTAACGAATTAACCATCCGTAGTTAACGTCTCTCATAATATGTTCAACACTATTAAATGCTAGATCTGCATGAGCCACATAATGCATTGCAAGAACAAGTCCTGTTATAATCTGTGATAGCAAACAAAAAGTTAATATACCGCCAAACGTCCACCAGTAGTTTAGGTTCTTTGGCGTTGGATAATCTGTTAGATGAGAGGCTAAAGATAAAAGTGGAAGTCTATCATTAAACCACTTCCCAAATTTTGAGTTAGGGGTATATTTGTGTTCACTCATTTAAATTTATCCAATCCTAATTGTGTTGTTATCTATAAAAGCATACTTTGGGATTTCCATATTTGTTGGCGCCGGCCCCTTTCTAATTCTTCCCGAAGTATCATAATGTGATCCGTGGCACGGACAAAACCAGCCATTATATTCTCCTTTATCTGAAAGAGGTACGCACCCAAGATGCGAGCAAATACCCATCATAACTAACCATTCTGCTTTTTTTACTCTATCTTCATCTTTTTCAGGATGTTTTAAATCGTCCAAGCTTACTGCTTTTGCTTCTGAAATTTCTGTCTCAGTTCTTCTTTTAATAAACACCGGTTTGCCTCTCCATAAAACTGTAATGGATTTTCCTGGTTCTATTTGACTTATGTCTACTTCTGTAGTTGCTAGTGCTTTAACTGAACTATCAGGATTCATTTGATCAATAAAGGGCCAAATAGTTGCGCCCAAACCAACAGCACCTACCGTATAACTAGCTGTAAAAAGAAAATCTCTTCTGTTATTTTTTTTTTGTGAATCACTCATAAAGTTAAAATAATATTGCTTTTTATTATAAAATAGGGTTATTTTAAAGGGTTGCCAGAGGCCAGAATGACACACAAATTGAATTAGGTTGTCAAAATTGACT
>MDSV01218670.1_pt1 | contig 20951 bp, 14 predicted proteins | sample 810851 | NCBI WGS metagenome assembly MDSV01 (sample SAMN05326640, study PRJNA326480) | marine metagenome | isolation source: seawater | place: Atlantic Ocean: North East | collected 2012 | reverse complement strand
CCTGGAGATGTTGTAGGCTTATACGACACAGGAAATTTTAAAATTGGAGACACTCTTACTGAAGGTGAAGAGCTTCAGTTTAGAGGAATGCCTAGTTTCAGCCCCGAAATCTTCAAAGAGCTTGTAAATAAAGACCCAATGAAGAGCAAGCAGTTAGAAAAAGGAATTAAGCAGTTAACTGACGAGGGCGTAGCACAGCTTTTTATTAGAGAAGCGGGAAATAGAAAAATAGTAGGAACCGTTGGTGAGCTACAATTTGAGGTTATTCAATACAGACTAGAACACGAATATGGAGCAAAATGTGAATTCCAGTCTAAGCCTTATCACAAGGCATGTTGGATAGTTTCTGATAACGAAGAAAAGCTTGGAGAATTCAGAAAAATCAAAGCAACAGACATCGTTAGAGATAAGGACGGAAACGAAGTATACCTAGCTCCTTCCCCATTCCTCTTAAAAATGGAGATGGATAACTTCCCTGAAATCACCTTCCACACAACTAGTGAGTTTAAAACTGCCCAAGCTTAAATTAGACACATGCGCAAATACTTAATGACATACTCCTTACTAGCCTGTTCTTGGGCTCTTATGTCATTTGGCAATTTCAACGCATTTATCATCGACGATTCTTCTGAAGCATTAAGAGATTCTATCGAAGAAGTAGTGATTCAAGTTAGCGGACTAGTCGTTACAGGAGATTCACTTACACCCCTTCCCTACGCAACTGTATACAGATCTAGAGACTCTAGAGGTACTATGACAGATGCAAATGGGTTTTTCAGCCTACCAGCACTCAAAGGTGATACGCTACAATTTTCTAGCACTGGATACGTTACTAGGCATGCTATCATTGATAATGGTGGAGAAAGGAACAGAATCAGTATAGTCCAAGCGATGTCTAGAGACACAGTTTTAATAAGCGACGCATTTATATACCCTTGGCCATCAAGGGATAGATTCAAGCAAGAGTTTTTAGCTCTAGGCCTTCAAGACGGTGAAATGTCCCTAGGAAACCAAGCAATTGATCCTTTTGACGTTTACGACAGACTGATTGATGTAGGAATGGATGGACAAGCTGCTTCTACAGAAGTCTTAAGGCAGATGTCTTTAGAAATGCATTACGGAGGTTATCCAACGACAAACATCTTAAACCCTGTTGCCTGGGTAAGATTCATTCAAGCCCTTAAAAACGGAGATTTAAAAAGGGATTGAGACCTATGTCATTACATATAAACTCCTTATCAATTGCCCTGTTATGGGGCTTTTTCGCGTTTATTACCCCCAACTTTTCTCAAGCCCAAAACTCTACAGAATTTTCTGTAACAGGCACAATTACAGGTGATGACGGCAACACTTTAGTGGGAGCTTCAATATTTGCTTTAGAGAACCACAGGTTTGGCACATCAGCAGATGTAAATGGAAAATTCAAATTAAATCTGCCTCATAAAGGGCCTTGGACTTTGAAGTGCTCTATGGTGGGTTACACTACTAAAGAAATCCCTCTTGCCTTTAAAAATGGCTCCTCAGCATCTGCTATTTCAGTTATCCTTGAAAGTACAGTAAAACTTAACGAAGCAGAAGTTAGCGGAGAAAGTGACAAGAACACAACTATAAGACGAATTGACCCTAGGGTAGCAAACAGAATACCCACACCTAGAGGAACAATTGAAGACGTGCTTCTTCAAGCCCCAGTTAACTTTTCGAGCGAATTAAGTAGTTCATACAATGTAAGGGGTGGATCTTTTGATGAGAATTTAGTCTATGTCAACGATATCGAGGTATACAGACCTTTTTTAACTCGATCAGGACAGCAAGAAGGTCTTTCATTCCCCAACCCTGACATGGTTGAGCGAATCAACTTCAGTGCAGGAGGATTTGAAAGTAAGTATGGAGATAAAATGAGCTCTGTTCTTGACATTCACTACAGAAAACCAGTTGAGAGGTCCACGACAATTACTGCTAGTCTACTAGGCTTACAAGTCCAACACGACGGTGTTTCTAAAAACAAAAAGTTTAGGATAAACTCAGGGTTTAGATACAGAAACAACTCGTACGTTCTGGGAACTCTCGATGAAACCGGCGAATACTCTCCCACCTACTTAGACGCCCAAACATATATCACATGGGACCCAGACGGATACGGACCTTGGGAAGTACAACTTCTTGGAGTTTATGGTGAGAACGACTATCAATTCATACCCCAAAACAGAGAAACTGATGTCGGAACTATCAACAACGCAATACGCCTGAGGATTTTCTTTGACGGAAAAGAAAACACATCTTACCAAACTGGATTTGGAGCGTTAGCTATTGAAAGATCTACTGAAAACAGTCGATTCAGATTCATCAACTCAGCTTTCAGAACTGTTGAACGAGAGTCATTTGACATAATTGGGGCCTACTGGCTTGACGAACTTGAGTTAGACCCTGGTTCAGACGAATTTGGCGAAAGCGCTGGCAATCTAGGAGTGGGTGGATTCTTTAATCACGCACGAAATCAACTAGAAGCAACAGTGCTTTCTTCCGCAATAAAGGGTTCACTGAATCTTGAAACTTCAGGGCACTTCCTTGAATATGGAATTAAAGCTCAGACTGAGATTATTCAAGATAATTTGAGTGAGTGGTCATTTGTTGACTCTGCTGGTTTCTTAACTCCCCACACTCCTGATAGCATTGGTTTTATTGACCCTATAGTACAAAACCCACAGCCCCTCAATATCGAAAACGTCTTGAATGCAAAGAATGTCGTAAACTCTTCGAGATTAACGGCTTATTTCCAAGACACTTGGACTATTGAGACTAAACGTGGTGAATTCAACACTCACCTGGGCATTAGAGGACATTTATGGAACCTAAACACATCCGTAGATGATTCATCAAGGTTACATTTAATTGGCGGACCTCGAGCTCACCTTAATTACATCAGTAATAAGAACCAACAAACTATTTGGAATCTCAGCTATGGATGGTACTATCAGCCGCCATTTTACAGAGAAATGAGAGGATTTGACGGTTATGTAAATCCTGACATCAAGCCTCAAAGAGCAATACATTATGTAGCGGGTGTAAACCATGAATTTGAAATGCTAACGCGTCCATTCAAATTCGTCGGCGAAGTCTACTACAAAGATTTAGACCAGCTTATCCCTTACGAGGTAGAAAACGTACGACAGAGGTACTACGGTAGGAATAATTCAAGCGGTTACGCAAGCGGAATTGATCTTATGCTCAATGGAGAATTAATTGAGGGTATTCAGAGCTGGATGAGAGTAAGCGCTCTAAAAACTGAAGAAGATCTAGATGACGATTATTACATTGAATACTACAATTCTGACGGAATCCTCATTATTCCTGGATACACATGGAACGACACACCAGTAGATTCTACTATAATTAAACCAGGTGCTATTCCACGACCAAGTGATCAACGCTTCAGCGTGAGTATGATATTCCAAGACGAGATGCCAAGCAATCCTGATTATAAGGTGCTAATGAGCCTATACTTTGGAACAGGCCTACCATACGGACCTCCTACTATGAATCGCTATCAGGATATTTTGCGAACTTCAGCTTACCGAAGAGTAGACTTAGGATTTTCAAAAGACTTTAAAATGGGTTATTTCGCCATTGAGATCTTCAATATTCTAGGCATAAACAATACTATCAGTCACACTTGGATTGAGGACGTTAACGGAAGATCATACGCCATTCCAAACTACTTAACTGGAAGAAGAATTAACATAAAACTTCATCTTAACTTTTAGTTTGAGTAACTTTCAGGCCTGTGAAAAAGTCCTGTACGATATTTACCATCTTAATTTCTGCAATTAGCGGAGCAGCATATACTCAGTATAATCTGCAGGGAGACGGCTTTGAAATTGGAGAAAACTGCTACCAGTTAACATCTGCTACTACAAACCAAGTTTCAACAATTTGGTATGAAGAGCAGGTAAACCTCCTCGTTCCGTTTGAGCTACAGTTTAAGATGAACTTTGGCTATAACAACGGCACTAATGGAGTAACATCTGGAGCGGATGGGATGATGTTTGTCCTTCAAAATGAAAGTCCCACAGCTGTAGGTATCATGGGCGAAGGAATAGGATATGGAAATCTAGACCCAAGCCTAGGCATTGAGTTTGACACATATTACAACGGAAATCTTAATGATATGTACCCAGATCATATTGCGATTCACAGAGATGGAAACACTAACCACAGTTCATCTAACGCATTAGCTGGTCCAGTTCAAGCAGATCCAAACGACATTGACATAGAAGATGGCGAAGACCACGCGATTAGCATTACTTGGGATCCTTTCTCACAAGAAATCAGAGTGTATTTCGATTGCCAGTTTAGGCTTTCTACTAGCATAGACCTTGTAAATAGTATATTTGGTGGGGAAACTAATGTTTGGTGGGGATTCAGCGCATCAACGGGTGGTTCTTATAACGTTCACACTGTATGCCTATATGAAAATGTATCACCATCTGGAGACATAGCTATTTGCCCAGGATTCACAACCCAACTTATTGCTGGTGGTGACATAAACTCAGAATACTCTTGGTATCCCATTGATTATCTCGACGACCCTACTGTTTACAATCCTATAGCCTCACCCCCATCATCTCAAGTATACACTGTGACTTATACAGATTTCTGCGGGCAGTTACAGTCAAATTCTCTACAAGTAACCGTCGAGCCCATTGAAGTCGAGGTTTTTTCTGATGAATCTACTATTACATGTGATGTCAGTGAAATAGAGCTAACTGCATACACTAATTACCAAAACACTGATGTAACTTGGTCTACTCTTGATGGAGGAGGAGAGTTAGATGTTTTAAATGACTTTAACGCATCTGCGAACCAAGGAGGTGTTTACATGATTTCTGTCGTGTCAGAAGATGGAAATTGTTCAGCAGAAGATTTACTAGAAGTACTAGTTGACACTACTTCCTATACTGCAGAAACTGGACCTTCTGGTCTTTTAAACTGCTACAATCCCACATATAATCTTGCTGCCAGTTCAAATGGAGCTGATGCACAGTTTAGCTGGTCTACTCAAGACGGAGGCTTTCTGGGAGGATCTCTTGAACCAAATCCTACAGTAATTTCTGAAGGAATATATACTCTTACTGTAACTAATCCATCAAACGGCTGCACATCATCTAACTCACTTCTAATTGAGGAAGATTTCACTTGGCCTATTATCACACTAGGCGAACCAAATGGAATTATTTCTTGCATTACACCCACAATCCAAATCCAAGGAACCACAATTGAACCTGAAGGTTACACAAATAATATTGAGTGGACATGGGCTGAAGGAGGGCTGGTTGATCCTTGGTCAATAGATCCGTCTACCCCTATTCCAGGTAACTACGCATTAACCGTCACATTTGAGGAGAATGGGTGTTCTACATCAACAGTTGATTCAGTTACAGTCGAACAAGATGAATTTTCTTTCATCAGCATAGAAACCCTTACCGTACCTAACATCATTACACCAAACGGAGATGTTTACAACAATAAATTGATTCCAATGTTTAATGACCCTGAGCTAATTAGCATCAACCCACTTGACGTTGTTGACTACTGGAAGCTTATAGTTAGGGACAGATGGGGGCTGTTAGTGTATGAGAATAATGGCGATCCTTATGCTTGGGATGGAAGAAATATGAATGGAGAATTTGTCCATAGCGGAACTTATTTAATAGAAGTAGACTACCAAAGTACTTGTGGTGAAATACAAAACGGCTCTCACATGGGTATTCTAAAAATAATTAGTGACTAAAGCATATCAAGTAAGTCCTGCTCGCTGATTATCTCAACCCCTAGCTTCTCAGCTTTCTCCTTTTTGCTGGGACCCATTTTATCACCAGCAACTATAAATGAAGTCTTTTTTGAAATTGAAGAGCTAACCTTAGCGCCGTTCAATTCTAAAAGAGCCTTAATGCTTATTCTATCGTGGATTTTGAATACTCCACTAACAACAATTGAAAGACCCGATAGCTTTTTAGAAGCACCCTCAACTTCCTCTATTTCCATTTGAAGCCCTTGAGTTTTAAGACACTCTATTAATTCTAAATTCTCCTCTACGCTGAAATATTCAAGCAAACTATCAGCTATCTTTTCTCCAATCTCTTCAACAGCTTCAAGATCTTCCTTAGAAGCAGATATCAAGACATCCATCTTTTTAAATGATTTAGCAAGATTTTTTGCAACAGTTTCACCTACGTGCCTTATCCCTAGGGCAAACAAAACTCTTTCAAAAGGCACTTTCTTACTAGCCTCAATACCATCAAGTAGTTTTCTAACACTTTTCTCTGCCATCCTTTCTAGTGGCAGCAACTGATTAGCTTCAAGTGTGTAAAGAGAGCTTACGTCTTTGACTAGGCCTGCTTCCACAAGCTGAAGGACAGTTTCACTACCAAGGCCATCAACATTCATGCTTTTACGACCTATAAAATGAATAATCCTACCTGAAACTTGGGGTGGGCAGTTCTCCGTGTTTGTGCAATAATAAGCCGCTTCCCCCTCTTCCCTTAACAAACTTGAACCGCATTCCGGACAACTTGTCGGAAATTGAATCTGACAAAACATATCAATTGTCCCAGTCCTAGCATTTACATCAACATCAACAATTTTAGGGATGATCTCTCCTCCTTTCTCAACATAAACCATGTCTCCGTTGTGTAAATCAAGCTTAGCAATCTGTTGTGCATTATGTAACGTAGCCCTCTTTACAGTGGTACCTCCAAGCTGTACAGGATCTAAGTTCGCAACAGGAGTAACTGCACCAGTTCTACCCACTTGATAGGTAACTTCAACCAGCTTTGTTAAAACCCTTTCGGTTTCAAATTTGTAGGAAATTGCCCACCTAGGACTCTTAGAAGTCATACCTAATCTCTCCTGCTGGTCATACCTATTCACTTTTATCACAACACCATCTATTGCAAAAGGAAGATTATGACGTTTGGTATCCCAATGCAAAATAAACCCCATTACCTCTTCTGCATTTTTCACTGTTGCAATCATACTTTCATGGGGTTTAGGATTCTTAAACCCAAACTCACCAGCCTTTACAACAGCATCACTGTGACAATCTACACCAATGTTATTCATTACACTATACATCATACAGTCTAGCTTACGCTTGGCCACAATCTTACTATCCTTCATCTTAAGTGATCCAGCTGCAGTATTTCTTGGATTTGAAAAAGTCTGCTCACCCATCTCCTCTCTCTCCATATTGAGTGTTGCAAAATCCTCAAATGGATAGAATATCTCCCCCCTAATTTCAAGTTTTTCTGGGGCGCCTTCTTGTAATACCAACGGAATAGTCCGAATAGTTTTTACGTTATTCGTCACGTCTTCTCCAGTAACGCCATCACCACGTGTCACACCCTTAACTAATCTACCATTTTCATAAATTAAACTGATTGCAACACCGTCATACTTGAGCTCTGCTACGTATTCAATCTTCTCACCTTCGAGCGCTTTCTCAACTCTACTCATCCACTCCTCAACCTCCTCTTTGTTATAAGTATTTGAAAGCGAAAGCATAGGGTAAGCATGCTTCACTTTCTCAAACCCATCAACAGGATCACCGCCAGGTCTTTTTGTTGGAGATAACGGATCGTCATATTTTGGATTATCATTCTCCAGGCCTTCGAGTTCCTTCATCATCATATCAAACTCCTTATCGCTAATAATTGGAGCGGCAACGTTATAGTATAAATGATTATGCTTATTGAGCAGCTTTCTTAACTCTATAATTCTATTTTCAACCTGAGACATAGACCTCAATTTAACTTATTTATTGCAATTACATGACGATTAACACCCTGTAAATCAACAATCAATTCCACTTTTTCAAACCCTTCTGAGTTCGCAATCAACTCCTTAACATCTAAAGCATAACCCTTGTGGCATTCAAAAGCCAATACTCCTCCTGTTTTAAGTGTATTACCAAGACATATCTCAGTAATTCTCTTGTAGAATTCTAAAGGATGTTTTTCTACGAATAATGCCTTAGATGGTTCAAAATCTCTCACCCTCTTCTCTAAAGAAGATAATTCGTTCGGTGAAATGTAAGGCGGGTTTGAAACTACAACATCGTAAGTACTTATCGGCAAATCAGACAGTATATCACATTTAGAAAACGCTATGTCTAGATTCAATTTTTGAGCATTATCTATAGCAATTGCAAGTGCATCTCCACAAACATCAATCGCGTTTAACTTAGCTCTTCTCAAGTTTTTTTTCAATGAAAGAGCAATGCAACCCGAACCTGTTCCTATATCAAGTATCTGACCATCAAATTCACTATCTAAAGTATTTATCAAAGCATTTACAAGCTGCTCGGTTTCAGGCCTAGGAATAAGAACTCCTTCTTTTACATCTAAATCCAAACCCATAAAATGTACGCTTCCTAATATGTATTGCACAGGCCTACCTTCACAGATTTCATCAGCAATAATTGCTAAACGATCTAACACAGATTCTGGAAATAAATAGTCAGATGTAATTCTGAAACCTTTTGACATTTGGGTTACCACATCTAAGCATAGATTGGCAACAGGCTCTCTCTCAGACTCTTCCAACCCATCTTCGACTCTAGAAATAAACCAATTCTTAACAGCGATTTCCGAGTTTCCACTTGGCCAAGGGCCTTTACCTCTGTTTATCAAAACAAACTAGCTTGACCGTCATCAGAAACTTGAGGGTCAGGCAAATCGTTTTGAGGTGACTTGTCTTCCTCCTGATTTTCAGCATTTAGAGATTGAACTTCCGGGGTTGATTCAGAAACTGCGACTGAATTTTCTGAAGAATCAATATCAGTTTCAGAGGTAGAGGCTGGCAATTCAGAGATTTGATTTACAAGTTCGCTTTGTCTTTCCAAAGCTGTAGCCTCCTCTTTTTGTGTGTTTGGAACTTCTAGCAAAACCTCGGTAACAGGAAAAGGGCTCAACCTATTCCCAATGGCCTTCACTCCTTTTACTGAGATAAATTCAACCACATCAATTACATCATCGTCCCTATCTCTAGTCTGCTTAAACCTCTTATTATACTTAATAATAGCTCGAGGATGGTATAGAGATGTAGCAAATGCCAGTTTCGACGATTCGTGCTCAGTTATGAAGCTGATAGGTTTAGTCGATGCTTCTGGCAGGAATCTCTTTACATACCACTCTTCCTTTTCACCATCGAAGTAAATAACAGAAACTGGTCTCTTAGCATCCCACTTTTCAACACTAATCATCTTATCGTCAAAGTGTGTGCTAAAATCAAAACTTGTTAGAACGTATACTCCATCAGAGTGAATTGTCATGATTTTATCATCAGCGTGGAAGTCTCCTAAGAATTTACCTCTACCCTCACCGTTAAGTCTTCTAACAGTCTCATCATACCAAACCTTTCTAGCACCTAGTGTTGAAACACCACTCTCTTTAAGCTCAATTCTCTTGACTGGGAATTTAGTTACGATGTTACCACCAGATGCTCTACCCTTAATGCTCACATCAACAAAACTCATGTCAAGCTTGAGCTTTTTAAGTCTAGAGTTTTTACGTAAGTTAATAGTTACAACTTCAGCTTCCCCGTTTCTATTTGCTGAGAAATAAAGGATTTTTGACTTTGGCGTCCCCTTAGTAACGAAGTACTCTTTATCACGCGTAATGGACTTAACGTTGAATCTCTTCACCATGCTTCTTCCAGAAGCACCATCGAAGTAGATAACGTTATAAGTAGTTCTAGTATCTCCTCTCTTCCAAACAGCAGTATGGATAATATCCTTGCCAAAGAACGCTTTTGAGCTCACCTTGCTCACTTGCATCACACCATCCCTTCTAAATACGATGATATCATCAATATCACTACAATCACAAACAAACTCACCCTCGCCACGCTTAAGCCCAGTTCCTACAAAACCTTCTTCATCATTAACGTAAAGTTTAGCATTTGTAGCAGCAGCTTTTGATCTGTCAATCGTATCAAAAGTTCTTAGCTCAGTCTTTCTGTCTCTCCCCTCACCAAACTTCTTCTTAAGCATCTTAAACCAGTCAACAGCGTATTCTGTCAAATGCTCTAAGTTGTACTTCACCTGATCCATATCTGCTTCAATGCCTGAAATCTTCTCGTCAGCCTTGAATGAATCGAATTTAGAAATACGCTTAATCTTGATTTCTGTCAGTCTAGCTACATCATCATCAGTCACTTCTCTTAGTAAGTGCTTTGTATGAGGCTTTAACCCTTCGTGAATTGTCGAGATAATTGCATCCCAAGTTTCACATTCCTCAATATCTCTATAGATTCTATTCTCGATGAATATCTTTTCTAAAGAAGCGAAATGCCACGTCTCCTGCAGCTCGCTAAGCTCTATCTGAAGCTCCCTTTGAAGAAGGTGTTTAGTTCTTTCAGCTGATGACCTAAGTATTTCTGAAACACCCAAAAACTGAGGCTTGTCGTCTAGAATAACACACGAGTTTGGAGAAAGGCTCACTTCACAGTCAGTAAAGGCATAAAGCGCGTCCATCATCTTATCTGGACTCACGTTGTTTGATAGATGTACAACTACTTCAACCTCGTTAGCAGTGTTATCCTCTACTCTTTTAATCTTGATCTTACCCTTATCGTTTGCCTTTAGAATACTGTCGATTAAAGAACTTGTTGTCACGCCGTAAGGAACTTCCTTAACCACGAGCGTCTTATTATTCTCCTTCTCAATTCTTGCCCTAACTCTAACCTTTCCTCCACGTAGACCATCATTGTAGTTCTCTACGTCTGCCATACCACCAGTGGGAAAGTCTGGCACAAGCTTGAATCTCTTACCAAGAAGTGTTGCGATACTTGCGTCGATTAGATCGTGGTAGTTGTGAGGAAGAATCTTACAGGCCAAACCCACCGCAATACCTTCAACACCCTGAGCTAAAAGGAGTGGGAACTTGACAGGTTCAGTTTCTGGCTCTTGGTTACGACCGTCATAAGAAGCAAGCCAAGTAGTAGTTTTCTTGTTGAAGAGTACAGTATTAGCAAATTTGCTAAGTCTAACCTCAATGTAACGTGGAGCAGCCGCTCTGTCTCCAGTAAGAATGTTACCCCAGTTACCTTGGCAGTCAAGTAGGAGGTCTTTTTGGCCTATTTGAACCATAGCATCACCAATACTCGCGTCTCCGTGAGGGTGATACTTCATCGTATTACCAATAACGTTCGCAACCTTGTGGAAACGACCGTCATCCATTTCGTTTAAAGAGTGAAGAATTCTCCTTTGCACGGGCTTTAATCCGTCGTATTGGTGAGGAACTGCTCTTTCAAGAATTACGTACGAGGCATAATCGAGAAAGTAATTGTTATACATCCCTCTTACTCTCACTACGTGATCCATATCATCTGATCCATATTGTTCGTGAGAAAACTCGTCGTCTCTTTCTAATTCTTCTTCGTGTTCGTTTTCAATCATCCCTCAAATCTTATACTGCTACTTCTTCCTTTTCTTTCGAGTTTTCATCCTTGTTGTCGAGTTCATCTTTTTCAACTCTTAAGTTGTCGATGATGAATCTCTGTCTATCAGGAGTGTTTTTACCCATAAAGAAGTTAAGCATATCTTGAACGTTTGCGTCTCTACCTACAACTACTGGATCTATTCTCATTTCTTCACCTATAAAGTGAGAGAATTCATCTGGGCTAATCTCACCAAGTCCCTTAAATCGAGTGATCTCAGCTCTAGTTCCAATTTTTATCATTGCTTCCTGCTTTTCTACTTCATCATAGCAGTAGATTGTTTCCTTCTTATTCCTTACTCTGAATAATGGTGTTTGGAGTACGTATAAGTGTCCTCTCTTAACTAGGTCTGGGAAGAATTGTAGGAAGAATGTAATTAGAAGTAGTCTGATATGCATGCCGTCGACATCAGCATCGGTTGCAATTACGACTTTGTTATATCTGAGATTATCTAGACCGTCTTCAATGTTTAGAGCTGCTTGAAGAAGGTTGAATTCTTCGTTTTGGTATACAACCTTCTTTGTAAGGCCGTGGCAATTCAGAGGCTTACCCTTTAATGAGAAAACTGCCTGTGAAAGAACGTCTCTCGCCTTAGTGATAGAACCAGAAGCTGAATCACCCTCGGTAATAAATAGGGTTGAATCCTCATTCCTATCCTTCTTACTATTCAAATGAATTCTGCAATCTCTTAGCTTCTTATTGTGAAGAGATGACTTCTTCGCTCTAGCTCTGGCAAGCTTCTTGATTCCAGCAAGATCCTTTCTCTCTCTTTCACTTTGAATGATTCTAGACTGAAGAGCTTGGGCAGTTTCTGGGTTTCTATGGAGGAAGTTATCTAGTTCACGCTTGAGAAAATCAAACATGAAGGTTTTAAGAGTAGGACCTTCTGGACCTATGTCGGCTGAACCGAGTTTGGTTTTTGTTTGGGATTCAAAAACAGGTTCTTCCACCTTTACACTGACAGCGCAAACTATTCCAGATCTAACGTCACCAGTATCGTAATCCTTTCCGAAAAAATCTCTTACAACTCTAACGTATGCTTCTCTGAAAGCTGCTTGGTGTGTCCCTCCTTGCGGAGTGTATTGTCCGTTTACGAAGCTTTGAATGTCCTCGCCATAAGCGTCAGAGTGAGTTATAGCCACTTCTATCTCCTCATTTTTAATATGGATGATTGGATATCGTGGCGTGCCGTCCATTGTTGTTTCTAAGAGATCTCTAAGACCATTTTCACTCTTGAATTTTTCACCATTCAAGTAGATAGAGAGACCAGTGTTGAGATAAACGTAATTCCAGAGGAGCTTTTCAACGTGCTCCATTCTGTACTTATATCCCTTGAAGATTTCTGGATCAGGTCTGAAAGTAATTTTAGTTCCGTTACGCTTGGTTGTTTCTTGAACAGGAACATCGTCAGTGAGTTCACCTAAAGAAAACACCGCAAGTTTTGCTTCTAATTCTCTAAAACTCTCAACTGCGAATTCTAATGAAAGGGCGTTTACTGCCTTTGTACCAACTCCGTTAAGACCTACTGACTTTTTAAAAGCTCTAGAATCGTACTTACCTCCTGTGTTTATTTTAGATACACAGTCAACCACTTTTCCAAGAGGAATTCCACGACCGTAGTCTCGAACTCTAACTTCTCCGTCCTTAATTTTTACTTCAATGGTTTTACCGTTGCCCATCATGTGTTCATCGATACTGTTATCGACCACCTCTTTGAGCAATACGTAGATACCATCATCCGCATCCTTACCATCCCCTAACTTACCGATATACATACCAGGTCGGATACGAATATGCTCCTTCCACGATAGGGATTTAATATTATCCTCAGTATAACTTACTTGTTCTGCCATGAAGACGACAAGTTACAGAATTCAATACCTTAAATTCATCAGGATTTACTCGACTTTTTCCACAATTCTTCAACCACTAAAATGACCCATTATATCCCTAACTTGCAAGGTCTAAATAGAATAATAAAAGACCGCAATGTCATCGAAAGTTAGAGAACTACAACCAAGCGATCTGTGGAACAGATTTGCAGACTTAAATAGCATACCTAGACCTTCAAAACACGAAGAGAGAGTTTGTGCTTGGATCGTTGAGTGGGCAAAGGAAAAAGGCCTAGAAGTTGAACAGGATCAGGTAGATAACATTATCATTAGAAAGCATGCTACTCAAGGTATGGAAGACAGACAAATCGTTGTTCTTCAAAGCCACGTTGATATGGTATGCCAAAAAAACAACGACACTGACTTCGACTTCATGACTGAAGGAATTAAGATGTATGTCGACGAAGATTGGGTTAGAGCTGAGGGGACAACTCTTGGAGCTGATAACGGAATAGGCGTTGCTTCAATAATGGCAATTCTAGAAAGTACAAACATAGCTCATCCACATCTAGAAGCTCTTTTCACAATAGACGAAGAGACTGGAATGACTGGGGCTCTAGGACTTCAAGGAGGATATCTCAACGCATCCATCCTTTTAAACTTAGACACAGAAGATGACGATGAAATTAGCATTGGATGTGCTGGTGGTGTAGATCTTACTTCAACTGGAACATACAAACCTGAAGGATCAATCTCTGAAGGAAACTCAGCTTACCGTATCGTTGTAAAAGGAGGAAACGGAGGTCACAGCGGAATGGACATTCACAAGGGTATCGCAAATGCTAACAAGCTCCTTAACAGAGTTATGATAGAGGCTCTTGAATCAGTTGATTTTAGAATAAGCGCTATAAATGGAGGTGGACTAAGAAACGCCATCCCTCGTGAGGCTGAGGCGACAATTATTGTTGCAAGTGAAGATGTGAACACACTAAAGAATGTTATTAAATCTACCGCTTCTGACCTACTTGCTGAGTACAAGGTTACTGACCCAGATCTGAATATTAATGTATTAGACACTGACTTCCCGTCTCAAGCTCTTCCAGAAGACGTGCAGAACGCTTTGCTTTGCGCGATTCAAGCTTGTCCTGTAGGCATTCATCGCATGAGTCCGGATATAGAAGGTTTAGTCCAAACCTCAAACAACCTCGCAAGAGTTACAGTTTCAGAAGGATCTGTAAACATCCAATGTCTAAACAGAAGTTCAGTGGATTCAGAAAAGTGGGACCACGCAAGGTCAATTGAATCTTCATTTTCTCTTGCAGGACTTAGCACAGAACAAGGAGGTGCTTACCCGGGATGGACTCCTAATCCTTCGTCAGCAGCGGTAGAAATGCTCAGATCACTTTACGTTGAAAAATACGGTGAAGAGCCAAGAGTTATTGCGTGTCATGCTGGGCTGGAATGTGGTATCCTAGGTACAAATTATCCTGATATGGATATGGCGTCATTTGGACCAAATATCAGAGGAGCTCACAGTCCTGACGAATGCGTACAGATTAGCTCTGTTGCTAAGTTTTGGGATTTCCTTTTAGAAGCCCTTAAGAGAATCCCTAAGCGTGCGTAAACTCATACTCATAATCAACGATGACGGCATTACGTCAGCTGGGATTAAATCCCTGGCTGAAGCGATGCGTGGTTTAGGAGATATTGTTATCGTAGCTCCGGATAGTCCGCAGAGCGGAATGGGGCATGCTGTGACAATTGGGAATATTCTTAAGATGCGTCCAGAGGCATTTCCCGTTAAAGGCGTTGAGGAGGCATTCAGTACTTCTGGGACCCCCGCAGATTGTGTTAAGCTCGCTATTAACAAGATACTTGACAGGAAGCCGGATTTACTTGTAAGCGGAATTAATCACGGGAGTAACAGTTCGATAAACGTAATTTATTCTGGGACTATGTCTGCAGCCGTGGAGGGGGCCATTGAGAGCATTCCTTCTGTAGGGTTTTCTCTACTTGACTACAGTCCCGATGCTGATTTCACAGTTTCTAAAAAGGTTGCTAGATCTATTGCTGAAGAGATTCTTAAAAAAGGATTGCCAAAAGGAGTTTGCTTAAACGTCAACATACCTAAGCTTGATGAAAGTGAGTTTAAAGGAATTAAAGTGTGTCGCCAAAGTGCTGGATACTGGAAGGACGACTTCGAAGAAAGAACTGCTCCAAATAAAGAGCGTTACTACTGGTTGAAAGGTGAGTTTACGAATCCTGATAAAGGCAAAGACACAGACGAATTTGCTCTTTCAATGGGATATGCATCTGTTGTACCTACTCAGTTTGACCTAACAGCATACCATTTTATATCAGACATAAACACTTGGAAACTCTCAATAGAAAAGGATGATTAAAAAGCTAGATAAAGTATATGTGGGAGTTCTGAGTGCTCTTATTGGAATTACATTAGGATTTTTGGTGCTTGGGATTTCTTGGGCTGCAATAAACGGTGATAGCATGACGTATTTTATCAAAGAAATCGCAGGTAAATCATTGCTTTACAGAGATAGCATTCTAACAATATGTACACTATTCAACATCCTGATATTCTACATTGCACTTAGGAAAGAAATGTGGAAGTTTTGCAGAGGACTGATGATGATGATTATGCTCACAGTACCGCTGATTATTTGGTTTCAAATCCAAGCGGGAATAACTTAAGATTTATCGCTTAATATGGCACAAAAAAAGCTGAAAATATTTGTAGTAGCTGGCGAGGCTTCCGGGGATATTTATGGTGGACTTTTTGCTGAAAAAGCACTTGAAATAAAAGGCGTAGACATTCAAATTAGAGGCTGGGGCGGAAATCAGATGGCAAACGCTGGAGTTAAGGTGACTAAATATTACATGGAGCTTGCTTTCATGGGGTTTGTTGAAGTCGTTAAGAACTTAAAGACTATCATAAACAATCTGAATCAATGTGTAAAAGAGATTGAAGAGTTCAGGCCAGACGCAGTTGTTTTCATAGACCTTCCTGGATTCAATATGAGGGTTGCAAACAGGCTCAGGAACAAGATTAGTGCTAATGATCTCCCGTTGAACACTAAATTGTATCAACTTGTCTGTCCTCAGATTTGGGCTTGGAAATCAGGAAGAATTAAAGACTTAAAAAGAGATTACGATTGTGTATTCCCTGTACTTCCATTTGAAGATAGTATTCTTAAAAGTGGCGGGGTAAATTCTCAATCAATGGGGCATCCACTTTTAGACAGTATTCTTAAGGATAAAGTAGGTAAAGAAACAGTAAAGAAGGAAAAACTAATTGCTCTATTGCCTGGTTCAAGAAAGCAGGAGATTAAAAAAATATTGCCAGTTTGCCTTCAGGCTATAGAGGATTTTCCTGATCATGAAGTTATAGTTGCAGGAGCTCCTGGGTTGGAGAAAAGTGATTACATATTGGCAGAAAATGCTGGTTTTAGAGTGGAATTTGGGAGAACTAGAGAGATATTACAAAGAGCTGAAGCAGCTGTGGTAACGTCTGGGACTGCTACTCTGGAGGCTTCGCTATTAAAGGTGAAACACGTTATTGCTTACAAGACGAGCGCCTTGAATTTCGCGATAGCTAAGGCGCTTGTTGATGTTGATTTTATAGGGTTGCCAAATTTGATATTAGGAAGGAAAGCTGTTGAGGAATTGATACAAAGAGATTGCAACCCTCAGAAGATTTCGGAAGAATTAAGGAAGGCCCTATCATCAAGTGATATGGAGAAAGACTTTGATGAGATATACGAAACTCTAGGCAACGGTGGCGCTAGCAAAAGGATTGCAGAGTACGTTGTCAGAGAAGCTAGCTAAAGTAGAAAGCTAGAGAAGTAAGTTAGAGATTTAGCAGCTTAACTGAGTTAGGGTAAGTTACAGTAAGCTTATATGTCACTTCCCTTCTTTCAAGTGGAGCTAACTCCATCTTAAACAGAATTTCACTGGTGTTCTGATCTAAAACGCCACCGTCTAATGTTTCTACTTCGATTTGGACTTTAGAATCTCTATTTTGAAGTCTAGGAAATCTATCTATTAGATTAACAGTAATAGTATCAGTGCGTGTGTTTTCTACTGACAACTCCCAAAACTGAACTACCTCCTTTTTTCCACCAAACTTTCGAGATACACTTTCTTCAGTGCTTAACTCTCTTGAACACATCACATGTGGGTCTGCACCTAAACTCAATTCAAGAGTATCTCCAACCGCAGGAACAGTCATTGAAAAACTTCCCAAGTATGAATTGTTAGCAAAAACTTGAGCTCTACCTGGCATTAGCTTATGCTCAGCCCAGTTTCCACAGTGAACGATTGCGTATGACGAGCTATTAACCGCAGGTGCAGCTAAATATTCGATATCACCTTCTAAAGTAAATGAATCAACTTCTACTCTTAAAGTTTGGCCTTCACCACTTACGTCCTTATTTCCATCTACATCAAAGTGGTATCTAGCATCTCCAGCAAAATTATCAACTATGTCATCCATTTCCATATCTCCATCAAAGTATGAACTAGAAAAATCTGGACATGCAATTGTTCTGTAAACTCTAGACCTAGAGTTAGAATTTTCAATAAGGACCCATTCGTCAATGATTTGTGGCGAAATACTTATCGATGGCTTTCCGCTAATTAGATTAATTGAAGTGTTGTGCCAATCAATTCCAGAGTTTTGGGTAATAGCCGCCTGTCTTCTGACCAACACCTCTCCTTCTTCATAGAATAGTTTATACTCAGGAACCCAAAAAGCAGAGTTAATCAGGTATGAAAGGTTTATGTTCCTTTCTCCAGCATGATCAATAGAGCTAGAAAAAGTCATTTCAATTACTCCCTCTGAATCTGCACCAATACTTAGTAAATTGTTATACCGTGTGTACAACTCAGTTAACTTATCAGATACATTTTCAATGTCGATTTGAACATCAAGTATTTCTAAACCTAAATCCTGATTTCTCTCTCTCAAGAAATCTGCCATTTCAATCACGTCGTCAACTAAAAGAACTTCTGAAGAAGAGCCAATTTTCCTGTTTGCTTGAAGGAATGCTCTTTCTTCAGTTAAAGTATGAAGTAATGCTTCGAACATCTTCTTCGAAACCTCTAGAATCGAAATAGAATCCATCACTGTTTTAAGAGCTGAGTTTCTAGAACTCTCATCCGTCAAAACCGTGTACTGCATAGTCTCAAGGCTCACTCCACTAGGGAGGTCTATTTGAATTGTCTTGGGATCAATGTCCCCTGATATACCTTTAACTGTGAGTGAAGTTTCTGAGTTAAAGACTAAAGATGAACTGTGTTCTACTCTTGCCCCTAATTCGTGTATCTCTACAGATGTTATAGGCCAAACTACAGGTGAGGTTTGGGCTAAAGAATTGTAAGAAAACGCTAATAAGATAGCAGCTAAGCATAAGAGATTATTCTTCATCATCATAAGGGTAATTTAAACTTAAATATATCAAGGTTGGCAGTAAACAGTATCTACGTCTTCTGAATAAGCAATCCACCAACCCAGACCACCGTCCACGTGAGAAATAACATTCGTAGGAGGAGCAAATGGGTTAGCATTTGATGAAACAGCTGTTTCAAAACTCAGTAGTGTCTCGTAAGAATTGTAGTCTATCGTCTCAAGCTTAATTAACACAGTATCTCCAACCTTCCACAATCCCTGTTCTAAAGGATCTAAATTATCATTTTCAGAAGGGTAACGAATAGTTGAAAGATCAAAAGACCCACCATTAAAAATTAAATCATCCCATGTTGAGCCAACTGGGTAAATATAAAATGGGTCTTTTACCTGGCCTGCAAGCTCGTGCCAAGGAGGATATTTATTTGATCTTCGAGAAGACCAACGATAGCAGTTTCCTAAAGAATCGGGGTCAGTATAAACTATATTGATTATTCCTAAAGAATCAGATGTAGAGTTTTCAGGGAAGCTGAAGTAAGAATCGTCGAAAAGAATAGGAGAATGCAATTTAGTTGAAGCAGTAGCTACAATTGTATCATACTCTACTCTCAAATCATAAACCTTACCCACCTCACCTATTAAATTAGAATTCCCAATGATTGAATAAGTAGGAAAACTAATTTGAGTAAGACTTTCTGGTAACTGAAAAACTTCTATTGGGATACCGATGGATTCATACCTCTGTGCTAATTCTTGTTGTTGTTCATAGTCAAGCAAATATGCAGGGATTTCTTCTAATTCATGCTCCACTCCATCGACGATAATAGAAACTTGAGCACCTGATATAGCAAATTGATCAAGATTTACGGGGTCGAAATATCCTTGCGACATACTCAATACTACCAAAGGTTTTTTTCCTTTTCTTATTATCCCTTCAACAACTAGTTGGGGGTCTGCGTCAGGCAAATCTACATCAATCACCTTTTGACAACTGAAAATAAGTGAGGAAGTCACCACTAAAGTAATGGCATACAATAGCTTGGTATTAAGCGATTCAGAATGAAATATCATAATGCAAAAGTAGATGCAATATCTCTGCCCGTGAGGGACTTGATTCCCTAAATTTGCAAAACGAACATTACCATGCTGAACAGACGCCACATCCGCATCAAGATTCTTCACATCCTTTACGGATTTTACCAGGACCAAGAGGGAGATTCTTCGAAATCAAGAAAAGATCTAGACCACAGTGTCAAAAAGATGCATGAGTTGTATCTACTTCTATTAAACATGATTGCTGGACTACAGTATATAGCTATCGACAAAATAGAAACAGCTAGAAAGAAGCATATTCCTACTCAAGAGGATCTGCACCCTAACACTAAATTCGTGAGAAATGCACCATTAAGAGTTTTAACAAACAGCAAGAATCTTAAAAAAGCTTCAGAAGAACTTGGTGTAAGCTGGAGTAAGAAGCAAGAGCTTCTAAGAAACATATTTAGGGAACTTATCGAAGATGATGAGTATAAGAGGTATATGAATTCTGAAGAGCTTGGGTTTAAGCATGATAAAGAATCTCTTGTTAAAATGTTCCGTAAAAACTTAATTAATCAGGAACAATTCCAATACATGCTTGAAGAAGAAAGCATATTCTGGATGGACGACTTAGACCTGACAAGTTCAATGGTTATAAAGACAATTAAGACTATCAAAGAAGATGATGACGAAGTTGAACTTTTGACTCTTTGGCGAGATGATGATGACGATAAAGACTTTATGAATGGGCTTTTTACTAAGACTCTAGCTCAGGGTGATGAAAATGAAAATCTCATCAAAGAAGGAGCCAAAAACTGGGAACTAGAACGTATCGCATTAACTGACAAAATTCTTATGAAGATGGCTTTAGCTGAGGCAAAATGCTTCCCAAGCATTCCTATTAAAGTTACTCTAAACGAGTACATTGAGCTATCTAAATACTACAGTACTGACAAAAGTCACAGTTTCATAAACGGAATCTTAGATAAGCTTTTCTTAAAGCTAGTTGAAAGTGGTGAAATCAAGAAAACTGGCAGAGGCTTAATCTAAGATTATGAGATCAGAACTTATCGCAATTACAATGAGTTGTGCTACTATTTTATCTAGTTGCGAAAATGAAGAGCGTCTTAGTTCAGATTTAATAAACATTTCTGCTACTGCTTCTT
>MDSV01119374.1_pt1 | contig 20951 bp, 26 predicted proteins | sample 810851 | NCBI WGS metagenome assembly MDSV01 (sample SAMN05326640, study PRJNA326480) | marine metagenome | isolation source: seawater | place: Atlantic Ocean: North East | collected 2012 | reverse complement strand
TCTTTATCTTTGTGAAATGTACTAATTTCAATAAATTCTACCTCACCATCATATGCTATTAGTTGATGAGGCTGCCCTCTATCTATCTCAAAAGTTTGCCCTTCTCTCACGAACTCATGCCTGTCAGCACCTTTTTCTGTATCTATTAAGATTATTTGTAAAGTACCTTCAGAAACATAAAATGTTTCATGCTTCTTCATGTGAAAGTGCATAGAGGTACTACAGCCTTGATTAATTTTTAAAATCTTACCGCAATAATCCTCTTCTTTATTGTTAGCTAGCCAAACTTCGTGACCCCAATCCTTCTCTACGAATTTTGCTGTTTTTTTAGTCATGTAAAACGTCACTTCCATCATGGCCGTCAATAGAAGTCTCTATAAAAAAATCTTCTACTTGGGATTTATTAAAAGTTTCAGAGCATGGGGTGTCCATGAACTTATTATAAGCTTTTTTGTGTGCGGCGTTTCTATCTTCAGCTTTTATCTTATAATCAATAAAAGCTTTATAGTACAACCTTACCTCGAACTCTTTGTCTTCTATCACCTCAACTCCTTTCTGAGAAGTCTCCACCTGTCGCTATCAATTTCTTTATTTCCTGAATCTATATTTTTTATCATATCTACTATTTCAGAAACAGAATCGTAAACATAATGATGGGGTATCATACCCATAATCCAAAGTGGAGTATTCTTTTTTCCGCCTTCCATACTTATGAAGATCGGCTTTTTCATTCTTACTGCCGTAACTAACTCTTCTGCACTACCCCAACTAGCGACATTAGGAATTATATGAGCTATAATAAAATCAGACCTGTCCACTAGGTTTAAATCATAAGTCCTAATTTCCCTCATCCAATTAGATACTTTGTCGTACCCTCCACACCCCATTGCTGTCTCCATCTCTTTTCTTTTTGAGTCTCCTTCATCAATATCTTTAGTGAAGCAACTCTTATAAGGATTGAACGTGGTTATGTTTAATGGAGACAACTGATCTTCTACATAACTTCTCCAATCTTGACCATCAGCATATTGCATGTGACCTACAAGGTAGGTCTTAGTTTTCCATAAAACAGATTTATCAGTCATTATCAAAGTCTTTGAAAGGTGCTAGGCCTTCTGTCTTGTAAAATCTTTTGATCATCAGCTTGAGCTTCCTCAAAGCTATGTTTTCTATCTGCCTTATTCTCTCTCTAGTCACATTAAACCTCAAACCTATTTTTTCTAAAGTCTCCCTATCTTGGTTTTCTAGCCCAAATCTATGCTGAATAACTGCTTTTTCTCTTTCATTAAGTTTATTTAAAAAAATATTTAAAATTTTGGCCCTTTCTTTTTGAGCCAAAGTATCTAAAACTGGTTCACAGTTTTTATCTTCTATAACATCAAAGAGTGTATTCCCTTCAGGAGAGTCACTTGTTGCTCCGACAAAATCGTCTAAAGACGCTGGAGTTCTGGTGCTCTCTAATATATCTATGGCTCTTTTTTTAGAAATTTTTAATTTTTCACAAATCTCATTAAGTTCTGGCTTCCGACCAAACTCAGACTCTACTTCTTTTATATAATTATTTATTTTTGTGTAGTCTTCAAAAGCTCCGCACGGAATTCTTATGAGTCTAGCCTTATTATTTAAAGCTCTGAATATAGATTGCCTTATCCAAAAAGAAGAGTAGTAAGAAAGTTTCGCCCCCTTATCAGGTTTAAATTTTTCAACCGCCCTCATTAAACCTATGTTTCCCTCGTTTATTAAATCTTCTAAAGAAAGCCCGCAGCCCCTGTAATCTTTAGCTATTTTAACTACTAATCTAAGGTTACTGTTTATTAATTTTTCCCTTATTCTTTTTTTTGAAATGCCTCTAGCAGTTTGATAATTTTTTAAAAGCCTTCGCTCTTCAGATATTTCTAAAAGAGGAAACTCTCCTATCATATTGCAATAGGAGTCAAGGCTAGAACCAATAGGGGAATTTTTTCCGTCCATTTAAAGACGGATATTATTTTATAATAATTTATAAGTCAACTAATTAGTTTTTTTAAACTAAAAAACCACTAGCGATTACAAAATTTCTAGAAGACGCGATTTCTTTACCGTAAGTTTCTAAGTTCACTTTTTCGTACTCTAACTTGTCTATACATAGTTTAGCTTTTTCATAAAGCTCCTTTTTTGTATCTTCACAGTCTTGAGTATAACAAGTTCTGAGTTCATCAATTCTGTCGAAACAGTCGTTGGCGGTGGTTGAGTAAAAAAGAATTGAGTTATTAATTGTTTCAGCTTTAATCTTAAAATGTTCAAGATTTTTCATTTTCAATTAACTGGTAATAATTTTATATTCTTTGTGTTTATTAATCTTTTTTAAATATTCTTTAGCTTGAACTTTTCCTTCCTCGGTAAACGGAAAAGCTCCTTGGACATACTCCTTGTCCTTAGATACTACTACGTAACATTTATCTTTTTTAACCCTCATTTATTTTAATAAAAAATATCTAAAAAAAATCATTTAATCAAGGATAAAGTGTAATTAGAATTAGGATGCTGCGTTATGATGAAATAATAAAGATAATAAAAGATATGGAAGGCTTTTATACAGAGCACGACAGCAATGAAAAAATGAGAATATATGCAAAGTTCATATTTCTCGATCTAGAGAAAAGAGTGAAGGATAGAATAAAGGAGAAAAATGAAAGAAAAAATAAAAAATGGTTTAAATTCTTTAAGTAAGAAAGCCTACAAGTATACGTCTCATTTAACTCTAACTGTAGTTCTTTTCTCTATTTTTACCGCATATTTAATAGCTAGTGAAATCAATCATACTTCGCAAACCGTAAAACTTAAAATGCAAGTAGCAGAGTATGAAGCTCAAGCAATACTAATGACCTCTATGATACAAGACCAGTCGGATAAATTAGAATCACTAAGCGATATGGTTACTAGCATGAAGGGTTATATCGACAAAAAACATGAAGATATACAAAAGCAAAATTTAGTCATCGATTTTTTAATAAAAAAATTAAAAGAGGCAGATGCTTGGCCTCCATCTGGAACACCTTTTAAAGAAGAGCCGAAAAAGGGCTTAGAAGCTTAATACAGTGTATACCTTTTAGGTATGAATCTGATAATTGTTTCAGAGTTGTCTCAGCCGCCTTCTGAGGGCTTATATTTCAGGTTTCTGACCATGATGGTTAAAACTGAATTAAATATGAGTGTTGCTGTAGAACTAGAAAAACAATTTATAGATAAACATTATAGATTCCTTAAGTCGAAGGGGTATATGGATTATGTAGATGATCTTATTATTCCAGAATGGAGGGAAGAGGGTGTCAGAATAGACACTGAATTAAGATACCCAAAAACAATAAAGACTCCTTACATAAAGTGCGAAAACACTTTAAACTTATTGGGGCAGATTAAGTCTCTTTCTGTAATGTAAACGGTTTGCTTTCCACTCTTTCTTCAGCTTCATAAAAATGCTTTCTGTCGTGAAAGATAGGAGAAGATAAGATAACGGCAGAACTTATTTCTCCTTTTCTTGATAACTGGAAAGCGTTAGACATCCAAGTCTGTTCAAATGGATAGTCCCATTTAGTGTCTAAAAACAACTTTTTATTGCCAGCCTTGCTAACTATTTGAGGCCAATTAGAGTAGTAAATTTCTCCGTCTGCGTAAGGGAGGCCATTTAACGACTTGATGTTGTTAAAAGAAGTTTTGGGGCATTTATCAGAAGTTCCCTTTTCTGGAAGCTGACTGTTATCAGGCCAAACTTCTTCTCTTATATTTTGAGGTACATTGTACCAAGACCACTGGTCTGAATTAGTTCCATAAAACTCACTAAAAGAAAATTTTAAAAAGTCGTACTGCTCTTTGTCCATTATAGCAGTCGCCCTTTCAAGCAGACTGTCTACCGTTGAAGGAAAGCCCAACTTACATTTTTGCTCACCTTTGTTAAGCAGCATGTCATCTTCTAAGAATATCATGTAGTCGCAATCAGTATTCTCAAAATGCTCTGCTGCGTATTGCCTACCTCCACAAATTCCTATATTGTCCTGCTTAATCCTCTCAAAATCATACTCCTCACAAATTTTATCGAACTCTTCAAATGTTGACTCGTCGGTTGAATTATCTATAAGAAATTTTTTAGTCTTGTTTAAAAAAGGTGTCCCTTCATAAGACTGTAAAAGGTATCTTAGTTGTTCCGGAAAATTAAATGTAACAATGTAAAGGGCTGTTCTGTTAGATTTTACGTTATACTTTTTAAGTTCTTCAAAGAAGGGCCAAACTAATCCGTCTCCTTTAATTTTAAATGTCTTAATTAAGTCCTGATGCCTGTGAGCTAATATAGTAAATAAGCACTCGTCGGCCCCCATATAGCCTTCTTTAAGGGTAGACTCCATTACTTCATAATATAGAGCATTCAGTTTATGTAACTCTTCCCTATGCCCTCCCCAAAATCCCCCTCTTGAAATATTTTCTACAAAATCTATGCCGCAATACTTTGCCATACCCTCCCTTTGAAACCCATGTATCTCATCATTAGCGGTGTATGGATAAGAGATATGTAAAAACTTTCTATCGTTAGCGTCTATATAATTTTCAAGGTTATTTAATACATTATCGTCAGTAAAGTACCCGGAAGGTACGGTGCTCGAAAGTCCACCGTCTATCCAAAAATAATATTCTGAATTAAAAGGGTTAGTGACCGCGCTGTCGTTTACCATAAACATTTTGGTAAACATCATTGGGTTGTAGTGTTTGAGTTTAGCTTGAGGCGAATCTTTAAGCCAAGAAGATGTATTTAGCCACTTTTTTCTTTTTCTTATCTTGTCTATGTCTTTAAAAAACGGATTCCACTCTTCAAAATCTTTAAGGTCTTTTATGAAAATTTTAGTAGGCTTTCCTTTTCTAGCCTCTAAAACTTCTTGTTCAAGTTCTTGAGGAATCCAAATGCACATTTGAGCATCAGACTCTAACAAGCTTAAAAAGTTGTTTTTATAAACTTCAAAATCTCTTTTCGCCCAACCACGTAAACGACCTCTTCCCATATCCCAAAGGCCCGTAACTATGGTAACGTTTGAATTCATTTGTTAAAAATAAAGATTACTAAATTTTTCAAGGAAATCTAAATCGTATTTAGTATTATGCAAACATTTAACATTTTTAAATTCTGACAAATTAACCCCTTCATGATTTTCAGCGAATTGATTAAAGTCTCCTAAGAAGATTTCTTCGTTTGGGTTATCTTGAAAATTAACTCTAGAAGATAAATGTTGATGATTAATTTTGTTTTCATAAACATATTTGCCAGCAAAAAGTTCTTCTGGAAAGCTTGTGTAAAAGTTACATACTTTCATCAACTTTTTACCAAAAAGCTCGGAATGAATTTTTTTAGAACTTTCAACCATGTCCATAACTAATTGAGTCTTTCCTCCTAAAAAGTTACCCATAACCCATTCGCGCTCTTCATTTTTTACGCTAGTTTTTATAAAATCAGTAAAAGAGCTAAGTGAGGACGAGAAATCTGGGGTATAAAAATGCCGAGTTAAAACAAAGTCCTTTTCAAGTAAATCATTTGAATCAATCGGGTTTATAAAAATTTGATCTACATCAGTTGAAAAAATATGAGAGTAATTAAGTTTGTCAGGAATAAACTCTAAGCCTAAAACTTTCATAGCGTAACCATGAAAATTATTAAAAATATCATGGCTTACTCTCACTACATTCACATAGTCTAAATTACATTTAACAAGTTGATTATTCGTTAAAACAATAAAATCGACTTCGTTATCGGTAAGAAAAAACTTCTTTGCACTACGCAATAAAAATTCTAAACACGTATTATATTTTTGAACAGTAGGTTCAGGTACTACATCTTCAAAAAACAAACAGCAAGCTAAAGCTATTTTATTTTTTTTTATTTTTTTTATAGGAGGAAATTTTATTTCGCATGGATAATTTTCCATTCCTGTTAAAATGAAATCTTCTTTATCTATCGAAAGATGAATTTCTAAATTCTTTACAAAAAAAGGATGAGGGTCTTCTTTTGAGAGAGAATTGTTTACAAATAAGTTTATAGATTTAGATTCGTTCTTTTCAAAATTTTCTAAAACCTTATCAGTAACATCAACTACCTTCCTCTCTGAGAGCTTTCTTCCTTCATCTTGTTGCTCTCCTATTGATCCATAAAAAGCTTTTTTTACTTCGACCTCATAACTTTCCTTTGGGTCAGTAAACATTTTTAATGGAAGATATGTATAATAAGGATTCCAATCAAAATGATGCCATTCGTATGCTCTGGGAGTTCTTTTATTATTAATCCAGTCTTCAAAGACCCACCTGCTTCCCCCAGAAGGTTTAGGGTTATCTTTTAGCCAGCTTAAATTAGCCCACCAAAAATTACCCCACCACCATTTATTATTAAGAGTTAATCCACATTGATCATATGAGTCTAATTTAGATAAACAGTGCTGATAATTATCTATTAAAAAGTGCTCCATCAGTTCTTTCCAAAAATTAACGCCTTTAATTTTCCATTCTGATGGCTCTTTGGATTCAAAAGTTTTGTACTGGTTGGAGACTCCCTTGGAGTGAAAATATAAAACTTTTCCAGAGTTTTTTTGAGAATATTCCCAAGCTTTAGTTATGGGTTGGTACTCATATTCGTTTTTTACGAATTTGTTAAAGTTTACTTTATCCATACCCTCGAACAAAGCTTCGGTACATTTAAAATCTTCGTCTACGTTAATACAAGTAACTTCTAGTTTATCGCACCAATCATATAAACCTGAAGACTTTAATCTTTCAATTTGATTTCTTACGACATCTAAATAATTTCCGGTGCAAAAAATATGATATACTATAAGATTTAAATTCGTTAATTCATTAACTTCTTCAGTGATTGTCTCTTTGTTACTTATTTCTTTTTTTAAACAAGACAATTCTTTTTCGATTTTTTGTATTCTTTCGAGGAGATTTTTAGACTCTGTAGTCTTATCTTCAGAGCTAAAAATAATTTTATGCACATCGTCTAAAGTCCTATTTTTAACGTGTCCATGTGCGTAAGCGTGAAAAATAAAGCTCCCATCAGAATCACTATAGTCTCTTGCGTTAAAAAAATGTCCGGGTAGAATTTTTATTCTTTCTCTGACTTCATCAAGGTTAACGTGCATGTAAGTTAACGCGCTTTGATCCATCCATAAGCCATTTGAAAAGAAGCTGGAATTATTTTTTTGTGATTCAGGAAAAGATAACCCTCTTATCTCTTCAGGCTTAAGATTCCTAGACAAGCTTATCCATTTTTTTAATAGTCTTTTAGACCAATCGCAGTTTCTTATGAGAAAAACTCCTGCATTTAAAGTACTATGTTCGGAGAGATCGTCTGGAGCTATAAGATCGTACTCTTCATAGACGCAATCTTCTATTTTCTTATCAACCCCAGAAACAATAGCGTCAGTATCTAAAAACAAAACATGATCAGGATTTAAGTCCTCAAAAATTTTCAATATCAGAAATGGCTTATACCAAGTAGGATGCAGCTTTACGTCAGACTTCCATCCGTTTTCATCAAGAGTTAAGGTGTGATTAATTTTTTCGTCATCTTTTTCTACATAATAATCATAGCCATTTTTTTGTGCATAAGCTCTGTTTATATCTTCCGCAAAAGGCCCGTGCGTAAGATTAGACGTATAATATTGAGCCATGCAGATTTTCATGAGTAATGTTTAGAAATAATCTTCTCCGGATTGGTATTGAAATTATTTTCTTCTTTCCCGATTAAATTAATGAAGTCTGAATTATCAATAACGACACTCTCTTTCCTAGAGTCGTCGAAACATTTTGAGAAAAATCTTTTTTTAAAAATAGTCTCCAAAATATCTACTATTCCAACAACTGAAATTTGATTATCAAAAGCTACATTTATCTTTTTAAAAGTAGTCTTTACTAAAATCTGAATTATTTTAGGTAAATCATTTACGTCTATTAAATGCTTATTTTGGTTTAAAGTTATATTTACTGGCTCGTCATTTTTTAACTTCTTGCTCAGAAAGCCCAAAAGTTGATTTTCATTATTAGCTCCAACCAATATAGGCAACCTTATTATTAAATGATTTTCAAAATTTTTTTCTATAAAACGCTCTACATTTAATTTGTGAGTAGGATAATAACTATACGAGCTTTCGTTTACGCTAGTTGAACTAAAATAAATTAATTTTTTGTCCGTACCTAAATAAAATTGCTGCAAGTCAGTAAGCGACTCAAGCTCTCTCTCGTACTCAGACATTCTGGCTTCTTGAGAGTTGGGTACTCCACAAGCAACTATAATAAGATCATCATGTTTAAGATCGCTAGATTTCAAGCATGAAGCTATCATCCCAGAGCCTATAATCATAATGTACCAACTATCTCTTGCGACCACCCTTTGCTTTCGCTATGAGGCCAAACGATCCAAGAGTGAGGTTTATTATCTGTTTCGAATTGCCTCCAGACTTTACAGTAACCATCTGGGTCTGCTTTCATTCTTAAAATTTCATCCTTGTCAGCATCCTGCCTGTACATGTCATTTCCCTCAGAGTCTTTAAAAGCCACGCACCAGAAATCATAGTCGTCTTCTGGGACTTGATCGTACCCAATGTCTATGCAGTGTTTAAAAATTTTACATAAAGACTTATCCCAATCTTCGACTTCTGGGTTTGGTGGCTCTTTGTGATCCAAGGTGTACTTTTGTACCGCTCTTTTGGAAAAGCTTATTCCAGCATACTTTTCGTACTCTTCAAGAGTTCTGGCTTTCCCGAATCCATATTTACCAAATCGATGCTCTTCGTCAGTATCTTCGCCATCCATAGCGAACAATTTCCTATTTTTTAAGTGAGACTTACTATTTCTTTCGGTCCAATCTTTAGATTCGTCCCAGTGCTTTACTCTATCTTTTCTAGTGTATTCATGCCAAGCAACCAGCATGTGTGGATGAAAAATATCGTAACCATGAGTAAAAGCTCGCACAGCTATGCTTATCTCTTCTCCGTGAAAGTAATACTCTGGATCATGTTGCACCTCTTCCGAAAATTTGCCTAAAGTGAATGCAAAATGAGCAGAATAAAATCTACCCCTTATCGGCCTTTCTAAATTATTAAAATTTTCTACATCAGCAGGTAAAAAGAATATTGCACCCTCTGGGATAAAACGGTCAAAGGTCATCTTCCAAGGAGTTTGAACTCTTCCTGTAGGATCGTTGTCTGGATCAAATGAGGGAATATAAGAAGTTAAAAGAGGCTTTTCAAAACCATCATCTTGAAGCTGTTTCAGCATTTTAATGCATCTAGAGTCCCACCCTTTTACAAATCTGTGATGCGAGTCTAGTTGAAGAGTATAGTCTTCGCCTTTGTAATTTTGCTGAACTGCATGTCTGGCCCAACAAACGCCTTTAGCCTTCTTGTAGTCAACGTCTATAATTCTAAATCTTTCGTCTTCTTTATATTTATTATAAAAGTTTTCTTGCTCTTTACCTTTTATATCTCTTTGCAAACAAATACCAAAAACTAAATCATCAGGACTATCGGCATTATTTATACAATCTTCAATTGTATTGGAAAGTTCTGGGTCTCTGTAGCTGGCTATTTGTATATATATGCTCATTGTTGGTGTATTGCTTTATAAAGTTCTACTGTACTTTTTATTCCAGATTCAAATTCATACATTGCTGACCAATTTAATTCTCTAACTATTTTAGAATTGTCTATTGCGTACCTAAAGTCATGTCCCTTTCTATCTTCTACAAATTCGATTGAATCTTCAGAACTGGCCCCGAAAGCTCTACATATTTCTTCAACTACTTCCAGATTAGTTTTTTCACAATTAGCCCCAACTAAATACGTTTCACCAATTCTTCCCCTAACTAATATCTGCCATATCGCTTCACAATGATCTTCAACGTGAATCCAATCTCTGACGTTGTTGCCTTTTCCGTATACTGGAATTTTTTTTCCGTCGATCAGAGACTTTATTACTACTGGAATAAATTTTTCTTTGTGCTGCCTTGGCCCGTAATTATTACTGCAATTAGATATTGTGTAAGGAAGATTAAATGTCTTTCCAAACCCTGTTACAAGCATGTCACTAGCAGCTTTAGAGGCTGAATAAGGATTATGAGGATCATAACAGGTTCCCTCATTAAATTTACCTACATCAGTCAATGCTCCATATACTTCATCTGTAGAAACGTGATGAAATCTTTTGACTTCAAACTTCCTGCACATTTCTATCAAATTATAAGTCCCTATAATATTTGACTGAATGAAAGGATCAGCATCTTTGATAGAGTTGTCTACATGACTTTCAGCCGCAAAGTGAACTACGTGAGTAATCCCGTAATTCTCAAAAATTGAAAGAAGCGCATCCTTGTTAACTAAATCTACTATTTCTAAACGGTACTTTGGATAATTATCTAATCTCGATATATTCGCCGTATTAGCAGCATAAGAAAACTTGTCCAAGTTGACGACCAGTTCGACCTCTGGGTTATAAATTATTCTATGTATGAAGTTAGAACCAATGAATCCCGCACCGCCTGTAACCAAGATTTTCATAAAAGAATTAACCAAGGTTTTTATATTTTAAAAAAAATAAAGTCAAGTATTTAATTGTATCCAAGACTCAAGATTGATTTCGGGTTCGTAGCCAAGAATCGACTTAGCTTTTGATATATCTGCTAAAGTTTTATTAGCCTCACCTTGTCTTTGGGGGATGTGAGTTACCTCAAAATCCTTTGTTCCACCTATCAACTTACTTATTTCGATAACCGAATGACTTCTTCCTGTTCCAATATTAAATATGCTTCCAAGGGCGTGAGAGTCCTTACAGTTCATTGCTAGTAAGTTAGCCTGAATTACGTCTTTAACGTGCGTAAAATCCCTTGTCTGCTCTCCAGTCCCTACGATGGTCATAGGCTCTCCAGCGTCAAGCTGACGCTTAAAAATGCCTATTACGGGAGCGTATTGACCCTTCATGGGTTGCCTTTCACCATATACGTTAAAATACCTAAAAATGACACACTCTAAACCATATAGAGTATAGTACATTTTAACTAAATCTTCGGCGGCAACCTTGCTTACTGAATAAGGATTAAGACAATCTCTATCCATAGTTTCTTGCAAGGGAGGGGTATTGTTTAGGCCGTATGCAGATGATGTCGAAGAGAACATAATTCTATAAACATCATTTTCTCTACAGCATTGTAATACGTTACAGGTTCCTAAAAAGTTAACTCTGCAAGCCTTGATAGGGTTGTCGATTGATGGCTGAACTCTTGACTCTGCTGCTAGGTGAAAAACAAATTTAGGATCATGAGTTTTAAACACGTAGTTCAAACTGTCATAATCCATTATGTCTATTTTGTAGTTGTGAGATAAATCGTTCCAGTAAAATTCAGAATTCGCCTCGGAAGACTCATCGTCGACTACTACCACCTCATACCCTAAAGAAAGCAGTTTATCTACTAAATTACTACCAATAAAACCTGCCCCGCCCGTTACTAAGACTGTCTCTAATTTTTTTTCTGACATACTAAAAAGATACTAGAGCAAAGGTCTGGATAATGATGGCCAAGTTTAAAGCATCCATCTAAATATTCTTTTGAAACAATTTTGTACTTCAAAATATCATCCCATTGAAAGTTGGCCAAAGCTTTAAAAAATATACCAGAACGATGAACGACTTCTAGTCCCGCTTTAGTTGCATCTCTTTCTAACGTATCTAAAGTGTAAGTGACTCTGTGTCCGTGAGAAAATTCTGAGGTCGTGATCGCTGAGTTGTGGCTTATCAAACCCATTTTGACTGCTATCTGACGAGATGGAGCATTAGCATTAGGGCATGCTAGAAAAAGTTTCCCCTTTTCGGATAGCCATTCATTGTTAATCCTTTTTAGGAGTAGCACCGGATTATCTATATGCTCAAGAACATGTGTTAATATTATGTTGTCATACTTTTCTTTCAGATTTACGTCCTCGAAAACATCGTTAACAAACTTTACATTCGAGTTGGGGAATTTACTTTTAATCCTTTGTTCAGACGACATGATCGCCTCGCTTGAGGCATCTACTGCGGTAATATCATCAAAAAATGGAACTAATCTTTCTGTAAAATGTCCAAGGGAGCTTCCTAGTTCCAAGACATTTCCCGCTGAAAAGAAAGGCTCAAAAGACTTTATCATATACTTATGCATGACATCAAAATCGAAGCCATAAGCATATTTATGCTCTTTAGTATCTTTTAGCTCTGAGTTATAGTCTCTAGTATTCATTTGCAAATTTTACTAGCATGAACGTCAGAAAATAAAATACCCTCTCTGTCGTAAACGCATGATTTAAAGTCATAAGATTTTGCTACAGAATTGTTTAAATTACAAAATCTAAATATCTGAACAATTCTGCCCGAATCCGAACTAACATTAGGTATTGAGCTATGAGATATTAAACTATCAAAAAATCCAAAATCTCCTACGTTCCATTCATAATCAAACGAATCATAATCTTTTAATACAGATTCACTTTCAAGAACTTCAAAAGAGCCGAACTCATTCGTTGTGGTTGGCAAAATGCCTAACTTGTGAGATTTTTCCCAAAGCCTTAAGCCCCCAACTGATTCCTTGTAAGATGATAGCCCCAAATAAAAAGTAATTTGTTCAGGAGACTGCATTAAATATTGGTAGTCTTGATGCGGTGGCAAATTATACTTAAAGAATTTTTTTCCGGGAGGAAAGAAGTGCAAAGTATCTCCTGCTTGTGGGGTCGATAAAATTGAATCCTCTTTATAAATTTGTTTTAGTAAGGCGTTAATGTAAGAGGAAAACTTGATTTGATTAAAAGAGCCAAACTTATTTGGTTGCGTACCTAGATTGGTAATTATTTTACCATCTACTGCATTTAGAGTATTTAATAAAACTAATTTATCGCCCAAATCTTTAGGAATTAAACTGTCTGTATGCTTAGAAATTATCTCGTCAAAAACCCAATTTAAATCATCAATATATCTTTTAAACAATTCGTCCTCTTTAAAGAAGTTAGGAAATATTACCACTCCGTATTCATCGTATAAGTCTGACACAAGTTCCGTGTTTTCTAACAGGACTTGAGGATTATAATTTTCAAGAACATACTCTTTCATTTATAGCTCCATTATTAAAGTTTCTCTTTGTTCCTTTTTTTCTTTAACTACTTTAAATTTATGTTTTTCATAAAAACTTATAGCCCTCAAGTTTTCTTTATCTACTTCGAGCCTAATTCTCTTGCATGTGCTAGCACTAATATATGCGCTTAGTAACTTAGATGATATATTTTTACCAGTATATTGAGGAAGTACGCTAACGCTGGTTATAAAGTCTGTATCTTTATTTTCGTAAACTGCGATTAATCCAACTAGGTAAGGCAAGCCTGAAAAAAATGCTTCATCTTCATGCTCATAAATCTCTATAGCTTCAAATCTTTTTGCCTGAAAATAAATTTTTTTAGAATAGTGGTCAATGTCAACACGAGTATCTAAAGGCGGCGTAAAGCTAGAAGAGCAAGTGTCTAAATGCTCTTTAATCTGCTTCTTCGTACAAGTATTTACTTTATAAAGAATCATCTTCTAGTACCGCTAAACCAAATCCATATTTGCCAAAGTCGTTACCGTTGTAGAGCATGTAAAGATCACCATTCAATTCAAATACGTGAGGGTAGTGAAGCATAGTGCTGTCCCAGCCTTGTTTGGAGTAACCGATCCCTGCATTATCGTCATCTCTAGTCCATTGAGTCAAATTATGAGAATAGGCGTAGCCAATTCTGTAACCATTTTCCTTATTATTTCTAAAGTTTAAAGCCTTCCTGTACACAAAATACATGTGATATTTGTTGTTATGGTAAAATACATCTGGACCAGCTTGAGCTTCTGTTTCTTCTAGGGAGTCACAAATTATATTTCTATTTAGCTTTGACCATTCAATTCCGTCAGAAGAAGTCGCCATCCTAATTTTATATACTATCTCAGGCTTTCCGTTGTGCATTAACCATTTAGAGCCAGCTAAGTAGTACATGTACCATCGATCATCGAAAACCCTAACTTTAGGGCCGCTGATAACGAAAGGTTCATCGGGACTGTGAGAGATGATGGGTCCGTTCCCAATCCTGTGAAATTTTTCTGAGTCCTCGCTTTCTGCTAAACCTATAGAAGTATTAAAGGGTACTTCTTTGCACCTAGACCATCCTGCATAATAAAGCCTAAATTTGTCTTTATGCTTTGATGTTCCGCCTCTTCTGATTACTGAGGTCGGGTAAATAGCATTTCTGTCGAAAGTTCCTAACTCTCCAAGAGGAAGAACTGGTTCATTAGATACCCTTAATACTTTTTGTAAATCGTTTTTATCTAAGTCTAGAAAGGTGGTATACGAGGTAGCTTGTCCTTGCTCGTCGTTTTTTGGTCTACAAGAAAAATAAACTCTAACAAAATCATCAAATACTAAAGTGCTAGTGCATTGAGAATGACTAAACATCCAATCTCTTTGAACTCCATCATCCCAAGTCTGGGGGTTAAAAACTTGACCTAATTTTTTCCACTTCATAATAATTCGTATGCTTTCAGAAAACTTTTTACATCATCTTTGCTGTTAAACATCATTATATCCACAATAGAAAGATTAGGTAAATGATTAAAGTCAAATTGAGGATATGTAACTGCCCCTGACTTAATAAAAAACAAATAAATTTTATTTTTTAAAAACTCATTTTTACAATATAAAGACTGACCTCCTATTGAATTTACATAAGTGTCGCCATTTAGCTCTTTGCATATAGAAATAACTTTATCTTTAGATTTAAGAGTGTGATCAATATCTAAAGAAGAAGAGATCGTAATTTTAGTGTCAATATCAAGGTAGCGATTGATTTCCAGTATGCTGTGAAAAATAAATCTAAAAAGATTGGCCTCATTTTTTAACAAAATGTTTTCAAAAATTGGAAAACAAGTCTCAAAGAAAGGGGCTTTACTGTAACTAGAACGAATAAGATTTAACATCTTTTTTCGATCAGTTTGCCAACTGTCAGATAGTTGCCTGTCTACAACATTAAGATAGTCTGAATCTTTTTTAAGCGGCAAAGTAATTCTTTTTTCTTCGCCGTTTGAAAATATAGTGTTTCTGTTAATCCAACCTTTTTTAGTGTATTGGATGTTGTCGTAAACAACAAATTCGTCTACAAGATTAATTAGTTGAAAGTATCCTATATACGGAAAAAAATAGGGCTGCATTATTCCTATTTTTTTTTGATTCATTTTGGCCCTTATTTTTCACTCTCCATATAAAGTTCTTCTTTTGAAAGAGGGCTTCCTTCAATTCGCTGTTTGCCGCTAGCTTTTTTTAAGGTTCTTTTTTGCTCTCCAGAACTTAGAAACTCTATTACCTCATAATCAAAAGTTTTGTCGCACATGTCCTTGTGACTAAATATTCCGGACTTTAATCTTTGCTGCTTTAATTCTTGGTAATCACTATAAGGAGGATGCTCTGAATACAAATCCCAAGTAAGATGATAAACTGAATTGTTTTTAGCCCTTACCCATTTTTTGCGTAAATGGTTGCACTGGTCTATAATCCGATAATCCCACCAGCAAGCTGCGTTAAAAATTTCCGTAAAATCACCTCTAAAAGTACTAAACCAAATTCCAGTACGAGCCTCTATATAATCTTGTCCTCGATCTGTTCCTGCCATTTCCCAGCCTTTAGACCAGCTAGGTAAATTTTCATGAGAAAGAGACGCGCTGCATACTCCAACTTCAGAGTGTTTATCTAAAATGCTCGTTATCTCATTAAAAACTTCTTTTTGATTTTCGTGATATAAATCGCAATCAGAAAAAGTTATATAGTCGTACTGTTTAAAAAGATCAACTTCATCCCTGTAAAAAGATAAAGCATTTCCTCCGCTATCTTTAAACAAACAGTACTTAAGAATATTTTTATCAGAAAAGTAATTTTGTATTTCTGGAGAATAAATACTTTCATCCTCTAGGATTATAAAATCCATATCTAAATTTTTTAAAGACTCAAAACATTTTATCGTATGCTCTGTGTTATAAAAAACATGAAGGCAACAAATGTGTTTCATTTGTAAACCTCGAACTTTGATAAGTCTGCGTACTCTTGAGCCACATCATTGTTCTCGCCCATTCCAGCTAATAAAAGTAAACCTCTTGCCGCCGTGTCTGGAGGCATGTACATGTTCCAGCCAATCATATCAAAATCATCAGCAAGATGGTCTACAGGCTTTCTTCCGTGATACCTAGCCCTCTTAAACCAATCGCAAGCATCTTTGTCATCAGTAAGAATCGCCCCGCCTTTTCCAAGCTTAAGTATTTTTTTGGGTCCAGTAAACGACAAGCACATATACTGACCTTCTTGATACATGTTTTTAGTAAATCTTAAAGCACTGTCCCAAACCGGAGTTGGGCTGAGTCTGTAAAGGCCTTTCAAAAACTTCCTTGAAGGCTGGAACTTAACTTTAGCTCCTGCATGTATTATCGAACAAGGAGCAGACATGTAAGTGTGACTTGGAATAGTTATAGTTTGGCCGGTCACATCTAGATACTTGAGACATAAGAAAATTGCATTGGTACAGGAGTCCGTAGCTACTGCATACTTACTCCCCGTATACTCGCAAAGAGCATCTTCAAAATCTGATGTTACTTTATGTGCGTTCATTTTGCTCCAACAAGTTCATCTAAATTGTAAACCGACTCCCCGTTTTCCTTAGAAACTGACGGGGTAGGTATGTAAAAGAACTTAAAGTCGTCACTCTGAAGCTTAAGAAAGTTCTCCCATAAAAATAAATCACATGCAGTAGACGGTATGTATGGGTCTAAATCAAAAAAAACAAAACGATCATCTTTAAATTCAGGATACCTAATTTTATACTTTCGAGTATCGTAGCTAACAGAAGAGTGTACTGTGTTACAGGGTTGAGGCTGTAGGTTATTTATGGAGAAACTTACATTAGAAGCATCTTTTCCAGAGGGCAAGGTTTGCGTAATTCCGTTATTGTAAGTGTAATGAGAGCACGTAAAAACAAATCCGACTTCAGGAAAAGTTTTGTAAGCTTTATATAAATGGTACAAATGATATGGAAGAAAAATGTCGTCGTGATTTAAATTCATCCAATAATAAACATTTTTTTTCTCCATTAAATCTAAAGCGACATTACATGCGTTAGAGCCAGCTACATGCCAGAAATGGTGAGCGTCTGGGAGAATTAAATTGCCTTGAGAGTTTGTAGCTTTATTTAAATATAAATCTCTTTCTACGGCGTTCTCTAAATTAAGGCATACCCTTTTATTTTCAGGAATCATTTGACAAATTTTTTCAAACTCTTCCTGATTTTCATATTTATCTCCAACTAAAAATATTATCCAATTTTGATAAGTCTGATTTAAAACACTTTCTATCGTTTTTGATAAATGAGCAAAAGTCTCTCCGTTCTTTTTATAGTAAGTGTTAATAGATATGCCAAAAGTTATATCTTCTTCAATAGAAGGATATTCAAAATCGGGCAAGTGGCCGTCAAAAACACTGTCAAATTTATGATCAATAACCATTTTTAATTATGTATAAATAAAATTTTAGGAATCTTCAAAACTGTCCCGTCTTCATCATCTATATGTTTTAAACACTTTTCAAAATAGTCCCAGTCTGCTTCATTTCGTTTACTTTCAAATCCAACCTTTTTAGCTAGGCTAGTTTTAACAGCTACGCTGCCCATATCCACTTTGTTAAATTCTAATTCGCTATCACAAAAACCATATGCATGCTTTCTGTCAAAATGAGGATTATCTGCGTGATCATGAACAAAGTCCCAATAAATTAAGTCTGGTTTGTTGTGTCGTATGGCAGCTTTCCCTAGCTCATTTATAAGGTCAGGAACATAATAATTATCAGCATTAGTTAAGATTGTGTAATCTGAGTCAAAAACTGAATTTTCTAAAGCATACTCTCTTGAAGAGTGGCCCCAGTCGTTTTTTCTCTCTTTAGTACATTCAAAAGTTATATTTTTATAATCTTTAGACGGCCCGAATTCAATATACCCCTGCTCTTGCAAGTGATCCATTAGTTCGTCGTTCGGGCCATCATGTATAAGTCGTAGGTTCCAGTAGTCACAATATTGAGCCTTCATGCAATTAATGAAGGTCTTAAGCATGTAGTTTTGACCGTAAGTTACGGCGACGACTTCTATTATAATGGGGGCCATTTGTCTATAGAGTCTCTGATGGCGTCAAAAACATTTCTAATTTGAACTCCAGAATCTAAAAGCTTTTGGTTACTAAGTATACAATTTGATCTGAGAGCCTTAGTTCCGACAGTCTCGTAAAATTCTTCGGCATCTTCAATAAATCTAAAATCTTTGTCTAAACCATTTGTATACTTTTCTTTAAACATCGAAATAACTTGTTTAGCAGAAATCGATCCAGTATTTACAACATTATAAATTCCATACTCAGCATTTTTCTCGTAAAGTTCCATACAAGATTTTACAAAGTCATCAGTATTACTTACAGAATTTGGAAGGCTGAGTAAAATTTCATATTTGAGAAGTTTCTGAAGATAGTTTCTGTGATTTGGGTATTCGTTAAATGGTATTCTTAGTCTCCAAATGTAACACTCTTCAAACTCTTCTAACATTTTAAGCTCTGCCTCTGCTTTAGTACCGCTATAGTAACTGCAAGGAGGATTATCAAAGCTAAAGTTCGGCTTATCATCCTCAGTAAAATCTTTTTCGTAACCATTATATATACATCCAGAAGAAACATGGCCCCAAGGAATGCTCAAATCACGGCAAGCTTGGCCTAGATTCATTGGAATATTTACATTCCCTTCGTAGGTGGCTTCCTTGTCTTCTTCACAAGCATCAACGTTGGGCTTGCCAGTATATCCAGCACAGTTAATTACAAAGTCCGGTTTTACATTTAGTAGAGTCTCATAGACTTTGTCCTTATCCAAGCAGTCGCACATCTTCCTATTTATAGAGTGATAGACGTATCCTCTAGAATGAAGGTAAGAAGAAAACTGCTGTCCTACATAACCATTTGGTCCAAATAGAGCTATTAATTTTGTTGCCATTTTACTAGATTATTTATGATTTTGTCTCCGAATCTTCTATTAGCCTTAAAGAAAATAGTGTCGTATGGGTGAAGGCTGGTCGAGTAGTAAGCGTTTTCAGACCAAGGGTCGTTTGAAGGATTTTCAGGAAGACCATTTCTAAAATCATGACCTTTAAATGCTGGCATAAGACAGCTTATGTTATAGCCATTTTGTATAATGGCCTTAGAGAGCCCAATCTCCTTGTTTAAAATAATGTCGAACTGTTCAACCGCTATATTATCTGCGTCAAAAATTCCCTCAGAAAAGCCAACGTCTAGCCCAACTCTATCCGTCGCAAATAACATAGTTTGAACGTGAGGCATTTCTGCTTGGTTAGACATAAAGTGACAATTGATCGTAGTTCCAGAGAGTTTTACTTCTTCATTAATCATCTCTGTAAAAAACTTAGTCCAATGTTTCTCTTCCGTATGCCAAATTGGAAAAAATGGACCAATCACCGTTTGATTTACGAAGACAAAATAATCATATGTATCTAATTTGTTTTCTGTCTTTAACTTGTCCAAAAGGTAAGCGTAAGCACCAAAGTCTCTTCCTACATTTTCTCTATGATAAAATTCAACGTTCTCTAATTTTTTTTCATAAAGCTCTCTAGCAAAAAAGTCTTTGCTGTTTTCATCAGGGTCATTAACAATAAAAGCATAGTCAACTTCATCGCTACTGCCATCCGAATTTTGTGAATATCCGGTGACTGCATTTCCCATAAAATACTCTACATTAAGATCGTATTTATAATAATTATATATAACTAAAGTTTTGCTCATGTTAAATTATACTTAGTAAATATTTTTTGTAATCACTGTCTGGATAAGACTCCGCTAGCTCTTGAAGTTTTGACTTGTTTAAAAACCCGACTTCGTAGGCTGACTCTTCTACGCATCCAATATAAGTTCCCTGCCTTTCTTGAAGAGACTGAATGTAGCAAGAAGCTTGGTGAAGTCCGGTTGGTGTTCCTGCGTCAAGCCAAGCAAAACCTCTTCTTAATTTTATAACATTTAACGTTTCCTCTTCTAAATACGTTTTTATTAAATCGGTTATTTCTAGTTCGCCACGTTCTGAAGGCTTAAGTTCCCTTGCTCTTTTAGCGACATTCTTATCAAAATAATAATAACCGGGGATTGCATATTTGCTTTTTGGGTTCTCTGGCTTCTCTTCTATAGAAATAGCTTTATTATTATCATCAAACTCTACCACGCCGTACTCGCTTGGATTCTTTACGTAATAAGCAAAAACCGTGGCTCCTAAAGGGGACACTTTAAATTTTTGAGAGCCATGAAAAATGTTGTCACCTAGAATAAGGGTGGCGGGGCCATCACCAATAAAGTCTTCTGCTATAGTAAAGGCTTCAGATAATCCTTTCGGCTCTGGCTGAGTTCTGTACTCAATATTTATACCTAGTTGCCGACCGTTTCCAAAAAGATCAGCGTAAAAAATTATAAACTCTGGAGAAGAAATTATGCAGATATCACTTATTCCATTTTTGATTAATGTGGATAATGGGTAGTATATCATCGGTTTGTCATAAACAGGCAAAAGCTGTTTATTAACAGTAGAAGTAGAAGGGTATAGTCGAGTTCCCCTACCTCCTGAAAGGATTATGCCTTTGTGCTTCACTTTTTTATCCTTCTATTTAATTTTTTTCCATCAGCCTGAATTAACCCCTGATGTATTTCTGCGTGACAATTTCTGCAAACCAAAACACATTTTTCAGTTTCTTTTTTAAGCTTGTTAAATAACTCTTCATTTGGAGCTTTGTCTCTAAATAGCTCTTTAGAAATGCTCATTTTTTTTGATTGCGGGTCAG
>MDSV01093623.1_pt1 | contig 20951 bp, 20 predicted proteins | sample 810851 | NCBI WGS metagenome assembly MDSV01 (sample SAMN05326640, study PRJNA326480) | marine metagenome | isolation source: seawater | place: Atlantic Ocean: North East | collected 2012 | reverse complement strand
TGATTATCCAATATTTTAAATAAATACTACATTATTAACGAAGATATTAAAAGAGGTAATAAAAATGAAAATTAAAGCCGAATATATATGGATTGATGGCAAAACTCCAACTGCAAAATTGAGAAGTAAAACAAAAATTATGGATATGGGGACCGAACCACCTATTTGGGGTTTTGATGGCTCCAGTACAGAACAAGCCACAGGAGACCAGTCTGATTGCGTATTAAAGCCTGTAAGTCAATATCCTGACCCTATTAGAGGTGGAGATAACATTCTTGTAATGTGTGAGGTTCTAAACGTTGACATGACTCCTCATGCTTCGAACACAAGAGCAGCTTGTGCTGCATCTGCAGAAAATTTTGCTGAATTTGAACCAATGTTTGGATTAGAACAAGAGTATACATTTTATGAACAATCCTACGATTCATTAAAATATGGACAACCTTTGGGCTTTCCACCATCAGGTTACCCTGCTCCTCAAGGAGGATATTACTGTGGTGTTGGATCAGATGAAGTTTATGGAAGATCAATATCCGAAGAACACGCTACTGCTTGTATGGAGGCTGGCCTGAATATTTCTGGAACAAACGCAGAAGTTATGCCTGGACAGTGGGAATTCCAAATTGGACCTGTAGGTGCTCCAAATATTGGTGATGAAATCTGGATTGCCAGATGGTTGCTTTATAGAATTGCTGAAGATTATAATATCTCTGCAACTCTTACACCTAAGCCTGTCAAAGGCGATTGGAATGGAGCTGGTATGCATACTAATTTCTCAACAAAGCAAATGAGAGAAGATGGTGGATATTCTGCAGTCATTTCAGGCTGTGAAGCTTTAGAAAAAAATGCAGAATTTCATGTTCAAAATTATGGAGATGGAATTGAAGATCGTTTAACTGGTGCTCATGAAACACAGAAATTTGATACTTTTTCATATGGGGTTAGTGACAGAGGAGCATCTATTAGAATTCCATGGCAAGTCGAAAAAGATCAAAAAGGATACCTAGAAGACAGAAGACCGAACGCGAATGCTGATCCATACGTAATTGCCACTGTTATGATAGATACGATTTGTTCTGCCGCTTCAGCTTAGCCTGAAGTATTTATAGCGACAATCTCATCAACCTTCTCTTGAAAAAGATTGATATTGTTATTAAAAGAATCTAAAGCTGCAGACCTTCTCTCACCAGTATCAGAAGAAGTTAGTCCTTCCAAAAGCTCTTCTGTGTCCGCAAATATTAGATCTGCTAATGATTTTAATTCTTCATGACTTTTTACGAGACCTGCAAAAGTTGAGGGTGGGCCTGGCTCAGATACAGTTTCAGTGAATTGTTGAGCATCTTCAATAAAATTTGCAAACACATCTTTAGCCTCTTGATAGGTAATATCTCCATTGTCCCAGTTATCATTTGCCTCTAAAACCTTTGTGGCAAGATCAATTGATTGAATTTTTTCTGATGAAATTTCTTCAAGGTATGTTACAACTTCTCCAGGCAATGTAGTGGTAGTTGTTGTAGTTGTGTCTTCAGCTATTGGTTCTTGGTCCAGTTCATCAGCTACCTGCTCAACAGAAGGTTCAATTTCTAAGTTATTATTTGTTGCAACTCTATTTATGAATGTATACGTTGTGGCAATCATACCAATGAGGACTAATGGTAATACTAATCTTCCTGGTTTAGGGTCATCATTAAATGTATCCATTCTTACAGTCTATCAAAGATGTTAACAATATCTTCAGTTATTGATTCCCATTCAACATTGTTCTTTTTTATAATTGTTATAAAACCAGGTCCTGCAAAAACTGAAGAAACACCTTCTACGCTATTTAGTGATTTTGATATATCATCACTATTTTGATCAAATAATATTTTCTTTGCATTTGGATTCGGCGTATCAATTAATTTCATGATTAAGATTTATTTTAATATAAATATTATTAATATATGACAGTATGAATTATCAAAATTTTAATAAAGAAATTTCTGGAATAAGTTTTCAAAAAAAGTACTTATATAGTATTTTTGGCTTGTATTTATACTCAATCGGGACAACAATACTTGGTTATTCTGTATATTTACTTTTGGAATCATTAGGGTTAATTACAAAATCAGTAATTACTTGGAATGCTCAGGGTCTTTATTGGTTTCTTATTCTTTTCTGTTTATCTTTGTTTATTTTGTTTATACCAATTGAATTCCTAAATATATTTAAAATTTATAATCTAACTTTTAAAGATTTAATAGTTAATATAATTTTGGTAATATTTACCTCTTTGATTTCACTTGTATTTTTTCAGTTTTTTTTGAATCCATCAAATTTAGTATTAAATGATCTTGTCGACATAGGGAAAGCAGTTTCTTTTTCAGGTTTTATCGCAATTCCATTAATTTTATTTTTACAACATAACTTTAAGAGGACAGTTGGTTTTTCAGATAACTTGTCATACTCTTTAACTTATTTTCTTTGGGTTTTATCTACACAGTTATTTCTATAATATTACATTTTTTCAACGGGCTCAATACCTAAACACTCCATTAGCAAGGCTGAATAAGAAATAAAATATTCTGAAATTTTTAATTTATTAAATTTTACTGTTTCTTTTTTATTTTCTAATATATTCTCATTTTGGTACATTGAATTGAATAAATTTGATAATTCATATAAATAGTCAGCTAAGTGATGTGGCTCATTATTTTCTAATGCCAAACTGAAATAATATTCAAATTTTATGATTCCTCTTATAAGATTTAGATCACTTTTATCCAAGTCTGAAATATTTAGATTTATTTTACTTGTATTTATTGAAGAACTATTTAATAATCTTTTTGCTCTTACGAAAGCATACTGAACATATATACCGGTTTTTCCAGTAATATTTGTAAATTTATTTAAATCAAATTTATAATCAGTCATTCTATTCGTTTTGAGATCACTGTAAGTTAAAACAGTATTTGCGAGTACTTTGTTAGAATTGTCATCTAGATCACTATTTATTTTTTTTATTTGTAATGAAGTTTCTTTAAAAAGGTCTATTAACTTTTTAGCATCCCCTTCTCTTGTTTTGTAAGGATTTCCATTGGAGTCGTTAATTGTTCCAAATGCAATATGTTGATATTCTTCATTACCAAAGTCAAAATAATTTAAAGATTTAAATAGTTGTTCAAAATGTAATTTTTGCCTTTTATCAACTATGTATAGAGTTTTATCAATTTTGTTATGCTTTAATCTATTTAAAACAGTTGCTAAGTCTGTGGTCAAGTATAAATAAGATCCATCTGATTTTGTTATCAATATTTTAGGCTCAGAAACCAAATTCGAAACATATGCTCCCGCATCAATTGATATTTTTCCTTCACTTTCCAGTTTTTGTATCATCTCGGGTATTAGGTGATTAACGTCACTCTCTCCCATCCAAAAATCAAAACTATGATTAAGTGCTTTCAGAGTTTCTTTAATTGACTTAACTGAGATTTTTTTTAATTTTTTCCACTTATTGAAAATTTTTGAATCATTTTCATTAAGCCTTTTATTATTTGCTTGAGCTATCTTTTTAAATTCATCATTTTCAACATAAAGCTTTGAAGCTTCTGGATAGATTTTTTCTAGATCACCTATATTTATATTCTCAATATTTATTTGCTTTTCTTCAATGTAAGTAATTATCTGGGCAATTGGCATTCCCCAATCACCAATATGTATATCACTTAAGACATTGTGCCCTGCCAATTTGTACATATGGTATAAACTTCTTCCAATATTTAGTGACCTCAAGTGTCCAACGTGAAGAGGCTTACCAATATTAGGACCTCCATAATCAAGAAGGACTGTTTTAGGATGTTGTGTTTTTATATATTTTTTTATTTTGTCAAAGCTATTACTAAATTTTTCAATATCAATCTCCAGATTTACAAAATAAGTTTTAGTAATTTCAAAACTTTTAATTAAAACTTCGTTACCAATAATTTCGATAAAAGAATTTTCGATATTTTTTATATTTTTATGATTTTGCAATTTTACCAAGTTATTTATTTGGAAATCAAACTTAGGGTTATTTGAAGTTTTTAGCTCAATTGATTCAACACCGACTGTTTTCTCTAAAACATTTTCCAAATTGTTAATTAAATTTAATAACTTATACATTTATTTACTTAAATATTGTTTTACAAAATAAATTATAAATAAAAAGTTATCAATCAAATAACGTCTAAACAATCTTTTTGGCTCTTGAATTAATCTAAAAATCCACTCTAATCCAATATTTGCAAGAAATTCAGGAGCTTTTATTTTAGTTCCAGCTACCCACTCAAAAACGGCTCCAATTCCAATTAAATTAGAATCTAAATTAATTTCATCTTTTAATTTACTTATAAACTTTTCTTGTTTTGGAAAGCCCAAAGATACCCAAATTATATCTGGGTTTTTTGATTTTAAATCATTGACGTAATTATCATCCATTAACCTTTCTAGATTAAGAAAAGGTGGACAAGTGTATCCCAATATATTTATGTTTGGAAATTCTATTTTTAATTTTGAAATCATTTTTTTAGTTATGGATTCTGTGTTTCCAAAAAAGTAATGAGATGTATTATTTTCTAATCCTTTTTTTATGGTTTCATAGAAAACGTTATATCCATCAACTCTTTTTTGATTATTTTTATATAAATGTTTTGAAGCCCTTGCAACAGGAAAACCATCTGGGCATTTGACGTTAAAAGAATTGATTATCTTATTTAGCTTTTCATCTCGGTAACATCTAACAAGAGTATTAGCATTACAAATTGCAACAGCCAATGAATTTTCATGAGATAAGATACTAGCTATTTCATCGATATTAGTTACTGAAATATCTGTATTAAGTATTAAAACACTTTGCATTATTGAAACTATTATATAAATAAATAAATGATTAATTATTAAAATTTTGTTTATAATTTAAGCGCCCGTAGCTCAACTGGATAGAGCATCTGACTTCGGATCAGAGGGTTGGGGGTTCGACTCCCTCCGGGCGTGCTTTAAAAAATGAATTCAATAATTTTTTCCACTCTTGCGGTCATTGTTATTTTTTCTAAATTAGCCCTTTTTAATCTTTTTATATGAGCACATTCATTTAAAGCATTCACGAAACTCATCTGATCATTTTCTTTAAAAAATGAAATATTTTCAGAGAAAGGAAGAGTTTTGTGTGCAGGAAAATCTACAGCGAGAATTTTACATTCTCCATAAAGATACTCAAAATATTTTAAAGGTGAAGTAAAACTAAATGAATGCAAATTATCACTGGAATTTATAAGCAAACCTAAATCTGAGCTTTCAATAAAATTTATAGTCTCTTTATGACTCATTGGTCCATGAACTGTTATTGAATTTTGTAATTGATTATCATCAATATAACTTTTTAGTTCGTCAGCTTTTTCTATAGGGCCACCAATAATTGAAAAAGTATACTTCTCATTGATTAATTTATCTTTAAAACTTTCAATAACAAAATCTAAATCACGAGATTTATTAAATCTTTGTAAATTACCAACAAAAATAATTTTATTTTTTTCTTTTTTCTTATCAGCATTTAAGAACAACTCTTCATCAACCCCATTATGGATTACTGTTGTCCTGTTACTAAATTCTTTAACTAGATTTAAATCTTTTTTAATATTATCATTTAAGAAAATAATTTTAGAATTTTTCGATTTCAGCGCTTTAGGAATAATAAATTTTTTCAATTTGGATAATTGGTGGCACTCGTAAACAACCCTTCTTTTTTTAAGTGATAAAAAATAAAATATCCACTCCGATCTTGTAAATATTATTGATGATTTATTAGTATAATTATTTATTCTTGTTGAGATAAATGCTGACCAAAAGAAATGACTTATCAAGAAAAAAAAAGCATTTAAAAACGTGACTCTTTGAAATGGTAGATAATGCTTAGTTCCTTTTATTTCAAAATTTTCTTCAAAGTTATAAAACTTTTTTAGTTTTAATATATCAGACATTGAATCTTTTCCCCTTAATGGAAAAATAAGTTTAGTTTTTAAGCCATATTTAACAAAATATTTCAAATTCGTAATAGTTTGTAAGCTGTTTGCAGTATTTGCTGGAAATTTTTGATACGTAATATAAGCTATATCGTTCACTATTTTAAACTTTCTGAAAAACTTTTAGAACTCATAAAAATAAATCCAGTCATTACAAATGATGAGAAATACAAAATAGAATCACTTTTTAAATAATTAATAATTAAAAATATAAAAAGTAGCTTAAATATATTTTCTTTAGTTCTACTTAAATAGATAAAAAATCCATAAATTATAAATAGTATTCCTGTCAAACCAAAGAAAATCAGAACATTTAATACACCAGAATGAGGCAAGATCAATCCGTCAATTGATTTTATTTTGTCAGAATAGTAATAATTATTTATTTGAAATGGACCACTACCAATTATCAATTCACTATATGTTGGATTATATCTCGATATAAACAATGCCCATTTTTCAGTTCTATTTATATATGAACTTGCAAAACTAATTAAGCTAGTTGGATTTGGTAAATAGCCTATATTTGAATCTGACACATATTTTCTAATTAAAAAGTCAGTGGTTATTGAGACATTATCTTCATAATTTGTAAATTTAAGAATGTCTTTATAGTTACTTTCATAAATAAGTTTTTCAAATTCTTTATTTTCACCGTATTCAAAATATTTAGAATATTTCAAAGATTCAATGATTAAATTTTGTGATAAGAAATCATAATCTGTTCCAACACCAGGATTTAAAAATGAAAATATTGTTACAAATACAAATATAAATAAAATTAAGAAGACGCCAATGTATCGTTTTTGAAAATTTGATATAAAGCTTTTAGATGCAATATAGAAAACAATTACACATATCAATAATATCGAAGCAACATTGTTTGCTTTGTAAAGTCCGTAAATAATTGAAATTACTCCAATCAAACTAAATATAGATATTTTTTTAGATTTTAAAGAGATGTAAAAAAATAAAATTATTGCAACTCCGTAAAATTCGCCAATTGACTCAGCACTTGATGAAAGACCCCTCCATGTGTTTCCGGCCACACTAGAGAGTGACTTTATACCTACTTTGTTTTGACCAAGAAAATAATAATTAAAAAAATTCAAGTAGGTATTTAATGCTCCACTAATTCCAAGCACGACTGTAAAAAATCCAATAATTAAGAAATTATTAGTGAGAGTTTTCATATTTAATTTATTTTTTGAGAGTTCAAATAAGTAAATGATTCCGTTAACGATAAGGTAAAGCAAGATTGACCAAAAAAGAATTGCTCCTCCACTATTCGAAGAACTAATAAAGCCCCTAATTTTGTCAACATCAAAAAATGTAACAGTATCACTTTGACTAAAAAACCAGAAAAAGACTAAAACGATATAAGTTACTGAGTATTTACTTCTTACTTTTGATAAATTTAAGTTCTTGATCCCATAAAAAGAAATTAACATAACAAAAAAATTTATATTTGATGACAAAAAGGTCCCAGTTATTAAAAAAATGAATGGAAAATAATTTATTACATTTTCTAATCTTGGAGTTACAAAATTATCAATAAGAACAAATATTAAGTAGTAAGCAAGAAATATGGAAATTAAAAAATAATTATCTTGAGTTAACATTCCAGAATAATTCCTACTAGATGCTGAATAAAAAGATTTTTCAATCACTATTTGCGATGTGAAAAAAATTGAAATTATAAAATATAAAATCATATTGTTATTTGGTTTTGTTTTGTTGCTTTTGAGCATTGATATTAAAATTATCCAAATTATGGATTGTAAAAAAAGATTGATTGTTAAATTTGTACCAACATAAACGTTAATTCGATTTCCTACTATATCAGCACCATTTATCTTTCCAAAACAGTCAATTGTAGAAAGTCGGTCTATTTTTAAAACTATCTCTTTGTTTGTATAGTTCGTTTTTGCAAAATCGGACAATGAAAATTCACACGTATTAGTTTGATAAAAACCAACGTTTTCCATGTTAAGAAGTGGTGCATTCTCAATCTCACTTGAGCTGACTATAAAAGGTGAAAACAAAACAATTAATAGAAATAAAATTTTTAAAGCGTTTTGTTTATTTATATTTTTCATTTAATCTTTCATAAAACTTAATGAATTTTTCCTTTGATAAAACGGTGATTATTAACAAGAAGTAAATTATAGAAACATTTTGCTCCCAGTTTACTAGATTCGTTTGAACGTCTGTCCATCCACCGTAGACGTAGTTTGAACATTCGAGCCATGAAGAGACATTAATTGGATTATTATCAGGATAATAAAGTGTTATCTTCTCAAAAGATGGATTTGGTTCAAAAATAAAATTTGGATCGTTCTCAATAATTCTAAATTGAATATTATCTGGCTTTAGACCACAAATTTTTTCGATTTCAGTTAATTTGTCTTCCATACTTTACAAAGAGTATTATAAACTTTCTAAAAATATTAAAACCTATTTTATTTCAAGCTTCTTGAGAGTGTTTTTATATTTTTAATATTGTTTATAATATTTAGTTATGAAAGGTGACCCGGGTCATTTTGGCCCTGAAACAATGATGTGGAAAGTAAATAAAGAAATTACGGTCCTTTTTGGTGGTGCTCGAGCTTTATTAATGCACGCAGCCCATCCTTTAATCGCAGCAGGAGCAAGACAAACTTCTTTTTATCAAAGGGATCCTTGGAAAAGACTTATAAGAACCTTGTCACTCCAGAATTCAGTAACATTTGGTACCAAAGAAGAGGCAAATGATAGTGCAACCAGAATAAATAGACTCCATGAAGTAATAAAAGGTAAAGATGAAATAACTGGTAAAATATACGATGCTCTTGACCACGAACAATTGCTTTGGGTCCATGCCTGTCTTCAACTATCATCAATTTATTTCTATGAAAATACAGTAAAAAAACTTAGTGATCAAGAAAAAAATCAATACCATTATGAAAACATGCTTTCTGCAGAGCTTGTGTTAATTGATATAAAAAAAATGCCTAAAACTCATGAAGGTTTAAAGAAGTGGGTTATAGAAAAAAGCAGAGAAAATAATTATTTACTTCTTACAGATGTCGCAAAGGATGTGGAAAATATTATAGCGGGGGGACCAGTACCAAAACACATAAAACCTATTTGGCCATTCATTTCTTTTACTGCATTTCAAACTTTACCACCAGAATTTAAGGAAATATACGGCATAAAAGATACAAGATTGAAAAAATTTATTTTAAAATTAAATTTAATTATATTGAAAACTACAAGGCCATTCTTACCACCCTTTTTCAGACTTATTCCTCCAGCAAGATGGGCTAAACAAAGATTGACACGAAGACCAAATTTAAAATTTAGTGAAAAAGCAAAAATTTAAATTATATAATCAAATGTGATGACTTTTTCAGATGAATCAAATAATATATCAAACGATTATGAGAATAATTTAAGGGAAATAGAAAAAATTCTTAGTGTGATGATGGTTGAGTTAGAACAAATATCATCAGCTGAATCAAGTAATAATGATATTTCTAATCTAATAAGTGAAACAATGTTTAAAATTAAAACTCTTAAATCAAAAAATAATTTAGAGGAAGAATAAATTAACCTATCTAACAAATCGTTGTATTATTAGAAATCAGGGTCGGTAGCTCAATCGGCAGAGCAGGAGCCTTTTAAGCTCAAGGTCGTGGGTTCGATTCCCACCCGACCCACAATAATCTTAGAAACCTTTATTTTTCGATTTAAATAATGATAAAGGTGTCCTTAACATTATCTTTAGATCTAGATAGATATTCCAATTGTCGATATATTCAATGTCGTATTTGTGCCAAGTTGAGAAATCGGGTGTGTTCCTATCATTTATTTGTAATAGACCTGTAATACCTGGCAAGACATTTAACCTTCTCATGTAAACCTGATTAAATAATTTAGTATCTTCCTTAAATAATGGCCTCGGTCCAACCATTGACATATCACCTTTTAGAACATTTATTACTTGAGGTATTTCATCTAAACTATATTTTCTCAAAAACTCAGTTCCCTTTATTATTCTTGGATCATCTTCAATTTTAAAAAGAGGCCCTCCCTGCTTATTTAAGTCTGATAATTCGTCCCTTAATTCATGTGAATCTTTTTTCATAGTTCTAAATTTATACATTTTGAACTGTTTTCCATGAAGGCCAACTCTATCTTGTTTAATTATGGCAGAGCCTTTATCAAGATAATAAATGTAAAATATGATAAACAGTATTAATGGCGACAACAATATTATTAATGAACACGAAACTAATATATCGATCGATCTCTTTATAAGATATTTTGATCCATACTGAATATCATTATTGAAATAGGTTAAGTAGCTCTCTTGTAAAATTTTTCTACGGAATATAAAAATATTTTTAAATAATATTTTTTCTTTTGATATTAGAAGAATTTTTTTGTTTAAGTTAATTAAATAGTTTTCTAGATCAATGGGTAAAGATTTTTGGTCTTTTAGATTTAAGACGATAAGGTTGATCTCTTTTTCTTTATTTAATTCATCAATCTCTTTTATGATTTCTTTACTAGATTGAAAATTCATTCCATTTTTCTCACGAATTATTTTTCTGAAAGTAAGGATTCTTAAATTTCTAAAAGTCGATTCTTTATCTAAGTTAAAAACTAATGCGTTCTCTGATGTCATTGGCCTTCCAAAAGCTGCAAGAATAATTTCACTATTTCGAAACAACATTAAAACTACGGGACCAATAAAAGTGAACGCTATGAGGCTTCCTCTTGATAAGACATTAAATCTTAAAAGTGTAAAAAATACCATCGACGTACAGGTCCACAGAAGATAAAGGTTTATAAAATCATCAATATATTTTCTTTCATATTTAAAACTCAATTCATCAACGTAAGTATAAAAATTTGTTGAATACAAAATCACGAGGAAAATAAAAACAAATAAAGTTAAATAAATATCTAACTTTAAAAATTCATTTCCAACTATTGGGTAGAACCTATCTCTGTCTTCAACTAATTGATCAATTAGAATTTTTCCAGCATCGGGATAATCTTTGATTAAATAATTATCAAAAAAATATATTGTTAAAGAAGTAAGAACAAATTGTAAGAATATAAATCTTACACTATATTTAAACAGCTTTTGATATGCCATATAAAAATATGATAATACCAAGAATATTTCATTGATTATATTATTTTTAAAGTAATCTAGAAATGATTATTAATTTAAGGATTTAATTATTTAATGAAAAAATTGAGTAGCTCGTTAAGAGATCTTTTTAAACTTTCAAAATTAACAAAAACAAAAAACAAAAGAGCTAGGATTGTATTTAGTTCGATAGCTTCAAATATCATAGTTTTTTTTGATATTGTTATAATATCTGTTCTTACTTCAATTTTTAGTGAAACAGGCTTTATAGATAATCCAATAATTACATTTTTTGTAACTAATGTAAACATCCTCCCAGTAATTGTTGTATTAAGGTTTATCTCAATTTATCTTGAAAAAATTAATGTAATTAAATTAAAAATAGAAATTGAAAAAAACCTTAGATCTCATTTAATGGAAGAAATTTTTGATAAAGGAAATTATTCAATTTCTGATGCTTATTTTTATGTAAACACCATCAGTAATCAGGTAGCAAGTTTTTATGGGACTTTTGCAATATTTTTGGGAAGCGCACTTCAAATTATTGCATATACTACTTATTTATTAGTAACTAACACAGAGACAATTATTGTTTTTCTATTTGGTGGATTTATTTTAATTTTTCCAACAATCTACTTAACAAAACTTGGAAGAAAATATTCGCATAATACATATGTTTACGGACAAGATATAAGTTCAGAGATTGAAAAAGTTTTAGACAACTTGTACCTTATAAAAATAATAAATTATGTTGAAAAAGAACTTTCCAATTTCAAGAACAGCCTGAATGATTTTTATAGTTCATCATTAAATAATTTAAGACTAGGTACAATAAATGCGATAATTCCAAATTTTATAACAGTCTTTACAGTATCAATATTGCTTGTTTTCTTCAATTTTGCGAAAGTTTTAACGCTTGATTTTATCGGTATAGTTTTTAGGTTGTTTCAATCACTTGGGGTTTTCAATAGTAATTTTCATTTATTAAATGCTTATCATATATATACAGAAAAACTTTTTCAGATTGAAACTAATAAAGTTTCAAGTCAAAAAGAAAATTTTATAATTGACTCTAATTTAGATAAAAATACGGCTATTTCTTTTCAAAATTTGAGTTTTAAATACTTCAATGAAGATCAGGCAATTTTTAAGGATTTAAACATTGAGATAGAAAGAGGCAAGCATACTATAATTACTGGTCCTAATGGATCAGGCAAGAGCACCCTATTGGCTCTTTTCTCAGGAATTGTTTATCCATCTGAAGGAAAATCAATCTCTTTTTCAAATAAGTTTAGTTATGTTAGTGCCTCTCCAATGATTTTGAATTCAGATTTAAAATCTAATTTAATTTATGGAGTTAATTCTGACATCGATGATCAAAGGCTGATCGAGTTTATTCATGAGTTTAAACTTTTTAATGAAGAAAAAGAAGTCGATCTTAATAAGCAGATTTCAAATAAAAGTTTATCGACAGGCCAAATGCAAAAAATATCTTTTATCAGAGCTCTATTATCTGGTTCTGAAATCTTGTTACTTGATGAATCTACTTCAAATCTTGACTTTGAGACTAAGGTTTTGATATTTGACATACTTAAAAAAAGAACGCTAACAATAATAAATGCAACTCATAATGCTGATGAATTTTTAAAATATGAAATACAAATCCAAATTGTAATTAAAGATGGGAGGAGACAATTAATTTTTCTTAACAAGTGATTTATAATCAGAAAACTCTTTATCAACTAGATCACTTAATAAATAATTATCTTCTAAAAACTTTTTACCATTATTAATAATCTCATCTTTTAATACATTATCTGCTTCAAGTTTTTTAATATTATCAATTAGAGAATTAGTTGATTCATTGAGAATAAATCCGTTTTGTTTGTCTATTACTATTTCTTTATTATTTTCTATATTACTAACAAAACATATACAACCTGAAGACATAGCTTCAAGAATAACTTTTGGATTACCTTCGTAGTGACTTGCTAGTACAAAATATTTATAATTTTGATAAATATCCATAAGTTTTTCATTTTCAAAAATACCTAAATAGTTTAAATTAACATTATTTTTTATAGCATACGTTCTTAATGATTTTTCCATTGAGCCTTTACCAACAATATCTAATGAAAAATTTGAACCAACCAATGAATCAATTATGTATCTATAGTTTTTTTGCTCTTCTAATCTTCCGACGGCGATAATTTTATTTTGGTACCTCTCTTCAAATCTTTTTATCAAATTAATCTCATTAACCCAGTTTTTTCTAATCTTTAAATTTTTTATCTTGAAATATTTTTTTAAATGTTGCGCATCTGATTCACTAGACATTGTATATAAATCTGATAATTTGACGCTTACAAGCGTCAATAAGTAGTACAAAAATCTTTTTAAAAGATTTTTATTTTCTTTTTTGCTAAACAGAAACATGTCATAACCAGTTCTTATGATTAATGGTTTATTATTTATATATTTTGAAATTATCGCAGTCCAGGAACCAAGCAATTGATGTTGTTTAAGAATCGATACATCATCTAGTTGATCTTTTATTAAAAATGGAATAAATATTGATTTTATTATATTTATAATTTTTATTTTAGATTTTTTAAAATATGTAAACACTGGGATGACAGATATAAAATCATAACCTTTGACATAATCTATTTCATTTTTATCGCCATATGTTATAAATTTAAAACGTACGCCATATTTTTCATTGAGCATTTTGTAAATTTCTAGTTCTTTGTTTAATGTACCTGATTCATGCCATGTTTTGAGCGAATATTCGTATGTGAAAAATAGTCCAACCAACACAATGTTATATTAATACTCATTAGATATTTATTTCTATATTGATCTTTTAATGACATTAAGATTAAATTAAGTGAAAAAATTATTAGTAATTCATAATAGTTATAGAAATGTTGGAGGAGAGGACATTGCTGTTAATAATGAGTTAAGTCTTCTTGATAAGCATTTCGAAATAAAAAAATTAATCTTTTCAAATCAAATTAAATCACCTTATAAACAAAGTTTTTACTTTTTAATCAACAAAAATTTTGAAAGTTCTAAAAAACTTCAAAATATTATAAATGAATTTAAGCCAGACTATGCGTACGTTCACAACACATGGTTTAAGGCTTCAACAAATATTTTTAAAATATTAGAAAGAAATAATATTAAAACATTAGTTAAATTACATAATTTCCGATTTGATTGTACAAAATCATTTTTATCTTCAAAACATTTAAATGGTGATGATAGATGTGGGGCATGTGGTTTTTCAAAAAGAGGTTCTGGTAACTTTAATAAATATTATGAAGATTCTTATTTAAAATCTTTGATCGTAAACACATATGGTAGAAAATATTTTAAAATATTAAAAAATAAAGATATAAAAATTCTTACTTTGACAGAATTTCACAGAGAGTATTTAGAAAATTTAGGCTTTAATAAACAAAAAATTTTTGTACATAGAAATTTCATAGATGCTGATAAAAAAAATTTTAATTACAACTCAAAAAGCGATTATATCGTTTATGCAGGACGCATTTCTGAAGAAAAGGGGGTTGAGGATCTAATTAAATCTTATCTATCACTTAAGGATCTGACATATAAACTAAAAATTGTCGGAAATGGGCCTGCTTACAGATATCTTAAGGAAAAATATATGAGTATTGAATTCCTTGGTGAGGTAGAAAATGAGTCTTCCAAAGAAATTATTAGAAATTCAAGAGCTGTTGTCACAGCAACTGGATTATTTGAGGGCCAACCCACACTTTTATGCGAGGCTTCAACTTTGGGTGTGCCATCGGTTTTTCCTAGAAATGGAGGAATAGGTGAATTTTTTGAAGCTGATTATAAATTAAGTTTCGAATCTGGAAATAAAGATGACTTAAAATCGAAGTTAACTCTTTTAAACTCAAGTGAAATTTTAAACACAATAAGCTCCACAAACTATCAATATTTAAATAATTTATTGAATGAGCATGACTATATTTCAAATTTTGAAAGAATTTTAAATGAGTGAAAAAAAATTAATTTCAGTAGTAATGAGTTGCTTTAATAATGAAGAATCTATTCAATCATCAGTGGAAAGTATTTTAAATCAAAGTTATCACGAGTTTGAGTTTCTAATTGTTGATGATTGTTCAGAAGATAATACTTTCGAAATTTTAAATTATTTAAAATCAAAAGATGAAAGAATAAAGCTGTTTAAGAATGATAAAAATATTGGATTAACAAAATCACTTAATTTTCTCATATCTAAATCTCATGGTGAATATATTGCTAGACAAGATGCTGATGATATTAGTAAAAATAATAGATTTGAAATCCAAATTAATAACATATTGAATTACAAACTAGATGCTTGTGCAACAAGGGCTTCAGTTATCGGCTCTAGTAGGATAGTTCCAAATTTTTCTTATTATTTACCTTTAGGATTTGTACTAAGATACAAAAATCCAATTATTCATGGGAGTTTAATAATAAATAAAGATATTTTGAAAAAAATAAATTTTTATGATGAGGATTTTTTATACTCACAAGACTATGAATTAATAATTAGAATGTACAATGAAAAATTTAAAATAAAAATTCTAAAAGATGTTTTATATGAATTAAACATGAAGAACAATATTTCAACTTTAAACAGTGAACAACAAAAATATTATGCTCAAATCGCTCGAAATAAATTGAGATATTTATGAAATTATATTTAAATAATCCAAACGAAGAATGGATAGTTGATAGGTTATGCCAAGAATGGAATCAACACAATAGTATTTTTTCAACAAATGATCCAAACAAAGCTGATCTTTTATGGATCATATCTCCATGGTCGGTTAGCAATATATCAAAAAAGTTTCTTAGAGAAAAAAAAGTTGTTTGTACATTACACCATATTGATTTTGATAAATTTGATTTTAACGAAAAAAGAAAATTTAAAAAATTGGATAAATATGTTGATTTTTATCATGTTATATCAGATAAAACAGAAAATGATCTTAAGAAAATAACAGACAAAGAAATTTGGAATAATCCATGGTGGATTGACTCAAAATTATGGTATGAAATAAATGAAAAAAAAGAACTAAGGAGAAAATATAATATTGATCAAGAAAGCTATTTAGTTGGTTCATTTCAAAGAGACACAGAAGGAGCTGATTTAAAATCTCCAAAATTATCGAAGGGCCCTGATAGGTTTATTACAATTGTTAAAGCTTTATCTAAAGAATTTCCAAATTTAGAAGTTGTTCTTGCCGGGAAAAGAAGGCAATATGTTCTCAAACAATTAAAGCAGGAGAAAATAAAGTTTAATTATTTTGAAATGGTTGAGCCCAAGTTACTAAATGAACTTTACAATATGCTTAATTTATATGTTGTTTCTTCAAGAATAGAAGGTGGGCCTCAAGCCATATACGAATGTGCGTTGTCTAAAACACCAATCATTTCAACTAATGTTGGTGTAGCTACAAAATTTCTTCATCCTAGTTCAATATTTAAAATGGATAATTTTATGGAGGCTAAGCCAAATACGGAATATGCTTACGATAAAATTCAAACTCAAATTATTCCAGAAGGGTTCACACCTTTTATAAATAAATTTAAGGTTTATCTTGAAAGTTAGTATTGGGGCAAACATAAAAGAAGGCCCTTGGGGTGGTGGTAATTTATTTGTTATAAACTTAAGAAACTACCTTGAAAAAAAAGGGCATGAGGTAATTTTTGATTTAAATTCAAATGACATTGATTTAATTTTATTGACTGACCCCAGAAGAAAATCAGAATCTTCTGCTTTCACACATAAGCAAATCAAAAAATATAAAAAAAATAATAATCATGTAAAAGTAGTTCATAGAATCAATGAGTGTGATGAAAGAAAAGATACAAAAGGTGTAAATAAATTTTATATAAACGCTAATAAAGTAGCAGACCATACAATATTTGTTAGCGAGTGGCTATCTGATATTTATAAAAAAAGCGGATTTTTATCAGAATCATCAATAATATATTCCGGATCAGATTTAAAAGTATTTAATAGGGAAGGATTTAATAATATTGATGACACCCAAAAAGTAAAGCTGGTAACACATCACTGGAGTAGTAACTGGAATAAAGGCTTTGATACATATAAAAGAATAGACGAGCTAATTAACGATGAATATTGGTCAAATAAAATTGAATTTACTTATATTGGTAACGTTCCAAAAAATCTAGAGCTTAAAAATACAAATATTATTGAACCTTTGAGTGGTATTCCTCTTGCAGCAGAATTAAAAAACCATAATATTTACGTTACAGGATCATTAAACGAACCATCAGGGAATCATCACATTGAAGCAGCTCAGTGTGGTTTGCCCTTACTTTATATTAATAGTGGAGCACTTCCAGAATATTGTTCAGGATTTGGAGTTGAATTTAATTTGAAAAATTTTGAAGATAAATTAAAGTATTTAATTGATAATTATTCAACATATTTTCAAGAATTAACAAGGTACCCATTTAATGCAGAAAAAATGTGTGAGGAGTATCTTGATATATTTATGGAATTGCATCAGAATAAAACATGAAAAACGCATAATATGAAAATAAGCTAAAAGTTTTCAAAAAGGATAAGGAAAATAAACGTACTGTGAAAAACTTAAAAGAAAAAAAGTATAGAGAATTCTTCAAACAATTATTTCTTAACACAATATTTGTATCTTTTTTTCTTCTTATGCTCTTTGGTAGAGCATTTACAGGAATAATTGTATTTGGATTTAGATTAGGTGAACTAGCAATCGGGATTGGGTTTTTTATTTCAATTTTTATATTTTTTCTTAAGAAAAATAATAAATATCTTCATGAAATAAAAATAACAAATACGCACAAATTACTAATTCTATCTTTTTTAATACCTCTTTATTTTTCATCTTCTAGCTTTCTTGCTACATACACTTATAAAAGTAGTTCCTATATTTGGACAATTGCTTTTATTTACATTGGGTATTTTTTATTTGGAAATAATGACTCCAACCTTCTGTTTAAGCTTGTGAAATATGTATTACCTCTAATTTATTTTTTTAATACATTTATGTTTCCAAACTTTATTTTTAATTTTTTTAAAAGATATTCAGATAAATTTGATTACATAAAAGCCTCGGATATTTTATTAATCTTTGTGTTAATCAATTTTTTAAATAAAAAAATTATTAAAGATGACACTAAGAGATTTTATTCTTTTATTCTTAGTCTTGGTTTTTTTGCCCCTTTAATGTCGTTTATGAGTAGGGGTGGTTTTGTGGCATTACTTTTTTATGCTTTGATTGAATTTATCCAAATTAGGAAATTTATAATTAATAATATTCTTAAATTCATTTTTGGGATTTTTATTCTTGTAGCAGTATTCTCTTTTTCTACTATTAATGTTACTTCGGACACAATAAGTATCATCGATAACATGCTTGATGAATCATTAGGCCGAGACGTAAACTTCAATCTTGATTGGCTTAACTTTGGTACAAGAGTTGAAGAGCCATCTGAACCTAAAGATCTAAGTACTGAACAAATTTTAGAAAATGCCAAGAAAGTTAGAGAAAGAAGAGGTCAAAATATAGTGAGCCTTTTCTCTCTTGGCTCATTTTCTTTAGATGCTGGAGCTGGTGGATTTAGATTATATTCTGAAGAGCCATTAGCGAATTGGCGGTTACAGTTATGGCAAGATATCATTACTGACATTTCAGAAAAAAAATTAATTTTTACTGGTTATGGTTATTCAGATATAATTCCTGCAATGAAATTAGCCGATAACAACGGTAACGACAGTACTAATGAAAATGTTCATAATTATCTTATCCAGTCTTACGCTAGAGGAGGAATAGTACACATAGTTTTATTAATATTACTTAATTTATTTGTTTTACTCTATTGGAAAAGAAATTACGGAAATTATAAAATTCTTCAATACATGCTGCCAATTTTATTAGTTTCAATGTTTGATCCATCGATGGAGTCAGCTAGGTTTCCAATTATTTATTACACTTTTTTGGGATATTTTTTAAAGACAGGCTTAAAACAGGAAACAAATAATTAAATGTATAGAATAAATATATGACTAAAGCATTTTTAACTGGAATCACAGGGCAAGATGGATACTATTTATCCAAATTGCTTTTAGAAAAGGGATATGAGGTTCATGGAGCAATTAGAAGGTCCTCATCGATTAACACATCAAGAATAGATAATTTAATCTCAATATATTCACCAAATAAACAACTTAATTTACATTATTCAGATTTAACAGATTCATCTTCATTGACTATGCTCATAAATACCATTGAGCCAGATGAAATATATAATTTAGCTGCTCAATCACATGTCGCAGTTTCGTTCAAAAACCCAATGTATAGTACATCCACAAGCCTTCAAGGATCAGTTTCACTTTTAGAGGCAGTAAGAAATTCAAATAAAGATATAAAGTTCTACCAAGCATCGTCTTCTGAAATGTATGGTGGTGCAAGCAAAGATCCACTTAACGAAATGTCACCATTTGATCCAAAAAGTCCTTATGCTGCTGGAAAAGTTCTGTCTCATAATATGACAAAAATCTATAGAGAATCTTTTGGTTTATTCTGTGTAAATGGAATTTTATTTAACCATGAATCCCCACATAGGGGTGAAACATTTGTTACAAGAAAAATTACGAGAGCAGTTGGAAGAATTCATTTAGGTTTACAAGAAAAATTAACACTCGGTAATTTAGAAGCTTCAAGAGATTGGGGTTTTGCAGAAGATTATGTTTATGGAATGTGGCTTATGATGCAAAATGACACAGCAGATGATTGGGTTTTAGCAACAGGAGAAACCTATACAGTTAAAGATTTCTTGCAGGAAGCATTTTCTAATGTTGATTTAAACTGGGAAGATTATGTTGTAACGTCTGAAAAATATTATAGACCAAATGAAGTTGAATTTCTTTTAGGAGATTCCTCGAAAGCTAAAAATAACTTAGGATGGGAAAACAAAACGAGTTTCAAAGAGCTTGTAAGTAAAATGGTTGAATCAGATATTGACTTAGCAACTCAAGAGCAAGTTTTATTGGAAAATAAATTAATTTCTCCGACCTGGGAATATCCTACTTCTAACTCCTAAGGGTATCCTCATTCTCTATGTACCATTTATAAGTTTTGGCAAGACCTTCATTAAGTTCAATCTTGCTTTTCCAACCAAGTTCATTAATTAGGGTACTATCTAGTAATTTTCTAGGATTTCCATCCGGCATAGTGCTATCAAATTTCAATTCGCCTTCAAAACCTATTGTATCTTTTATTTTTTGAGCCAATTCTTTAATCGTTACTTCTTGGCCACTACCAACGTTTAATAAATCAATATTTGTATCAAGGTCAATTAAGTGTTCAATACAATCTGCCAATTCGCTAACGTATAAAAACTCTCTCATCGGTGATCCACTACCCCAAATTTCGAATGTAGTTTTTTCATTAATTTTTGCATTATGCATTTTATGAATTAAAGATGGTATAACATGTCCATTTGATTCATGAAAGTAATCATTTGGTCCATATAGATTTGTTGGCATTAAATTAATTATTTTATGACCATGCTGGATACTTAATGATCTCCCTAATTCAATAGCAGTAAGTTTTGCCATTGCATACGGAGAATTTGTTGGTTCTAACTTTCCATTCATAAATTCATTTTCAGAGATAGGATTTTCAGCTTCTAATGGATATATGCAACTACTTCCAAGGTTAATTATCCTA
>MDSV01177497.1_pt1 | contig 20953 bp, 21 predicted proteins | sample 810851 | NCBI WGS metagenome assembly MDSV01 (sample SAMN05326640, study PRJNA326480) | marine metagenome | isolation source: seawater | place: Atlantic Ocean: North East | collected 2012 | reverse complement strand
GAAACGATGAACCAGGCGATAACCGCCATACCCGCCAAAAGCAGGATGGATTGGAGCAGGTTCAGGAATTGGTGGCGTGGCGTCGCAGTCATAACGGCAACAAATTTCACTCGCGGCTAACGGGAAGTGGCACGCTTCAAGATGTAAGAATTTTGGGCGACTTTGCCAGCCTCGTTCTTCATTTCTGAGCCCTCTTGAACTCGGATCAGGCAATACCAATCTTGCCACTCGCGATAAATCAACAACATCTCTGTGAGGCGGCGCCGAGGAGAGAAAAGGATGGAGAAAAGAACTCAATACAACATCTGGTACTGGGTCGCGGCTTTCGTGGCGGTGCTTTTCTTTCAAGGCGTTATCGCGGATTGGCACTCTGTCGCGCCGATCAGCTATAGCCAGTTCGAAAGCTATCTGGAACAGGGCAAAGTCGCGTCAGTCGCTGTCGGCCAGGACACAATCGCCGGCCGGTTTACCGCACCCGTGGACGGAAAGAGTCAGTTCGTCACGACCATCGTCAATCCCCAGATTCTTGATCGTATCGACAAATCGGGAGTGGAGATAACCGGTGTGCCACAGAATACCTTGCTGGGCACGTTGATCTCCTGGGTGGCCCCCGCACTGGTGTTCTTCGCGGTCTGGATGCTGCTGTTTCGTCGCTTTGCCGACAAGCAGGGCTTTGGCGGTTTCCTGCAGGTAGGCAAGAGCAAGGCCAAGGTTTATATGGAGAAGGAAACCGGCGTCAGCTTTGCCGATGTGGCCGGCGTCGACGAGGCCAAGGCCGAGCTGGAGGAAGTGGTCGACTTTCTGAAAGCGCCTGAAGAGTACGGGAAGCTCGGTGCGCGCATCCCGAAGGGCATCCTGCTTGTCGGCCCGCCTGGCACCGGCAAGACGCTTCTGTCGCGGGCCGTAGCAGGTGAAGCGGGCGTAACCTTTTTTTCGATCTCTGGCTCGGAATTTGTCGAAATGTTCGTGGGCGTCGGCGCCGCCCGGGTACGCGACCTATTTGAACAAGCCCGCAAGAACGCACCGGCGATCATCTTTATCGACGAACTCGACGCGCTCGGCCGCGCCCGCGCCTCCGGTCAGATGGCAGGCGGGCATGACGAGCGCGAGCAGACGCTGAACCAGCTTCTCACTGAGCTGGACGGGTTCGACCCGTCGTCGGGGATCGTGCTGCTGGCGGCCACCAACCGGCCGGAAATCCTGGACCCGGCGCTGCTGCGTGCGGGACGCTTCGACCGGCAGGTGCTGGTGGACAAGCCCGACAAGAAGGGCCGTATCCAAATCCTTGGCGTGCACATGAAGAAGGTGACGCTCGCCCCCGATGTGGCCGCCGAGAAGTTGGCTGCGCTGACGCCGGGGTTTTCAGGCGCGGATCTGGCCAACCTAGTCAATGAGGCTGCACTTCTGGCTACCCGCCGCAAGGCTGATGCCGTGACCATGGATGATTTCAACAACGCGGTGGAGCGGATCGTGGCGGGGCTGGAGAAGCGCAACCGTGTTCTGAATACACGCGAACGGGAAATCGTCGCGCATCATGAAATGGGGCACGCGCTGGTCGCAATGGCGCTCATCGGGAGCGATCCCGTGCACAAGGTCTCGATCATCCCCCGCGGGATCGGCGCGCTCGGCTATACCATCCAGCGCCCGACTGAAGACCGCTTTCTGATGACCCGCGAGGAGCTGGAAAATAAGATTGCCGTTCTTCTGGGCGGGCGCGCGGCCGAGAAGGTCATCTACGATCACCTCTCGACTGGTGCCGCGGATGACCTGGTGAAGGCGACCGACATCGCCAGGGCCATGGTCGCGCGCTACGGCATGGACCCCGATCTGGGCCATGTCAGCTACGACAACGAGCGGCCCGGCTTCCTTGGCACGGGTGATCAATCCGCTTGGCTCAACCGCCGCCACAGCGAGGCAACGGCTGAGCGGATGGATGTAGCTGTCAAGGCAATCATCGATGACATCTTCGCGCGTACGGTCGCGCTTCTTGAGGCGAACCGGGCGCTGCTGGAGGAAACGTCTCGCGATCTGCTCGACCGCGAGACGCTGAACGAGCCCGACCTTCGGGCCATCGCAGAACAGGTCCGCGCTAAGAAGGGAGAAGCGGCCTGAAAACATAGTCCCAGCCCGGATTGTTCGACTGGGAACCTGACGGAGGTAGAAAATGGCAAATGGCATCTGTGATATCTGCAAATCCCGACCTGCCAGCTTTCGTGCGCAGGTCTCTGCAAACGGTGAACGCAAGGTGATGGAGCTTTGTGACGAGGACTACCGCAGGATCGCCCGACGGCAGGGCCGCAGCGCATCGCCGTTGGAATCCCTATTCAGTGGGCGCTCGCTCTTCGATGAATTCTTCGGCGATAGCGGTGGCCTTTTCGACCGCTTGGGCGAGGATCAGGGGCAAGCCGTCCCGATCCGACAGGTGGGACGCGGCGCGCGGCGCGGCGGCATCAATATTGCCGACCGCTTGAGCGAACAGGCTAACACGCTTTTGCAACAGGCGGGCCAGAAAGCGCACGAATTCGGCCGCACCGAGGTCGATACGGAACACCTTCTGCTGGCGCTGACCGGCTCCGACGTTGTCCGCACGGTGTTGGGGCAGGTCAAGATCGACGTCGACGATCTACGCCGCCAAATCGAGCGCGAGGCGAAGAAGGGCGACGCCACTCACGAGGATCGCGAGATCGGGGTCAGCCCGCGGGTCAAAGATGCGCTGAACCGCGCTTTCATAGCCTCAAACGAGTTGGGCCATTCCTATGTCGGCCCCGAACACCTGCTGATCGGCCTTGCCGAAGAGGGTGAGGGCGTGGCGTCGAGCATCCTGAACCGGCTGGGCCTGACGCCGCAGGCGCTACGCCAACAGGTGACGAAGGCCGTCGGTCAGGGGGCCGAGGAAGGCCGCGTCGAGACCCCATCGAGCACTCCCGATCTCGATGAATACAGCCGCGATCTGACGAAGTTGGCGCGCGAGGGCAAGCTTGACCCGGTGATCGGCCGGGCGCGAGAGATCGAGACGACGATCGAGGTTCTGGCGCGTCGCAAGAAGAACAATCCGGTGCTGATCGGCGAACCCGGCGTCGGCAAGACTGCAATCATCGAGGGGCTGGCGCAGCGCATCGTCGCGGGGGAAGTGCCCGAGGCGCTACGCGACAAGCGGCTGGTCGAGCTCAATATCAACTCGATGGTCGCCGGGTCCAAGTATCGCGGCGAGTTCGAGGAACGGGTCCAGAAGATCCTGAAAGAGATCGAGGCCAACAAGGCCGACATGATCCTGTTCATTGACGAGATCCACACCATCGTCGGAGCTGGACAGGGCGGCGGCGAAGGTGGGCTGGACATCGCCAATACGTTCAAGCCAGCACTGGCTCGTGGCGAGTTGAATCTGATCGGTGCGACCACACTGAACGAGTACCAGAAATATATCGAGAAGGACGCCGCGCTGGAGCGCCGCTTCCAGCCGGTATATGTGGACGAGCCGACGGTGGCACAGACGATCATGATTCTGCGCGGCCTTCGCGACACGCTGGAAAGCCACCACAAGGTGACGATTACCGACGAGGCCATCGTCGCAGCAGCCGAGCTTTCCGACCGCTACGTCACCGGCCGTTTCATGCCCGACAAGGCCATCGACCTGATAGACCAGGCCGCCGCCCGGGTGAAGATCAGCGCCACCGCGCGACCCGTCGACGTGCAGGAACTGGAAGCTGAGGTCGCTCAGATCAGGCGCGAACAGGACTACGCCGCCGGTCGCAAGCAATTCGACCGCGCTGGAGAGCTAAAGAAGGAACTGGACGCGAAACAGGCCGAACTCGACGAATTGATGGCGACCTGGAAGCGAGACCGGGCCTCTGCCACGGCCGAGGTACGCGCCGACCACGTGGCGCAGATCGTCTCTAAATTGACGGGCGTGCCAGTGAGCGAACTGACCACGGAAGAGCGCGAAAAACTCCTGAAGCTAGAGGACAAGTTGCATGAGCGTGTAATCGGCCAGGAAGAGGCCATTCATGCCGTTGCCGATGCCGTGCGACTGGCGCGCGCCGGACTGCGCGAGGGCTCCGGCCCGACCGCAACCTTCCTGTTCCTCGGCCCGACCGGCGTAGGCAAGACCGAGTTGGCCAAGACCTTGGCCGAGACGATCTTCGGTGATCAGGACGCAATGATCCGCATCGACATGTCCGAATATGGCGAACGTCACGCGGTCGCGCGGCTGATTGGCGCCCCGCCGGGCTATGTCGGCTACGACGAGGGCGGGCAGTTGACGGAACGGGTCCGGCGCCGGCCATATTCTGTCGTGCTGCTCGACGAGATCGAGAAGGCGCATGCGGATGTATATAACATCCTGCTTCAGGTCTTCGATGAAGGCCGCCTGACCGATGGCAAGGGTCGCGTGGTGGATTTCACCAACACCATCATCATTGCCACGTCTAACCTCGGCTCCGACATCATCCAGCGCAACCTTCGCAAGCGCGGAACCAAGGAGTTCGACGAGGCCGGGCAGAAGGCCGAACTGATGGACGTTCTGCGCGTTCATTTCCGGCCCGAGTTCATCAACCGGATCGACGAGATCATCGTCTTCCATTCGCTGAACCAGTCGGAAATTCGGCAGATCGTCGAGCTGCAACTGGCCCGTGTCGCTCGCACGGCGATGACTCAAGGGGTCGAACTCGACTACGACAAAAGCGTTGCGGAGCATTTCGGAGCGGTGGGCTTCCGGCCGGAGTTCGGAGCCCGCGAATTGCGACGGCTAATCCGGTCGGAACTGGAAACCGAGCTCGCCCGCGAGATGCTTTCGGGCCGGATCGAGGACGGCGACAAGGTACGCGTCACCTGGGCCGTGGATGATCGGAAGATCAAGTTTGAAAAGCTGGAGAGCGCAGGAGAGACCGGAGCCCCCGACAAGCCCGGCGATCGCGATGGCGAAGAGGCTGAGCCTGCCGCCTAATGATCGCTCTCGCACCGGCGGCGTTGACGCCGCCGGTGCCGCAACCCGAAAAGAGGTGAAAACCATCATGAAAGGACACAACAGCGCCCCGTTTCGATCGAAAATCCTCGGAACTGGCCTGACACCTCCCAACGTGCTGACAGCGTTGATCTACAGGCCAGATCGCTCGTCCCACACCTCCTCGCCAATTAGGCGGCAATATTGGATACTCGGGTTTGATTCGGCTCAAGCGCCGACCATCGAGCTTCTTATGGGCTGGACCGCAACCGACGTTCCCTATAGTCCCATCCGCTTGACATTCCCTGATCTCGACAGCGCCATCGCGCAACGAAACGGCTCGCAGTTTATCGTGCGCACTGAACCGGACAAACATCGATCCGTGCCACCGGGTCGCTTCTGGTGGGAGAGAGTGCCAACCAGCAAAGGTGCCGGTGCTCCTGGCGCCCACCGCATAGTGACCGGCCACCGACCGAGTTCCAGGCAACGGCTTCACCGACGCATTGGCGCCGCCAGCGTTTGTGATCGCACAGCGGAACTTGCGATGGCCGCAGACCCGGACAGTGAAGCGAGCGCTGCGTCCTTCCCCGCGTCCGACCCACCGGCGTGGATCGGGGCAACTGTCTATAAAAACGGGCGACGTTGATGCACGCGGCACAGGGACTGTTGGAGGTCACCGTGTTGCTCGCAATGGTAGCTTTCTGCCATGTCGCGATCTGCGCGAGGCTTGGCATCCCCGCAGTGGTCGGTTACCTGCTGTCAGGCATTTTGATCGGACCATCCGGTCTGGGGCTCATCGCTGAGGGTGCCACACTTACGCTTATCGGTGAGGTCGGGGTGATCCTGCTTCTCTTTACGCTTGGTCTGGAATTCTCCCTCGACAAGCTCGTGGCGCTCCGGCGGCTGATCTTTGGACTCGGTCTGGCACAGGTGCTTGCAACCGGAGGGTTGGTCGCCGGAGGGCTCCTCGTCTTTACCGAGATCGGGGCGGCGGCGGCGGTTCTGATTGCTGGCGCGGTCGCGATGTCGTCGACCGCGCTTTGCCTCAAGGTACTTGCCGGCGGCGGTGCGCTCGGAACGCCTCAGGGACGGGTCGCCATCGCTGTTCTGCTATTTCAGGATCTGGCGGCAGTCGGCTTTCTGGCGTTTCACGATGTCATCGTCGCGGCAGGAGCGGTGGAAAGCGCGAACGGTATCCTTAAGATGGTCGGGGGAATTGGGGTGTTTATCGGGGCGTTCTTCATCGCCCGGTCAACGCTTCAGCGGCTTGCCGAATGGGTCGCAAGTCAGGGCGAGGCCGACCTCGCACAGCTTCTGGCCCTGGTCATTGCCTTGCTCGCAGCCATTGTTGCACAGGTCGCGGGACTTTCGCCAGCGCTCGGAGCCTTCGCTTCCGGCATGGCGATCGCCGAGGGCGACGCTCGCCAATTCGTCGAACGGGAAATCAGGCCGTTCCGGGATTTGTTCGTCGGGGCGTTCTTCATCAGTATAGGAACTCAACTCCATGTTGGTGAGGTCTGGTCGACATGGTCAACCGTGTTGGCATGGCTTTGTATACTCATGGTGGTGAAACTCGCACTTATTGTTGCCCTGACCCGCATGTTCGGAGAAAATCTCGAAACTGCTCTTCGCGCGGGTGCTATCCTGGCCCACGGCGGCGAATTCAGCTTGATGCTCATTTCTGTTATGACTGCCTCCGGCCTGTTGCAAACGAACGTTGCCGATCCTCTATTCCTCGCATTGGGCTTGAGTATGCTGATTGGAGCGGTTGTGGTTCGTCGCGCAGCATAAAGCGATCAACGCACACCAAGCACCTGTCTGCTTCGCGTTATAATTTTGGGGCGTCGGAGAGGGTGAAACTCCAAAGTCGATTTCCGACCGACCTTTCGCAGGGGTTCCCTGCTATCTGACATCTCTATTTTGTGCAGGAGGTTTTGCGGGGCAAGACCATCTTGCGTTCCGGAACCAATGTTCGGCGGATCGCAGTCATCTTGGTCATGAATGTTTGAAATTGAGGTGCCTCATCCGGCGGCCATGCCCATGCGGGGTGATCGCAGACGACCTTCTTCCATTCATTGTTGAGGTTCCGCCCGGAAGAGGAGGTTTTGCCGATGAAGAGAAGGTTACATAGATTGCAGCGCTGGAAAAAGTTGCTCGCCGCCTCTCTGTAAGGGGAAAGAACAGGATGTTTCGTATCCCAACGAGGAATTGGTCAGGCAGGGTGCTGTTCGCCACCGGCGACAGCCGGACTAATGCGTAACACGGGTGGCCTGCTTGTGATCGCGGGGCACGAAAGACTGGGCCCATAGGCCTGAAACGACGGGCAAGTTGCTGAGGTCCGTGACAGTATCACAGCTCGGGCTCAAGCTAACGTGGTCAGCGGTGGTTCTGCGCCGCTCACCCCATGTGATCTCCCTGCACCTGTCACCTAGGATCAAAGCACCTGTAGCAACCCATCGTACGAATGAATGTCAGGTTGACTGTTTGACGCGATGAGGATGATCCACTGTCCAACGGGGCGCTCGCCCGATTGTCCTTAGAGGCCATTAATCTCGAATGAGTGCAAGCGGAGAAGGATTGGGCTCAAGCCTCCCGTTCGCGGCGCTTTGAGCCAAGATGACCTACGGAGTGTGGGCGGGTCGGATGTCAGGATGTTGGTAACCTTATCGCAGAATGAAGCAGCTGAGTGGTGCTGATGGTACCGCGGTCTCCAGTGGTGCCGATTGACACGTTGACGCTTCCTTTATCAAAGTGTGGCTCCATTGATTTTGACCGACGGAACCTGGCCGAACGATGTGAGGTGGCCCGCCTCTTGCAGGTGCGACGGGCCACCCATGATCGCCTTAGAAGTCCATGCCGGCGCCGGCGGGCAGAGCCGGGGCCTTCTCCTTCTTGGGTTTTTCGGCGATCATGGCTTCCGTCGTGACCAGAAGGCCGGCCACCGAAGCGGCATCCTGAAGCGCGGTGCGGACGACCTTGGCCGGATCGATGACGCCCTGCGCGTAGAGATCGCCATACTCGCCTGTCTGGGCGTTCCAGCCGTAGGAGAACTCGCTTTTCTCCCGCAGTTTTCCGACAATGACAGACCCTTCAGCGCCGGCGTTCTCGGCGATCTGACGGACAGGAGCCTCGATCGCGCGGCGGACGATCTCGACGCCGACCTTCTGGTCCTGATTGGCCGTACTGAGATTGTCGAGAGCCCTGACAGCACGCAGCAGCGCAACACCACCGCCCGGCAGGATGCCTTCCTCGACGGCGGCGCGGGTAGCATGCAGCGCATCGTCGACGCGGTCCTTCTTCTCCTTCACTTCGACCTCGGTCGAGCCGCCCACGCGGATGACGGCAACGCCGCCGGCGAGCTTGGCAAGACGTTCCTGCAGCTTTTCGCGGTCGTAGTCGGACGTGGTTTCCTCGATCTGCGCCCTGATCTGGGCAACGCGGCCTTCGATGTCGGACTTCTGGCCGACGCCGTCAATTATGGTCGTGTTCTCCTTCTCGATCGCGACCTTCTTGGCCCGGCCGAGCATTTCGAGCGTGACATTTTCAAGCTTGATGCCGAGGTCTTCGGAAATGACGGTGCCACCGGTAAGGATAGCGATGTCTTCGAGCATGGCCTTGCGGCGGTCGCCGAAACCCGGAGCCTTCACGGCAGCGATCTTCAGGCCTCCACGCAGCTTGTTGACGACGAGCGTTGCAAGCGCTTCGCCTTCGACGTCTTCAGCGATAATGAGGAGCGGCTTGCCGGACTGGACGACGGCTTCGAGAACCGGGAGCATCGCCTGCAGGTTGGAGAGCTTCTTCTCATGAATGAGGATATAGGGGTCTTCGAGTTCGACCCGCATCTTGTCCTGGTTTGTCACGAAATAGGGGCTGAGGTACCCGCGATCGAACTGCATGCCTTCGACGACTTCGAGTTCGGTTTCGGCGGTCTTGGCTTCCTCGACGGTGATGACGCCTTCGTTGCCTACCTTCTCCATCGCTTCGGCGAGATAGCGGCCGATCTCGGAATCGCCATTGGCGGAGATGGTGCCGACCTGCGCGATCTCGGAATTGCTGGTGATCTTGCGGGCGTTATCCTTGAGTTCCTTGACGACGGCGTCGACGGCGAGATCAATGCCGCGTTTCAGGTCCATCGGGTTCAAGCCGGAAGCGACAGCCTTGGCGCCTTCCTTGACGATCGCCTGGGCAAGCACGGTCGCGGTGGTCGTACCATCGCCGGCCAGATCATTGGTCTTTGACGCCACTTCACGCAGCATCTGCGCGCCCATGTTTTCGAACTTATCTTCCAGCTCGATTTCCTTGGCGACCGAAACACCGTCCTTGGTAATGCGCGGAGCACCGAAGGACTTGTCGATCACAACATTGCGGCCCTTTGGACCAAGCGTGACCTTCACCGCATTGGCCAACACATCGACCCCACGCAGCATGCGTTCACGGGCATCGGTGTGAAACTTGACTTCTTTCGCAGCCATTTCTTTAACTCCTCAATAGGCAGCTATCTGACTGATGAACGTAGGGTGGATGGCTCAGGCGGCCTGTCTTTGCTCGGCCTGGTCTTCAATGATGCCCATGACATCGCTTTCTTTCATGATCAGCAGGTCTTCGCCGTTGATCTTGATCTCCGTGCCGGACCATTTGCCGAACAGGATGCGATCACCGGGCTTGACGTCGAGTGCCTGGAGCTGGCCAGCCTCGTTGCGGGCGCCGGGGCCGACGGCGATGACCTCGCCCTCCTGCGGCTTTTCCTTGGCGGTGTCGGGAATGATGATGCCGCCCCTGGTCTTTTCTTCGGCCTCAATGCGGCGGACCAGAATGCGGTCATGTAGTGGACGGAACGTCATATCGTTCTCCTTCAGGACAAACAGATTAAACAGAGGTTCCTCCGCTCCGAACCGGTTGGTCCGGAGCGGGGCTTGCGCATCCCTTTCGGCGATGCGCGGAAAATGAGCTGGGTTCGCCAATTTATCTTTTCAAGAGGGTGAGTTAAAAAAATCAGCACTCTGAGGCACGAAGTGCTACGGCCCTGAAATTCTGACGATATTTCTGTTCCGACGAGTGTCGTTCTGTCTTGAATCACCTCAAGAAAATACCAAAATCACTTTTCCGGCGGGGTATGTGCTCCGCAAATCCGTCACTGATATTTGTGAGAATGTTGTGTTGGATGGAGAATATCGATGGAAAAGCGAAAGCAATTGACGGGCATTCCGTCATCGCTGCAGTCCGCAACAGTCCCGGATCTTGATCGGTTGTTGTCACCGGCGCAGTATTTTTCTCATCCCAACGAGGTGTTAAAAAGCCGGATACTGCATCGGGATGAGAAACGAGCGATTCTGGCGGCGTGGGTTTCCGATGCCTGTGCTATCGAGTCAAACCCGGCGCTCCGACAGCGACCCGGCTCACCTGAGCCAATCCCATTTGACGTCATTATGGAGGCGCTGCAGCGGCTGGACGCACAGCCACGACCGTGCGTGGCTCGACTGCAGGGCGCCAGAGACGACAAAAAGCATGGCGTAGACATGCATGTCTAAAGAGGATGGAAGAAAGTGATTTCGAAAGTCAGCCGGGAATTCCTGATGCAGATGGAAGGTTATGGTCTGACGACGGCGGAGATCCTTTATCGGATGCCAGACCATCCCGGCCTTTTGCAACTCTATGTCTGGCAAGATTATGATCTGGCGCCGCACTTTCCGGAACTCTGCGCTTTCCTGGATTTCTGGTCAGAAACGCTGCAAGGACCGCTCCATTCGGTGCGAGTTGCCCACAACCATCTGATTGAACCGTCGGACTGGGTAGCTGTAGACGGGGTCATTTCGATCCAATGAACAAGAAGATCGCCGCGGCGACCCGTGCCGCGGCGACTTGGCCTGGTAGACGCAACGGTCGCCACTCAGGCGCCGTCATCTTCCCTTTCGTCAAGCATGTCGATCAATTCGCCGATTCGTGAGCCGGGAAGAGGGCGACCGGCTCCAATCAGCGCTTCATCGCTGTTGAACCATGCCCACGCCTCCCTGAGCTCTTCGGCCGATGCACCGGTCGAAATAAGATCGGCGACAAGCACGTCATCGACCGGACCCAGAACGGCTTCAACTTCTTCACGTGTCATCGGCATCAACACTTCCTCCTGTTCATGTGGAAAGGATGGCGCAGAGCGCGGCTTCTTCGGCGAGAGCCTTTTCGACCTAAAGCCGAACTCCGCCGCAAAAGCATGAAACGTTGATCTTGGTTTACGGGCCGAGCCTCCAAGCACAAATCTGAGAGCGTTTTCGAGCCCAAGGCCGCGGCGGTTCTGCCAAAGCTCTCAGTTGGTCGTCAACACCTTGATCTCTCCCTTTCGTTCGAGAACGTCAACGACCACCTTCGATTGGTTACCGCGCAAAGCGATATCCACCGATGCCGAACCGAGCCGCAGGTTTCGAAGCACAACTTCATCGGTGAAAGATGGCAGTACAGGCTGGTTCAGCGTCAATTGGCAGGCGCGTGCATCGAAACCGAGACCGATTACTGTCGCCAGCAGGAAGAGCGGTGCTGCGGCAGCCCAAGCCTGCGGGATGCACGAGACGGGGTAGAACGTAGGCCCCTTCCCGCGCTGGCGAACGAAGCCGCAGTAGAGCTCGGGCAGTCGCCTGAGATCGATGTAGGTCGATGCGGCAAACAGTGCTTCGAAGATGCGTGCTGCCTCGGCCCGGTAGCCGTACCGCACGAAACCGGCAGCGATCAGCGCATTATCATGCGGCCAGACCGATCCGTTGTGATAGCTCATCGGATTGTAGCGTGCCTCGGAGGCGGCAATAGTGCGTACACCCCAGCCACAGAAAGATGACTGCGCCATCAGGGTCCGGACGACCTTCTCGGCGCGTTCCGGAAAAGCAATCCCCGTGAACAGCGCATGACCGGCATTCGACGAGCGGACGCGGCAAGGTTTCTTTTCGCCGTCGAGCGCCAGGATATAGGTTTGCAGCTCTTCGTCAAAGAACGCTTTGTCGAAGTTGATGCGCAATGTCTCGGCCATTCGGTCGAAACTCAAGGCGTCATCGTCCTTACCCAGCTGGCGGGCAATGATCGCGGCCGCCCGCCAGGCGCCATAGACATAGGCCTGCACCTCCACCAGGGCGATCGGCCCTGTCGCAAGCCTGCCGTCCTCGTGGAACACGGAGTCGTGACTGTCCTTCCAGCCCTGATTGGCCAGACCCTTCCCGGTGAGGGCGCCATATTCAACGAAGCCGTCACCGTCCCGGTCTCCAAACCGGGTAATCCAATCCAGCGCCGCGCGGATACTGGGCCACAGGCCACGCAAGGTTTCGAGGTCACCTGTCCTTTGCAGGTAGGCGCCCGCCAGCATGACGAAAAGCGGGGTCGAATCAATACTGCCGTAGTAGCGACGGAAGGGAACTTCACCAAGTTCCGCCATCTCGCCGAAGCGCGTCTCGTGGAGGATCTTGCCTGGTTCGGCGTCGGCTTCTGGATTGAAATCAACCGCCTGGTTGGCGGCGAGATGCTTTAGGACGCCTTGGGCGATTGCCGGGTCGAGCCAAAGTGTCTCGAGGGCGGTTATCAGCGCATCGCGACCAAAGACTGTGCTGAACCAAGGGATGCCGGCATAGGGGTACGGGCCTTCGGGCGTGTCGGTCATGAGCATATAGAGGTCCGCCACGCTGCGGCGGACGGCTTCATTGAAAATTTCGTTGGAGGTCACCACCGATGCGGCACGAGCCGACGAGCGTCGCAGAGCTCGACGCGCCCGACGCAGTGCGGAGAAAAATGTCTTTCGGGGTGGCGTTTTCTCTTCACTGCGCTCGTCACAGATAATCTCGATGAAGAGCGAGCGGGCTTCACGTGGCCCAAGGGTAATCTGATAACGGGCATGATCTCCCGCAATTGACGAGGGTTCGGGGCCGAAACGCAGAATCGTTGCACGTGTTCGCCCATCGAGACCGAGATAGGAAAGGCGGACGCGATCAGCCTCCACCTCAGGCTGGGCCGATTGCCCGCGCTTCGCGCGGGGCGTGCCCCGTATTTCGAACAGGTCGGCGAAATCGGCCGCAAATGCAATATCGAGACGGATCGTGCGTTCCCGGTCATCGAAATTGCGCAGCAGAAGCCGTTCGTAGCAGACTCCGTTTAGAAGAAACCGTGTCCGCCGTATGTGTAGCAAGTCGTGGCGAAGCGTGTCGCCATCAGGCTCGATGACAATGTCAGGATTGGTGAGATCGCAGTTCAGCGTGGCGTTGTCATCACGCAATGTCGAGGACAGCAGTAACGGATGGAGTCCGTTGATCGTCAGGCTGAGATAGGACAGGTGCCGCGTATCCCGATGGAACACACCCTCCGGGTTGCCTGGCCACGAAACTGCATCACCATTATTGTCAAACACCGCGAATGTGTCGCCGTGTTTCAGTGTTCGCGAACCGCGTTCATAGCGGATCGCGGCCTCGGGAACGCCGCTCGTCGGCATGGTGTCGGAGCCGGCGTAGGCCGGCTCCTTTCTGTCGGTCAATGTTAACGCGGAATCCACGGCTGAAAATCCTTTATCAGACGAGGGTCAGGCTGTGTCGCTGATGGCAAAGGCGGCAGCATTTCCATTGGCAGCATGAAGCGGCATTTGTCCGACGTTGTTGTATTTGTTGACGAGTGAGCGGTAGATGTCGACATAGTCATTGGCCATCCTCCTTGCAGTGAAACGCTTGTCGAACGTGTTGCGGACAGTTTTGCGGTCGAGCTGATCGAGTTTGCCGACGGCATCCACGGCTTCATCAATATCGTTGACGATAAAGCCGGATACATTGTCGTCGATGACTTCGGGTACCGAGCCGCATTCGAACGCAATGACAGGCGTACCGCAGGCCATGGCCTCGATCATGACGAGACCGAAAGGCTCGGGCCAGTCTATCGGGAACAGAAGTGCTTGCGCATTTCCGAGGAAGTCGGCTTTCTGCGTCTCATTGATCTCGCCGATATATTCGACATTCTTGTGCTTTTCGATCATGGGTGCGATTTGGTTTTGCCAGTAGGCCTCATCGGCCTTGTCGACTTTGGCGGCAATCTTCAGCTTCATGCCGGTGCGCACGGCGATCTCGATCGCCCGGTCCGGGCGTTTCTCTGGTGAAATGCGTCCCAGGAAAGCGAGGTAGTCGCCCTCCGGCTTTTGGGCGAACGGCAAGACGTCCGAGGTCAGCCCGTGATAGACGGTACCTGCCCAGTTGACCGGGGGCATGGGCCGGCGCTGATCGTTGGAAATCGAGACCAGCGGCACGTCCGGAAAAGAAGCGTAGAAAGGTTTGAGATCAGGCAAGTCCAGCCGTCCGTGCAGCGTGGTGACTGTCTTGCCAGCGAATGGGCTGATCAGCGGGAAATGCAGAAGATCGATATGAAAATGCAGGACGTCGAACTCGTCGGCGCGCTTGCGCACTTCTTCCAGCATCATGACGTGATAGGGGATAGGGTCTTGAACGGCGGGGTTAAGCCTTAGGGCCAAATTCGAACACCGCACGAGCTTGGCCGATGTAATGGAATCACCGCTGGCAAACAGCGTGACATCATGCCCCTGACGAACGAGTTCTTCTGTCAGATAGGAGACAATGCGCTCCGTTCCGCCATAGAGCTTTGGCGGAACTCGTTCGGCAAGGGGTGCGATTTGTGCGATTTTCATCAAAACCTCCTTTAAGAAGCGAAGTTCGGACATGAACATCAAAGACCGTTTTTGCGATCTTCGACCCGGGCACCTTTGAGGCCACCCCAAGCCATTTTCTTCAGGAGATTTTGCATGCTACCAGTAGGGCCGTTGCGCCCGCACTGTCGCACCGCCATTCAGAACATGCCAACAAGGCTCAGGCGGATACGTTCGCAAACGCTCCTTCCGATCAATGACAACAATGTTATGAGCACTTCGCAATTTGCGAAGCCGGTGAAGATTTAGGAAGCGGTGGGCTCGCTTCAAGAGAGGTGGAATAATTTTTTTGGCACTCTGGTAGGAGGAGTGCCAGAGGGATATTGAACGCGCCAAAACGCCGCTTACATCTTTCGCGCCACAGAAGAGGACGAGAAAGATGTGCGTGACACACATGACATGTCCTTCGGGTGATGTTTGCAACAAGCAGCCCGATCCACTTGAAGGGCTCATGACCTCGCCGGAGCGCTTCGCGCTGTTTCTGGATATCGACGGTACGCTTCTGGATATCGCGCCGACGCCGAGGGCAGTTGCTGTGCCCGACGATCTCGGCCGCGATCTGGCTGCGCTATCCCGATATCTGGGGGGATCACTTGCGCTGGTGACCGGACGTAGTATCGCGACGGTTGACGCGTTTTTTGCCCCCCAACGCTTTGCCGTTGCCGGCCTTCACGGAGCGGAGATGCGATTCGCGGATGGAACCCGATACGGGACCGCGTCATCAGAGCCCTTCAATGAGGCAAAAGCGCTGCTCAGGTTGCGGCGGCCAGAGCCGGAAAAGGTGATCTTTGAGGATAAGGGCGCCGCTGTGGCGCTCCACTATCGCCTGGCACCCGCAGCGCAACACGCAGTAGAAGCGTTGATGGAAGAGGCTCGGCGCGTGGCCGGTGATGACTGGTACGTCCAACGTGGCAAGATGGTGATCGAACTGCGGCCAGCAAAGGCAAATAAAGGCGATGCGCTCAAAAGTTTCATGGAGACCGCGGAGTTTTCGGGCCGACTGCCTATAGCAATTGGTGATGACCTTACGGACGAAGATATGTTCGTCGCAGCTAAACAAGAGGGCGGCGCGGCAATCCGGGTTGGCAGCGAACCAGGTATTACGTCGGCCGATACTGTATTGCACTCTCCCGCCGACTTGCGTTCTCGTCTGGGCTCTATTGCCTGCTCAAGGCTCTGCAGTCAGGGAACTTCGAGATGAGCCGGCTCATCGTTGTCTCAAACCGGGTCCCGCTACCGGACAAGAACGGCAATCCTCCGCCAGGTGGACTTGCGATAGCGCTCCATTCAGCGCTGCAGAAACATAATGGTCTCTGGATGGGATGGTCGGGCAAACAGAGCGCGGAGACTTATATACCCTCGCTTTCGAGCCAGCGGATCGGAAACATTGAGTACGCGCTCACGGATCTGACGAAGAAAGATATAGCCGAATACTACAATGGCTTTGCCAATCGGGTTTTGTGGCCGACCTTTCATTGTCGGTTGGACCTCAGTGAATACGCCCGTAGTGAGATGTCCGGATACTATCGGGTTAACCGGCTCTTCGCGGATCTGCTTATGCCGTTGATCGAACCGGACGATATCATCTGGGTTCACGACTATCACCTAATTCCGCTGGCGGAAGAATTGCGCATACGCGGTTGCGCCAACAGGATCGGCTTTTTTCTTCATATTCCCTGGCCTCCGGCGGACATCCTGTTTGCCATGCCCGTCTACGACGTGATCCTGCGGGGGCTCTCGTCTTATGATCTGGTAGGCTTTCACACCCGATACGATCTCGACAATTTCGCCGAATGCCTGCGGCGAGAGGGGGCTGGAGAGCTATTGGGCAACGATCTTTGCCGCGCATATGGCAGAGTGTTCCGCTGCGGTGCCTTTCCCATCAGCATTGATACAGCGGAATTCGAGCGCGTGGCAGGCGACGCGACGAACGACCCTCTGGTTGCGCGCACACAGGCAAGCCTTCGTGGCAGCGATCTCGTGATCGGCGTCGATCGGCTCGATTATTCCAAAGGAATTACTCAGCGTATCGACGCATTTCATCGTTTTCTGCAGATGAATACCATGCGCATGGGGCGGACAACCCTGTTGCAGGTCACGCCAACATCACGTTCGAACGTGCCCGAATATGCGGCCATGCAAAAAGCGGTCGCCGAATTGGCTGGCCGAGTGAACGGAGAACTCGGCACCGTCGATTGGTCACCGGTGCGCTATATAAATCAGTCTCTCGGTCGCCAATCCCTGGCCGGGCTCTATCGCATCGCGAAGGTCGGGTTGGTGACGCCGTTGCGTGACGGCATGAATCTGGTCGCAAAGGAATATGTTGCGGCGCAGAGACCGGAAGACCCGGGCGTTTTGATCCTTTCGCGCTTTGCCGGCGCCGCTCGTGAACTCGACAGCGCGCTGTTGGTCAATCCATATGATCTCGATTCCATGGCCTCGGCGCTCGAAGTTGCGCTCTCGATGCCACGCGACGCGCGCGTGGAACGCTGGCAGGCGATGATGGAAAAATTGCGAACCAACGACATCTTTCACTGGTGCCAGAGTTTTCTCGACACCCTGACGCGCGATTGACATGGTCGGGCTCCTTTCAAGAGACGATTGAATAGACGGACGCAGTATCTTTTCGCCACGGGCCAAAAATTTTTTTTATGCCGCTATCGAAAACCTCTTGAAGCCACAACGTACTGAATTAAATGATTATTGTTCGATCGCCCAATCGGGGATCGACAAGTCCAGGAGGCGCCCTGTGCTCTTGGCGTCTCCTTGTATCCATGTTGCTTGTAAGGAGGATATGGTTATGAGGACAAACCTCGATTTTTCTCCCCTTTTCCGGTCAAGCATCGGCTTCGACCGAATGTTGAACGCACTTGAAGCTGCAAGCCGTGTCGAATCGATCGACAACTGGCCGCCCTACGACATTATCAAGACCGGTGAGGACGACTACCGCATTGCCATGGCAGTGGCCGGCTTCACGCAGGACGAGCTGACGATTACCCAAGAGCAGAACATGCTCTTCGTCGCCGGGCAGAAGGCGAATGACGACGATCAGCAGTATCTGCATCGCGGGATCGCCGGCCGTTCATTCCAGCGCCGGTTCGAGCTTGCCGATCACGTCAAGGTCGTGGGCGCAGGGCTCGTCGATGGTCTGCTGACCGTCGATCTCAAGCGGGAAATCCCCGAAGAGATGAAACCTCGCCAGATCGCGATTTCGACCGACGTGGCACTGCCGAAGGTCGAGACGAAGCAGATCGAAGCGGACAAGCAGGCCGCCTGATTTTTCAAACGACGTTGTCTGCAATCAGGGCGCCGGGCCATTGCCCGGCGTCACGGGCGGACCTTGTCCAATCAACAGATGAGAAGGAGAAAAACCATGAGTGTTCGTGATCTGATCCCCTGGGGCCGCAATAATGGCAACCAGGTTCCGACTGTCCTGCGCGATGACGACCGCGATCCCTTCCTGTCGCTTCATCGCGAAGTGAACCGACTGTTCGATGATGTTTTCCGCGGCTTCGGCTCGGGCCTGACCACCTTCGGTGGCGGTTCTGCCTTCAGTACCGGCTGGCCGAGCGTTGAGATCTCCGACACCGATAAGGAGATCAAGGTGACGGCCGAAGTGCCAGGCCTTGACGAAAAGGACATCGAAGTCCTGCTCAACGACGGCGTGCTGACGCTGAAGGGCGAGAAGCGCTCCGAGAACGAGGACAAGGATCGTCAGTTCTCCGAGCGATACTATGGCCGCTTCGAGCGCCGCATCCCGCTCGGCGTTGAGATCGCGGAAGACAAGGTCGACGCGCATTTCAAGAATGGCGTGCTGACGGTGATCCTGCCCAAGACCGAGAAGGCGCAGTCGCAGGTCAAGCGCATCGCCATCAAGAGCTGATCGGTTCAACTAACCCTGGCGGCCGGCCTACTGGCGGCCGCCAGTATCCTTCGCCAACCGGGAGGGATGAAAAATGGAGACTGCAAGAGACACAAAACCGAAAATAGAAACCCCAACTGCCTCTGTCCGCGCCTTAAATGACAACCGGCGCAACTTTTCCTTCGGACGCTTGCCATTTCCGGATGACGCGGTTGCGCGCATCTTCAAGCCGTCGCGTTCTGTGACCACATCAGGGAATGCGCGAACAAAGGGCTGGCGGCTCGTTTTCGAGCGTCGCTCCGCGCCGTTTATCGAACCCTTGATGGGCTATACCGGCGGCAGTGACACACTTGCGCAGGTGGAACTCGAATTCCCCACACTGCAATCCGCCATCCGCTATGCCAAGCGAGAAGGGCTGACCTACGTCGTGCAACGGCCGGCAGACAAGGCTGTTGCATCGGCCAAGAAGAGGAGTGGTCGCCAATCAGTTAGGCCATCTCATGCCTTTGCTGATGCGACCTTGGAGCGGCTGGGTCTTGCTCGACTTCAGGAAAGGTACGGGCAGGCCATGGACGGCGCAGCAGACCGCGACGATGCGTCCGGCCCGGCCAGCTGGTTCGCCCCGATGGACGTCGTTCGCGATCCGGCGCTATCGCTCGACGCGAAGCGTTCGATCCTGATGAACTGGGCCTGGACGGAATATCTGGCGGATCAGGCGACCAACGAAGGCATGCCGGAGAACGACCGGCCGTCGCGCCTTTACGAGGTTGAGCAGGCGATGCTCGCGCTGGAGCGAGGCGTCGAAAGCGGGTCAGTTCATACCATGAACGATCGAAACGCCGCATGAGGTGAGCCATGGATCCATATGTCATCTTTGATTGTGAGAAGGCTCTTCCTAACCGGTTCATGCTGGTGCTTGCTGCAGCAGCGCGAACTCGTGCGCTTAACCGTGGCGCCGAACCGAGACTTGCTTTGCCACACCGGAATGCGAGCGATCTCGCATTGCAGGAGATCGCAGCAGGAGCATTCTCGGAGGACGAACTGGCGCAGTTCCTGCTCCCCCAAAGGGCCGAAGCGCGTTTCCTGCCGGCCCCGTCCACGACGTCCAAACTTTGCGGCGACGGCCGTTCGAAGGCTGCCGCCGCATCCGCCGCCTCGCCGACCGAGGCGGTCCATTGATGATGCAACCAACCGATGAGGAGAAATGAACGATGCTAAAGTCCCTGAATTCGAATTACCGGACGGTTTTTGATATCGTCAATATCGTTGCCGGTCTTGGCCTTCTGATCTCGCCCTGGCTGCTCGGCTTCACCGCAGAGACCTATGCCGCCTGGAACGCATGGGTGGTCGGCGCGGCCGTCGCCCTTGTCGCCGCCTCTGCACTCTACGCTTTCCATGAGGTGGAAGAGTGGCTCAACCTCGTACTTGGCATTTGGGCGCTGATTGCCCCCTGGGCGCTCGGCTTCTCAGCCGTGACTGCCGCCACGAGCGCACATCTGATAGCCGGGATTGTCGTCGTGATCGTGGCAGCCGGCAGTATATGGTCCGGCCATAATCGTCCGTGGTCGACGGCGTGAGTCTACTGAACGGGTCCGGACAGCCGGGCCCGTTCTCCCTATGCCTTGATGCGTCACAGCTGAAGAGAAGAAAGTCCCCCCCAATCAACGGTTGATGTTTTACATTGCTCTGACATTTCCGGCGATCCTGAACGCTCAGCTGCTCATAGTCACGTTGACAAGGTTCAATATATTAGAAAGGCCTTACCCGAAAACGGATCTCGGCATGCTGAAGATGACGTGAAATCTATTGAAATGGTTGGAGGTCAGATGGTGCGCTTGCATACCGCAAGCTTGGATTAAAAGGGAGACCGAAATGAAAACAGACTGCTTCAAAAAACCGGTTCGCATCTTTGTGGGGCTCGGCTACCCCACGGAAATAGGCTCGGTAATCGACGCTTACAGATATCTGCTGGAATGGCCTACCCAATCAAGAGATAAGGGCCATTCTGTCGCCCTGAATGCATGCCGTGCCGCACTGCGGGGCGAAGTGGACGCAGAGACCGCGCGTGGGCTTTTTATCGCGTTCGCAAGGAGGCATGACCTACTGGCGCCTGACACCGATATTGCCGGCACTTCACGAACAGAATGCGGTGAAAACCAACATGTAGGGTGAAGCGGGTGAGCGTTACACGTTGCGCAGTCAACGGCGGACAGATCGAAGCTGGGGTGCCTTGGTTTTTCGCTTCACGATATGCTCAAATGGAATATCGAAATGGCCGCTACGGGCTCGTGCAGTGTCCCGCGATTCAATGCTGAGCCCGCACTGGGTGAAAGCTGTCCACACGAATGCCGGGAACAGGCGATGATGAAGGACTTATCGTTGTCGCCTGCAGACAGCTGCCGCGGTCCTCCAAATTTTCGTCGAACGATTCGGCGCCAGCAGCTACGTGAAATGGTCCCTCTGGCTGACAGCACCATTTATGAAATGG
>MDSV01144839.1_pt1 | contig 20954 bp, 11 predicted proteins | sample 810851 | NCBI WGS metagenome assembly MDSV01 (sample SAMN05326640, study PRJNA326480) | marine metagenome | isolation source: seawater | place: Atlantic Ocean: North East | collected 2012 | reverse complement strand
GACACGGCTCGCGCCAGGGCGGCGGCGGCGGTGACCGCCGCCGCGGAGGCGGCCGCGGAGGCGGGCGCCGCCGCCGCCGCCGGCGCGAGCGCCTCGGCGAAGGCTTCGAGAAAACCCCTCGCGCCTTTCGCCGGCGCGTTGCGCGCCTCCGCGCTCAAAAACGCCTCCGTTTTTACGGGTCCGAGGCGGTACGACCCGGCGGCTCGGCGGACCATCGCCGCTAACGCCTTCGCGGTGGTCGCGGCGGCGTCCGCGGCGTCCGCCAGGCGAGCGTGGAGCTTCGCCTCGAGCTCTTTCTTCGCGACCAAACCGTCGTCGCCTTTCGCCGCCGCGTCGCGCGCCTCGCGGAAGCGAGACGCCGAGACGCGCGTTTGGCAAAAACGGAGCCACCCGAAGTACGCGGCAAAAGCGTCGCCGGAGACGGAAAAAGGACGGTCCTTTTCGCCGACGCGCGACGACGTCAGTCCATCAGACGTGCCTTCCACCGCGCTCCACCTCCTCGCGAGTACCGGCCAGGCCTCGCGCACCAGTCCCGCGAGCGCTGCCTCCGGGTCCGCCGCGAAGAACCGTTCCAGGTCGCGCGTCGCGTCCCGCGCCGCCTCCAGCGCACGGGCGGGCTCGTCGGCGCCGGCGGGCTTTTCGCTGACTCTCTGCTCGTACGCCGCGCGGGAGGGCACCGCGAGGGCGAGGAGCGCGGCGGCGTGCGCGACGGCGACGCGCGTCGCGTCGACGCCGTGAGTCTCGGCGACGCGGAACAGCCTCGCGCGGGTCTCGGCGAGACTTTTTTCGCCGGCGACTTCTTTTTCGCCTACTTGGCGAAAACCCGAACGCGCGCGAGGCGCGGCGGCGGCGGCGGCGACGACGGCGGAGGCGCGCGAGCTCGGGTCGGCGACGAAGGCGGCGACGAACTCAAAAGCGCTTTTCGCGCTTTTGCGTTCGCGCACGAATGCCTCCGCCACGATCTCCGCGGCTTCCGACGCGACGTCGTCGTCGTCGTCACCGTTCGTCGCGTCCGCCGAAGCGCGTCCGCCGAAGAGCACGCCCGCCAGCCACTCCGCGTCCGACACCGCGCGCAGGCGCGACGCGGACTGCTCCAACGCGCGCGAGCCCGAGCCGAGACTTTTCCCGTCGGGCGCGACGCGCCTCGCCGCCACCGCGCTGGCGTCGTCGGCGAGCGCGGCGGCGCGCGCGGCGCTGTCCGCCGGGTCCACCAGCCTGAGCGCGTGCGCGCGCGCGCCGAGCGCCAAACCCGTCTTCGCGGTTTCCGCGTCGAAGTCCCTCCGCTCCGCGTCTCTTCCCGTCTTCTCGACGAGCGCGTCCGCCGTCGCCGTCACCGCTTCGCCGGATTCGAGAAGAAGCGCGACGCCGAGGGGAAGGTTGGCTTCGGGAGGGAGGGGGGGGAGCGTTCGTTCGAAACGCTCTGCTTCGAGCAAGTCTCCTCCGTCGCCGCGCGGGAGTGGGCGAGAGAGACCGTCCGCGAACGCGCGCGCCGCGACGTCCAGCGCGACGACGCCCGCGAACGCGTCCGCCAGAGGCGCGCCGCGCGCGCCCAGCGCGTAGGACGCGGCGCGCGCAGCCTCGGCGTCCGCCTCCAAAAAGTGTGAGCCTGAGCCTGAGCCTGAGCCGCCTCGGCGCTCCGCCTCGGCCAGCTTCCGCAGCAGCACGGGGAACCGCTCGAGGCCGCGCTCGGCGCCCTCCGCGAGCGCGCGGACGCGCGACCGGGGTTTCGAGGCGGCAGCGGCGGCGACGCGCTCGGAACACGCGCGCTTGAGCGCGGCGTACGCGACGTCCTCGTCGTCTTCGTTCTCGTCCGAGAACGATTCGGACGTCGGCGCGTTCGCCGCGAGACTCGTCTCGTCCGCGGCGACGAGACAAGCGTCGCTGAGCCGCCGCGTCTCGAGGTCCTGCCACCGCGCGAGCAGCGCGGGCTTCGCCTCTGCCGGCGCGTGCGCCAACGCGAACGCCAGGAGCGCCAGGAGACGTTTTGTCTCGCGGAAACGGCTCGTCTCGCCGCGGTCGCCGTCGGAGGATTCGGCGGATCCGTCGCCGACGGGAGACGACTGGCCCGAACCGGCGAGGCGGTCCGCGGCGAAGGCGACGTACTCGGAGACGAACGCCCAGGCGTCGTTTTCGCCGCGACACGCGCGCGCCACGCGTTCGGCGGCGCGTTCGGCGGAGGGCGCGTCTCCGTGTCCCAGCGCGGCGCGACCGAGCATGGTCTCGAGACGCGCGCCGTCGTCCGCGCGGGACGGATCCGCGCCTTCGCGGGAGGCGCGACCGCGCGTCAGGCCCAGAACGGAGGCGAGCTGGAACACCTCCTCTCCGCGTCGGTACGCGGGTTCCTTCGCGTTCGCGTTCGCGCTCGTCAGGCACAGCCGCACGAGCTCGAACTTGGCCTCGCGCGACGCCTCCGACTCCGCGCCCGCTTCGCAATCGAAGTCCACCCCTCTTTGTTTCAACCGCACGGGCGCGAGGTCCACGCCGAAGCACGCCAGGCGTCTCGTCGCCGCCGCGAACGCGCGGAGCGCGGGGATCGACCACGATTCCGTCGACGGCGTTTTTTTCGCGAAAGAAGACGAAAACGACGCCTCCCCGGAACTCGTCGTCGAATCCGCCGTCGAGACTTCGTCAGGGACGCACGCCAAAATCTCCTCGGCGCGCCGCAGGTTGTCGTCGTCCCGCGAAGACGAGACCGCGGCGAACAGAAACTCAGCCGCGGTCTCGGCGACGAGCGACGCGGCGCGGCGCGCGGGCAAAGCGGGCGGGGGGCCGAACGCGTCCCGCGCGTTCCTCTCGGCGTCGCGAAACGCGTCGCCGCGAGCGGAGGTTCCGCTCGCCGCGGCGGCGGTCGCGCTCGAGTCGCGCGCGGCGCGCGACCCGGAGAGCTGCAGCTCGGCGATTCCGGCGCCGAGGCCTCCGACGAGCCCCCCCAGCGCCCCGCCGAGCGCGCCGGAGAAGGCGCCGCCGGCTCTGGCGCCGGCGCGCGCGTCCCGGACCATGCCCCCGAGCGCGCCGGCGGCGCCGCGCAGGCGGTCGCCGGCGGCGGTGACCAGCTCGCCGGCGGCGGCGCCCGCCACGACGCGTACCGCTGCGCCCAGATCGACGTCCTCGCCGAGCGGCTCCGCGCCCGAAGCGGGCCCCGCGGGACCCGCGGGACCCGCGCGCTTCGGGTTCGAGCCCGAACCCGAGCCCGAGCCCGAATCGGGACCCGAGGTAAGGAAAACGCCTTCTCTTTCCTCGCTTCGCGGAGCTTCGAAGAGCTCGGCGAGCGTTCGCCTCGCGAAGTCGGCTGAGCCGGCGCCGTTGCCGCACCTCAGCTGCGCGCGGAGCAGCTCGGCGGCCGCGTCCTCCAAAGACACCGCGCCCGCGAAGGCGCCGCCCGCGAGCGCCGCGAGGTCGCCCCAGAGCCGGCGCGACCACGCGCCGGGGCCGCCGCGCGGGAACCCGCGCGGGCCGGAGGCGTCGCGCACCGCCGACGCGGCGACGCGCTTCAAAAAGTTCAGACTAATTGACTCGAGCTCCAGCGCGGCGTCGGCGTCGGCGCTCGCCTTCTCGGCGGCTTCCAGGACCTCGCGCGTCGCGACGGCAACCTTCCTCGTCGCGAAGACCCGCGCCGCGGCGGCGGCGGCGCGCGCGCGCGACCAGCTCGCCGCCGCCTTCGCCGACGGCGCCATCGCGTCGAGCGCGGCGGCGAGCGCCGCCGCGTTCGCCTCGGGGTCCGCCCCGGCGGGACACGCGCGCGCCGCCTCGAGCGCCGCGGCGGCGACGCCCTCCGCGCCGCCAAGGGCGCGCCACGCCGCTTCGTTCGCGTTTCGGCGCTTCGAATCATCCGTAGGGTCCTGCGGATGTTCTCGCGGATCCCGCGTCGTCGAGGGGGTCGACGCGGAGCCAGTCTCGCGCGACGAAGCGTCGTCGGCGCCGAGGTCGCCCGCGCCGCGCCCCGCCCCCGGCCCGCCCGAGACCCAGCGCAGCGCCACCGCGGCGACGTCGAACCGCTCGGACGCCACCAGGCTCACCAGCCACGCGCGGAGCGCGTCCCCGCCGCTCTCCGCGTCGCCCGCGAGCGCGCACGCGGCGGCGGAGGCGAGCGCGGGCTCGGTGTGCTCGAAGTCGCGCGCGCCGTCCGCGAGCACGAGGGCGAGGCGTCTCCGCGGCGACGCGTCCAGGAACGACGCCAGAGAGGCGGACCACACCGGTTCGAGGATGGGCTTCTCGAGCGCCGGTTCCGGTTTCGGTTTCGTGTTCTGTGGGAACGGCGAATCGGATTCGACGACGACGGCGGAAACCACCCGGGTCTCGGCGTCGAGCGCGCGCGCGAACCCGAACCCCGAGCCCGGAGCGGGCGGCTTTTCCCGCGCGCGCGGATCGGGGGGAGGCGCGTCGCGCGCCGCCGCCGCGAACGTCGACGCCAACGCCGCGACGCGCCTCAGATCCAAGCCCGCGTCGTCGGACACGTGGCCCGCCGCGTCCGCGAGCAGCTCCGCGGCCGTGTCGGAGGCGCCCGCGGCGGCGTCGCACTGCAAGGCGCGGCGGAGCGCCCACCCCGCGTCCCCGCCGGGCTCGCCGGAGCTCGCCGGACCCCAGGAAAACACCTTCGCGCCTTCGCCGCCGCGCGCCGCCTCCGCCGCCTCGGCGGCGGCGAGGACGTGCTCGGTCGAACGCAAGAGCCACGTCGCGCTCGGCGCCCCCCCCTGGCTCTCGGCGAGCGCAAGCGCGTCCGCGCTCACGCGCGCGGCGCGCGCCAGCGCGGCCGGAGCGTATGCCTCGTCCCCGTCCCGTTCGCGCGTCAACGCCTCGACGGTGCTCGGCGCCTCGACGAAATCGGCGACGCGCGCGCTCCCGAACCCGTGCGCGCCCACCCTGAACCCGGCTCGGCTCGAGCCGGGACCCGCTCGGCTCGGCGCCGGGAGGGACCCGTTCCAGGGCGCGCGCCACGGCAGAAGCGGCTCGTACGCAGCCACGGAAGTGGTCTCCGGGAACGCCTCCAACACGCGCAGAAGCGCGCCGTCCGACGAAACGGCGCGCGGGAACGCGCGCGCCGTCGTGACTGCGCCGAACGCGTCGCCTCGCGCCGCCGCGCGTTTCGCGGCGGCCTCCGCGGACTGCGCGCGCGTACGCCGCCACGCCTCCGCCGAGAACGCGCCCAGCCTCGAGGCGTGCGACGCGTCCAGTCGGTCCAGCGTGGCGAGAATGAGCAAACGGAGCCGGTGCCACCAAGACCAACCGCGAATACGAATCGGTGCTTGGTTCGGGGTCGGGGTCCGGGTCGTCTCGAGGGCTTTTTCGTCGCGCGACGCCGCCTCCGCCTCCGCGTCGTCTCGCCCGCTCGGCGCCGCGCAGAACCGCTCCGTCTCGCGCAGCGCCTTTTCGAGCGCGACTCTTTGCGTCTCGTACGAGTCGCACACGACCGTGGCGGCGGCGACGACCGCCCAGGCGCGGTCGCTGATGTCGCCCCAGAACCCCTCCAGCGCCGCGCGTGCGTCTCTGGGCGGCGTTCGGAGGAACCGCCGTTTGCGCGCGTCGTCGCGATCCAAAGCAGACGGGTGCGCCGCGCATAGCGCCTCGGCGCCTTCCCAGTCCCCCTTCTCGAGCGCGCGTTCGAGCGCCTGTCTCGGGGTCAACGAACCGATCGTGTTGACGCGCCACCGAATCCGCGGCGCGTTTGTTTCGGGCGCTTTCGCGTCGACCGACGGGCGCCCGGTCGCCTCTGCGGTTCCCGCGACGCCGACGAGCGGTGGCGGAAACTCCAGCGCGGCGACGCGCGCCGTCTCCGCCTCCAGAGTCACCGGAGGATGTGGGTCCCTCCCCGGGTGGGTCCCGGTCCCGGTCCCGGTCCCGCTCGCGACCGGACGCGGACACGCCGCCAAGAGAACCCCCCATCCGTCGCGACTCGGTTCAAACCGCTCGAGTGTCGAGCCCGGCGCGTCGGCGGTCTCGGTCCCCGCGCGTTTGGGATCGTCGACGTCCACCAGAGCGACGGCGCCGTCCCGAAACGAAACCGCCAGCTTCCCGGGCGACCACCACGCCGCCCCGGAGGCGACGCGGACCTCCGCGGCGCTCGAACCGTTCATGGCAGCCGAGGAATACACCTCGTCGAGCCGCCCGAGGTTCGAGACGCGCCACGCGCGCGCGACGCCCGCGCGGTCCACCGCGGCCACCTCGAACGGCGACGCCTCGTCGCCGCTCGCGCCGCCCCGCGCGGCGACGCACCACGCGGGCGGCGCGCGCGCGTCGACGAGCGACACTATCTGCTCGTACGACGCGCGCGCGCACGCCGCGGCGAAACGCGCGACCGCCGAGCCGCCGTTCGGTTTCGGTTTCGGATTCGGGTCTCCACCGCCCGCCGCGGTCACGCGCCGCGGCGGAACCGGCGCGGCGGCGCGCGCGAGCTCGCCGCGCGCGAAACGCCACAGCCCCGCGCCCGGCGCGGACGCGCCGCTCGCCCGCGAACCGACGCTCGCGTCTCGTCGCGACTCGCCCACGACGGCGAGCGTCCGCGAGGGCTCGTGCCACGCCGCACCCGTGACGAACGCGAACGGCGCGCCCTCCAGCCGCCGCGACGTGACGCGCGGCTCGCGTCGCGCGTCGCGCGCGTCGCCGCCGGCGGAGACGCGCTGGACGTGCGCGCACGCGCGCGTGCCGCCGTCGCACGCGCGCGTGATCACGAGCAAATCGTAGCGCTTCGCCTCTGTCGTGTCTCTGCGGCAAAACGGCGTCTCCGTCACGTTCGCGCCACTTTGTTCGCCAATCGCACCGCTCACGTCGCGGGTGTCCGCGCCGCCGTCGCCGCCGTCCGGGTGCGGCGCGAGCGCCAGGACGCACGCCGCCGGCGGCGCGCGCGAGCGCCGGTCGCCGCGCGTTTGCGTGTGCAGCACGTCGCCGAGGCGCGAGACGACGTGCACGTCGCCGCCCCGCGTCGCCGCGGCGAAGGCCGAGCCGTCCGCGGCCCAGGCGAGCGACACCACGCACGCGTCGTCCCGCGCGGAGTCGGTCTGGTCCGCGACGCCTCTTCCCGACGCGCGAGGCGCGTTCCACGCCGCGAGGAGCCTCTGGAAATCGTCCTCGTCGCGGAAGGCACGCACGACGCCGCCCACCGCGACCGCCAGCTCCGCGCCCCGCGCGGAGGCGGCGAGGACCGGGCGACGCGAGTCCTCGTCCGCGCCAGCGGGCGCGGGCGCGCCCGCGAGCTTCAGCGACGCGCGCGCGGCGCGGACCGCCAAACCCCCGGCGCCGCGCGCGGCGCGTCGCGCGAGACGCATCGCGGTGCGAGATTTGGCATTCTCGACCACGAACCCGTCCGTCGAGGCGGAGGCGCTCTCTTCGGCGCGAGCTTCTACGGGTGAAACCCACCTCTCCTCCTCCTCGTGCTCCGCGTGGAGGTACACCTCGTACAGCGGGGACGGAGACGTCGCCATCGCCCCGGGCGCCCCGAGGCGCACACGCAGGTGTGACGCAGCGAAACGCGGAGCGAACGCTTAAATTTTTCTTTTCAGCCCGGACACGAGTTTTTCGAGGCGAGTCTCGTTCCGTGCCGACGCGATGACGCCGCCGCGGATCTGCGGGATCTGATTAGAGTACACGAGCCGATCGACGACCGCCGCCGCCGCACTCTCGACGCCCACCGCGCGTTGTTCCGCGCGGTCGACGGGCAGACTCACGCGTCGGATCCGCGCGCGGGGTATCGGAACGCGCGCTCGAGATGTCTCGCGAGTTCATGTTCGAGAACGACGTGGCTGTGTGTTGGAAAACCACGGTCGCGCCGAACAACCCCCTGAAGATGCACCGGCACGACCGGAGCCGGTGCATCGTCGGGCTCCAGGGAGGCACGCTGAAGAAGACGGAGGAGGACGGGACGGTATCCGACCTCACGTTCGAGACTGGTAAGGCGTACTGGCTCGACGCGGACCCCCCCGACGAGCTCCACGCGGACGTCAACGAGGGCGAACGCGACATCGTGGTGATCGTGACGGAGTTCAAGACGGAGGAAGAGCGGGCGGCGGCGCGCGCCGTCGCCGCGAAGCGCGCCGAGGCGCTCGGTAAAGCGCCGTTCGTCATGCCGCAGGGCTGGGAACCGCCCACGGAGAAACGGACGTGACGAGAGTGTGAGGCGAGTGTCTAGCTCGATGAATCGTCCGTCATCACAGCGACTCAGGGTGTTTCTCCCCCCTCTCGCGCGCGCTTGCGCTCGCCCCGCCCTCGCGGCGGCGACGCGCCATCGCGCGACATCTTTTCGCAGACGAACGCGAGCGCGCTCCGGCGAGCCTCCTCCGTGGAAACCTTCGCCGACTTTGCGACGCTCAAGCCGTGGTCGCCGCCTGGCATGACGTACACCACGTCGCGCAACGCGTGTCGTGCGGTGGCCGGCGAACGCGCGCGGTCATCGTCGGGAAACCTCGCGGCGTACCTTCCAAGCGCGCGGCGGATGCAATCGTCGAAGAGCGCTCGCTCGGCGAAGGCGTCCCTCTCGCCTCGAACGAACGCCGCGGGGAACGTTTTCGGCGCCGCGTCGAACGCGCGCTCGAGCTCGTCGACTCGCAAATCCGCCCTGGAGGTTTTTCCGGGCGCGTGCAGAGGGTACGAAAAGAGCGCGAGGCCGTCGACGCGCGCGAACCCGAACGCCGGCTTGCTCGCGCTTTCGAAGCGCTCGACGAGTTCCGCGGGCGGGCTCGCCTTGGGGAAGGCGTGGTTTTTGTCTTCGGGGTCGTGAAGCTGACTCAAGAGGTTGCAGCACACGCGCGCCCCGTTGGATTGGCCCGCCAAGATGAACCGCAGCACGCCTTGTTTCAACGCCACCCGCATCAAGCCGTGCGCCGCGCGCAGGCGGTAGTTCACGTCGGGCGACTTCATGGTGACCCTAAACACCGGCGCTCGAAGGTTCTCCGCGAAATACTCGGCCGTGGTGTTCATGTGTCCCCCGTACAGGTCCCCGCCAGCGCCGTGAAGAAGGATGACACCAGTGTCGCTCGTGCGCCCGTCGGAGGGACGCGTCACCGCGCCGGGAAGAATCACGGTCTCTCCGGGTTTCTTCCCCGCGCAAACCACCTGGATCTCCTCGGTCTTCGCCATCCTTGGCGCGCCGATGCGTTCTGAACTTCCGATCTCGGAAGAAACGCCAAAAGTTCTCAAAACAAGTGCTGTGTTAGAAAACGACACCGTGCGTCTACGTATTTTGCGCGGCGCGATGCGGCGCCGCAAGCCCGCTGGAGGCGATGACGAGACCCTGAACCAGCCTCTGCTGTCGGAGGACGCGGACGGCGCGGAGACCCCCCGCGAACCGTCCGCGGGCGGAGACGATGACGTGTACCCGCCCTTCGATCTGCTCGGCGCGCTTCACGAACTTTTCCTCCGGCTGCTCGCCTCGCTCGGCTTGTGCAACCGGACGCCCCCTCCGCTCACCGAGGCGCAGAAGCTGCGCTTGGCGCGGCTCGCGCGGCGCGTGGACGTCCCGTACGACGCGGCAAACGAAGATCACGCCAGGCAGCTGCGCGAGCTTTGGTCCTTGACCTTTCCCGACCGCGAGGATGAGCTGCCGAAGGTGGGCGGTTCCCTGAAACACGAGGGGTGGAAAGACATGGGGTGGCAGGGCGTAGACCCCGCGACGGATTTCCGGAGCGGCGGCGCGCTGAGCCTGCAGAACCTGGTGTGGTTCGCGAAGCACAGACCCGCGACGTACGAGCGGCTGCTGCGAAAGAAAACGGGCGCGAGGTCGGAGTGGGAGTACCCGTTCGCCGCGGCGGGCGTCAACGTGACCTTCGCGCTGGTAGATCTGTTGGAGCTTCGCGGCGAGACGAGAGTCGTCGCCCCCGGCGCCGGGACGCTCCCGGCGGATGCGCGCTCGGACGCGACGAAAACGCCGCGCTCTTCCGCCGCGGTGGCGTTCCTGGACCTGCTCGACCCGGGTTTGACGGTCGAGCGCGACGCGGGAGCGGAGGGTGGCGACGGCGACGCGAGAACGAATCACCCTTCGCGCGCGTCCGCGGCGGATCCCGACGCCGCCTTTGAGCATCTGTACGTCCTCTTCTGGGAGGTGTTCGACAACGAGTGGCTCGACGCAAAGGCGTCGTACATGGAGTTCTCGCGCGTCATGGACAGCACGAAGGATCGCGTGCGTCTGGCGCTGGAGAAGGCGGGGAAGGCAAGGGGGGGGTGCACGTTGGAGGGCGTGCGGGACGCGCTCGGGTTCGACAGGATCAGCGCGTAATACGCGCGGGTGCGTAGCTATGTACGACGCGGTAAACACGTTCTGGACGTTCTTGCCAGTCGCCCAGGCCCCAGGGTCGTCCGGCGAGGGAAAAAAGTGCCAGACTTTCTCCTCTCGAAACCCCTCTGATCATCACTTTCTCCGCGCGCGCGCCCGCGCCGCGCCGGACAGGAGCCGACCCCGTGGTCTCGCGCGCGAGCCCCGCCTCGCGTTAGGCGCGCGCGCCTCCCCGCCCGACCCCCGCTCCGCGCGCCCCATCGCGGCGGTTCGACGACGCGTCTCTCCCACGTCGCCCCGAAACGAAGCCGTTCACCACTGCTGGCGCCCTCGTTCCAACGAGCCGATGCCCGCTTCGCGCCTCGCGCTCGCGCTCCTGTCGCTCCTCCCGCTCCGCGTCGCGGGCGCGGGCCAGTACGACCCCTGCGCCGCCTCGAAGGCGGCGTCGGCGTCGGGCGACGTGTTCACGTTCGGCATCGCGTACTACCCCGGCGCCGATGTCGACGCGTGGGACGGTTTGAACCCCTGCGACGGAGCCTCTGGTTTGGCGAACCTCACCGCCGCCGGCGGCGGCGCGGCGGTGTATCGCGCCAGGGTGGACGACATGTCGTTTCTGCGCAGCACGATGGCGGACGAGGACGCGGTGTTCACGAACGCGAACGCGGAGCTCATGACCGTCGCCGCGTACGCCACGGACGGCGCCGGGAAAACGATCCGCTCCGCCCCGAGGCGCGTGAGAGCGACGTCGTCGACGTCGAGCTCTTTGACAAGCTCCGCCGGGCGGGTCAATGCGCTCACCTTGATCGCGCGGTTCGACGAGGGGCGCCTCGCTTTTCTGCAGTGGCACGACATGGCGTGCCGCGGGTGCGCCACCGGGGACGTGTGCTTCGACGTCGGGGACGGACACGGCGCGTGCGCGGGGACGGAGGCGAACTGCGGGTGCGATGCCGCGCCGAACGGGGACGCGTGCGCGTTAAACCTCGCCGACCCGGCGGAGGCGCTGCGGTGCCACTTGACCGTCGCCGCCGCGTTTTCCGGCGACGACGCGAATAAGACGCCGCTCACGACGTTCTCGCAGATCGAGAGGCTGGGGCTGTACTCCGTGTCGGGCTCCGCGAAAGGCGCAGGGGTCACCGCGGTGAGCTCGGTCGGCGGGAAGTAGGAACGAGCGGTACGAGCTCTAGTTGTAGTAGTACTACGTGTTCCTCGTCCAACTACATTTTCCCTCTCAACGAATCGCGTCTTGGTCTTCGCGTTCGTCGCCGCTCGTTTCCGACCCCGGGGCGTCGCCGTACAGGTCGAACATGCGCATCATCCTGGTGGCCGCCTCGGCGGCAGCCTTCCTCCGGGATTCATCGGACGCGCCCGCGGCAGCGGCGCGCACGCGCGCCATCTCCGCGAGCATCGACTCCAGATCGTCCCCCGCGAAGATTTCATCTTCGTCGCCGTTCGACCCGTCGTCGTCTCGCGTCGCGTTTTCGCGTTCGTCGTCGTCGTCGTCGTCGTCGCCGTCGCCGTCGCCGTCGCGCGCGGGCGCGCCGGAGTACCCATCGGGGGGTTTCGCCTTCATCGTCAGCCCGGGCCAGACGTGCGCCTCGAGCGCTTCGCGGACGCGTCCGGCGCCGTCGTCGCGGGGCGCGGAGGGCGCGGGGGACGTTTTCAGACTCGACTCCGCCGCCGAGGCGGAAGAGGCGGACGCCACCGCGGCGTCGGCGTCGGCGTCCGCTCCGGCGGCGAGCGCCTCGTACCCCCGGGACGACGCCCATACCTCCGCCGGGTCCCGGGCCCTGCGCAGGCCCGGGTCGCGACGCGCGATCCCGGCCGCGTCCCGGTACAAGCCCACCAGGACGCGCACATCGGGACGGTCCTCGTCCCCGGCCGCCTCCGCGACGTCCGCGGCGAACGAAGCCACCGCGGCGAACGCGTTTTCGTCGAGCGGGTCGTAGCACAGCACGAGCGCCTCCGCGTTGGCGGCCGTCTCCAGCGCGAGCGACTTGTCGAGCGCGCCGGCCGCCTCGCCGCGCCGCGCGTCGAGGTACGCGCCGGGGAGAGGGTGGAACACACACGCCACGTCCGCGACGTAGTACTTGGTGTCCAGGGTCCACCTCAGAACTTCGCCGGGCGCGGGCATCTGGCGGTCGACGTTCGCGTCCCCGCGCACGAGCAGGGACAGAAACGAAGCGGTGCTCTCGTCGCTGGTGCCCACGACGGCCACGACGGGCGTCCGGGGAGGGGGCGAGTCCGGCTCGGACATCGCACGCGCGGGGGTGGGATGCGCGGTCCGATCTGCGCGCGAGAAACTCCCGATGGGTGCCCACAAAGATTTTCGTCCGGAGCGTTTCAGGGTCTAGGGATACGGTCCGACGCACCACAACCCAACGCGCGCCATGTCCGCCACGTGCGCCGCGCCCGCGCGTGTCCCGACTGCCCCGGGACGCGCCTCGACGCTCGCGTCGGCCCGAGGCTCGCGCATGCCCGCCGACGCTCGCGTCGGTCGATCTTCTCGCCGCCGCCGCGTCGTCGCGCGCGCCGCTGATTTCGATCTCGACGCGCTCATGCCCGACGCCATCGAGGGCGACCTGGAGGGCCTGCAGGAGGAGGCGGGCGCGAACTTCGACGACGACGGCTTGCCCCTGGACTACGGCGACGTCGACGCGGAGCTCGCGGTTCTGAACGCCGGGGTGGGCATCGTGGACCGAGGCGCCGTCAAGTGGCGCCTGGTCCGGCTCGGGGGGCCCGCGGCTGTCCCCGCGTTGGAAGCCGCCGGAGCGCCGCGCGACGCGATCGAAGCTCTGCTTTCGTCGGGACCCAACGAAGGCGCGGCGGTCGCGTTTCGTTCACGCTCGGAGGGCGACGACGAGGTGCGCGAAACCGAAACCGCCACGCTCCACGTCCTGAGCGGCGGTCTGCTCGTCGTGGCGCCCGATTCCGTCGCGGAGAGGCTTCTGGCCGCCGCCGGCGCTGACGCCGCGGACCTCGCCGAGCAATGCGCGCTCTTGTCGCTCGTCGGGCCGGACGCCGGCGCGCTCCTGGCGAAGGCGGGCGTCTCGGGGGTCATGGACCAGCCCTTGGGCGCGCACCAGACGTTCGGGTTCGAGGGGAGGCCCGTTGTCGCGACGCACGGAGGCGCGGAGATGTTCGTCTCTTTCGACCGGAGAACGAAAACGTTGGCGTGCGCCAACTTGATCGTCGATGAGGGCGTCGCGGGGTTGCTCTGGGCGGCGATGACGTCGCTCGGCGCCCGAGAAGTGGGCACGCGCGCGCTCGAGAAGTGGGCACGCGAGCACGCGTGATCGCTCTCGAAAAGGATCGAACCGGTGACCTATGATACCAGCACACCGCGCGGTACCGATACACACGTTCGTCTCGTCTCCGCGTCTCTGCGTCTCTGCGTCTCTGCGTCTCTGCGTCATCCGTACTCGAAGCTCGGCGGCGCGGCGAGACCGACGCGCGACCGAGCGCTCCGCCCGGCGAGCGCCGCCGCGCGCGCGCGGTTGGAGGCGCCTTTCGTTTTCCGCGGGGACGTCCTCTGGGCCACCACGAGCGCATGCCGCACCTGTACGCCCCTCGCGCCCCCCGCGCGCGCCGCCGCGGACGGAGTGGGCACGTACCCCTTCCCACGCGCGCCGGTGCGCGGCGAGCTGAAGATGCCAAAGAGCTCGCCGTCCGCGGCGTCGCGCCTCGTGTCTTTGTTTTCGTTCGGCGCGCGCCGCGGCGACCGCGCCGCTGTCACGCGCGCGACCGAACCCGGTCCGGAGAAGATGGACGACTCGCGGATGGTCGCGCGGCGGCGCGCGCGAGCGCGCTCGAACGCGTCGAACGACGTCGCGTCTCCTTTTTTCCGTCGCTTTTCATTCGCGTCGTCGTTGTCCTCCTTCGATTCGCCACCCCGAACATCCTCGGGAGGCGCGAAGGGTTCGGCTTCGGCTCCGCCGCGCCCGCCTCTGAACGCGCGACGCGCGGTCTCGGCGTCGTCTTCGTGACGAGGCAGGAGCGTGACGCTCTCGGGTAAGCCGAGCGCGTCGCGCTCGGCTGCGTTCCGCGCGACGCGATTCCGCTCGGCTCTGTGCGCGCGCCGTAACTCGCGATTCGCGTCGTAATCGTCGCGCCGCGTCTCTTCCGTCCGCTCGCGCAACCGCGCGTGGCGCGCCACTGTCAGCCTCGAATAGCCGTCGCGATGGTCGTCTTGAAAAGAGTCGTTTTGATGGACGCGCCGCCTCTTCGCGCCCGGCGAAAGCTCTCTCTCGCCGGCGCCTTTTTCGGCGCCGAAAAGAGCTTCGCCCTCGTCGTCGGCCCGGCGCTCGGCGGAGATCGCCGCGGCGCGTTCCAAACGCGCCATCCCGTCCGCCATCAGGAGCTCGCGGTCCTCTCTGGTGTGTACCTCAACCTCTATCGTGCCTTCGACAGAGGCTGGTTTCGTCCCGAAAGCGGTCGAACCGGTCGTGCGCGTAGTGCCCGCGGCGGCGCCGCCCAACCGCCGCCGCGCGCCCGCCTCCAACGCGAAGTCGCCGTTTTTCGGGTCGGTGCGAATCTCGAGACGGTTCCCGCAACACGCGGTCTTCATCTCGAACTTCCACACCGTCGTGCTGTGGTACTTTCCCACCGCGGTCTTCGCGGCGTTGAAGCGCACGCCCTTGCCGATGGTGGCGTCGCACTGCGAGCAACCGACGTCGAAAGGCATCTCGAAGCGGACGGTGGGCTGTCTCGGCTTGAGCTTCGCGTTCTTCTTCCCGAGCGCACCCTTCGCGCCCTTGGTGCCCACCCTCGCCCGCAGGCTCGCGGAGCCCCCGTCGGGGGTCCAGTCGGGCGGGTAGTAGTACCCATCCGCCTGGACCGCGGCGAGCGACGACATCGCGCTCCCTCCCGCGCGCACGCGAGTGGCAGGCAGTGCGCATCCTCGTCGGTGCAGGAAATTCGCCTGACCGCGGAGCTCCCCCGGCACGCCGCTGGAATCGGGAATCGAAAAGTGTCGACAGCGACGGACAGCGAATCCCTCGCAGTGCGGTTTTCACCCTGTCACAGCCTTTTCGCGTGAGTCAGCGACGCCGGCCATTATGTCGCTCGCGGCCGCTGGTCGCGTCGCGCGCGTCGCGCCGCTGCGGCGGGCCCGCCCGCCCGCGCGCCGCGCTTCGCGCTCGCCCGTCGCGGCCTCCGCCTTCCCCGTGTTCGAGAAGATGGTCGGCACGTGGGAGGATAACATAAGGTATGTGGAGCCCGAGCTCGAGAAGACTCCCGTGAAGCTCGTGGGCGTTCGCGAGTTCGCCATAGACGGCGACGTGGTGACGCTCAAGTCCTCGACGCGCTTCCCGGACGGCAAGACGCTGCGGCTGGCGTTCGAGGGGCGGCGCGTGAAGGAGGCGTACGGGTTGAAGAACGTCGTGCGGTTCGACCGTATCCCCTGGGAGGAGGAGGAAGATGACGAGGAAGAGTGCGAGTTCCCGAAAACCGCGCCCGAAAGCTGCTTTTATCCCATCGTCCTGCTCGCGGCGGAGCACCCCGGGGAGAACGTCCTGGGTCTGTACCCCGGGTACAGCAACGAGCCCATCCCGTCGTACGACGTCGTGATCGTGCGCGAGGTCTCCGTGGAAACGGGAGAGACCGTGCTCGCGGAGACCATCACGCTCATCAACCACGCGAGCATCGGCACGTGGGCCGCGCACTCCGCGCAGGAGATCACCGCCGACGGCAAGCTGGGTGGCGTGCAGCTGTGGAAGTCGGCGCACACCAGCTGCGCGATGCCGAAGGCGGGATGACGAAGGGAAGTGAACCCGAAAATCTCTCTTCGTGATCGTTCACGCATCGAGCGGGTGGGTCGTGTAGTGTGTGATGAGACGTGTAAGTGTACGTCTCGACGAGCGCGGCGCGCGCGCGCTTCATTCGCGAACGCCCTACCTATTACTATCACTACGCCTCGCGTCTCCGTCGCGCGGCCGGCGTCGTCATCGGCGCGTCGTCGTCAGATGTCGCCACGGGTCCTCGACCATGGATTTCGAGACGTACGCGTCCATGTTTCGATCGTCGCGGTCGCGCTTGCGACCGCGGTCGTCGCCTCTCACGGACGCGGGATGTCCCGAGGCGCCGCGTCCCATTCCGCTGCCGCCGCGTCCCGGTTCCGGAAAAGCGGCGCGGGGAGGCGGGGGTGGAAACCGCGTCCCCGCCCCGAACCGCGGCGGTCCGGGGGGCGGAGGCAGAGGCACACTCGACACGCCCGACATACCCGGCGGTCCCGGCGGTCCCGGGGGATGCGCGACTCGGCTGGAATCCCGCGGGGACTCGTACTGCGCCATCGGGTCGCTGTAGAACCCACCCGCGGGCTGGGACGTCGAGGGCCCGTCCAGCAGCGGATTGGCGAGTTTCGCTTTCGGGAGCGCACCGACCGGCGACACGGCGGCGGCGGACCCGTCGCCCCCGGCCTTGGCGTCCGCCGCCGCGCGGAGCGCCTTGAGACGCGCGCGTCGCGCGGCGGCGCCCTCCTCCACGGTCTCCTCCATCGTGTTCCGCGGACCGCGCGGTCTGGACTGACCACGCGACCAGTGCCGAGTCGCTCTATACCTATAACTGACCCGCTCGACCGGATCGAAAAAAATCGCGGTCGCCAGTTGTCCCACATCCATCGCCCGCCACAGCGCGATGAGCGCTCTTCGTGCCACCCCCCCCGCCTCGTCGCTCGCCGCGCGCGGGCGCATCGCGCGACGACCCGAGACGCGGTCAAGCTTCGTCGGAGCCGGGAAGCGCGCGTCGCGGACGGCGGTCTCCCCCCTCGCCGCGGGGGCGGATGACCTGCCCGACGCGAGCGATATCCTCAAGGACTTCTCGGTGGGCAAGTTCGTGAAGAAGGTCCAGGGCAAGATCCCGGTGGTGTCGCTCCTCTCGAAGCTGCTCACCCCCGAGGGCGGATTCGACGGCGATACGCTGTCGTACAACGAGTACACGCGCATCCGCCTGGACCAGGCGGGCGGCACGCCGTTCGGCGCGGCGTTGTCGGATCTGTGCGACGAGACCAAAAAAGAGCCGCGCACGCTCTTGTTGTTGACGTGGATGGCGCACGAGGGCGACGGCGTGCTGGGGCCGGAGATCGTGACGAGCGCGGCCAAGCGGCTCGGGAGCACGGGCTTCGACTACGAGTACGAGATTTACCGGTTCGAGACCGCGCGGGACGCCGCGATCGGCGAGATGGCGAGGAAATCACGCAAACGGACGCGCGATCCGTCGTCGGCGGCGGCGATCGCCGCCGAGGCGCTCCGGTTCGTCGCCGGCCCGGACGCGTCGGAGGCGACGCGCGCCGACGTCGAAACCGTCGCCGCGGGGGCCACGGAGAAAATCTAGTAGAGCCAAATAGTATCATATATACAGACCTGGATGGGGCACTGTGGTAGTAGAGAGCGGGTCGATGCGTGCGGTCGTCACACTACGCGATGTTACGAGAGACGCGCTCTCGTCGGAGGCGATCCCGATCGACGAACGTTTTTTTTTTTTTGTTTTTACACCGTCGGCGCTCGGCTCGGGTGTCACAGGCGGTGACCCGTCACGCGGCGGTGGTCAGCGGCACGGTCGCGGCGGCGGCTTCCCCCCCCTCCAGCCTGTCCGTTTCCTGCGCGACGCGCGCGTTCTCCATCTCCGCCTCTTGCTCCCGCTCGAACGCGGCGAAGTCCTCCGCGTCCTTCTGCGCCTCCCGCTCCTCCATGTACTGGTCCACCGCCCACTGGTATTTCGAGTCGTTCAAACCGAACAGGTCCGCGAGGTGCTCCTCGAGCTCCCAGAAGCACGCCAGGAACTTTTCCTTGAACGCGGGCCAGCCGGTCAGGGGGAGCGCGTTCACGTCCACGCCCTCGGGGGACGCCTCCTCGGAGATCTCGGCGGGAACGTCGCGAGCCATCCTGCGCGGTCGGGGGACGCGAACGGCAGAGAGGAGGCGGTCAGGCGGGACGAGACGAAGATCCGTCTCGCGGCACTTCGAGAAGTGCCGCGCGTCGTTCCCGGGGAGACATCGTTCGACGCGTCGCGCGCCCGCGAGCCGGACGCGGCGAGAAGCGCGACGCGGGGTCGGTCTCATCGAAAGAGGCGAGCGCGACATACCCCGCGGTCGTGGGCGCGGCGGCCTGCATCTCGATCTCGCGGCTCGACGTCATCATCGTGCGCGCGCGCCGAGGGGACTGGGGTGCCAGCACGTATCGAACAGGACGTCATCAGCGTCGTGACGAACCGAAGAGGCGATGTGAAGGCGACGACTTCGGCAGCCGCGCGAGCGCGCGTCGCGCGTCGCGCGGGTACAGGTACCACCAGGTAGAGTCCAGCTACTAGCTAGATATTCAATATCTAAAACCGCATCACCGCCCCCCCAACCTCGCGTCCGCCTTGGCGACCGCCACCTCGGGAACGCGCTCGTACGCAACGCCGGCGTCGTTTCCCCCGCCAGGCGCGCTCGCGAGGTAGGCGGCGCGGAGCTCGGCGTACTCGGCATCCCCCAGTCGCCCGTCCGGCCCGAGCCGCACCCGCGTGGACGCCGCGGGTTTCGCACCCGCGCTCGGGGGCTCGTGCGACGCCGCGGGCACGTATTTCCGAGCCGCGAGCGTCTTGAACGAGCCGGCGCCGGAACCAATTATCGCGCCGGTCCCCGAGCTCGAGCGCGGAGGTCTCGCCGTCGACCGCGAAGCCTTTTCTTGCGAAGCCTCCGCCGCGCGACGATCCGAAAAAGCGTTCGGCGTTTCGCGCGGCGACGCGCCGGCGCGCAAGAGCCGCGCCATGTCCTCCATCGCGAGCTCCAGCGCGTCGTCGGCGGCGGAGTTGGACGGGCCGAATGCAGAATCGGGTTCACGCCGCGAAGTGACCGTGGACGCGCCGACGCTCCGCGAGTCGCCGAGTACGGATGACGTCGCCGGATTCGGCATCGTCGCCTCCTCCGCGCGGCGCGAAACCTCCGGCGCTCGCGTCGAGCACGTCGATTCGCGTAACAGCCGCGCGATCGCCGCGCCGTCCTCGTCCTCCTCGTCGTACACCTCCTGCAGCGGCGTCCTGCCCTCGCGGTTGGTGGCGCGCGCGTCCGCGCCACCCGCGAGCAGCGCGCGCACAGCCTCCGCCGCGTCCTCCCGCGCCGCGTAGTGCAGCGCCGAGCATCCGTCAGCGGCGCGCGCGTTCGGGTCGGCGCCGCGGTCGAGGAGCTCGCGCACGATCGCCGCCTCGTTCGCGGCGGCGGCCCAGTGCAGGGCGGTGGTGTCGTGCCTCCCGCGCTCGGTCGCGCTCGCGCCGTTGCGCAGCAAGTCGCGCACGCGCGCGAGGTCGCCGCGCGAGATGGCAGCCTGGACGATCTCCCCGGGTCGGACCATCGCGGTGGAGGAAGCCATCGGACCTAAAAGTATGCGCGCGCGAACGATTCGCGGCGCCACTTCACGCCATCTCACGCCAAAATCAGCGAAGTTCGGCTTCAATCACCTATCAAGGGGGGGCTTGATAGGAGAGGGGTTGTCAACCGCGTGTGCGAGGGGGTTGGTCGTGATGGAACTTTCAGGCGCAAACGACGAGGGTCGGCTTACCACAACCTCCCGGAACTTCTCGGACTTCTCGGACCTCGGCGACTTGGTATAGAAGCTCAGCAAACCTCGGTGAAGTTCAGTTTTTTCGGGTCTGAAATGACCCCCATAAAGTCGCGAAAACACTGCTTTCAGCAAAGTCTCGCGAAACTGATGGGAAAACTGACCGAAACGACGGGTGGATTTCCTGGACACGAAGACACGAAATACAGGTTATCTAATCTTTTCCTACGAAATACCATTACTGAACACTGAACTATGTCGATATAACTACATATTTACACTTCCGTAGTTCATAACGATGGCTACCTCGGTGTTGCTCTAGGCGACTACCACTCATGTGTCCTGCTGACGGACGGCACGATGAAGCGCTGGGGCTCTTTCATCAACGGCCAGCTCGGCGATGGGAGCATTGGTCCAATGACTATTGGGCGCAATACCCCTATCGAAGATATGGCAAGCCCCAACCCCTGAGGTGTCCGACATCACGACAGCCACAAGCATCGCACTGGGTCGCTCCCACTCGTGTGCTCGTCGACTCGCGCGAGCCCGTCCGGCGGCGGGAACCGCTCCAGGAACGAGAGCGCGACGTCGCCCGTTCGCGCGCGCGCCCTTCTTGCTACGCCCGGACGCCTTTCTCGAGCTCCAGCCTCGCTTGTCCTGCGCGCCGGACTTGCCGTCGTCCCCGCCGCCGAGCGCGCCGCCGACTCCGCCGCTGCCCCGCTCCGCGAGCAGCGCGAGCGAACAGTCGCTTGCATGCACCGTGCCGAGAAGCGGTTTGGTCCAAGTGTCCACGAGATACATACGCCTGCAGCTCTGTTCTCGTGAGACCTGCGCGACCGTAACAGTCTGTGTTTAGAGTGGATGGTTGGAATTACGAACCGTAAACTACCTCTCAAATAAACTCTCATTCTTGAGTCACACTTGAGAAGCAGTCGATTCTTCTGTGTGAACTTGAAGTGATGAAAACACGGGCTTGCCCTGACGTTCTCTTCGAACCATGAAAAACACCCAAGCCAACAACGCAAGAAACAATAAGGAGACTGTGACTGCAACGCCCGTGATCGCCCCGTTCTGATTTTCATGGCCATCGGAGACTTGCTGTTGTTCATCAGCACTAAATCTGCACGAGTGTCCGACTCGGCCTGGCAGGCAAGTACATCCAATATCAGTGCACTCGCCGCCATAGTGACACTTGTGGCCTCTAGAGCAAGTGGTGACAAAGTCGG
>MDSV01054896.1_pt1 | contig 20956 bp, 15 predicted proteins | sample 810851 | NCBI WGS metagenome assembly MDSV01 (sample SAMN05326640, study PRJNA326480) | marine metagenome | isolation source: seawater | place: Atlantic Ocean: North East | collected 2012 | reverse complement strand
TGGTGACATCTCTTTAAACGATATTGAAGCATCCAAATCAAAATAAGTGATATCTCCCAATTTATTAGGTTGAGCTAGGAATCTTTCAGACAAAATAACACCAGGGTGTATTCCTGGAGCTCCTATATTAGAACGCCATTGCTGAAGTCCTTCTCTTACTCCAATTCCAAAAATTTGATTATCCTCAGACACTAAATAAAGGCGTTTTCTTTTTTCATCAATAACAGGACTGGAAGAATGAAGTCCGCCTGTTGAAGTAGACCAGTAGGGTAGCGTTATTTTATGTTTCCACCAATTAAATAAACTATACTTATTCAGTTTTTGAGTCCCTGAAATCAAGTAAAATGTTGAATCAGTTGCTATAGCAACAGGTGCTTGTAGAGGAGCAATTAAACGAAATTCATTTGATTCCTCAGGTGTCATTAAGCTTAAATTACCTCTGCCATCAGGTTGGAAACTAAAATTATTACCAAACAAAGATAAACCGCTAGTAGGCAGTAAATTAGCGCCTAGATCAATAAAACCAGCATCCATATAAACAGAAAAACTAGAACTATCACGGTCCCCATCATTATCTATTGCCACCAAAGTAATATGAGTGGAACCTTGCTTAATATCTATGCTGGGCACTCTATCTATCGAGTAAAGTTCGTTGTCGACAATCCAAAGTGTTGAATCTATTTCACCATCATTATCAAATCCTTGGAAAGTAAAAGATAGGCCAAATTGATCGCTCTCTTGATCATGAATGTATATGTCATCATAAGCAGCTACAGATGGCGGAATATTAAATGGTGTTCCGATAACAATATCTGATAATTCCCCTTCATTTGATGATGTATCCACACCACTTATATAATAATAGTAGAGTATTCCATTTTTTACCGTCGAATCACTATAAAATGAATCCAGAGCATATGTATTATCAATAATTTCAACAGTATCAGGATGTGAACCCCTGTAAATATTATAATAATCTAAATCAGGATCTAAAACTGTAGCCCAATCAATTTGGACTAAAGAATTGGCACTATATACCGATTCAATAATTGGTTTAGAAGGGCCCGTTAAGTCAATATTGTACCCAAATGTAGATTTTGAAAGTTCTCCTTCGAGGGCAGGGTCAAAAGAATATATCGGGTTTGATATTGCCGAATCCACAGCGCTAATACGATAGAATACTTGGACACTTAAGTCAGTTATAGTATCTATATACGTTCTTGTATCCACATTGATACTATCATATAAGGATACTGATGTAGAATCTAATCCTTTGTAAATCATATACCATTCTACATCTTGTTCAAGACTAGGATCCCATTCTAAAATCAATTGATCATCTTGTATTCTTTGAATAATATTTGTTGGTGGGTTAGGTGGAGTATCGTCTCCTGTCTGTATCTCTATGAATCGCGCATCACCTTCATTACCTGCCAAATCAACTGATGTTACCCAATAGGTATAAACTGTTTGATTTAATAAATCTTTATTATCAACCCAATTAAATATTAAATCACTTGAATCATTTTTTGCCTGCTCAAATAATCCTTGGGGAACTATTAGCGAGTCGAATAGCTCAATAGAATTGGCATATAATGCATCTAATGGAAATTCACCCCCGGTCCACAACCATGTAGTGTCGATTGTATCTTCAAAAGCTTCTACCAGACCCTTGATCGATACAATTTTATAAATATTAAAATGAGATAATTCATCAAAAGCATCAACTTCCCATTCAAGCTCAAAAGCTCTAGCATTTAATCGTTTGGCCGTTAAATAATTAGCTGGAATAGGTGGAATAATATCAACAGGTGGTGATAACTCTTCAATAAATATAGTCTCTCTTTCTGAAGTTTTTCCTAAGTATAAATCATGTAATTTCGCTTGTGCAGAATATTTGTATGTATTTCCTATATAAGTATCAAAATCAATAAAACTTCCTTTAGTTAATGTATCTATTTGAATTAATTCATTTTCAGTAGACCATTTTGACAAATATATCGCATCTAAGTAAAAGTCCAGAGAATCAGGATATTTGATTTCAATCTCCACTGCAGATTTTAGATTATCAGAGAAAGTGGTATCAATCCTTGTCACACTAATTTCAGGAGAGGGGAAAAGTACTGGAGTGTCGTTAGGGTGTTCAATTGCGCCCAAATCTACTTTATCTGAGATTCTTTTTTGACCTAGAAAATCATCTGTTAGATTCTCAACAAGATTTCCACTCCCTATAGCTTTAGATTCTGCTTGTAATCTATAGTTAGATAAATCTTCATTATGTGTTTGTGATTCAAATAGAACCTGATCGATACTGTTGAAATGAATTACCCTAGATTGTTCTGTATTTTGCACATCATCATTCAACTTTTCAATATTATCATGGTTAGACCGAATTTTATTTGTATCTAATCCAACATTAACAAAGCTAACTCCTAGTCCAATAAATTTATCTTCACTATTTTTCAAGTCTAACTTGTCAACTAAAATACTGTTCACGAAGGCTAATGAAATTCCACCTTCTAAATCCGTGATAGCCTCTCTAGTGTTTAACACATTTACATGCACAAATCGAACTGTATCTTCTTGGGCTGTACTAGCATATAAGTGACTTCTATGGTAGGAAATTGTCCTATTGTTAGATAAAATTGAGTTGGATATGGAAAAAGAACTATGATTTGCATTTATGACATTATCAAAATGCGCAAAATGAGACTTATTTATCTTAATTGAAGTTCCATAGTCTAGTCTAATTCCAATTCCAAGTTCATTGGGCTCTTCTGAACCTAAAAATTTGACATTTTGTATTGATAAACTTTGCTTATTAGGCCATTTTGAATCGTTATATATCCTAGCATTTACATCTAATATCACATCAGAAGTCTCCGACTTTATAAATTTTACATCGCCTTGTCCATGAATACTAAGAGGGTGGGTAAGTTCTATAAATTCACGATATATCCCTTCCTGTATAACTATGTGATCAAATGGTCTAGAGTTATAAATAGCCTCTTGTACTGTCTCAAAATCACCCTCACCATTTGTATCTACCGTCCAGGTTACAGGTGGAGTCTCGATTACAGCTATATCAGAAAATTCACTTCTATTGGCTGCATCAAAATTCTCAAAAAGATCACCTTCAGAGGAGTCAATTGCAGCAATTTTATATGAATACCTTATAAGACTTAGGCTATCTATATCAGTATCTATGAAACTTAATTGGTCAGCAGAAAATACTTCTAAAAGCTTAAAAAATGGCTCTGGGTCATTAGTTTGATTAAATTCTAAAGTTGCACTTATAACATATAAATCGTTGCTACTTCTAAAAGCTTGTGCATACCGCGATGATTGAATATATAAGCCATTAATTTCAGAATGAATGTAATATGTAACCCATGAATTATCTTCCGATTCAAAAGACATATAATCATCATACAGATCATACAACTGTAGTTGATTTATTTCAGTTGGTGATATCCCATCTGGTAGTACAGATTTATTAATTAATACTTTATGCCTCTGTTTATCAGGCTCCCATGCAAATAAAACCATAAACTCAATTTCACCTAACTTGGTAGAAATTTTGGTATTTGGAGTATTAGGAATAATTGTTAATTCTTCAAATATATCTACCCTATTTCTATATAATGCATAGCTTTCGACATCTAAACTTGGTGAAGCATTCCAGTTTAATGTTATTTTTTGATCTTCTAATACCGATGTCACATTCGGTGGTTTTTCAGGTGAGACTATATCTCCTGTCCGTTGTCGGATATTTTCAGCATAGCTTTCAATTTCGTTTTGGTCTAATCCTGTAACCCAAAATGTGTAATATTCTAAACTTTCTAGTCCAGATATATCAAATTTCACCGTTGAATTTTTAGGAATATCAATACTTCTCAATAATGTATCTAGTCGTTCTACTCCTTCAATTTGCCATGGTCTTTGTAACTGCTCCTGAGTTATATCATTTGGCAGAGGTCCTACCAGTTGATAAATTTGATATCCAATAAACCCTATACTTGCGAAATTATTCCATTCTAAATTAATTGTCTCTGCATTGATTAGTTTACCCTTAAGTTGCAGAGGAACTGTTGGTCGAATAATATCAGGATCTTCTTCTATTATAATAGAACCACCTAACACACTCGCCTTAGGCTTTCCTTCGTTTAATAATAGCTCTTCGATATTGAGTTTAGTAGTACCTATACTATTTGGCATGAATTTGATATCCACAACTATATCATCACCTAAAGAAGATTCCGCAGAAGCAGCCGCAAAATATATATGTCCTGGTATTGAATCATTAACAAAGTAAGTGAAATTTTGTGTCACTTCTTGACTAGGAATGAAAGAAATAAGACTCAGTTTTGTTGTATCATAGCGAAAACCAAATTGAATGCTATTTATAGACTCAATAGAAGAACCCTGTAGCTTGATGCCAAATGAAAATTCGTCACCTAAAAAAATGGCCGTATCCGGAAGTGATATAATTACGCTATCAGACTGCTGAAACGCGACTCCTTGGTACGAATGAGCATAGTTTTGCACCAACATCAGTAATACAGATGTACATATTATCTTATACCATTTTGACCATTTTTTCACGGAAAAACTACCTCTACATAATTGTTCAGTTACCCTAAGAGTTATCGGTCTTAATAATTGCGTTATAACTAATAACTATTGTTTATTCTTTCAAGACTTAGAGTACTTACATGTACGTATAATAATACTCTAAGTTTCTTAATTTTAGAAATCTTTCTTTACTCTGTGATATATAATTTTTGATTAATGTAAAGCCTTAGTTATTTGAAATTACTAACTCATAGAAATGAAAATCAATAAAGTCACTTTTATCATATTCCAAAAAAACCCAAGCAGCTATGGATTGACAAAAACTATAAAATCTCGATCAATGAGACAGTTTCTCCCGAATCATGCCGTAGGTCATAGTTCCAAGAAAAGCGAAGAATCCAATTATGGCTATTAGTGAAGGTAGCTGTAGATTGGATAAATCCGATATGTCATGACCTGATGTACAACCGCCGCCGTAATATGCACCAAAGCCCACCGAAAAGCCGCCTGAAACCATCACAACGAATCCACCTGGTGTGGTAAGAAAGCTAACATTAAAAATTTCAGTGGGAATTAACCCGCTAAAATCTGTGATTCCCCATTCCCTTAGCGCTAGTTTAGTTCGCTTTCAGATGGCTACTGAGTACCCTTCAACCGTAGTCAAGGAAGCAAGATAACCCCCTAAAATAATGCTTAACACGAATAACAGGTTCTATTTTTGGGCTTTCCAGTCATAAGTGAAAAAAGAAAATTTACCTTTGGGTAATACCGTTGCGCACATATGACAGTAAGCAGGAGATATACCAAATTGTCGGTTATCCAATACTAGTAGTAGTGGTACCATTAGACCTATCAAAGGGCCAGCTATGTACCAAGGCATGGATTTTAGTAAAAACTCTGGCATGATGAAACTTCGTGTGTTAATTGGTTGAGTAGAGATTCCATAGAATACTCAATTAACTACTTATGATAAATTCCGCGGTACATTGTGCCCGAAAGAGCTACGTTTGTGAGCACGAATTCAACAATAATACGAAGCTTTTCATACATTATATTACTGTCACCTAATATGACAACTACCAATTCTCTAAAAAAGCATTTTTCTTTTTGGGCAGAGCCATTACATTCTAGAGATTACTTAACAGTTTAACCTACTTTTAATTTATGTTGGGACTTAGCATTACGCGCCCAACAAACACCTAACCCAATACGAATAGACCATAGCTATGTTTCACCCATCTTCAATGAATCCAACAATATCTTTTTTTCTCTCAAGAACTAGCTCTTTTTTAGCCTCTCTGTTACTATTTACAGGGCTTTTTTATACTCCTGTGAATGCCCAACAGCAAACAAGTGAATCCGTATGGATAGGCGAAGACAGCTTTGAGGGGACCCATCAACCACAGATCACTCCAACTCGAATCCTTTCTGCCGAATCGGCATCGGTATCCGAGCATACCGTTACCATCAACGGCAAAAAAGTCCCCTACCGAGCTACTGCCGGGACCCAACCTGTTTGGGATGATCATGGCGTTGTTCAGGCGGCACTTTTTTATACCTTTTATGAACGTACTGATGTAGAATCCACCGAGCGAAGACCCTTGGTCATCTCGTTCAATGGAGGACCTGGATCGGCTTCGGTGTGGATGCACTTAGCATACACCGGTCCAAGCGTATTGAATATTGATGACGAAGGGTACCCAATCCAACCTTATGGATTTCAAGATAACCCATATTCAATCTTAGATGTGGCAGATATTGTGTTTATAAATCCAGTGAATACAGGTTATTCCCGAATTCTCCATCCAGAAGCCGATAGAAAACAATTCTTTGGCGTAAATCAGGATATTGACTATCTGGCTGAGTGGATTAATACCTTTGTAAGCCGCGTTGACCGATGGTCCTCCCCGAAATACCTCATTGGGGAAAGCTATGGAACTACCCGAGTATCCGGCTTAGCTAATGTACTTCAAAACCGTCATTGGATGTACATTAATGGTGTCATTTTAGTATCACCTACCAGTTTGGGAATCGATCGATCCGGCCCCGTAAATCAAGCCAATCGATTGCCTTATTATACAGCAGCAGCCTGGTATCACGAGCAGCTTCATGAAGAACTTCAATCGATGGATTTGCTCGATGCATTAGAAGCGTCTGAACAGTTTACTCAAAACAAACTCATCCCCATTCTCGCCAAAGGGGCTTGGATGAGCGAAGAAGAAAAAGAACATGCCATCGCACAATTTGCTCGGTATTCTGGGCTATCTGAAGAGGTTATCCGACAACACAACCTAGATGTCCCAACTTCATTCTTTTGGAAGGATCTACTACGTCATGAAGGGCATACTGTTGGTCGATTAGACTCACGTTATAAAGGGCTAGATCGCTCTGATGCCGGTGCCAGACCCGACTTCAACTCCGAACTTACCTCTTGGCTACACTCGTTTACACCAGCCATCAACATGTACTTTAAGCAACATCTTAACTATGAAACCGATGTTAAATACAATATGTTTGGCCCTGTGAACCCATGGGATAGAAGCGGGGACCGATCCGGTGAGCAGTTACGCGGGGCAATGGCTCAAAATCCTTACATGCATGTACTAATTCAAAGTGGGTACTACGACGGCGCAACCACGTATTACGACGCTAAATACACGATGTGGCATCTAGATCCATCTGGAAAAATGAAAGAACGACTCGATTTCAAAGGCTACCGAAGCGGCCACATGATGTACTTGCGCCGAGAGGATTTAAAAAATTCCAACGATGATATTCGTTCCTTTATCCAGAAAAGTCTCGCTCCTGCGGGAACTCCTGCTAAATATTAGAGTATACATCATGCGATTCCTTACATCTTTTGTCCTTCTGTTTTTTCTTTTACGTGTTTCAGCAAACGCCCAAAACCCTACCTCTACCGAGCCCTACTTTCCGGGTAGTTGGGGGGAATGGGAAATGCTGAGCCCAGCAGCTGCTGGCTTTGATCCCGAAAAATTACAAGAAGCAATCGACTTTGCCATTTCCATGGAAAGTGAAAACCCACGAAATATGGAAATCAACCATTATGGCACCTTTGGAAGAGAACCCTTTGGCGATGGCATAGGACCTTTTAAAAGCCGTGGTGAAATGACTGGAATCATCGTAAAAAATGGCTATATCGTAGCGGAGTGGGGAGAACCCTTTCGGGTCGATATGACCCACAGCGTAACCAAAAGTTTTCTGAGTTCAACCGTTGGCTTGGCTTGGGATGCAGGGCTTATTAAGGATGTTCAAGACGAGGTCGCCTCCTACATGGGACCTGTATTGGTCATCGAAGACATATACAATAGAGATAAAGGTGCCCAGGTTGGAGAAGTCCATTTTGTAGAACCCTTTCAAACAGAGCATAACGCAGCCATTACATGGGAGCATTTACTCCAACAAACCTCCGACTGGGAAGGGACCCTATTCGGGAAGCCCGACTGGGCCGATCGTCCCTCCGGAGAGCGAAGCAAATGGATCACTCGTGAACGTCATACACCGGGAAGTGTTTGGGAATACAATGATGTTCGAGTCAATCTATTGGCTTTGGCTGCCTTGAATGTATGGCGAAAACCACTTCCGCAAGTACTCAAAGAACATCTCATGGACAAAATTGGAGCCTCACCCACTTGGCGATGGCATGGATATGAAAATTCTTGGGTACTAATTGACGGCGAGCAAATGCAGAGCGTTAGTGGAGGGGGGCATTGGGGTGGTGGTATGTTTATTAGTGCTAGGGATCAAGCTCGTTTCGGTTTGTTAACCTTGCGCGAGGGCAGTTGGAACGAAGAACAGATCCTGTCCAAAGAATGGATCTCAATGTCAAAAAGTCCAACTCAGGCCCGGCCGAATTACGGGTACATGAATTACTTTCTCAATCCTGAAAAAGAAGCGATGCCTTCGGCCCCTGAATCTGCTTTCTGGCATCTTGGTGCGGGTAATAATATGGTGTATGTAGACCCTGAAAATGACTTAGTTATTGTAGCTCGTTGGATACAAGGCGCCGGTATGAACGGGTTAATAGAGCGGGTGATAGTTTCTATGGATTAATACTTTTTCATAAAGAGCCTTATCCAAGTTTAATACCGATTATCATACAAGAAATACGTAATACCTATACATTATGATGATGTATCTATGTATGGCATCTTTATCATTTCGACTATTTTTTTACTTTGAGCATGCATGTACTTTTTTAATCAATTTTATTCCATTCACCTATATGAACCCTAAACTACCCATCCTTTTTATAGGCTTATTCGCATCCCTAAATGTGCACTGTTCCTTGAATGAAACAAGCTCATCTGCTAATTCTAGCGCTATAAACAATTCTATCAGCAAGGCGGAGTGGACCATCATCGATTCCATTGATTATGAAACGCTCAATGCTGATATTAAACTTGGTAAACCCACCATGGATGTGGGGGTCTACCTTCCATCCAATTTAGATCCTGAGTTTAAAAAGGTAACCCTTGAGCGTCTTCTAACTGGCCTTGAAGCTGCCAAAGAGATTTATGCACCAACAGGAGTTCAAATAAATGTGCTGTGGATCAAAACAGGGCAGATACACCCTTCTTATCTTTCTATTCAAGCCAATAAAGTCCCTGGAATTCCGAATACCGGATACATCAACCTGTATAAACACAGCCAGCGGCACCCGGCAGAGCTTACTGAACATGCCGCTCAGGCCCTAGAACATATTATTGAAGTGGAGGAAAACAGTCATCGAACTCTTTATTTTGTGGTATTTCAAGATGTTTTTTATCCTTTTTTAACCGTTTCAGAAGGCCGAAACTGGACCATGAAGACCGTTCGAACAGGCGGGCTTTCGTTTCCTTCCTACTCCTATCCTGGAACCATACCTATGCCCTACCGAGGAGTCATTAGCTTGTCGAATCTCGAGCGATCCGATCGGCAGCGCCGCACCATCGCCCATGAAATTGGGCATAAAGTGATGAATGTTAGTCACGAGTATATGGATATTAGTCCAGAGCACGAAGTATATGCCGATGGTGGGTTAATGGTTTATGGTAACGGTGAAGAGATTCCGTCTGGAAAGGAGGGCCGTTGGCACCTTGAGCGCTTGTTGTTATCTCCTTATCTCTATGTATTAGAATCGGACGGTAGTAAGAACTGGAACCCTGATTATATGGAAAGCGGGTACTATTATGATCCAATTTATGGGGAATTTAGTATTGATTTCCCAGGAACCCCAGCTATAACAGAGGATTGGTAGTGAACAAATTTATCCTGCTAGGATTAGGGATTTGTTTGAGCTGCGGGGCGCCATCAACCCGAAAAAATTTAGACCTTGTCTTACCTAAGCACTATGTGGTTAACAAAACAAAGGAAGCATTAACTCTAGATGGGCTAGCCAATGAGGCGGCTTGGAATGATGCTGAGTGGACCGATCTATTTATGGATATTCAAGGTCCCGATTTGGACGCACCTTACTATGACACACGGGTAAAAATGTTGTGGGATGACACCTATTTCTATGTGTATGCCGAAATGGATGAGGAGCATGTTTGGGGTGATATTGAGGAACGAGATGCGGTGATTTTTTACAACAATGACTTTGAGGTGTTCATTAAACCCAATGAATTTCAGCCTTATTATGCAGAGTTTGAGGTCAATGCTTTAGGGACACTGTGGGATTTATTCCTGGCCCGACCCTACAGGAGAAATGGGCCTGTGCTGGACGAGTGGGATGTGAACGGGACTAAAGTGGGGGTCGATATACAAGGTACGTTAAATGATCCAACGGATATTGATAATGGGTGGTCGGTTGAATTAGCCATCCCAATTGCGCCCGTAAATGCGATTGACCGAGGACATTCATTTGGCGAAGGGAGCATATGGAGAGTTAATTTTTCGCGTGTACAGTGGGAATATCAGCTCAATGGTAGTACCTATGAGAAAAAAACCGATAAGGATGGTCGCCGATTACCCGAAAATAATTGGGTGTGGAGTCCTCAAATGGCCGTTGATATGCATCGACCCGAGCATTGGGGGTACGTATTCTTTGTCGATAATTCAGTAGATAGCACTGACCGCGCCTTTTTGGATCAATCGACGGCCAGCGCATATCAGTTACTTTTTTACCTTTACAGAAAACAACTTGCTTTACAAGACAATACCTCTGAAAAATCAAGGTCATTTCTGGTAGATGAAGGCTCTTATTTTGAGGTCAATGGATATGTTTATAACGCTGAATTTTCACCCACTAACCTTGGATTTGAAATCATACTAAAGGACCGGTTGGGCAACAAATTGTGCATAAACCAAGATGGATACATAAGGAATTCGTATGAAAAATAACCTACTATTGATAACCTTTAGCATAAGCCTACTAAGCTGTTTTACTCCGCAAGAAGATAAGCAGCCTGAGGTAAACTCATTTATGGTTGCGGCTTGGACTGGAGACGGAATCGCTGAAACTGAAGCGGAATGGAGAGAAGAATTGGCCAGCTTTTCGGAACAAGGGCTTAGCGACTTATTTTTATCTGCTGGAATTGAAGAAACCGCTCAAGTAGTTAAGTGGGCTCAAGATTACTCCATCAATATCCATGCCTGGGTATGGACCTTAAACCGCCCTGGTGATACTACGGCTGTGAAACATCCTGAATGGTACGCAGTGAATCGAAACGGTGATAATTCGTATGAATACCGAGCTTATGTGGACTACTACCAATGGCTATCTCCTTTTTCGCCAGGCGCTAGGGACTACATTACTTCCACCATGGTATCCTACGCTAATATTCCGGGCCTCAGTTCGGTTCATCTAGATTATGTACGCTATGTAGATGTAATTTTAGGAGCTGACCTACAACCCAAATATGATTTGGTGCAAAACCGGCAGTTTCCTGAATACGACTATGGATACCACCCTATTGCCAGAGAAGGATTCAAAGAGATTTTTGGGGAAGATCCGATGGACTTTGAACATCCCGAACTCAGTACCGAATGGCTTCAGTATCGACTAAATGCGGTGACTAGCTTAGTGAATGAAATTGCCCAAGAAGTACATGCCCGCGGCAAGCAACTTAGCGCCGCTGTATTTCCTTTTCCAGTGATGTCGCGGCAAATGGTTCGTCAAGATTGGGCCAGCTGGAATTTAGATATTGCACTACCCATGCTATACCACAATTTTTACCGACAAAATCTTGAATGGATTAAATTTTCAGCCGAACAAGGCGTCCGTGAATCATACGGGCGTTTCGATGTGGTAGCGGGTTTATTTATTCCTGCATTAAGCCCCGAGGAGCTACAAACCGCTGTAGAAAAAGCCCGAAGTGGTGGAGCTAAAGGTATCTCGGTCTTTGACATTGGAGCCATGACACCCGATCATTGGGAGGTGTTAAAAAGTCTACCTAAACAGTAGTTCACCCCCCCCCTCTTATTCATTCGTAAATCACCTTAACTTTCTTCCCGGAGTGTACGGCACCCCTGCCTGCTGTACCTGGGTTTCGTACTTCTCTAGTTCAGACCAAAAATCCTGCAGCGACACTTTGAACTGATCAAATCCTTGCCTTGCTAAAGTCACATTTGTGCGATGCGTTTGGGTCGGGGGTAAACTGGTTTCAGAAAGTCCATAGAGTACCTGATTTAGACGGCCAGCTATAGCGGGTTCTACTGAAATATCTTTAGACCGGCGAATTCGATCACCATACAGCTGAGTACTGAGTGCTGCTTGCTGCTTTGTAAGTGTGGCTAATTGCTCGAAAAGCTCCGGAGCCAGCATTGATGTTTGGACCAATGCTGCTTCTATGTGGCGAAGACGATTAGAGGCTTCCCCAAGTGACCTTCCAGCGCTACTCATTTCACGCGAGAGATCATTTAGCTCCTTATGAAAAGCAAAGGTTTCCTCAAAATCTCGACCTTCTATGGCAGGTATCGGCTTAACCACAAACTTCTGCACACTTCCTTGGGCTTCTAATTTACCATTGTGTAGCACGTATAGTTCTACACTATACGTTCCTGGCGCGGCCAGTGGTCCTTGTGGAGTTCCTGCCCATGGCGGGCGGAAACCAGGCGTAGCAAAACTAATAGGATCAGGGGCCGGTAAGCGTAGATCCCAGGTTGTCCGATGAAAACCACGGCTTTGTCCACCTTCTAACCATCGAACTGGTTCCCCTGACGCATCTTTAATGAGCAACAATGTTTTTGGGGCGTCCTCGAGTGCATCGGCCCGGAGGGCTTCCCACCCCAGAAAGGGAATGTCTTTACCGTCGGCTTCTAGTGCTTTTACTTCCGATTTCCGCTGCTGCGCCGCTGTTTCTGGTAAGTCTGCTAGGTAGTAACTAATGGTAGCTCCAAATGGTGGATTGGGCGCTCGGTAGGCTGCAGAGCCTTGAGAAGGCATTCCACTGGCTTGCATGGGCGTTTGTTCGATATACCACCACGCATCACGAACCGGAAAAATGGTGTGGCTTTGGTGCTCAGCCAAATCGGGTATATGCCGAAGCGGAGAATAATTGTCCAGTATGTATATTCCTCGACCGAAAGTACCCCCGATTAGATCATGATCGCGCTCATGTAATTCAATATCACGATACGATATGGTTGGGGCAGAAGCAGCAAGCTTGATCCAATTTAACCCAGCATTGTATGAGAAATACATCCCATTCTCGGCGCCAACAAACAATAAGTCTGACCGTACTGGATCTTGCTTAATGGACCAAACAATTACCCCGTCAGGAAGGTCGCCAGAGATATTTTTCCAGGATTTACCCCGATTGGTGCTCCTATATATATAAGGTGTGTAATCCCCTTCTTTGTGCGCGTCAGCTGCCACAAATACGGTTTGGGCATCATGCGAAGAGGCTTCAATATCGTTGATGAAAGACAACGGGGGCATACCAGGGAGATCCGCCGCTTGGGTCCAGCTTTGCCCGTCATCCTCACTGGCATGTACAAGTCCATCATCCGACCCAGTATAAAGCATCCCCGCCTGTACCGGTGACTCCGCTATTGCCGTCAGGGTGGCGAATTTAGACATAGCCCCATTGTCATACAACGCATCAATTCCTGGGACCCGATCCTGCATAGGTAGTTCAAAAGGATTGGTGTTAGTGGTTAAATCTCCACTGATGGGCGTCCAAGAGTCTCCACGATTCATGCTTTTCCACACCCGTTGAGAACCGAAATAGAGTGTTTTGTTATCATGAGGACTTATAACAATAGGTGCATCCCAATTGAATCGTTCGGCTGGATCTCCCGGTGAGGGCTGAGGCTGAATATCCATTAGTTCCTCGGTTCTTCTATCCAAACGATACAACACCCCTTGCTGAATTTCCATATACACAATATTCGGATCCGTAGGGTCGAATGTCGCATCATACCCATCGGCTCCCAGAGGTACATACCAATCTTGATTCCGAATGCCCTCTCCATTCAAGGTGCGAGAAGGCCCAATTAGGGTTCCTAAATCCTGCGCTCCAGCCACCACATTGTAAAAAGGCTCGGCATTATCGACTCCAATTTTATAGAACTGGGCTATAGGCAAATTAGACAAAAATCTCCAGGTCTTCCCCTCATCAAAAGACTCATATAAACCGCCATCCGAGCCCGCTAACATATGCTCTATGTTGGTAGGGTCTATCCATAAGGCGTGATTGTCGCTATGCTTTGATCGACCTGTTTCTAAATAGTTGAAGGTTGCTCCCCCATCTCGAGTGACCTGATAAAACACATCCATTTGAACAACCACGTCTGCATTGGTTGGAGAAGCTTCAATCTCCTGATAATAATGCGGCCCGGTACCACCCGAGGTATAGCTGTTACGCTTTTCCCAACTCTCGCCTTTATCCGTAGAACGATAAAAACCCTTATTCGCTGGATCCGATTCTATGGTAGCATACACCAAATTAGGATCTGCTGGACTTACTGCTAAGCCAATTTTTCCCATATCCGCCTGTGGTAACCCACTACTAAGCTCCTTCCAAGTGCGACCATTATCCGTTGACTTATGAATTCCAGAACCGGGCCCACCAGCTAAAAAAGCCCAGATTTTACGGCGACGCTCATAAGTAGCTGCGTAGATTACGTCCGGATTTGATGGATCAAACTCCAAATCAGTCGCTCCGGTTTTCTCGTCATTATCAAGTACCTGCACCCAATTTTTGCCGGCATCCGTTGTCCTAAAAACTCCTCTTAGGCCACCTGATGACCATAAAGGACCTTCTACGGCAACCAGAATGACATCACTATTTCTGGGATCAACCAAAATTCGGCCAATATGATCCGATCCATCCAACCCCATTTTTTCCCAGCTTTTACCAGCATCCTCGCTTTTATACACCCCGTCACCCCAAGCCACATGACGGCCACTCACATTCTCGCCGGTTCCCACCCAAATCACCTTCGAGTTATTCGGGTCAATCTCAATAGTTCCAATCGAATAAGACGTTTGATCGTCAAATATAGCTTCCCAAGTCGTACCACTGTTAACCGTCTTCCAAACACCACCTGAACCAACCGCTACATACCAGGTCGATGGGTCATTAGGGTCTATCTTAATATCTGAAATCCTCCCACCCATCGCCGCAGGTCCTATGCCCCTAAGCTCCATACTACGTGCCGCCGATTCATAGAGCTCTTGTATGCTCCAAACCTCACTGGTTGATATATTTTGAGCCAAGGCTGAAAATGAGGTAGAAATAACGAATAAAAAGCTCAGACTAAAATGAAGGTGTGTTTTTCGAATCGCGATATGATTTGACATGGAATTAGCTAATCGGTTAGAGGGTTCGGTATGAGTTCGATGAGGTTTGGTGATTATTTGATATGAATTTGATATGGATCATACTATCATATATGCGCCTTTTCGTCAAGAGTACAAAGAAAAAATAAGTGCTTTAACTATTTAAGCTTTTTTTGCTTGAATAATGAATCTCTTTTAAAGAGGAAATAACCGTAAAAAAGTAAGGGATAGCCTGATATAGAAAGTGACGCCACCCGATCCCCAAACCAAAATAGTGTTGCTACGCCCAGCAGGAAGGTGCTTATAGCTAATGTTATGTGAGCCTCCTGCTTAATTATCTTAAGATAAACCTTGATATCGAATTGCTCTCTTTATTCTTTAGGCATCGTCTTATATCCGGCTAAATAGTATTGAGCATTATCTTTCGTCAAGATGAACGATAAAGATCCAAAAATTAGGCTTACACCAATAATAACATATATCATAGTTTGACCTCTGCTAAGTAAATATATAGATTGCTAAATGGTAAATTACTTTCTCTATCAATACAATGAACCCTGTGATTCAACCAAATACTAGAATATTTCTACTTATTAGCATAATAGCATTATATGGGTGTATAACTCCCAATTATATCCCGTATGACAATAGTTCGCGAGAACGTAAAGACGAAAACTTTGAGGTCAAGGTTTACAACCAAGAACAATTAAATATAAATGACTATGACATCATTGGCGAAATTTCTGTGGAAGGATGTAGCTGTGAATTAGAGAAGATGCTCAAAGAAATTAAAGACAAAGTAAGACAAGAAGGGGGCGATGCGATAATAGATCTGAGTTTAGGTGACAGAGCAGGCGGCAGGATAAGTACGGACATCTATCTTATTTCAGGAAAGGTGGTCGTGTTTGTCAAAAATAAGGTGGTCCAATGAGAGATTTTTTTATCCGATCTCAAAAAATACGGTGGATCGTTTTTACCATACTACTTTCTACCTACGTACTCTTTAAACAGGATGATGTAGCGTATGTACTCTTAAGGGTCTTTTTCATGTGCGTAGTTGGTTATTATCTTGAAAGAATGATACCCGCTAGTTATACTGAGATGTGATATTGCGGTAACACGCTATGGATAAAATTCATTGTATTTTCAGATGCAATCCCACGGTTTTTCATTTTTCTCCGTTCACCAACGGTTGTTTCAATTCCCCTAATTTCCCCCAAATAAGAACCTGAGAGTCTATAAGTTAGTGATAAAAAATGTTTTTCAATGGTGGGACCGGGCGGAATTGAACCGCCGACACACGGATTTTCAGTCCGTTGCTCTACCAACTGAGCTACAGTCCCAATCAAAAGGATGGAAAAGATACACCCTTTAGCTTGGAGAAACAATACACATCGCTAAGATTCCTTAATATCACGCAAATGAATCTGTATGGATGTGTTGCCATTCCAAGTGTTTTCTTCCAGTTGGTATGCGATGTCGAACTTTTTTCCGTCCCTTACTATGGGCATTAAATCATGCATATTAAAGCCAATCGCATCAAATATTGGAGAGCCCTCCTGCTTTAATCGAAGCTTTAAATGCCCATTCCCAACTATGGTCGGTACTCCAACTGTGCTTAACCCCTTACTGGTAAACAGGGGTTTCGTATTGGCAGGGCCAAATGGTTGAAACTGATGCAGCAATTTCCAAAACTTTCCATCGATCTCTGCCAGGTTTATTTCTGCATCAACCAGTAATTCAGCTTCAAAGGAGCTTCCAGAGAGTTCTTTTACTGCCTTGCTATTCATTCGTTTTCGAAACTCTTTTAGCGCGCCATCCTTTAGAGTTAAACCAGCCGCGTATTCATGCCCACCAAATTGCTCCAGTAAATCTTCGCACTCCCGAATTGCTTCGTAAATGTTAAATCCACGGATACTTCTGGCAGAGCCTTTGATCTTTCCATCGACCTCACTTAGCATAATGGCTGGCCTATGATATTGGTCCACCAAACGGGAAGCAACAATGCCTATGACCCCTAAGTGCCAATCTGGATTAAATAGCACCAGTGCGGATATACGATCCATATTCAGCTGCTCTTCAATCTGTTCGACCGCTTCATTCATTGTGGTAGTATCGGTATCGCGCCGCTTCGCATTAATTCCTTCCAATTCTAAGGCCATTAAGTTGGCCTCGGGCTCATCCTTGGCAATCAATAATTTCACTGCTGTGGACGCATCTCCCATCCGGCCCGCTGCATTGATTCTTGGGCCAATGGAAAACACAATTTTTTTGGTATCCAATTCTGCTTGTGGCACCCGTATTAGGTTCATCAGTGCTTGAATTCCAACTCTCGGGTTAGTTCTGAGCCGCTCTAAGCCAGCCCACATCAATATTCTGTTTTCATCGATAATGGGCACGATATCCGACGCTATGGAAACGGCCAGTAGATCCAAATAATCATAAGCTACCTTCGCAGGAAGCCCCAAACGGGCTAGAGTAGCCTGAACCAACTTAAAACCAACACCCGCTCCCGACAATCCATCAAATGGGTAGGAGCAGTCTTCTCGTTTAGGGTCTAAGACGGCATAAGCATTGGGCAACGCAACTCCTACTGTATGGTGGTCACATATAATGAGATCCATACCCAAGGCCTTAATTTCCTCGGCTTCTTCAATGGCAGTAATACCGCAATCCACCGATACAATGACCTGCGCGCCCATCTCATGAGCATACTGCACACCTTCTGGGTTAATCCCGTATCCCTCTTTAAATCGATGGGGAATATAATAGTCCACCACCACTCCGAATTCCTTTAGGAAGGAATAGACAATAGCCGTTGCGGTGGTACCATCAACATCATAATCCCCGTACACCAGTACTTTTTCATTAGAACGAATAGCTAAGGAAAGACGCTCGGATGCTCGGTCCATATCTTTCATTAGAAAAGGATCGTATAATTCGTTTAAGGATGGTCGGAAAAATTGTTTTGCATCTTCAAAGCTTGAAATACCCCGTATTGCCAATAGTCGAGCTATGGATTCCGGAACGTTGAGCATCTCCATTAAAGTGGACACAGCTTCCTCCTGTTCCGGCTGTGTAATGACCCAGCGGAATGACATAGTTATGGTTTCCTTTATTTTTATTTTTATTCATAAGAGGTGCATTGGCTGTCACACCAATTGACCAGTTCAAACTATATTGTTTGAATTATACTTTATTCCACACTTAGATACTAAGTAAACCTCGAGGCTTTTTGGTATATTTACGAAAAACTCATCTCCTAAGATCCATCCTTTATGAGCGACGCTTTTACACTGTTCGAAAAAGCTACAGAAATTTCCTCCGGGCTTTTTTATACCCCTGTGTACTCACCTGCTACAGCCGCACATGAACAAGTCATTTATTTCAAGGATGAAAAAACAGGGCTTCAAGCTATCATCGCCATTCACGATACCACATTTGGACCCTCTTTAGGTGGCGCCAGGATGTGGCCATATCCTAATCTTGACGCCGCTCTGGATGATGTACTCCGGCTTTCAAAAGGCATGACCTACAAAGCAGCTATTTCCGGACTTAATCAAGGAGGAGGAAAAGCGGTCATCATAGGAGATTCAAGAACCGATAAATCCGAGGAACTGTTTCGAGCCTTCGGACGATGTGTAGATTTTCTAGCTGGGCAATACATTACCGCTGAGGATGTGGGTATGGACGAAGAAAATATGGCTTGGGTGCATCAAGAGACCCCTCACGTTACCGGACTACCAAAGCATTTAGGCGGTAGTGGTGATCCCTCTCCCTTTACTGCGCTTGGAGTTTACGTAAGCATGAAGGCCTCAATGCAATACGCAACAGGCCAAAATAGTTTGGAAGGAAAGAAAATCGCCGTACAAGGAGCCGGACATGTGGCGTCCTATTTAGCTAAGCACCTCCAAAAAGAAGGCGCAATACTCTATATTTCTGACATATATCCCGAAAAGGCCAAACAACTGGCTGCAGAAGTAGGGGCAGAGATCCTTGCTCCTGAACATATTCTTTCCCACCGGGTCGACATACTAAGCCCCTGCGCACTAGGCGGGGTGATCAATGACGATACGCTGGACCATTTAGCTTGTGACTTTATCGTGGGTGGCGCAAATAATATCCTCCGCGAAGAAGTGCACGGCCAACGATTGAAAGAAAGATCCATCCTTTACGCACCCGATTATGTGGTAAATGCAGGGGGTATCATTAATATTTCGAACGAAATAGGCGGGTACAATCCCGAAAGAGCTGCCGAACAAACACGCGAAATTTATCACACCCTGATAGAGGTCTTTGACTACGCAAAAACTCACAATCTAACCCCTAATTTAGCGAGTAACCAACTTGTAAAACAGCGTTTAGCCAACGCTCAAAAATAATCATGAGTATTACTAAAGAAGACTTCCTATTCAAAGACCGAATAGTTAAAGGAATGACCAAAGACGGACATTTTAAACTCTCTGTGGTCAAAACAACAGCGCTAGTTAAAGAAGCCAGAGACCGGCATGGTTTATCCCTGCTAGCTACCGTAATTCTAGGTAAAACACTAACAGCTGCAGCTTTATTAGCTTCCGAATTAAAAAAGGAAGAACGCATACAAATTCGGCTAGACGGTAGTGGTCCCCTACAATATGTAGTTGCAGAAGCGAACAGTTTAGGAGAGGTTCGAGGATATGTAGGGAATCCTAGCGCCGAATTAGCCTACGATGACCCGGATGTATCGTTGTCCGACGGTATAAGCTTAGGTGTGCTCAGCTTAACCAAGGTGCTCTACAATGAGGCAGAACCCAGAACCAGTTCTATAGAATTAATTGCTGGGGATGTAACCCGAGATATTGCTCACTATTTAGCACAATCCGAGCAGGTTCCTTCTGCGGTCATGCTGGATATAGGAATTACAGAGGACGGCGCCATATCCGAAGCTGGAGGCCTTCTTCTGCAGCGACTTCCCGACGCACCAGATGGACAAATTGATATGCTCCAAGAGCGTTTGGCTTCATTTCAACCCATCGATCAATTGCTCTCGGAAAAATTATACATTGATGATATTATGCACCGTTCCGTCTCGCCTATACAGGTAAAAGAGCTTGGTCGGAATCCTGTCGATTTCTTTTGTCGATGCAGTCGTAAGCGATTTTTAGGGGCATTGACAATGCTTAGTCTTGAAGATTTAAAAGATCTAGAAGATGAAGGGCAAGAAATCGTTTGTCATTTTTGTAACAACAAAGAGTACATCTCTACTCAGGAAATCCGAGGATTAATCACCAAGGCAAAAGCGCAGCGCAATTAAACGGCAAAGCTTTCGCCGCATCCACAGTTATCGGTAGCATTGGGATTGTCAAACACAAAGCCGCGAGCATCCAGCCCATCGGGATAATCGATACATATCCCTTCTAAGTACATCAGATGTTCTTCTTTTACGATAATCTCAACATTAAAACTGGCATATACTCGATCCTCATCGGTTCGGTGATCCAGGCCTAATTTGTAACTAAGACCTGAGCAGCCACCTCCTTCTACCGCAACACGCAAATAAAGCTCTGATTCCAAGCCTTCTTGCTCCACTATCTTTTTGACTTGTCGCGCAGCTCGTTCAGTAAGCACAATGGTTCGAGCGGTTTCTGGATCAAAATCATCTGCATTTTGTAACCC
>MDSV01238782.1_pt1 | contig 20965 bp, 17 predicted proteins | sample 810851 | NCBI WGS metagenome assembly MDSV01 (sample SAMN05326640, study PRJNA326480) | marine metagenome | isolation source: seawater | place: Atlantic Ocean: North East | collected 2012 | reverse complement strand
TTATTTTATTTACTTATAAAATCCTAGGATGACTATAGCTGCTACTAAACCAACTATACCCGCATCCCCTAAAGCTTGCACTAGTCCAATAATATTGTCAGCTATTCCGCCAACAAATGGAACATTGCCGCCTAATAACGAAACAACGATTCCTAAACCAAGTAGTGAAATCACTACTGAAGTTAGAGAATTTACCGTTGAATTCAATCCTGATAACATTTTCATAGCTACCTCTCTTTTTGATTACTAAAACAAAACGAATTGATTCGTTTTGTATCCAATACTTTACCATTTTCAGAATCTAACATCCTCTAATTAAATCGTTCATATTGAGTCTTTTGGGAATCATTTTGGGTTTTTTAGTGGCGGAGAGAGAGGGATTCGAACCCTCGAAACGGTTTCCCGTTTACACGCTTTCCAAGCGTGCGCCTTCAACCACTCGGCCACCTCTCCTTTTTCTCAACTCTTAGAAATCAAGTCTCCAAGTTCTTGTAAAAACTTATCTTTTGTTGGTAATTGATTTTTTTTCATTTCATTCTGAATGCTAGTATAGTTTTTTATTATATAATCCACTTTCTCATTAAAACTTTTGAGATTTCTTTCTGCTACAAATATTCCTTTTTTATTTCCAATTACATGCTCAATTTCTGAAAAAATAATAACTGGTCTTAATCGAGCAAGAGCCTCTAGAAGAACCATTGGATGTCCCTCTGTAAATGAAGGTAAAATAAATATATTATGATCATCATATATTTTTATAAGTTTTTTTTCGTTATTTTCTATTTCATAAACATTTACATCTTTTTTATTAATTTCAGGAACTTTATTCTTCTCGGATCCGATTATTGTTAAAGTTAGGTTGTCTATTTTTTCCTCAAATATTTTTAAAAAAGAAAAAATTCCCTTCTCGACTTTTAATCTACCTACATATAGAAGTTTGACTTTATTAGTTTGAGCTTCATTTTTTTCGGTTAACCAGTTATTACTAATTTGTGAAGGCAAAATTATATTACCTTTTTTACCTCTTAAAATACGAGACCCACAACTTATTATAGGAAATATTTTTGTCACTATCGAAAACATAAAATGATAGATTGGGGGCCCGATAAATCCTAAAATAGATTTGTATTCCTCATATCCATCACTTCTAAGATAAACAATAGAGTCTTTTTTAAAAATACCCAGTAAAATTGTAGCTAAAAAAGTAAAAGGAGTAATTGAAATAATTAAATACTTGCTATCATTTTGATTTTTAAACTTTTGTTTAAGTCCCTTCAAAAAAGTTATAAAATTTCCATAAATTTTAATATTGTTTATATTTATTTTGTGAGATCTTTCTTTTTTTGACTTTCTGGCAATAAGATTGATTTCGAATTTATTGTTTAAACCTTCAGAAATTGTTTTTAAATCAATGTTGTCACAAAAAAATTTATCTTCATAATTAAAAATACTTTCGTTTGAAATTATAAATAATTTTTTCATTATGTTTCTTTGCTTATTTTTAAAACACCAATAAATGCTTCTTGGGGAATTTCTACTCTACCGAACTGTTTAGATCTTGCTTTCCCTCTCTTTTGTTTTTTGAGAAGTTTTTTCTTTCTGTCTCCAGCACCTCCTCCATGTATCTTTGTCAAAACGTCTTTGGAAAATCCCTTGATAGACTCTCGTGCTATGATTTTTCCTCCTATTGCTGCTTGAACAGGTATCATAAAATTATGTCTTGGAATTAAATCTTTAAGCTTTTCACAAACCTGCCTACCAGTCTTCTCGGCAAAGTCTCGATGAATTATCATTGCAAGAGCGTCGACGGGTTCAGCGTTTACCAATATATTTAATTTAACCAAATCTCCTTCTTTGTGACCAGTTATCTCATATTCAAAACTGGCATATCCACTTGAAATGGATTTAAGCCTATCATTAAAATCAAATACTATTTCATTGAGAGGTAGATCATAGGAGAGAACTGCCCTATTTCCAGAATAAGTTAAATTCGTTTGTACTCCTCTTTTCTCTTGGCAAATTTTGATTATTGAACCCAAGTATTCGTCTGGAGTAATAATTGTTGCTTTAATCCATGGCTCCTCGATCTTAACTATTTGAGAGGGATCAGGCATATTAGATGGATTTTGTAAGTTTATTGTTTCACCTTTTATCTTGTAAACTTTATAAATTACCCCTGGCGTTGTTGTAATAAGGCTAACACCAAATTCTCTTTCAAGTCTTTCGGTTATAATTTCAAGATGTAATAAGCCTAAAAATCCACACCTAAAACCTAGTCCTAATGCAGTTGATGACTCTGCATCGTACGAAAAGCTTGAGTCATTCAATTTAAGTTTGGCCAAACCATCTTTCAACTTTTGATATTCGGAACTATCTATTGGAAATAATCCACAAAATACTACAGGTCTACTAGGCTTAAAACCAGGCAAAGGAGTTTTTATAGGGCTTAGTGCATCACAAATTGTGTCTCCAACTTTTGTTTCTGAAAGAGACTTGATACCAGTAATTATAAATCCAATCTGTCCAGAGTCTAACTCTTCAATATCAGTTGGTTTTGGAGTAAATACACCCACCTTTTCAATTATATGCTCTTGATCGTTAGACATTAACCTAACTTTCATTCCTTTTTTAATTTTTCCATCGATAACTCTAACTAGTATTACAACCCCCAAGTAACTATCGTACCAACTATCAACTAATAGTGATTTTAATTTTGAATTTTCTTGGCTTTTTGGCTCAGGAAGATTTTTTATAATCGACTCTAAAATATCATCAATTCCTTCTCCAGTTTTTCCAGAGCAAGAAATAGCTTTTGATGTATCTATACCTATAACATCCTCTATCTCTTTTTTTGTTTTATCTACATCAGATGCAGGTAAATCTATTTTATTTAGAATAGGAATAATTTCATGATTTATTTCTAAGGCCTGATAAACGTTTGCTAATGTTTGTGCTTCTACACCCTGAGTGCTATCCACTATTAATAAAGATCCCTCGCAGGCGGACAAAGATCTGCTAACTTCATAGCTAAAATCAACGTGACCCGGAGTGTCAATAATATTTAAAATATAATCATTTCCATCTTTAGATTTATAATTTAATCTTACTGTCTGGGCTTTAATAGTGATCCCCCTTTCTTTTTCTATATCCATAGAGTCTAGAACTTGAGCTGACATTTCTCTATCAGTTAGTCCTCCACACTTGTGAATAATACGATCAGCAATTGTAGATTTGCCATGGTCAATGTGCGCAATTATTGAAAAATTACGTATTCTTTTTATATCTGACATTATGATCTTATGGTTGCGCCTGTTTTTTCTTTTACTGATTTAATTATTTTTTGACTAATCATATCTAAATCCTTTTCTGTCAAAGTTTTATCAGGAGCCTGGATAACAACATTTATTGCAACAGACTTTTTACCTTCAGGTATGTTCTGACCTTCAAAAATATCAAAAGTAGTTACTTTTTTTATAATAGATGAGTCTAATTTTTTAATAATATTCTCAAGATCTCCAGCTCTATAAGATCTATCAATTACAAAAGCAAAATCCCTTTCAGATTTTTGAAAATCAGAAACACTATAATTGTCTTTACTAATTCTATTTTTTTTATTTGGTTGCGGAATATTTTTTAAAAATATTTCTAATCCAAAAACATTTTTTTCGTTAAATTCTAAACTAGTAACTATCGCTGGATGCAGCTCACCGAAATATGCTAGGTGTGGTCCTTTCTCAGATTTCAAATTGATAGACCCTGATCTACCGGGGTGATAACAGCTTTTACTGATATTGCTCACACAAATATCGTCTTCTTTAATACCTAGTTCGATTAAAGTTCTTATTGTATCTGCTTTAACATCAAAAACGTCTACTTTTCTCTCTTTTTCAGACCAGCTTTTTCTTCCAACTACTCCGGTTTTTAAACCACCAATTACAGTTTGCTGTTCGCCAGGATTTGTTCCAAAAAAAGTTGGCCCGACTTCAAATATAGATATGTCTTGGTATCCTCTATCTTGATTTTTTTTTAAATGAATAGCCAAATTAGAAAAAATTGATCTTCGTAAGACATTCAAATCTTTGGAAATGGGGTTTAAAATTTTGACTTCTTTTTCTCCTTTTGAAAATTGTTTATCTACTTTTGAGTCAGTAAAAGACCAAGTCACTGCTTCCAGGTAGCCTTTTGAAGCTAGAGCCCTTTGTGATAAGTGAAATATTTTTTGCTTAAAGTTAAGCGTTTCTTGAGTCCTTTTTCTTTCAGGTTCAATTAATCCAATTTTGCCAAATCCCTTTATTCTTATTAATTCTTCAATTAAATCAATTTCTTCTATTAAATCTGGGCGCCAAGATGGTGTAATAACTTTAATTAGATTTTTTCCTAATTTAATGGAACAACCCAGAGAAGATAAAATTTTCTTTATTTCATTGTTAGTAATTGATGTTCCTATAATTTCTTCAAATTTATTTGGTTTTAATTCTATAAGCTTATTCTTATTCTTGATATTTCCTGTTATAGAAATTTTGCTAGCTTCACCACCACAAATATCCAAAATTATACATGCAGCAAGTTTTAAACCCTCTGTTATTGAGCTTGGGTCTATGCCTCTTTCAAATCTATGTTTAGCATCGGTATCTATATTTAATTTTTTTGCTGTTTTTCTTATCGATGACGGATAAAAGTAAGCTGATTCCAATAAAATATTTTTTGTTGTAAATTCGGTACCAGACCTATTACCGCCAATTATTCCACCTAGACCCAAAACCCCAGATCTATCCGAAATAACACACATATCATTTTCTAAATTATATTTTTTATTATCCAAAGCTTCAAAACTCTCACCTTTTTTAGAATTTCTTACGATTATTTCTTTATTTATCTTGTCTGCGTCATAAGCATGTAAAGGTCGATTAAGATCAAACATTACATAGTTAGTTGTGTCTACTATTGCAGATATTGGTTTAAGCCCCAAAGATAAAATTTTTTTTTTAAGCCAATCAGGACTTAATTTATTTTTTACATTTTTTAAATAAATACTCCCAAAAGCAGCACAGCCTTGGGTTTTCTCTTTTTTTATGGAAATTTTGATAGGTTGTTTAAATTTTTCTTTAATCTTAATTGGTGGTTGTTTTTTAAGAATCCCTAATCCAGATGACGCAAGATCTCTTGCGATTCCTCTTACACCTAAACAGTCTGCTCTGTTTGGAGTGACAGATATGTCTATTGCTTTTTCCCCTTTGCCTCTAAAATAATTTTTTCCTATTTCTTTTTCTTTATTTTTGAGCTCAATAATCCCATCACTTTCATTTGATAAGTTTAATTCACTTTCGGAACAAAGCATTCCAAACGACTCTACTCCTCTTATTTTAGCAATTTTTAATTTTATTTTTGATTTAGGTATAATTGCTCCAGGAGGCGCATAAATTGTGATCAAACCTTCTCTTACATTTGGAGCCCCACAAACTACCTTTATAGTTTTTCCATCGCCAAGACTAACGTCACAAACTTTTAGTTTATCAGCATTTGGATGTTTCTCAGATTTTAGAACTTTTGCAATTTTAAAATCTCCTAATTCACCTGAGTTTTCTTTAATACCTTCGACCTCTAAACCAATATTTGTCAATTGCTCTATTATTTTACTTTCGTTCGCTTTGGTATTTAAATGTTCTTTTAGCCATGAAATTGTTAAAATCATTTACTTAAACCCCTGTAATTTGTTGGAACATCTAAAGGATCAAAACCAAAATGATTTAGCCACCTATAATCACTTTCAAAAAAAGCTCTAAGATCATTAATCCCATATTTTAACATTGCTAAACGATCAATACCCATACCAAAAGCAAAACCTTGGTATTTTTTTGAGTCGACTTTGACATTTCTTAAAACATTTGGGTGAACCATTCCACATCCCAAAATTTCTAGCCATTTGTCTCCTTCTCCGATCGAAATTCTTCCATTTTCAATTTTGTAACCAATATCAACTTCAGCTGAGGGTTCTGTAAAAGGAAAATGACTAGGTCTAAATCTCATCTTAATATTTTTTACTTCAAAAAATTCTTTTATAAAATAATCTAAACACCCTTTTAAATGACTCATAGTAATATTTTTATCTATATGTAATCCTTCTAACTGATGAAACATCGGAGCATGTGTCTGATCGCTGTCGCATCTGTAAGTTCTGCCTGGGACAATAATTTTAAACGGAGGATCTCCACTTAACATTGTCCTGATTTGCACAGGTGAGGTATGAGTTCTTAATAAAAATTTTTTATTTCCCTCCAAATAAAAAGTGTCATGCATATCTCTAGCTGGATGATGATCTGGTGTATTCAATGCAGTAAAATTATTATACTCAGTTTCCACATCTGGACCTTCCGCAACAGAAAAACCTATTTCAGAAAAAATTGAAGAAATTTCATCAATTACTTGTGATACTGGATGAATTTTTCCATTATTAAAAGGTCTAACAGGCAAAGTAACATCTATTTTTTCATCTTTTAGCTTTTCATTTATTTCAGATGTTTCAAGTTCAAGAAATTTCTTATCTAATTGTTCACTCAAATTATCTTTAAGTTTATTTAAAGTTGAGGCAAATTCCTTTCTTTCGTCAACTTTTAAACTTCCCATATTTTTAAACTGAATTGTAATTTGACCATTTTTACCAAAAAACTCTGTTTTAAGGTTCTGCAATTCATCTCTAGATTTTATAGAGTTAATTTTTGCTTCGAAAGTAGATTTTATTTTGTCTAAGTTACTCATAGAGTTTTTTGATTCTTTTAATAAATGTAAGATAAATCAAAGACCCTAATTAGTTAAGGGAGGATTGAGCTTTTTTTACAATAGATTTGAATACTTCAGGGTCGTTATAAGCCAATTCTGCTAGTACTTTTCTGTCCAATTTAATTTTAGACTTATTTAATGCATTCATAAGTTGAGAATAGGTAATTCCCTCGTCTCTTGCTCCAGCATTAATTCTTTGTATCCATAAAGATCTAAATTCTCTTTTCTTTGCTTTTCTGTCTCTGTAAGAGTACTGCATAGCTTTCTCCATGGCTTGACGTGCGACGCGAATATTATTTTTTCTTCTTCCGTATTGACCTTTAACTTTTTTTAAAACTTTGTTGTGTTTAGCTCTGCTTATAACGCCACGTTTTGTTCTTGCCATCTTATTCCTATCTGTTGTAAGGCATATACGATTTGACTATTTTTGTATCCGGTTTAGTCATTATCGTTGAACCTCTCAATTTTCTTATTTGTGAATTAGTTCTTTTAATCATACCGTGCCTTTTTCCAGCTTGAGGTCTTTTTACTTTACCTGAAGAAGTAAATCTAAATCTTTTTTTTGCTGAGCTTTTCGTTTTAAGTTTAGGCATAAATATTTCGGTCTTATATATAGATTAAATATTCTTTACAAGATGATATTATCTTTGCTAATTGGGCTGAATTATCATTATCATTTGTCTTCCTTCAAATTTTGGATGTGTCTCCACCTTTCCTACTTCCTTTGTGTCTTCAATAATTCTATTCATCAAATCCTTACCAAGATTAATATGTTGCATTTCTCTACCCTTGAACCTTACTGTAAATTTAACCTTATCTTTTTTGACTAAAAATTTTTTCGCATTTTTAATCTTGAAATTATAATCATGAACATCGGTGCCGGGTCTTAATTTAATTTCTTTTAGCGCTACTATTTTTTGTTTTTTTTTAGCAATATTTGCTTTCTTTTGTAAATCATATTTATATTTGCCCATATCCATTATTTTACAAACTGGAGGATTTGCATTGGGAGATATTTCAATTAAATCTAAACCTTCATTTTTTGCGGCTTCGATTGCCTTGTTAAGAGGTAAAATTCCAAGGTTATTTCCTCCGCTTCCTATTACCTGAACATCTATAGCTCTAATTCTCTCATTGGCTTTGGGGCCTTGTGGTTTACTTCTTCTTTGAAAATAATTTGGCTTAAAGTTTGACACTTAATTTAAGGGAAGCTTATTTGCAGCAAGAATAGTTTTAATTATTTCTTCTCTTTTATAAGTCTCTTGCTTTTCTGAACCAAGTCTTCGTACAGTTACTGTTTTGTCTTTAACTTCTTTTTTTCCACACACTAATATCATAGGAACTTTTGCTAGAGAGTGTTCTCTTATTTTATAATTTATTTTTTGGTTTCTTAAATCCACTTCGCATTTTATACCCTCTTTAAATAGATCTTCAAATAACTTTTTTACATATTCATTGTTTTCTTCAGCTATTGGCAAGATAACTGCTTGTGTTGGTGATAGCCAAAAAGGCAGTCTACCTGCATAATTTTCAATTAAAATTCCTATAAATCTTTCTAGCGACCCAAATAAAGCCCTATGTAACATAACGGGAATTTTTTTTTCACCGTTTTTGTCAACATAAGTTGCACCCAACCTGCCTGGTAAATTTAAGTCAATTTGTAAAGTTCCGCATTGCCAGTCTCTACCTATAGCATCTCTTAAAACAAATTCAATTTTTGGACCATAAAATGCTCCTTCTCCTTTATTAACGGTATACTCAAGTTTAGATTGTTTAATTGCTGAAAGAAGAGCTTTTTCGGACTTGTCCCATACATTATCCTCTCCTACTCTTTTTTCTGGTCGATCTGAATACTTTAATATTACATTTTCAAAACCCAGTGCTTTATAAATATCTAAAATTAATTTTGTAACAATTAAAGACTCTTGAGTGATTTGATCTTCTGTACAGAAAATATGAGCATCGTCTTGGGTAAATGCTCTTACTCTTAATAATCCATGCAGAGCACCTGAAGGTTCGTATCTATGGACCTTTCCAAACTCAGATAATTTTAATGGTAAGTCTCGATAACTTTTAAGACCTTGATTAAAAATTTGTACACAACCAGGACAATTCATTGGTTTAATAGCAAAAGTTTTTTCATCTGGAGTCTCAGATGTAAACATATGCTCACCAAATTTTTCCCAATGTCCTGATTTTTCCCATAATGATCTATCTAGAAGCTCTGGAGTATTTATTTCTTTGTATCCAGCTAGTCTTTGTTTCATTCTCATGTACTCAACTAATCTTTGAAACAAAAGCCAGCCCTTTTCATGCCAGAAAACTGATCCTGGGCTTTCCTCTCTAAAATGAAAAAGATCCATTTCTTTTCCTAGTTTTCTGTGATCTCTTTTTTCTGCTTCTTCTAATCTATTAATATATTCATCTAACTCTTTTTTGCTTGACCAACAAGTTCCATAAATTCTTTGAAGCATTTCATTTTTAGAATCTCCTCTCCAGTATGCGCCTGAAACTTTCGTCAATTTAAAGGCCTTTCCAATTTTTCCAGATGATGCAAGATGAGGGCCCCTACAAAGATCATGCCAAGTTTTTCCGTGATGATATATTGATATTTCTTCTTCTTTAGGTATGCTTTCAATTATTTCAGCTTTGTACTTCTCCCCGATCTTTAAAAAATGATCTATAGCTTTTTGTCTTTCCCATACCTCCTTTTTAGTTTTAACATCTCGATCAATAATTTCTGACATTCTTTTTTCTATTTTTGTTAAATCTTCACTAGTAAAAGGTTCTTTTCTACAGAAATCATAGAAAAAACCATTTTCAATAACTGGTCCAATTGTAACTTGTGTACCTGGATACAGTTCTTGCACAGCCATTGCCATAATGTGTGCTGCATCATGACGAATAGTTTCTAGACCCTCTTTATCTTTGGCAGTTATAATTTTTACCTTAGCATTTGTTTTAATCTCATAACTTAAATCTTTAAGTTGCCCATCTACTTCCATAATTAAAGCTTCTTTCTCAATAGATTTGCTAATTTTTTTTACTAAATCAAAACCATTTATATGATTTTTAAAATTAATTTTTTTTCCGTTTAAAAGTTGAATATCAGGCATTATTTCTTATTTAAGGAGTTTCTTGTATTCTGTAAAGGTAGTTTGGCACATTTGATCAACATTATATTTTTTAGTTACATTATTTCTTCCCTCAACACCTATATTATTTAATTTTTCTTTATCTAATTCCATCATCTTGCTTAAAACTAAAGCTAGTTCTCTAGAATTTCCAGAACTAAAAAGCATTCCTGATTTATCCTTTAAAATAGTTTCTTTTGAGCCCCCTATATCACTTGCAATAATTGGCTTGCTCATTGCCTGAGCTTCAACTGCTACTCTTCCAAATGACTCAGGTCTTATAGATGCTGAAATAACTACATCTGCAATCTTATAAGCTGAAGGCATATCTTTAAGCTGATCAATAAAGGATAATTTTTCATTTAACCTAAATCTTTGTGACAAGTTTAAAAGTTTCTTTAAATATACTTTTCTTCCTTGGTCAGATCCTAATATAATTGCATGAAAATTTTGTTTGTTATGCTCTTCTATTAGGTAATTCAAAGACTCAATAAACATTTCTTGACCTTTCCATTCTGTTAATCTTCCAGGTAATAATATTGTGAATTTTTCAGTATCTAATTTCCAATCTTTGATTATTTTTTTAACTTGATTCTCAGAAACACTATTTGAGTCAAAATATTCTAAATTAACACCTCTAAAAATTACCATTAATTTTTTTCTTTTGTTTATATACTGTCCATAATTTTCATTAATATGATTAAAAATAAAATTAGATCCAGCGATAATCAATTTCGATCTGACCATAACACTGTTGTAAAAAAATTTTAATTTACTTGAATAATTATATGTTCCATGAAAAGTGGTTACAAATTTTCTTCGAGTAAAAAAACATGATAGTAGACAAGACCAAGCAGGAGCCCTGCTTCTTGCATGTACGATATCAATATTATAAATCAAAATAATTATTGAAATTATTATAAAGTTAATAAACATTAAAATTGGATTTTTTGAGTGTACTGGCAAGCGGAAAATTTTAACTTTATCTTTTCTTATAAATTTTAATAATTCTCCCCCACTTGTAATTATAAATGACTTGCAATTCTGTTCTGCCAGAAAATGAGCTAAATCATAGCAACCAGTTTCTGCGCCTCCAAAACCCAGTCTTGGTATCACTTGCAAAACTTTTATTGTGGACGACATTTTTTTAATTATTATATATTATCAGACTGAAGGATTAAACTTTATATGAAAAAATTTAAATATCTTAATATTTCGAAAACTAAAAAACTTAGATATATGAGCAATTATTTTAATAAAAAACTGTATATAATTTTTCTTCCAGGTTTTATGTCTGATATCGAGGGGATAAAGCCTAATGCTTTCAGAAAGTTTGCTATTAAAAAAAAATTAGGGTTTTTAACAATAGAATATTCTGGACACGGGAAATCATCTGGAGAATTTAATAAGGGTAATATTACAGTTTGGAGTAAAGAAATAAGAATATCAATAAAAAAATTAGTAAAAAAAAATGATTTTATTTTAATTGGTTCAAGTATGGGTGCCTGGGTTTCTCTTAATCAATTTAAATACTTTAAAAAACAAATAAAAGGATTTATTGGTATCGGTTCCGCACCAGAATTTTTAACAAGGTTAATGTGGAAAAAATTTTCAAAAAAAATTAAGAAAGAAATTGTTCAAAAAGGAATTAGTACAATTAAACATGGTGGAAATGAATATCCTATAACACATCAGATAATAAAAGATGGAAAAAGGAATAAAATTTTATCCAAAAAGATTAATTCTCCAATTTATATTTCAATGTTTCATGGAAAAAAAGATGAGGTTGTGCCGGTATCTTTTTCAAGAAAAGTTTTGTCAATATTCAATAGTGATAAAAAAAAGCTAATTATAATAAAAAATGGTGATCATAGCCTTTCTAAACAACAAAACATCAAATTAATAACAAAAGAGTTAGATAAAATTGTTTCTAATATAATTTAATCCTTCAATATACGTAGGATATTTAAGGTTGTATTTAAAAGTATTTTTCATTTTTTTGTTGCTTACTTTTTTTGAGTCTTTGTAAAAATTTTTCATCACTTCATTTTCTATTGATTCAAATTCAATCGTTTTTGGACTAACTGTTTCTAGTAGCTTACTTCCAAACAAAGTTACTTCTTTAGATGAAGCTGGTTTGTCATCTGAAATATTATATATTTCTTTAGATTTAAATTTTTCAAGTGACTCAAATAAGATATTTGCAATATCTTCGACATGTATTCTTGAGAAAAAATGATTCTTCTTATTTATTATTTTTGCTTCTCCAGATTTTATTCTTACTAATATATTTTTATCATTAGAATAAATACCTGAAAGTCTAAATATTTGTATTGGCAATCCCTTGTTTGCCGCCAAATTCATCCATGATTTTTCTGCGTTGAGTCTACTAACTCCATTTGGAGATGTAGGTTTAGTTTCACTTTCTTCGTTTACCCATTCTCCATTATGATCTCCGTAAACGCTAGTTGCTGAAAGATAAGTAATCCATTTCGTGCTACTTTTTTTAATTATCTTTTGAAAATTTTCAATTACAATATCTTTACCGTCCGCTGGCGCGATTGAGATTAAAATATGATCTGATTTATTTAATTGTTCAACTAAATCTTTGTCATATTTTAGTCCATCAAAATGAAAGCTTTGATATGATAAGTTGCCTATTTTTTTTTGCATAGTTTTTTCTCTGGAAGTAGTTGATAATTTGATATTAAGTTTTTCATGCTCAAGCTTTTTTATAAAATTTTTGGCAACTTGACCAAATCCAAAACAAAAAATATTAATATTTTTCATTTAACTTACTTTCTTGACTGTTGATTTTAATGTAATAGGATTTTTAAGTTTATCTAGCATTTCAATTGGACAAACTTGTAGAAAGTTTAAAATTTCATTATCAAAATCATTAAGTATTTTTTTTGCAATATTCGAGTTTGTTTCTTTTACAAAATTCTTAAGATTGCTTTTCAAAAAATTTTTCCAATAATCTGTTTCTACTCCTTGCCATACTAGAGAGTCTGGATTTACAAAGTTTTTAAAATTTTTATTTATATCATATATAAAAGCCATTCCACCGGTCATCCCTGCTCCAAAATTATCTCCTACACTACCAAGAATGATTGCTGCTCCTCCTGTCATATATTCACAACCGTGCGCTCCACATCCTTCAACTATTGCCAAAGAACCTGAGTTTCTAACTGCAAATCTCTCCCCTGCTTGGCCTGATGCATATAATTTACCTGATGTAGCTCCGTACAAAACTGTGTTTCCAATAATTATGTTTTCATTTGATATCAAATTACTTTTTGTAGATTTTCGAATTACTATAACGCCTCCAGAAAGACCTTTGCCCACATAGTCGTTGGAGTCCCCATTCACTATCAGTTTAATTCCCTTAGTTAAAAAAGCTCCGAGTGACTGACCTGCTGAACCGTTAAGTTCTATAGTTACATTCTCATCATCCAATTTATCATTTCCAAATTTTTTATATATATAGTGAGATAAGCGAGTTCCTACAGACCTGCATGTATTTTGGATTTGGTATTCAAAAAATGTTTTTTCTTTTTGTTTAATTTTGTCTTTAATATCTATCCAAATTTTTTCATCTAAAGTATCAGGCACTTTATTAATCGATTTATTTTCACAGTATCTCAAATTATCTCCTGGATCTGCTTGTACCAAAATAGGATTTAAATCTAAATCATCAAGATTTGAAGAGCCTTTATTTACTTGAGATAATAAATCAGTTCTTCCAATAATTTCATTAATGGATTTATATCCAAGAAATGCAAGAATTTCTCTTACCTCTTTTGCTACAAAAGTAAAAAAGTTTACAACTTTTTCCGGAGTACCAGTAAATTTTTCCCTGAGTTTCTTATCCTGACTACAAACACCTACGGGACAAGTATTTGAATGACATTGCCTTACCATAATACATCCCATTGCTATTAATGACGATGTTCCCATTCCATATTCTTCCGCGCCCATCATTGCAGCCATTATCACGTCTCTTCCAGTTTTCATGCCTCCGTCGGTTCTTAGTGTAACTCTATGTCTTAAATTATTTAAAGTTAAAACTTGATTAGCTTCTGTTAATCCCATCTCCCAAGGTATGCCTGCATATTTAATGCTTGTTTGAGGACTAGCTCCTGTACCGCCAGAATGACCTGAGATTAAAATTATATCAGCTTTAGCTTTTGCTACACCTGTAGCTATTGTGCCTATACCAGTTGATGCAACTAATTTAACTCCTACTCTAGCCTTAGAATTAATCTGTTTTAAGTCATAAATAAGTTGGGCCAAATCTTCGATAGAATAAATATCGTGGTGAGGTGGAGGTGAAATCAAAGTTACGCCGGGAGTTGAATGTCTTAGTCTGGCTATTTCACTTGTAACTTTAAAGCCTGGTAATTGTCCACCCTCACCAGGCTTTGCTCCTTGAGCCATCTTTATTTCAATTTCATTAGCATTATTTAAATAATCCACTGTTACACCAAATCTGGCAGATGCAATTTGTTTAACTCTAGAATTTGCGGAATCTCCATTTGATAATTTTGAAAAACGTTTTGGATCCTCCCCTCCTTCACCGCTGCAAGAAGCTCCTTTTATTCTGTTCATTCCAATCGCCAGGGTTTCATGAGCTTCTGCTGATAAAGCACCATGAGACATGCTACCACTTCCAAATCTACTTAAAATTTTATCTATTGGCTCGACTCCATTAATATCAATTGATTCTTTTTTACTTTTAAATTGTAATAAATCTCTAAGATTGATTGGAGGAAGACTATGAATACCTTTTGAATACTTTTTATAATCATCGTAAGAGTTAGTTCCAACAGCATGTTGGAGCAAATGTATCAGATTACCCTGTAATTGATGGTCCTCTCCAGTTTTTCTATACTTGTACAGACCGCCAATTGGAAGACTAATAAGGTTTTTGTGAAAAGATTTTTTATGAAGTTCCTTAATTTTTTTTTCAATTCCTATAATTCCAATTCCTGAAATCCTTGATACCATTCCGGGAAAATAATCCGCTACAATGGCTCTACTTAATCCGACGGCTTCGAAGTTGCATCCTCCTCTATAAGAGCTTATTACTGAAATACCCATCTTGGACATTATTTTTAAAAGTCCAGAATCTATAGATTTTTTAAATTTCAAAATACAGTTTTCAAAATCTAATTTTCCAAATAGTTTTTTTTTCAAACCTTTGATGTATGCTGTCTATTGCGAGGTATGGATTAATAGTTGTTGCTCCAACACCAATTAAAATAGCAAAAGAATGGGTGTCCAAAACATCAGAAGCTTCAACATTAATTGAACAATATCCTCTCAAACCTTTTTTTACTAAGTAAGAATGTGCCGCTCCAACTACTAAAATAGTAGGAATACTTGCTCTAGATAAAGAAATTTTTTTATCTGATAAAATTAAAGTACTACTACCTTCTCTTACAGCTATTTCACACTCTTTTCTTATTTCTTCTATTCTTTCTTTTAAAGATGAATTAACATCAAATGTACAGTCTATGATCTTTATCTTTTTTGAAAAAATATTCTTAAATTTTTTAAATTGTGAATTTGTTAAAATTGGACTATCTAAAACGTAAATATTTTCTTGTGTTAAATTGTCAAAATCTAAAATATTTCCAAGATTTCCAAATCTTGTTTTCAAACTCATAACTTTATTTTCTCTTAATGAATCAATTGGCGGATTTGTTACTTGACTAAAGTTTTGTCTAAAATAATGAGATACAGGTCTGAAGTGACTAGATAATACTGCTATAGGCGTATCATCCCCCATGGAGCCAGAGGCTTCCTTTCCTTCCTCAGCCATTGGATGAAGAATTAACTCTAAATCCTCTATACTTAACCCGGAAAGATATTGTCTTTTTTTCAAATCATCGCCAAAAAATTCTGCTTTTTCCTCTTTCACAGAAATTTTTTTATCTAGATCGATAATTTGTTTGTTGTATTTTTTATAATCTTTAGCAATATAGTCCTTGATTTCTTTGTCTTTAAATAATTTTCCTTCCCTTAAATCAATTGCAATAATTTGTCCTGGGCCTAATTTTCCTTTTGAAACTATTTTTTCTTCAGGAAATTTTATCATACCGGACTCAGATCCTGCAAAAAATAAATTATCTGAAGTAATTGTGTATCTTAAGGGTCTTAATCCGTTTCTGTCAGAAGAAGCTAAAATCCATTTTGAGTCAGTAGCACAAATAGCAGATGGGCCATCCCAAGGTTCTATTGTACTATTCAAAAAGTTAAATAAGTCTTGATGATTCTTTGAAACCGTTTTGCTTCTCTTAGACCAAGCATCTGGAATCATCATTAATTTAATAAGTGGGGCTAATTTTCCTGAATGGGTCAAAAGTTCAAAAACATTATCAAGAGCACCAGAGTCTGAAGAACTTCTAATCACGGGTTTTAAGTCTTCTACATTTTTAAATAAGTTACTTGACATGTCTTGTTCGTGAATCTTCATCCAATTTATATTTCCTTTTAAGGTATTGATTTCTCCATTGTGAGCTAGAGTTCTAAATGGCTGAGCTAAATCCCAGCTTGGAAATGTGTTTGTTGAATACCTTTGATGAAAAATTGCAAATCTTGATGTTAATTTTTTATCATTTAAATCTGGATAAAAATCAGCTAGGGCCTCTGCGAGAAACATGCCTTTATAAACAATAGACCTCGAGCTAAATGAGCAAATATAAAGTTCTTTAAGTTGTGCTTCTCTAGAAAGCTTTTCAATTTTTTTTCTTGTGACAAACAGCTCTCTTTCTAAATCATTTGTTTTTAACTCTTCATTTTTTTTAAATAATACTTGGGCAATTTCTGGTCTGTTTTGATCTGCTGTTTTTCCCAAAACTTTTGGATTTACGGGAACTTGTCTCCATCCATAAATATAAAAATTCTCCTCAAGTAAAACTGACTCTATTATTTCTCTAGATTTTTCTTGATCAGCATAGTTCGTTCTTGGTAAAAAAACCATTCCAACACATAGTCTTTTTGTATCATCAAGATTGTGACCAGTCGCAAGAATCTTTTCTCTGAAAAAATCTGGAGCAATTTCGATCTGAATACCTGCTCCATCTCCAGACTTTCCATCAGCATCTACGGCCCCTCTATGCCAAATAGCTTTTAAAGCTTCTATGCCATATTCAACAATTTTTCTTGTTTTTTTTCCATTAGTTGCCGCTATCATTCCTACGCCGCAAGCATCGTGTTCCATTTTTGGATCGTAGGCATTATTTTTTTCTAAAAATTCTTTATTTTTTTTATAATTGTTCATAACTTAAGCAGCTTTTTCCTCTTTTAACTTTTTCTTATTTTCAAGATACTTCTGAATTTGCAACGCAGAATCTCTACCATCTCTTATTGCCCAAACAACTAATGAAGCTCCTCTCACAATATCCCCAGCAGCAAAAATACCTTTTAGATTTGTTTCCATCGTTTCTAAGTTAATTTTAATAGTTCCCCAATTAGAAACTTCTAATTCTTTTGATTCAAATAATTTTGGAATATTTTCAGGATCAAAACCAAGTGATTTAATAACCATATCCGTTTCTATTTTAAAAATTGAATTAGGTATTATCTCTGGTTTTTTTCTTCCAGATGAGTCTGGTTTACCAAGTTTAATTTTTTCAACTTCAATACCTAAAATTTTTTCTGTTCCTAAAAACTTTTTTGGACTTGAAAGCCAAATAAATTCTACGCCTTCTTCCTCAGCATTTGCAACTTCCCTAGCTGATCCTGGCATATTTTCTCTGTCCCTTCTATACAAACATTTAACTGATTTTGCTTTTTGTCTAACTGCAGTTCTTACACAGTCCATAGCTGTGTCTCCACCTCCTATTACTACTACATTTTTTCCTTCTGCATTTAGTGTTCCATCATCAAATGACTTTACTTTGTCACCTAATCCTTTTCTGTTTGAAGCAGTCAAAAAGTGCATTGCAGGAAAAATGTTTTCTAGTTCATGACCTGGTATATTAATTTCTCTTGATTGATAAACTCCTGTAGCAATTAAAATTGCATCATGTTTTTCTCTAAGTTCTTTTAATTTGCTGTTTTTACCTACTTCAAAATTTTGAATAAACTTTATTCCACTGTCTTTAAGTAACTTGGTTCTTCTCTCAACGACAAATTTTTCTAGTTTAAAATTGGGAATACCGTAAATTAAAAGGCCTCCAGGTCTATCATATTTATCGTATACTGTTACTTGATAACCTTCTTTTCTTAATTCCTCTGCACAAGCCAATCCTGCAGGGCCCGCACCAATTATACCAACAGATTGATTGATTTCTTTTTTAACTTTGTGTGGTTTTATCCACCCTTTTTCCCATGCAGTATCAGTTATAAACTTTTCTATAGATCCTATTGTAACTGTTCCATGTCCAGATTGCTCAATAACACAATTGCCTTCACACAATCTGTCTTGAGGACAAATTCTACCACAAACTTCGGGCATATTATTCGTGCTTTGAGAAATCTCATATGCTTCTTTAATTCTTCCCTCAGCGGTAAGTTTTAACCAATCAGGTATATTATTACTAAGAGGACAATGTATTTGGCAAAAAGGCACTCCACACTGCGAACATCTGCTTGATTGTTCTTTTGCTTTTTCGTTTATAAATTCATTGTATATTTCATTAAAGTCATCTTTTCTTTTATCAGTCTTCCTTTTATTGGGTGTTTGCTGATTGAGTTTAATGAACTGCAACATTTCTTTTTTCATAATTTAGTGAAATTATTTCAAAAAAAGGTATTTTTAAAGATAAAATGAGTAAACATATATGACCTATTTTAAACAAAATCAAGGTTTTAGTGCTCTAATTAATGCATACCTAACATGCGATATATTAATTTATTAAAAACAAGTCTATTGTATTAAACAAATTATGTTTGAAATTTTATTTCTCTCTTTTATTCAAGGGTTAACAGAGTTTGTCCCGGTAAGTTCTTCTGCTCATCTAATTCTGTTTTCTGGATATTTAGATTTTAACAATCAAAGTATTACTCTAGATATGAGTTTACACATTGGGTCATTATTAGCAGTAATTATATATTTTAAAAATGATTTAATAAATTTTATCCATAATAGAGCTCTTTTTATTAAAATAATTATATCATCCCTCCCGATTATGTTTGTCGGTTACTTACTTGTAGAATTTAATTTGATCGATAAATTTAGAAATTTTGAAGTTATTGGTTGGATGACAATAATTTTTGGTATTTTCTTATATTTAACTGATAAAAATAAAAATAGTAAAAATATTAATAATCATTTTAGTTTTAAAACTGGAATCTTAATAGGTGTTTTTCAAGTACTTGCTTTAATACCTGGGGTTAGCAGATCTGGGATTACGATGTCTGCAGCTAGAATGCTAAAATTTAAGCGTGAAGATTCTGTAAAAATATCTTTCTTGTTATCTATACCGACTTTACTTAGTGTAAGCTTTTTTAATATATTTAATCTATATCAAATGGACAATTTAAAACTATCCCTCGAAAACTTTTGTGCGATTATTTTATCTTTTGTTTTTTCATATCTAACTATTAAATACTTCTTAAGTTATATCAAAAAATTTGATTTTAAATTATTCGTTTATTATAGAATAATACTAGGAATAATTATCCTATTTTTTTCATACTCATAAAATTTTAGCAAAAACTAGAAGTATAAGTATTACTATAATAAAAAATACAATGACTGCTTTTGATAAAGGAAGATTAATTAATTTTTTTATTATCATGGTTTAAATAGCCTTTAAATTTTTCAATCAAGTAACAAGTTAATATTATTTGAACTGGTAACAACATAAGCGAATATCTTGGTAAAATAAAGAAAAGAGAGAAAAGAAATATATTAAAAAAGTAATATAAGCTGTAATAAATAAGAATATGATCTTTTTTTGCAAGAAGTAAAATACCCAGTAGGGTTGTAATCGAAATAATTATTTTTGGTAGAATATTTAGATAACTGTAATAGTTTTCATAAGTTGAATTTAAGTCAATAAATATAAAGGAAAAAACCTTTTTAAAATACAATTTTAAAAAATAATTTGGATTTTCCTTAATATTCTTAATAGCTTCTTTCATATACATCTCGTCTAGGTCGAGATCATAATTTTTTGAAGGTTTGATATTTTTAATTTTTTCGATCATTTTGTTATCATGGTATTGGTTGCCTTCTACTTTGGCGTTAAAATGATTTCCTCTCCATAAATTATAACCTGACGACTTGGTAATTGTTATAACGCTAAAAGTATTATAATTTCTAATTAAGTATGGAGAAGCAAATAAAAGTGCAATTAAAAAACTAATAATTACTACCTTGAACTTTCTATTTTTTAAAAAGATATAAAATAAAGTTAAAAAATAGATTATAAAAAATTCCCCTCGTAAATAAATTAATGCTGAAGAAATAAGAGAAAAGATAAATAATTTAATTAAATTTGGATTGCTTAAGTAGTTCATCAAAGTTAAAAAAAATAAAACAATAAAAAAAACTTGTAAAGTGATTGATGATATTTGTGAAACAGCATAAACGTTTAGGGGATATAAAGAAAATATTATAGTACCTACTAGGCTAATAGTTTCTGAAAACATCTTTTTTAAAAGTTCGTAAAAAAAATATATTGAAATAATTGATATGATCATTTGAATATACAACACCGTTTTTATAAAGAATATTTGATCTGTAAAAAAAATTTTTATTATGTAAAGAAAAAATGGATATAAAGGTGGGGTATAAATAGTTGGAAATACAATTCCTCCTTCTTCTCTGTAACCTAAAATACCTTGGTTTTCTAAATTTGATAAAATTATACCCCATTCATTATCCACATGGGTATCTCCGTAAAAATAAATTGAAAAAAGCCTTGAGATAAAACTCACTACTAAAATTAAAATAAAGACATAATAGAAATTTTTCATTTTTTTATCTTATATTAGTATGCGCCTGCTAGGATTTGAACCCAGAACCTCCTGGTCCGTAGCCAAGCGCTCTATCCAGTTGAGCTACAGGCGCCTATAAATTGATTACCAAAAATAGT
>MDSV01166315.1_pt1 | contig 20970 bp, 20 predicted proteins | sample 810851 | NCBI WGS metagenome assembly MDSV01 (sample SAMN05326640, study PRJNA326480) | marine metagenome | isolation source: seawater | place: Atlantic Ocean: North East | collected 2012 | reverse complement strand
CGTCCGGCTGGCACCCGCCGACGACGAACGGATGCAGGCGATCGGACAGCCGCTCGTCGACGAACTGGCCGAGCTCGTTACGAAGCACGCACGCTCACAGGGATATACCTTCGCCGGCCCCGTTTCCGTAACCATTCGCCGAGACGAAGCCCTCTCGACCGGGACGCTGCAGGTCGACTCGTCGACCGCGCAAGGCTCGGTGTCATGGCGCGGCGTTCTCGACATCGCGGGCCAGCGGCATCCGCTCGTGAAGGCCCGCACGGTGATCGGTCGGGGAAGCGACGCCGACATCACGCTCGCGGATTCCGGAACCAGCCGCCGGCACGTCGAAGTGCTGTGGGACGGCGAGCGCGCGATGGTGCGCGACCTCGGGTCGACCAATGGCACGCTGCTGAACGGTCGCAAGATCACCGAGTCCCCCCTGCCACCGGACTCCACCATCACGATCGGCCGCACCGACATGACCTTCCGCGTCGTCGCGCAGGCCTCGGCGCCGGCGCGACCTGCAGCATCCGATGCCACGCGCGCTTTCGACGTGTTCGACGGGGGCGGCCGCGCATGAGTGAACTGACACTTCTTCTGCTGCAGATCGGCTTTCTGCTTCTGCTCTGGTTCTTCGTCTTCGCCGTGGTCTACTCGTTGCGCGCCGACGTGTTCGGTGTGCGGGTACGACGGATGCCGGAGGCTGCGGCGGCCGGGCCCTCCTCGCCCCGAGAGACAGCCCCCGTGGCGCCCACCGCACAGCCGGCACCCTCCGGAGCCGCTGGGGGACCCGCAACGAAAGACGCCGTCTCGCGCATCGTGATCACGAGCGGCCCCAAGGCCGGTCTCGAGCTCCCCCTGGGAACCGAACCGCTGACGATCGGGCGATCCAGCGAGTCGGGCCTGGTCATCCGTGACGACTACACCTCGAGCCACCACGCGCGTCTCCTGCTTTGGGGCGAGCAGTGGATGCTGCAGGATCTCGATTCCACGAACGGCACCTGGCATGACGGCGCACGCGTGAGCGCGCCGGTCGAGGTGAAGATCGGCGCCCCGATCAAGGTCGGCGCGACAACCTTCGAGCTGCGGAAGTAACGGCCGACCCGTCATGGTCTTCGAAGGATCCAGCGCGGCGCTGTCGCACACCGGCAAGGTGCGCTCGAACAACCAGGACTCCGGGTACGCCGGGTCCAACCTGTTCGTCGTCGCCGACGGGATGGGCGGCCACGCCGGTGGCGACGTGGCCTCGAGCATCGCGATCGCGCAGCTGGCAGAGCTCGATCGACCCTTCGACTCACCCGCTGCAGCAGAACGCGCATTGGGCGAGGCGATCACCGATACCGCGGCTGCCCTCATCGATACCGTCGCCGCGCGCCCGGAACTGGCCGGCATGGGAACCACCGTGAGCGCGCTTGCGATGGTCGATGACTACGCCGTGATCGCCCACATCGGCGATTCCCGCGTGTACTTGTACCGCGACGGGGCCCTGACCCAGATCACGACGGACCACACGTTCGTCCAGCGTCTGGTCGACTCGGGTCGCATCACTCCCGAAGAGGCGCGGTATCACCCGCGGCGCTCGGTGCTGATGCGCGTGCTCGGTGACATGTCGCCGAACCCCGAGATCGACACCTTCGTCATGCCGACTCAGCCCGGTGACCGCTGGCTCCTGTGCTCGGACGGGCTGTGCGGCGTCGTCCCCGACACCCAGACGTCCAAGGCACTCGCGGCAGATCTCGCTCCCGCCCGCACCGCCGACGCTCTGCTGAAGATGGCTCTGGATGCCGGGGCTCCCGACAACGTCACCATCGTGCTGGTGGATGTCGGGGGGCGGCATCCGCTCTTCTCGGGAACGGCGACGGTTGTCGGGTCCGCGTCGAACCCGGAGGGAATCGACGTCCCCGCGGCCCGCAGCTCCCTGACGGGCTGGCTGCATCCCGCGCGGCAGGCAGCCAACGAGCCGACACACTTCGAACCGGCCCCGGAGTTCCTCGAAGAGCTCATCGAAGAGGACCGCCGCCGGTCGCGACGCCGCCGGCTTGCCTGGATCGCAGGGTTCGTGATCGTGCTCGCGATGATCGGCGTCGCCCTCTTCGGCGCCTACCAGTGGACGCAGACCCGCTTTTTCGTCGGCGCCGACGACGACACTGTCGTCATCTACCGCGGCATCCAGCAGAACATCGGCCCGATCTCGCTGTCGACGCCGTACGAGGACACCGGCATCCTGCTCGCCGATCTGAGCAACTTCAAGCGCGCAACGGTCGAAGGCACGATCTCGGCCCGATCGCTCGCAGATGCGCGAGCGATCGTGAACGCGCTCGATCCCGACGACGCGGAGGAATCAGATGGCTGATCCCGCGATCACGCGTGAACCGGCGGTCGACGTCTCGACCGACACGGCAGTCGTCCGCGCGCTCAAGCGACTGCGCACCCCGCAGAAGCAGCGCAACCGCGAACTCGGCCTGCTGCTGTTCGCCCTCGTGCTCTCGCTGGGCGCCCTCGCGCTGGTGCAGCTCGGCGTCATGGGCGAGATCGCCGCCGCCTACCTCATCGCCTTCGGCGGACTGTTCACCACGGTCATCGCTGTCCACATCGGCTTGCGCGTCTGGGCCCGGGATGCCGACCCGTTCGTCGTGCCGATTGCGACCCTCCTCACCGGGCTCGGGATCGCGATGATCTACCGCATCGACCTCGCCGACGGCGCCGAAGGGTGGGATGCGGCGTCGGTTCGCCAGCTCGCCTGGGCGGGCATTGCGATCCTCGGATGCCTCGCCGTGGTGATCGTGCTGCGCAACTACCGCGTGCTGTTCCGCTACACCTACATCTTCGGGTTCGCCGGGATCGCCCTGCTGCTACTTCCGATCGTGCCGGGCCTCGGTACCGATGCGAACGCGGACGTCTGGGTGTCGCTCGGGATCTTCTCGTTCCAACCCGGCGAGCTCGCGAAGATCTCGTTGGCGATCTTCTTCGCCGGCTACCTCGTGCGCACCCGCGAGAGCCTGAGCTCGGTCGGAACCCGGTTCCTGGGCATGACGTGGCCGCGGGCGCGCGAGCTGGGTCCCCTCCTCGTCCTCTGGCTGATCTCGCTCGGCATCATCGTGCTGCAGCGCGACCTCGGCACCGGACTGCTGCTGTTCGGCATGTTCGTCGCGATGCTCTACGTCGCCACCGGCAAGACGTCCTGGGTCGTCATCGGTCTCGTCCTGGCCGCGGCCGGCGCGTTCTTCGCCTCGCGGGTGCTGTCCTACGTCGGGGGGCGGTTCGACAACTGGCTCGACCCGTTCAACCCTGAGCGCATCGACGCCTACGGCGGCAGCTTCCAGCTCGTGCAAGGAATCTACGGCCTCGCCCACGGCGGGCTCATCGGCACCGGGCTCGGGCAGGGGCGGCCCTACATCACGCCGCTGTCGCAGAGCGACTACATCCTGCCGAGCCTCGGTGAAGAGCTCGGCCTTGCCGGTGTCTTCGCCATCCTGCTGCTGTACATGGTGTTCGTTGCGCGCGGCATCCGGATCGGCGTCGCCGGTCAAGACGACTTCGGCAAGCTCTTGGCGACCGGTCTCGCGTTCACGATCGCCCTGCAGGTGTTCATCATGGTCGGCGGCGTCACCCGAGTCATCCCCGTCACGGGCCTCACGACACCGTTCCTGGCCGCGGGCGGATCCTCGCTCGTTGCCAACTGGATCATCGTGGCCCTTCTGCTTCGCATCTCGGATGCCGTCCGCAGCCGTCCTCGCGCGGTGATCGGATGATGGGGTGATGCGGCGATGACCAAGGAGTTGCGGCGGCTGAGCATCCTGATGCTCATGATGTTCCTCGCCCTGTTCGCCTCGACGACGTGGATCCAGGGAATCCAGTCGGCGGATCTCGCCGACTACCCGCGCAACACGCGTGCCCTGTACGACTCCTACGAAGTGCAGCGCGGCTCGATCATCGCAAGCGGCTCGGCTATCGCGTCATCGGTCCCCTCGAGTGACGTCTTCAGCTGGCAGCGGGTCTACGTCGACCCCGACATGTGGGCTCCGGTGACCGGGGTGATCCCGGTGGTGGGCGAAGCGACCGGCATCGAACAGGCCATGAACGACGAGCTCAGCGGCACCGCGAGCTCGCAGTTCCTCTCTCGCATCGAACAGATCCTCACCGGGCAGCCGCCGCGCGGCTCCAATGTCGTGCTGTCGCTGGATGCCGACGTCCAGCGAGCCGCGTACGAGGCCCTCGGCGACCTGCAGGGCGCGGTCATCGCGATCGAACCCGACACGGGCCGAGTCCTCGCGATGGTCACGAGCCCCAGCTACGACACGAACCTCCTCGTTTCGCACGACACCGCTCAGGTCGAGACTGATTACGCCGCCCTGCTCGCGGATCCCGCGGACCCGCTCTACAACCGCGCCATCGCGGGGGATCTCAACCCACCGGGATCGACGTTCAAGGTCGTCGTCGTCGCGGCGGCTCTGGCGTCGGGCGACTACACGCCCGATTCGCAGATCCCGAACCCGGCCATCTGGCAGCTGCCCCAGTCGTCGAACACGATCCGCAACGCCAGCGGCGGAACATGTGGGCCGGGCGAGACGGTATCGATAGCCGACGCGCTGCGCCTGAGCTGCAACATCCCCATGGCTCAGCTTGCCGTGCAGCTCGGAGACGAGGCCATCCGCCAGCAGGCTGAGAAGTTCGGCTTCAACCTCTCGTTCAGCATCCCGCTCGACTCGATTCCCTCGAGCTACCCCCGGGGGCTGGACGCTCCGCAGACCGCGCTCACCGGCTTCGGTCAGGGGCAGGTGACGGCGACGCCGCTGCAGATGGCGATGGTCTCGGCCGGTATCGCCAACGGCGGCATCGTCATGAACCCCCGCATGGTCGACCAGGTCATCGGGCCCGACCTTTCGGTGCAGCAGACGTTTGAGAGCACCGTTTTCGGCGAGGCACTGAGTCCCGCGTTGAACGAGGAGATGGTCGCCATGATGGTCGCGAATGTCGAAAACGGCGCCGCCTCGAATGCAAGAATAGAGGGCGTCGACGTGGCCGGTAAGACGGGTACGGCGGAGAACGGACCCAACAAGCCGTACACCCTCTGGTTCACCGGGTTCGCGCCCGCCGACGATCCCGAGGTGGCAGTGGCTGTCGTCGTGGAGAACGGTGGCGGAATGGGTCAGTCGGGATACGGAGATCTCATCGCGTCCCCGATCGCGAAGAAGGTCATGGAGGCGGTGCTGAACAAATGAGACCGACGCAGGGTGTGACCTTCGGCGGCCGTTACGAGCTGGATTCGCGAATCGCGATCGGCGGCATGGGCGAGGTCTGGGAAGCAACCGACCACGTCATCGGACGGACGGTCGCGATCAAGATCCTCAAAGACGAGTACATGGGCGACCCCGGGTTCCTCGAGCGGTTCCGCGCCGAGGCCAGGCACGCAGCGCTCGTCAACCACGAGGGCATCGCCAGCGTCTTCGACTACGGCGAAGAGAACGGCAGTGCGTTCCTGGTGATGGAGCTCGTTCCCGGTGAAGCCCTGTCGACGATCCTCGAACGAGACGGATCGCTGTCGACTGACAAGACGCTCGACATCATCGCCCAGACCTCTGCAGCCCTGCAGGCAGCGCACGCGGCGGGCCTCGTCCATCGCGACATCAAGCCCGGGAACCTGCTGATCACCCCCGACGGCCGCGTCAAGATCACGGACTTCGGCATCGCTCGTATCGCCGACCAGGTTCCCCTGACCGCGACAGGCCAGGTCATGGGCACCGTGCAGTACCTCTCGCCCGAGCAAGCATCCGGTCACCCGGCCTCCCCTGCCACCGACATCTACTCGCTCGGGATCGTCGCGTACGAATGCCTGGCCGGCAAGCGTCCGTTCACCGGCGAGTCCCAGGTCGCGATCGCGATGGCCCAGATCAACGAGCAGCCGCCGCCGCTGCCGCCAACCGTGGCTGTTCCGGTACAGAACCTCGTCATGGCGATGATCGCCAAAAAGCCCGAGGACCGACCTGCCACGGCGGCTGCCGTTGCTCGGGCAGCCACGGCTCTGCGCCGAGGCGACGTCGCCGCCGCAGCAGCAGCGATCCCGGCGATCGCCACGGGCGCCATCGCCGCTGATGACGCAACGGCACTGCTGACGTCCACCGCGACATCCGCCGAGACACGGCTGATGCCGGCTCCGGAGACCCCTACCGAAGAGCCTGCGCCGCGCAAGCGCAGCCCGTGGACCTGGCCCCTCGTCGCGCTCATCGTGCTGCTTGTGCTCGTGCTCGGCGGCACGATATGGGCCCTGGTTGCCAACCAGCAGCCGTCACCCGACCCCACGAGCTCGTCGTCGGCCCCGTCGCCGAGCGCCTCGACACCGACGCCCTCGCCGAGTGAGACCCGCATCAACATCGACGCCCTGAACCTCGTCGGCATGCAGTGCGACCAGGCTGTGCAGGCTGCCAAGAGCGCGGGGGTGCTCGAAGTGGTCACCGACAACGGCACTGCTGCTCCGGATGACTCGCAGGTCGGCGTCGTTTGGCAGGTGAACCCGACCGGCAACATCGAGCCGACAACGGCGCTCACGATCTCGTGCTACGGCCAGGTCACGCCCATCGGCGGCCCGAGCAACCCCCCGGCGATCCAGGGCGGTGAGCCTGCTGTGGCGGGCTCGACCGTCACGCTGACGTGGGACAGCTTCACCTGCCCCACCGGCACGGGCACGCTCAGCGGCTACACCGTCACCCTGCAGAACGCGGTCTTCACCGTTGACGGCACCTCGCAGCGCACGTTCCCCCCGAACGACCGCGAGGAGGCGATCCTGATCGCCAACGCAGCCGGACAGACGCTCACCGCGTCGTACACCGCCCTGTGCAGTGGCGCCGAGCAGCGCACGTCGGATGCCTCACCGCAGATGCAGGTTCAGATTGAGGCTCCAGCGACCCCGACCCCCACTCCCTGACCGGAGGTTCACAGGAAGCGCTCGACTAGGCTGAACAGACTGGCTCAGTCAGGGAGGGGTAGTGTGACCGACGATTCTCGCGTGCTGTCGGGGCGCTACCGGATCGACGAGTCGATCGGCCGTGGCGGCATGGCATCGGTGTATCGCGGATACGACCTGACCCTCGGCCGCGACGTCGCCATCAAGATCCTCGATCCTGAGCTGGCCCGCGATGCCGGTTTCCGCACGCGCTTCCGCTTGGAGGCGCAGGCGGCGTCGCGGATGTCGCACCCGACGATCGTGCGCGTGTTCGACGCCGGCGAAGAGACCGAGTCCCTTCCCGACGGCACGACCCAGCCGGTGCCGTACATCGTCATGGAGCTGGTTTCTGGTCGACTGCTGAAGGACGTCATCGAAGAGGGCCCTGTCGACGCCGAGCGTGCCGTCGCCTATGCCGACGGCATCCTTGAAGCCCTCGAGTACTCGCACCGTGCCGGTGTGGTGCACCGCGACATCAAGCCCGGCAACGTCATGGTCACCGCCGACGACCACATCAAGGTCATGGACTTCGGTATCGCTCGCGCCGTCTCGGATTCGTCGTCCACCGTCGCCGAGACCACCGCGATCCTCGGCACCGCCGCCTACTTCTCCCCGGAGCAGGCGAAGGGGGAACCTGTCGATGCCCGCGCCGACCTGTACTCCACCGGTGTCGTGCTCTATGAGCTGTTGACCGGCAGAGCGCCGTTCCGGGGCGAGTCCCCGGTTGCCGTTGCCTATCAGCACGTCAGCGAGACCCCCCTCACGCCGTCGGAGATCAACGAAGAGATTCCGCGAGCGCTGGATGCCGTAGTGCTGCGCGCTCTCGCGAAGGATCCCTACCAGCGCTACCAAGACGCCCCCTCGTTTCGCGCCGCACTGACTCACGCACTGACCGGTAAGGCGCCCTCCCGCCGCCAGTTGGGAACACTCACCAGCGAGCTCTACGGACCCAACCCGCGGCAAGCCGCAGAGACTGCCCGGTCGCTTCGGCAGCTCTCGACCGACACGACCATGCGCCGCACGCAGTCGGGTCCCCCCGTGGCCTGGGTGTGGGCAGGCGTCGCGATCCTGGCCGTGTTGCTGATCTCGGTCTTGTTCTGGGTGCTCACCATTCCGCGCGGGGACGAGAACGTCCCCAGCAACTCCCGGATCGTCCCCGACCTCACCGGCATGACCTACGATCGGGCCGCCGAAGAACTGACCGCGATCGACCTCGTTCCGGTGCGCGTCGAAGAGTCGAGTGTCGAGGTGGCCGAAGGAAACGTCATCCGGACAGAACCCGGCACGGATGTCTCGGTCGAGGTGAACCAGGAGATCAAGGTTTACGTTTCGACGGGGCAAGAGCTCGCGGCCGTGCCGACGCTCACCGGCCTCACGCAGGAAACTGCCGCGCAGGCCCTCGAGCAGGTCGGTCTGAAGGTCGGCACGGTGACCTCGCGCAACGACCCCGCCCTCGACGCCGGAATCGTCATCGCTGCGGACCCGGCTGGCGGTGATCAGGTCGCGGTTGGAAGCAGCGTCGACCTCGTCGTTGCGACGGGACGCGTTCTGATCAACGACGTGACCGGGTACACCGTCGAGGCTGCCACGCGCGAACTCGAAGCCCCGGACACTCAGCTGACGGTCGAGACGCAGGAGGACACGTCGTGCCCCGCGACCAACCCGCCTGTCGTCATCGCTCAGTCCCTCGCGCCCGGTGAGGTCCCGGTCCGCTCGACGATCACGTTGACCTACTGCTCCGGTTGACCCCCGACCGCACGGCGCCGAGCGGCGCTCGCCTCGTCTGGCTAGACCGTCGAGACTGCAACGTGCCCGCGAGAGAGCCCACTGAGCGCACGGCCTCGCGGGCACGGTGCAGTCTCGCGAGGGATTGACTCACACGCCGGCGGCGACGTGCGGCCGGAGCGTGCGGGATCGTTCGACGGCATCCGGATAGCCGACCTGTTCCAACCAGTTCGCCAGCAGCCGGTAACCGCCTTCGGTGAGCACGCTCTCGGGGTGGAATTGCACACCCCACAGCGGCGCGTCGCGGTGCGCGATGCCCATGACGATTCCGCTGTCGGTGCGGGCCGTGACGACGAGACTCTCGGGGATCGAGTCGGGATCAATCGACAGCGAGTGATACCGGTTGGCGATGAACGGCGACGGGATTCCGAAAAAGAGCGTCGACCCATCGTGAGTGACCGGCGAGGTGACGCCATGGAACAGTTCCGGAGCGACGGACACCCGCGCACCCAGTGCCTCGGCGATCACCTGGTGCCCTAGGCACACTCCGAGCACGGGAACACCCCGCTCCACGGCCTCGCGCACAAGATTCTGCGAGGCCGCGGTGTCGGCGGGGCGACCGGGACCGGGGGAGATAAGGATGCCGGCGTGTTCACCGACGAGCCGCGGGACGGCATCCACGCTGACCTGGTCTGCCTCGACCATGACGGTAGCGGCACCCAACTCGTGCAGGTACCCGACGAGCGTGTGGACGAAGCTGTCGTGGTTGTCGACTACGAGCACCGGTGCGATGCTCGCTGGATCTGCGGTCACCCGACTGTCGCGTCCTGCGGAGTGGTCAGCTCACTGATCCAGGGGAAAACGTAGAACACGAGGCCGTACAGAACAGCGGCGGCCATCACGGTGAGAATCGCGACCTTTGCCCACCACGGGCCGGGCAGCACGTGCCAGAGAGCGGCATACATCAGGCGATTCCTTCCGTGAGGGATGCGGGCGGGCCGGCTTCGCGGGGAGTGAACGACTCGAACACGCCGTACGCGACGATGCGCTCCGTCATGCTCCAGCGCGGACTGCAGCTGGTCAACGTGATGTAGGCATCGCCGGCTGCGACATCCAGCTGCGGCGTCGCGTTGAGCACTGAGGTCTCAGTCGGCTTCACATACTCGAGGGTGCGGAACCGATAGGTGTACCAGCCGGCTTCAGTTTCGACGACGATCGCATCGCCGATCCGCAGGGTCTCGATGTCGGAGAACGGCTTGCCGTACGTCGTGCGGTGGCCGGCGACGGCGAAGTTCCCGGTCTCTCCCGGCATTTGCGTGCCCGGGTAATGACCGATGCCGATCGGGTCGAGCGTTCGTGCACGCGTCACACCGCCCGCGACCGGCACCATGTAGTCCGAGCCCCAGCGGGGAACACGCATGACAGCGAACTCTTGCGCGTCATCGGGCTGCCCGAGAACAGGGATGGAAACGTCGGCGTCGGTGGTGGCGGTCGGCTCCGGCGAGGCCGAAGCATCCGGCGTTGGAGATGCAGTCTCTGCTGCCTGTGCCCACTGCTCCGACAACTCGCTGCCGGCAGCGTTCTTCTGCGCGCCCTGGATGACGTCTCCGAGCCACAACTGCCAACCGACATAGAGGAAGGCGAGGACACCGACGGTGATGAGTAGTTCCCCGATCACGCCGAGGACGCTCACCCGGCGGCGGCGCTTCGTGGTGCGACGCGATCGCCGGGTCAGCTGCGGCGTCTCCTCCGCATCACCCACGGCATCCCCCTCGTCTGAGTCCTCGTTTGGGCCCAGGTCACCGGGCGTCGTACATCACGGGCGATTCTATTCGTCTCCTGCTGGAGGAGCCCTGGCAGTTAGACTTGACGCATGGCACGCCCGAGCAACGACGACGAACCGATCGTCGAGAGCAGCAGCGCGGATTCCGCACCGAACCCTGTCTGGTTCAAGCCGGTCATGATCGGGCTCATGCTGCTCGGCCTGGTCTGGGTTCTGATCTTCTACATCAGCGGCATGCAGTTCCCGATTCCCGGGATCGACGCGTGGAACCTCGTCATCGGATTCGGGATCGCCTTCGTCGGCTTCCTCATGACCACACGCTGGCGCTAGCCGCGCGGATCGGTACCCACCGAATTACACCGCTGTGATTCATCCCCAGGTGTGGATGAATCTGTGGATGAATCACACGTAGAACACGGCGGGGATCGCCAGCAGCGCCAACAAGCCGACGCCGATAGCGATGAGAAGTCCGATCTGCAGCGGCTGGCGAGCCCGCGTGCGGGTTCGGGCGAACACGAGCCCGATGAGTGCTCCGACGACAAGGCCGCCAATGTGCGCCTGCCACGCGATGTTGTACCCCGGGACGAACCCGATCACGAGGTTGATGCCGAGCACGATCAGGATGCCGGTGATGTTCGCCCCGATGTGACGACCGATCACCAACAGCGCGCCAAGGAGACCGAAGACGGCGCCCGAGGCTCCGACTACCCAGATGCCGGGCGCAATCAACGCGACGCCCACGGATCCGCCGAGTCCCGAAAGCAGGTACAGCGCGACAAATCGCGCGTGACCGAGAAGCGGCTCCAGCGATCTGCCGATCATCCACAGCGCGAGCATGTTCAGTCCGATGTGGAAGAAGCTCGAGTGCAAGAAGACAGCCGTGAGCAACCGCCACGGCTCGAATGCGATCGATGGGATCACAAAGGCGCTGTTGAAGGCGAAGATGCCCTCGAGCGCGGGGATGAAAAGCTGAAGAACGAAGACCGCCGCCGTGATCGCGATGATGACGTAGGTCGCCGTCGGTCGCTGGGTTCCGACAGTCATCGGAGCCCGAGACCAGCGTCGCTCGGCCTTCTTCTGGGCAGTGGTCTGCGTCGCACGCTGCTCACGCAGGCACTCCGGGCAGATGACCCCGACTGCTGCCGGGGTTTGACACTCCGGGCAGATCGTGCGCATGCAGCGCTGGCACAGCACAAAGCTCTGCCGGTCCGGATGCCGGTAGCAGAAGTTATCGCGGTTGCTGCGGAACTCGTCGGAAGTCGTCACGGCGGACGCCGCCCTCCGGTCAGACCGAAGCGATGTCGATCGACGAGATCACGACGGGCTCGATCGGACGATCGCCCGGGCCGGTGGCAACGGCGCTGATCGCGTCGACGACACGGCGGGATTCGTCATCCGCGACCTCACCGAAGATCGTGTGCTTGCCCTGAAGCCACTCGGGACCACGGCCGCCCTGACCGGGAACCGTGATGAAGAACTGGGAACCGTTCGTGCCCTCGGCCTGGCCGGTGATGGCGTTGCGGCGGAGGCCCGCGTTGGCCATTGCGAGCTTGTAGGGCTCGGTGAAGGTGAGTTCGGGGCTGATCTCGTCGTTGAAGTTGTATCCCGGTCCGCCTGTGCCGACGCCCAGCGGGTCGCCGCCCTGGATCATGAAGCCCTCGATGATGCGGTGGAAGATGACATCCGTGTAGAGCGCGCCCTCACCCGGCTTGCCGGTGGCCGGGTGCGTCCAGTCACGGGTTCCGTCGGAGAGGCCGACGAAGTTCTGGACCGTGCGCGGGGCCTGGTCCCCGAACAGGTTGACGACGATGTCGCCGTGGTTAGTGTGGATCGTGGCGACCGCGGTGTGCTGAGGCATGCCGCCATTCTTTCAGAGTTCGCCGGGAACACTTCCCGTCTGCGGCACACATGGCAAGATGGGAAGACCACGTCGACACGACAGGGAGGGCCCCGTGAGCCTCAGCCGCAAGCGCAAGAAGGAACTCCGCAAGCTCCAGAAGCACGCGAACGACATCTGGGAGTCGCAGCAGGCGCTCGTTGGCGAAGCCGCTGACATCGCCCGCCAAGCGGGTCGGCAGTTGGGCAACTACGGCCGTGAGCAGGTCGTGCCCCAGGTTCAGGAGGCCTACGGCAAGTACGCGCAGCCGTATGTCCAGCGCGGACTCGCATCGTCCAAGTCGTTCCTGACCAACCGAGCGATCCCTGCGACGGGAGCCGTCGTCGGTTCGGCCCTCTCGGCATGGGACGCCGCAAACGAGACTCGCGCGAGACTCGCTGCGGGCCGTGGACTGTCTGCGCCCGACGCCAAGAAGTACGCCAAGCTCGCCGACAAGTACGGCAAGGATGTCTCGAAGAAGCTGTCCAAGAAGCTGTCGGCCCTCGAGCCCCAGAAGCAGGGGATCGGCGCCGGTGGCGTGTTCGCCATCATCCTCGGTGTCATCGCAGCAGCCGGTGTGCTTTACGCCGCCTGGCAGACCCTGCGGGCAGACGACGAGCTGTGGGTTGCCGACGACCCGCTGCGCGCTCCCGACGCCTGATTCAGATCAGCCAGTGCTGCGGCGCCCGGTTTCCGGGCGCCGCAGTCGTTTGCGCTGAAGCCTTCAGCGCGCGAAGGACTCCAGTCCCGCCATCCGCAGGCCGATGTTGACGAGGCTGACGCGCTTCAGTCGCCGCACCTCCGACAGCGGGAACCACTCGGCTCGATCCGTTGTGCCATCGGTTTCGTTGCGCAGCTCGCCGCCGGTGACGTGGGCGCGGTAGTCGATGCGCAGTGCCTGCAGCGGCAGATCCGACCCGGCCACGAGTCGGCGGCGGGCGGGGATCACGCGCGAGTGGATGCCGAGAAGTTCGTCGAGCGCAACGCGGTAGCCGGTCTCTTCGCGGGCTTCGCGGCGTGCCGCAGCATCCGGACTTTCGCCGGGTTCGAGGCCGCCGCCAGGAAGGGTCCAGCCGGAGGCACCGCCTTCGTTCCAGTGCGCGAGCAGCATGCGCCTGTCGTCGTCTATGACGATCGAGTAAGCCGCGACCCGCAGATCCATGGACTTACGATACGGGAGCTGCCGGCAGCATCCCCCGCATGCGGGACCGGAACGTCGCATCCGATCGCCGCGGCGAAAGCCGTCCGCGCTCGCGCAGAATCGGAAGAACGAGGTCACCGAACGCCTCGACATCCCGGGTTCCGAAGACGGGCTCGATCAGGAACCCGTCGAGTCCCGTGCGGGCCGCAAGTTCCTCGACCCCGTCAGCCACCTCGGTCGGGTCTCCGACCAGACGGAAGCCCCGCGTGCCGCGGCAGCGCAGCTCGTCGAGAATCTCCCGCACCGTCGGAGCGGGTCGCTCCGCGCTGCCGAGGAATCGCTCGATGTTGCTGGTGCCCATCTGTCCGATCGGTCCGCCGGCGTCGAGCACCTGGTGGAGAGTCTGGTCGGGATCGAGGGTTCGCAGATCGATGCCGGTGTTGCCCGCGTAGAGAGTCGCCACAACATCGTCGGTCTGCATCCTGTCGAATTCGTCGGCAAGCTCCCTCGCCTCGGCAGAGGTCTCGGCAACGATCGCGGTCAGCCCCGCCATCGTCACGAGCGGTGTCGTGCGCCCTTCGTCGCCGGCACGTCGGTGCAGATCGGCCACCGCCGCTGCGGTGTGGCTCGGTGTCGTCGCCTGGACGAACACACACTCGGCGTGCCGCGCGGCGAAGGCCCGACCGGCCGGAGACGTGCCGGCCTGGAAGAGCAGGGGCGTGCGCTGCGGCGTAGGGGGCGCGCCATAGTAGCCGCGGGAGCGGTAGTGGTCACCCTCGTAGACCACCCGATGGATGCCGGACCGTTGCGCGTAGACGCCGGACTCGCGGTCGGCTATGAGCGCGTCGTCACTCCAGGCATCCTCCCAGTAGCGCCGCGCCAGCGAGACGTACTCTTCGGCCATCGCGTAGCGGGTGTCGTGCGCGACCATCCCGTCATGGCCGAAGAGTTCGGCAACAGCGTTCTGCGAGGCGCCCGTGACGATGTTCCAGCCGATCCGTCCACCCGAGATCACGTCCAGGGTTGAGAAGCGGCGGGCGAGCTGGACGGGGTGGTCGATGCCGGTGGTCGCGGTGACGACGAATCCGAGGTCGGACGTCTCGCGCATGAGCACCGGGAGTAGCGTTGCGGGGTCGTACCCCGAGAAGTTGATGCCCTGCGCAACGGCGTCGGCACTGATGTCATCCCCGACGATCGGATAGCCATAGCCGTCGGCGAAGAAGAGGAAGTCGAAACCGGTGGCATCCATGACCTTCGCAAGGCGCACCCAGCGCTCCGGGTCGGCGAAGTCGATCGAGTCGCTGAGCGGATGCGGCCAACTGAGCGTGCCACCCACTTGCGGGCCGTACACCTCGAACACCCCGAACCGCAGCGTCGACACGTCAGCTCCCTTCGCCGCGCACGCACGTGCCGCGGTGTCGCAACTCTACGCGGCGGCTGTTACGCGCGCGTGACGTTGCGAGAGGCAGGGAACCTCCGGAGGAAAACTGTGGAGCCTAGGAGATTCGAACTCCTGACATCCTGCTTGCAAAGCAATCAGGATCCCCGTGATTCCAGGCGCTGAGTGATCGTTAGGGCGCACCCACGGCGCACAGTTCTGGAAACAGCATCTCCATGCTTGACTTCACTTACGACACCTAGTTACAGTTGCTTCAGTTAGATTCGGTTGTTTCGGTTGGAGGGGAACATGCCCGAGATACTTCCCGATGACATCCAAGCACTGCGTGACGCTTTGGAGGCGTCACCGGATGAGGTGACGGTGACACTCAACCTCACGCGTCGGAGCGCCGAGAAGGTGCTCGAGTTGCTTGAGGCGGAGCACTCGACTGGAGCCGTCGTGGTCCCCGTCAAAGACCTCTTCACCAGTACCGAGGCCGCGACCATGCTCGGCATGTCTCGACCGACCCTGATGAAGCTCGTCGATGCGGGCACAGTCGAGCACGTTCGCGTGGGAAGCCACCGTCGAATTCCGATGCGCTCGATCGCGAAATATCAGCGCGAGCGGCAACTAGAACACGAAGAGGCGGCTGCCGCGCTCGATGAGTTCCACAGCAACATCGCGTTCGGCGATCCGCAATGAGCCTGAGCGGTAGCCGGCACTACTGGGCCGACGACGATCCGGACGACTGGACCGACGACGATCCGGACGACTGGACCGACGACGATCCGGACGACTGGACCGACGACGAGGCGGAGGAGTTTCCCGACGAGGGTCATGCTGTAACCGCGGTGGTCGCGCGGATCAGGGACGACGAGGTACTCGTGGATGCGGGCCTCCGAACGCTCGGTCGCATCCCATTCAGTGAGCTGCCTGCGGAGATCGACGGGAAACCACGCGAGGCCCTTTCCGTCGGCGACAAGGTTGAGGCGCTCGTCCTTGACTCGCAGTACGGAAGGCTTCCGATCCTCTCCGTAGCGATGCTTCGCGAACGACTGGCCTGGTCGGAGCGCTCTGTCAAGGGCAGCGTCCGGGCACAGACTTCCGACCCCGAAGCTCCGGGCTTCCAGAGACGCGGGGAGCGCTCAGTGTCCAAGCCGATCGAGTACCAACTTCTCGACCCAGTCGAGTTCCTCCAGCCGAACCGACGGCTGTTCATCGACACGAACGTCTTCATGGCCACAAGCGCGAGCCGCGCCGGTGGACTCAAGCGCCTTTTCGAACGTGGACACAACACGATCCTCGCGAATGGTAATCCCATCGTCGTACCAACAAAGGTCGTCGACGAGCTCACCAAGCAGAGCCGGATCGACGCCTCCGGTGAATCTGCGGAGCGCGCCGAGGCTATCAAGAAGGCCGGTGCAGCGCTGACCTTCCTGGAGAGTGCAAGCGACGTCGGGCTCGTGCGGAAGGACCTCGGCGATGACACCAACCCTTACGCTGACGACCTCTTCCTGAAGCTCTTCGAGCGGTTTGCCGACACCTACGAGATGTGCCTTCTCACTCACGACATCACGATCAAGCTACGCATTCGCCTGCTCGCGCATCGGCTTTCCAAGCGCCTATTCGTCGGGGTTCTTACAAGAAGTGGTGACCTCGAGGTCGACTCCGACGAGTCGCTGTTCCAGCGCGGGTTCCGCAAGTACAAGCGCCACGCAACACATATTGCAGAGGGAAACGGCACATTCAAGGACCAGTCCGAGGCCGCGGCACTGAAGCCGCTTCTACACGATTTTGGAAAGGCGTTCGGCCTGAAGGAACCCACGGTCAACCCGGCCCCTCGGGTCCCCGGTTCCTCGTCACCGAAACCACAGCAATCTGTTGCACCAACGCCGATCAACCCCTTCTCGCCGCGGACAACACTTAGGCCGAGCGACACGCCACTGACCTCCTCCGTGATCCCGACGCAAGGAGACCCTGTCACCCGGGTGTCTGCCGACCGGAGTGGCTCGCTCGTGCTGGGCGCACTCCTCGGCGAGGGCGGCGAGGGGTCCGTGTACGAAGCCGACGGCGACACGGTCGTCAAGATCTTCGACAAAGACCACCTCACGCGACACCGCAAGGAGAAGATCGAGCTACTCGTCGGCCGAAGCCTTCGCGCGCAGGGTCTCTGCATTCCATCCGAAGTCGTCCGGAATAAGCAGGGCGAGTTCGTCGGATACGTGATGCCGAAAGCGAGCGGCCGCGAGTTCCAACGCACGATCTTCAACAAGCGGAGGTTCGAGCGCGAGTTCCCGGAATGGAGGAAGGTCGACCTTGTCGACATCTGCATCTCGTTCCTGGAGAAGGTCCAGTATCTGCATTCCATGAACGTGATACTTGGCGACATCAACCCCAAGAACCTCATGGTCGATGACAAGAAGAACGTCTTCATCATCGACGCTGACTCGTGGCAACTGGAAGGCTACCCCTGCCCCGTCGGCACGCCGATGTTTACTTCTCCCGCCATGCTTGGGAAGACCTACTCCGACCACCTGCGGACGATGGAAGACGAGCTCTTCGCTGTGGCGACGATGCTCTTCATGATCGTCATGACTGGGCAGTTCCCATACATACGAACGGGAACTGACGGTGACATGATTCAGTTGATCAGAGAGGGCAACTTCGCCTTCCAGTATGGGCCCCACAACAACAAGGACCAGCCCGACGGTGACTGGAAGTACATGTGGAGCCACATCCACAAGCCCGTGAAGGACCTGTTCTGGCACACCTTCCATCGGGACGGGAAGCGCTACAAAAAGCGTCCGACCGCCGCCGAGTGGCTGGAGGCATTTCGGGGTTACAAGAACTATCTGGACAACCCGCGAACGAACTTCGACCCGATGTCGAACGATGTGTACCCGATCCGCAACAAGGCGTTCAAGCAAGACACCCCGATCCAGGACTGCCCAGCTTGCAGGCGTGAGAATGCGATCGCCGGCATTTGGAGCCACGACACCCAGGAGTACTTCGTCCCACGGCAGTGCAACAAGTGCCGCGACCATCAGCCGGCCCGTCGTGCTGCCGCCTCCCGCCCGGTCTCGGTATCGTGTCGAGACTGCGGCCTGAGTTTCCCGAAGAGCGTGCTGAAGTACGGTCGGTGCCCTTCGTGCGCGCAGAAGGAGGACGAACGGAAGGCTCGCGCTAACACGCTCGACCCGGCCCGTCTGTGCACTCGCTGCCAGAAGCCCTACATCACATACGGGAACGTCGAGTGGCACCAGCGAAGCGGCCGATCGGTCCCGACAACCCACAAGGCCGGTTACGGCGGGAGCTACCCCGCCGGCTGCGTTCCTACCCTGACGCCTCCCCCGCGGACCGGCGGCACCCCCTCCACGGCAAAGTCGAGTCCGCAGCCCAAGTTGGGCTTCTGGGCACGGCTCTCGAAGTGGTTCTCCGGCAACTAACATCAACCGCTTCATCGAAAGGAAGCAGCCATGGCACGACTCACCCTCGGAGCTGATGACCTCGTCGACAACCCGACCCCGCGCGTACCCGTGTCACTCTGCCTTGACACCAGCAGCTCGATGAGCGGATCGCCCATTCAGGAACTCGTTCGGGGTGTCAACTCGTTCTACGACGCAATCGACGAAGATGACGACGCTCACGACTCGGCCGAAATCAACATCGTCGAGTTCAACTCGTCGGCTGGGCTCGTCCATGACTTCGCGAGCATTGAGCGACTGCAGCGAATCTCGGGCCTGGCCGCGAACGGCACCACCGCGATGGGTGCCGGCATCAACCTTGCACTCGACACACTCGAGGCGCGAAAGGCGACCTACTCCGGTAGTGGAGTTCTCTACTACCAACCCTGGCTGGTGCTTATGACCGACGGTGCGCCTACCGACAACATCGACAACGCCGTGAGGCGGGTTGTAGACCTCGTCGAAGCCAAGAAGCTCACCGTGTTTCCCATCGGCATCGGTGGTGGCGCCGACATGAAGACGCTCGCCCGGTTCAGCCCCAACCGCGATCCGCTTCGTCTGGACGGCCTGAAGTTCAAGGAGTTCTTCGAGTGGCTCTCACGGTCAGTTGCGCGTGTGTCGCGGTCAACACCCGGTGACAGCGTCAAGCTCGACCTCGAAGGGCTCGCCGGTTGGGCGGAGCTGTAGGTGTTCAAGGAGTTCCACTACCAGGCGAGGGGACATGCTCACCTGCGAGACGGCACGCCGGTCCAAGACCGAACGAAGTACCTGTCTCGCGGTGGCGTTCAAGTCCTCTGTGTGGCCGACGGGGCGGGCTCCGCGTCGCACTCTCAATTCGGCGCCCAAGCCGTCGTGGACGAAGGCTGTGCCGTGCTCGTTGAGCAGTTCGACGACTATGCGTCGTCGAACGATGGCGTCCAGGTGAAGGTGGACCTACTGGGTCGTCTCGCAGCGAAGGTGACCGCGACCGCGGAAAGGCACGCCGTGTCGCCCGACAGCCTTGCCTCTACGTTCCTCTGCGTGGCAGTGTCCGGCAACAGATTCCTTGGCGCGCATGTGGGAGACGGGGTCGTCGGGTACCTGAAGCACGGGGACTTGAGGGTCATCTCCGGTCCCGACAACTCCGAGTTTGCCAACCAAACAACATTTGTCACCTCGGATCGTGCGCTCGAGTCGATGCGACTCTTCCGCGGATCGCTCGACGGAGTGCGCGGATTCATCCTCATGAGTGATGGAACAGCCGAGAGCCTCTACAACCCGCGCAGCGGCGAGCTGGCGGGGGCGTGCACGAAACTCATCGATGCCGTCGGCACGGCACCCGGTCGCCAGAGCAAGAACTCCGACTACAAGAAGCGACTTCGCCGGCTGGTAAACCTCACCATCCGAAATGCGACCAAGGATGACTGCTCGATCGGAATCCTCGGTCGGGTCATCCCGTCATGAGAGGCGCGGACGAAATGACGGCTGACGAGCTTGCTCGGCGACTTGACAGGCTTCGCGCCGACCTGGAGCATACTCGGGCCGATTACGAGCAGATAATGGTGCATCTGGCAGGACTGTCTTCGACGGTCACCGACCAGACGAAGCGGCGAGCCCTGGAACTATTCGTCACCGTGGTCGCCACCGACTACGAGCTGAAGGTGCTCTTGCTGCGGGATCTTTCCGACCCGACCGACCGCGAGGTGTGGGAGAAGTACCTGGCCCTGCTCTCTTGGGCGGCGATCGAGGAGTTGCCCCCGCGAATCAGTAGCGAGTATCGCGAGGCCGGACGGGCTTTCAAGGACGCTTTGAAGCCCATCAAGTCGGACGCGGACGACATGACGAATCTGACCGAGATCCGGAATCGGGTTGTTGCCCACCGCGACCTGGAGGGCGGTGACCACTGGCTCGCGCAGTGGCATCTCGCCGCGATCGCGAACAAGCACAATGGACGGAGTGTGCTCCAAAGCAGGATCGTTGCCCACACGGGCACTATTCTCAATGCGCTCCGCGCACTCGGTACGGCAATCCGAGATCGGCACCCGGACGTGCTACCCCAGCGGGCCAGCTCCGCCGATGGGTGACGTCGAGACACCGTTCGTCAGTGGGGTCACCGCACACTCAGAGCCAGTTCACGCTGCATGAGTAAGAGGGCCCACCAAACTGTCGATCTTTGCCATCAGCGGAGCAAGGCCTGCTGGAGCGAGGTGCCCGTACTTGTCCAACGTGATGGAGGGCTTCGCATGGCCCATCGCCCGCGACACCGAGAGGATGTCCCCGCCAGCCTCGGACAGCTACTCGATTCAACGAGTCCGGTCGCTGCTGTTGCGTGCGGGGGCCGATCTGCGGCCACGCGGCGGATCCCACTGATTCTTTGGGGCGCATCTCGGGCGCAGCGCACTGCGCTCGAGATGACGAAGCCCCGGGATTCCGCGGTTCCCAGGGCACGTCGGGCGCAACGGAACCAATACGAACTACTACATTTTCACTACCCATCTACTACCAGCGTTGGGTACATGTATCGCTGCAAGGCATGAAAGAACCCCGGTATCTCGCGGATTATGCGGGATCCCGGGGTTCTATCGAAGTGTGGAGCCTAGGAGATTCGAACTCCTGACATCCTGCTTGCAAAGCAGGCGCTCTACCAACTGAGCTAAGGCCCCGTTTGCCGGATCAACCGGCTGTCAGATCTCTCTGACCTT
>MDSV01140446.1_pt1 | contig 20970 bp, 15 predicted proteins | sample 810851 | NCBI WGS metagenome assembly MDSV01 (sample SAMN05326640, study PRJNA326480) | marine metagenome | isolation source: seawater | place: Atlantic Ocean: North East | collected 2012 | reverse complement strand
GCGTCGCGCCGGCGATGCCCTCGCTCCCCTCGACCATCTGCATGTCGTCCATCAGGATGCTCTCCAGCGCCTCCACCTCCATGGCCTGCTCCTCGAGGAGCTCCGCCATGGTCCGGAGACGAACGCACGAGTCTCGCGCGCCGCGCGGCCAGGTTTCGTCGCGAGAACCGAGAGGTGTCTTGACGAAAGTCGTCACCCTAAACCGACACGAAACCTCGGGTGTGCGCGCTAGGACGAAGGATCGACGCCGCTACGTACCGCGCCCTCGGCGACGCGCGCGATACGGACGTACATCGTGACGCACGAGTAACAGTAGTAACACGCACATATCATCGTAGCTACACATCACGAAGGGCCTCCCTCGCCGAACGCGTCGCGCAGCGCTCGACTCGTCGTCTCGTACCTCGCCCTGGCCGCCGCGACGCATCGCGCCGTCTCCGACTCCGTCGCCTCGGCGTCGCCGCCGGGTTTGGAGACGGCGACGATGGCGCCGTCGCCGTCCAGACAAACAGTCACGGTGGTTCCCGCTAACCCCTCCTCCTCTGCGGTCGGGTCCACGATCAGCCGCCCTCGGTATATGGCGGTGGTCAAAGAAAGAGGCGTGCTGCGCGTGGTGACGACGCACTCGGCGCGCGTCTTCTTCTTCGCCTCGGAGTCGACGTCGTCGCCGTCGACGCCGTCGACGCCTTCGTCGTCGCGCTCGTTCGTTTTTTTTCGCTTTCGCGCGCCGCCGTCGCCGCGCGCGCCGCCGCCGACAGCCACCTCCCCCCTCTCGTCCACGCTTGCCACCGGCACGACGCAGTCCCTCAGCGCGCCGTTCGCGGCGAGGATGGCCGCGTCCAGCACGCACCCGTCGTGGTCCAGGACGTACACATCCAGTCTCGCGCGCCATGCCCATCGGCCCTCGTCGACGCACAGCCGCTTCGGGTCCACCACCTTGGCGTCGCGCAGCACGTCCGCGACGCGGCGCGAGCAGTACGCCGCCTCCTCGCTCGGGCGCCCGGGTCGCGTGGCGGCGGAGCACATCGGAGGGAGCTCGACGGTGACATCCAGGCCGCCCTCGTCGGGCGCGTCGAGCTCGGGAGGCACCACCTCGAGCTTGACCGCCGCGAGCGCGGTGGTGCGGCCGATCTTCACCAGCGCCGAGCCGTCGGCGGTGGAGACGACGCCGCGCGCGACGCTCACCGGCCGCGCGCGCCCGAGCGGGCGGCCATCCGGACGCGCGCCCTGGCTGATGAACTTCTCGTAGTACTCGTGGGGGTACAGGCGCTTGTACGCGGCGGCTTCCATCTCGTACGGGTACGCCCGCTGCCGATGCGCCCCAGAGAATGGTGCGGGTTTGGGCAGTGCAGTCGCCGCCGACCGTCTCGACTTTGCGAGCTTCGTCGAGTCCGATGTTTGATGTTTCTGGAGGTCACGATTTCTTGCCAACTGTCACGCGCGATCGCGCGCTCGCCACAGCGAGGTGCGCGCCGCGAGAGCCGAACGAGGGGCGGGACTTCGATCGGGGATCGTGAGGAGACGCGCGCGGAGGGTGGTGCGGTGGATCGTTCCGATGAGGGTCGCCACGCGGGGCCCGGCGCTGGGGCGCGTGACGAAAGTCCTCGAACGGCTGGTCGCGGCTGTCGGCGAGCCGACCGCGTCGTCGTCGACGAGGCACGCGCGTGGCCGTCCAGGCGGCGACTTCGCGCGCGCGTCTTCGTCTGCCGACGCCCGCGACGGGCTCCGCGACGCGGTCGCGCACCGAAGCCCCCGTCGATCGCTTCGATCGGCCCCTGGGCTCGATCCGACGCGAGCGCGCCGGCGACGCGGTCGCGACGTTCCCCACGGCGGCACCGCGCGCGGGTTCGCCGCGCTCGCGGCCTCGCCGCCGAGGCGCAAGGACTCGGACGGGGAAGCCCCGCCCGGCTTTCGCGCGACCGAGGAGGCAGAGTCGGACCCGGCTTCGGACCCGTCGCTCTCCGCGCGGTCGCGGGACGCGCCGCACGACGACGAGGCCGGCAAGACCCCCCGTTCCGCGTTCCACGCGCGCATGCGCGCCGCGCTCGACCGGCGGCGCCCGGATGAGGCGCTCGAAATCTTCGACGAGCTCTCCACCGCGTACCCGGACGACCAGGGTGCGCCGGCGTACGACGCGCTCATGCACTTGGCCGCGCTCGCCGGCGACCCCGACGCCGCGCTGGACGCCTTCGAGGCGTCGCTCGCGCTTCGGTACGAGCCGAGCTCGTACCAGCACGGGCAGATCATCTTGGCGCACGCGCGCGCCGGCGATCCGGAACGCGGCGCGGAGTGGCTCGACATGGTACTCGAGAGCAACGGGGCGGAGTGGGCGCGCACGAGCAAAAGCGCCGCGAAGCTGTTCGAGCGCGTCTTAGCGGGCGCCGCGCACGCCGGCGACGCAGACCTGTTCGACGCGCAGTTCGCGAAGATGCGCGACGCGGGCGCGGTTCCGGGCGAAGCCGCTCTCGAGGCGGCTCTGCTCGCGCTCAGCGTCGTCGGGGCGAGCTCGGAGACCATCGAGGCGGTGTGGCGATGCGAGGCGTTCCAGCGCTGGGTCCCGGCGCAGTCGCGGTCCTCCAAGCTTCTGCTCCGCCGCGTCGAGGCGCACGCGCGCGCGGCGAAAAACGCCGCCGGACCGCGTCGCGCGTCGCGGGACGTCGTCGTCGAGGCGACGCGTTCGTCGTCCGCGCTCGGGTATTTACGCGAAAAGATGTGTCTTTTCGCGAACGAAGAGACGTACGACTCCGCGCGCCCGACGCGCGCGCCAGCGTCGCGCCGGCTCGGCGAAGAGGCTCTGCGCGAGCTGTTCGCGCGGAACTCGGAGCCGACCGACTTCGCGACGCGGGTCGCGCGTCCGCGTGACGTGCGCGACGCGGTGACCGCCATGGCCGGCGCCTTCGCCGCCGCCGGCGACTCCGACGCCGTGCGCGCGCTGATGGAGCGCGCGAGCGCCGTGGGGGTCGAGCCCGACCAGCACGTGTTCAACGCGCTGCTGCGAAGCGAGGCGGTGGCGTCGGCGGCGGCGTCGGAGGATGACGAGGACGACGAGGACGACGAGGACGACGACGCTTCTTTTTTCCACGAGTCGCGCGACGCTTCCTTCCTGGACGACGGCGCGGCGGTCCCCGCCGCGCCCGTGCTGGCGCAGTTCGACGCGCGCGCGCGGGAGACGCACGAGGCCGTGATCCGCGTCGAGACCATGATGCGCGACATGATCGAGAGCGGCGTCGAGCCGGATCTGCACTCGTTCATGGCGCTCCTCTCCGCGTACGCGCGCGCCGGCGACGTCGCCGCCGCCGGGGACGCGCTGGCCGGGATGCGCGCGCGCGGCATCCCGGTGGACACCTTCGCGTTCAACGCGCTGCTGCAGGCGTGCGCGGTGGCCGGGGACCTGGACGCCGCGGTCAGGATTAGGGACGAGATGCGGCGCGCCGGGTCGGTCGAGCCGGATGCGGTGACGTTTCTGCACCTCTTCCGCGCGTGCGCGCGGCGGAGCCGCCAGGTGGCCGCCGTGCTCCGCGACGCGAGCGACTGGGACGACTGGGACGACTGGGGCGTGCTCGGCGGCGGGGCTGGAAACTCGGGGGGCGCCGCGCTCGAGAGCCACGCGCGGCTGGCGGGCGCGCTCGTCGAGCAGGGAGGCGAGGGGGGGACGATGCGCGTCGGGGATGTGGGGGAGGCGGCGCGCGCCGCCGCGCGCGCCGCGCGCGAGGGCCTCTCTTCCGTCACGGACGTCTTCTCTCGCGGCGTGGGGGGCCTCGCCGGCAGCGAGGCCGAGGGAGTGTTACGAGACGACCTCTCTGTCGGGGACGATCGACGCGAGAGGCTCGCTTCGGAGCGACGGTCCCCGGAGCTGGCGCGCGCGCGCGCGGCGTTGCTGGCGTTCCGCGAAGACATGGCGCGCTCGGGGGTGGCGTACACGCGGAGGTGCGCGACGGCCGCGATGGCGGCGCTCGGAAGCCTCCGCGAGTTCGACTCCATGATGGCGTTTCTGCGCGAGCCCCCCGCCGGGGTCGTCCCGGACGCGTACATGTACACGCAGGCGCTGCACTCGCTCGCGCAGGACCCGTTCCACTGGAACAGAGCCCACGCGCGCGGCGCGCGCGCCGGCGCCGGCGCCGGCGCTCCCGCTACTGCTCCTGCTTCCGGCGGCGCGCCCGCTCCGCTGACCGGGCCTCGAGCGGCGTTGGCTCTGGTGGACGAGATGGCGTCGCGGGGCGTTCGAGGCACGCGCGTGACTCTAAGTTGCGTTTTGCTCGCGTGCGCGCAGTTACGGGATTACCGTGAGGCGCGTCGCCGGTTCGCGGCGCACGTCGCGAGCGGCGGCGAGATCGGCGCCGACGTCTTCAACTGCCTGTTCAAAGCCGCGTGGAGCGCGGGGGCGTTCGCGTCCGAGGCCAGGGCGATCGCGGACGAGATGGAGGCGGCGATGGAGTTTGACGCGCGTTGCGAGCCCAACGCGCACACCGAGCTGACCCTGCGCCGAGCCGGCTCGAGCGGCGACGCGTACACGCCCGAGCGCGCGGTGGCGAACGACTTGCTCGTGCGCTTCGGGTTCGACTCGGAACCCGCGCCCGAGACGCCGTGGGCCCCCGCGGACGAGCGACGCAGCGCGCGCGACGAAACCGGCGAAGGACGATTTGGCGAAGACGAGCGTTTCGCGACGAACGACGAACGGGCGAAGACGGGCGAACCAGCTTTCGGCAAAAGCGCCGACGAGGGCGCGCGAATCGGCGCGCGCCGCGAGGGGAGGCGATGGAACCGCTGACGGCCGTGAGACGCAAAGGCGGCGGCGCGAAGTCGTTTCAGTTTCCGTTTTTAATGCATTATTAATACGTAGTCTACGAGCGACGTCCCTCGTCTAAAAAATGAACACGTTCGTCGTAAAGTAGTTTACCGTCGTGCCTTCCCTCGCCGCAGCGCCAGCGTCATCCCGAGCGGCGCGTGGTCGGACGCGCCGACCGTGAGTCGATCGAGTATGTACCCATCCAGGACCTCGACGTTCGACTCGAGCTCGGTTCCGCTCGCCCCTTTGTCTTCGCCTTTCGAACGCGAGAACGCGCGCGCGGAGGCGAGGAAGTAGTCCAAACGCAAACCCCGGTTCTTGGGGCGGTTCCCGACGCGCCCGCTCCAGTACGTGTACCAACCGTTCGCGTCACGATGGAACCGGCGGAACGTGTCTTCGAGGTTGACGAAGGCGAGCGTCTTCGCGAAGCTCGCTCGCTCCTCGGGGGTCAGGCCCGCGGACTTCTTGACGTGCGGCGCGTCTTTGTTGTAGATGTCCGCGTCCAGGTGTCCGACGTTCAGGTCGCCGCCGAGAACCACCGGCTTTTTCGCGTCTAAAAACGCTAGGTACCCGCGGAAGTCCTCGTCCCACGTTCGCACGCGGTACTCCAATCGGTCCAGCTTCATGCCGCTGTTCGGGACGTACGCGGTGACGAGAAAAAAATCGTCAAACTCCAGCGTCAACACTCGGCCTTCGCCTTCGTACCCGTCCTTGAACCCGCGAAACCCTTCCGTGACGGCAATCAGCGACGTCGCGGGCGCCGTCGCCGGCGCTGCCGTCGCGGATTCCGGCGCCGGCGTCGGCGGCGTCGGCGACTTCGGCGCCTTCGTCTTCGCGGCGCCGCCGAAGAACGCGGCGATGCCGGGCTGGGTGTGACCCTTCTTGTCATTCGCCGAAGCGTCGTCGTCGCTCGTCCGCGGGAGACGCGCTTTGCACAGAACCGCGACCCCGGAGTAGCCCTTCTTGACGGAGCTGCACGCGAACGCGACGGTGGGGTACTCGGGAAGGAGCGCCCGTAATTTCGCGGTGAGGTCCGCCACGTGCGTCTCCTGCAGTTTGTGCTCCTGCAGCGCGATGACGTCGGGCTGCTCCGCGTCGACGATCCGGCGGAACATTTCGGGCTGCTTCTCCATCAGCGCGCGCAAGCCGGCGACGTTCCAGGAGATGGCTTTGAACGTTTTCGTGCCACTGGGGATGGGCTGCCTCGGCGCGGGATCCTGAGGGATGATCTCGGGAAGCTCCACTTTCGCCGTCTTGGTCTTCTTCTTCGCGGGGGACTTCGCGGCGTCGTCGTCTTCCCCGACCTCCGTCGTCGGGGGCTCGGCATTTTTCTTCTTCGGAGGCATGTCGGCGACGCGCGGTGCGCGGTGAGAAGTCAGCCCTGACGAGTGTCCGAGAAACGCCGCGAGGTGTGCCTACTATGGTACGATCGCGATCCTCGAAGCTCAAAAGGTGACAAAATCACGAAAACGCGCGCCCGACCCGAAAAAGTGCACGCGCTCTCGCTGGCGTGGCACTGCTCTACTCGCGTCGTCGATGCGCACGAGCGCGAGCGCGACGATTTGCGCGCGCGCGGCCGCGCACACGTTCGCATCCAGTACACAGTATACGACCGCCCGACCGGCCGGCATGACGTCCTCGCTGTCGTGGCGCGCCGCGTGGTGTTCCTCCGCGCTCAGCAAAAGCTCGAGACGACGCGAGCATCTGCGGTCTGACCGCCGCCGCGCGTGCCTTTCCTCCCCTTCTTCCCCTCCCGCGCGTGCGATGGCCACCGGCGGGAACAACATGGACGACAGTCGGCGGCGCGCGCACGCGCGCGCCGCGCGAGCGGTTCCTTTGAAGCTGGTCATCGTCACGAAGGGCGGCGGCAAAGCCATGGACGCGGCGTGCAAAGAGTGGAGCGATAAGATCTCGCGATACGCGCCGTTCGGAGAGACCGCGGTGAAGACCAACCCGAAGAACGCGAAATCCCCGGTGGCGCAGCTCGAGGGGGAGGGACAGCGCGTCATGAAACACCTCGATTCGAACGATTTCGTGGTGTTGATGGACGAACGGGGAGAAAATCTGACGAGCGAACAACTCGCCGCGCTCATCGCGGACGCCGGCGATCGCGGATGTTCGGGATGCGCGTTCGTCGTCGGCGGGCCCTTCGGCCACGGCGACGCGGTGATTCGGCGGGCGAACAGAAAAATCAAGCTGAGCTCAATGGTGATGAACCACCAAGTGGCGAGGCTGGTGCTCCTGGAGCAAATATACCGCGCGTGGACGATCCTCAAGGGGGAGCCATACCACCACTAGCGACCCGTAGACGCGTTGTTTGGACCGCGCGCGCGCGCCGAATCGACGCGGACGAAGCAAGCGAGCGTCGCGTTCTAAACGTAGTCTAGCTAGTTACATCGAGACGCCGCTACCAAACGCCGCACACGGACGCCTCGGTGCCATCACGTTTTCGCCACCAGCAGCGCCCCGCACTCGAGGTGCGGCGTGTACGGGAACTGGTCGAACGTCGCGAATCGTTTCACCTCGTGCGTCTCCGCAAGAGCCCGCACGTCCTCCGCCAGCGTCGCGGGGTTGCACGAGATGTAAACGATCCTGCCGAACCGGCTGACGAACTTCGTGACGTCCGCTCCCATCCCCGCTCGCGGCGGGTCCACTAAAACCGTCCGTAAATCGAACGAACTCACGTCCACGCCCTTAAGCCTTTCGAAGCTCTTCCCTTCGTCCAAAGCTAAGCTCAACTCCTCCGACGAGAGTCGCACGACGTCGACGTTGGTCACCCCGTTGGCGACCAAGTTTTCCTTCGCGGCGGCGACGGACACCTTGCTCACCTCCGTCGCTAAAACGCGGCGGAACATCGGCGCCATGGCGATGGTGAAGTTCCCGTTGCCGCAGTACAGCTCGAGGAAGTCGTCGTCTCGCGGGTTCAGGGAGATGCTCGGATCGTTCCCGGCGTCTGAAATCGTTCGGCGGTCGTCAAACACCGCGGCGTTTTTCGCCCACTGAAGCATCTTCACCGAGATGCCGGCGTTCGGTTGCGTGAACCCGCCTTCGAGTTGCTTGTACTCGAGCGACGCTCCGTCCACGACGAGCGTCTCGCGCACGAAATCCGAGCCGAGGATGACCTGTTTCCGAAGCGCCGAATGACGCGATGCGCGAAACATGGACGTGGCGATGGGTGAGTTCGGAGGGTATGGGCGTGAGTCTCGCCGGGTTTGGACGACGCGCGCGCGCGCGAATCGAATGCGTCGTAGCGTCGACGCGCGGCGCCTTGAAAAAACACGTAAGGTGCACCGTAAAAAAAAAAAATCCTCGCGTTCGCCTCGCGCTCGCGTTCCTCAGTGGGTGGTGCATGATGTGGTCTTCACCGCGAAACTCGGGTAAGATTCTATGGTATGATTCATGTTGTATCGTCACCGGAAGCGAGACTCGAGACGCGCGCGCGGCGAGTCCGCGGGGGGTACCCGAGACTGAAACCGCGCGCGGGGCGTCGAACGCGACGCGAGAAGAAAACTAAAAACGAAAAAGAACATCCGAGACGCGCGCGGCGGACGCCGTCTTCGTACCTTTTGTTTCCTGCTTCTTCCGACGATGGACACGCCGAGCCTCGCGCGCATGGCCTCCGCCTCCGACTCCCACGCTTCGGTGAGCCACCTGTGATACAGCATGCTGATCATCGCCTCGCCCTTGACCGTGGTGAGGAAGTTCACCTGGAACAGCTTCTTGCGCAGCGTCTCGCTGGCTTCGATCTCCGCGAGCAGCGCGGGCATGAGCTCGTTGATCTTCTCGCTGCCCATGGGAAACTGCGGCACCTCAATCGGGGTCTTTGGGTCGTCGCTGTCGAACATCGCCAGGAACGACGTATCCCCTTCGTGCCACACCCTAAACTCGGCGCGCATGCGGAAGTGCGATCGCGCGGACTCGAACACCTCCGTCTCGGGCAAGGGCACCTCTGAGATTTCGTCGGACGCGGAAGAAGAGGAAGACGCGGCGAAATGCGCTCGCGCGCGCTCGATCTTCGCGTCCAGCTCCTCGCGGTACGTTTCCGGTCGCACGGTTACGTCCAGGCGCGCGCGCGTGGTTTGCCACTGCCAGTAGTTCCTGCTCGAGCCACGACGCGGTCGCGCGGGGGAAAAGCGTCGACGGACGCCGCCGCCGCCATCGGCGGCGGCGGGATTCGCCGAGCCGGAGAAGAACCGCGCGGTGGACGCACGCAGTGCGGCAGCCCGGACGTTCACCTGCGCGCGCATCGTGAGTGCGGACCCGACGACCCAAGCCGCCCGCTGTCCTCGGTGCGGCGTGAAGACAGTAGTGCGGCCAGCGCGCTGGGGATTCACGACGAAAACCTCGAGAAGTACCGCCGACGTTTTCGGTTCGAGACTTTTCCCGGCAGAAAGGCTGCCGGTAGGCACCCTGCCGCCAGTCCCCGTCGCGATGCGCGCCGGGTTCCTGAATGCGCGTCCATCCAGGCGGAAAAAGCCTGACCCTCCGTCCGCGCTCGCCACGGCGTCGCTCCGAGCGACGAGCTGGCGAACGCGCGCGCCCCCGGCGACGCGCGCGTTCCTCGACGCGGCGTGCGCCGAGTTTTGGACGCACGGCCACGAGGTGGTTTCCCCCCCCGAGGCGTCGGTGTCGCCGTCGGAGAACCTGCTCCTGCTGCTGCACGGCCGGGGCGAGCGGTCCGCCGCGCCGTTCGCGGCGTTCGCGAGGAAGCTCGGTCTCCCGCACACCACGTGCCTGTCGCTGGCGGGTCCCCTCCCCCTGCCGTTCGGCGTCCCGGGCCGCGAGTGGTTCGCGCGTCTCGATCCCGAGACGGGATGCGATCTCCCGTCGGGTCCCGGCGACTTTCGACGCGCGGCGTCTTTGCGACAGACGCGGAAGGCGCTCGACGCCTTGATCGACCGACTGACGAACACCGCGGAAGGCGGGTGGCCGAGCGCGCGCGTGCACGTGTTCGGGTTCAGCGACGGGGGGACGGTCGCGCTGGAGACGAGCGCCGCGCGGGTCGGCGCCGCGCGACTCGGCGGGTGCGCGGCGGTCGCGGCGGCGATTTTACCCGAGCGCGTCGCCGACGCCGCGAACGCGTTCCCGCCGGAACAGAGGGCGCCGACGCCGGTGGTGCTGACGTGCGGCGAGCACGATGAGGTCGTGACGCGCGCCTCGGTCGAGGAAACCGCGAGGACGCTGCGTGCCCGAAACCCGAACGCGGTCGCCGACGACGCGGTTTTTGTGCGCGTCGGAAAAAAAACGCACGCGGTGGTCTCCGGCGAGCCCGAGACGCGGTTCTTGATGCGGTTCTGGGGGCACACCCTGGGCGTGCCCGCGACGCGCGCGGAGGATCTCGGGGCGAACGTCGTGGAGGTCACGAACGGTGGGGTCGACGTGGTGAAGGCGACTTCGTAGCGGACGCGTGGGACGCGAGCGCGTATCGCGCAGTACTAGTACCCGTAGTTTTACGTACAATAGATACTACCGTCATCGACTTGACGCGTCCCGAACGAGGGCAGCTCGCTACTATGAGTACTCGCGGCGGAGACGCCGCCTTCCGTTCCTCTACAGCTCGAACTTCTCCTTGCCCCCCACGATGACCCCGTCCATGTCCGCGTACACCCAGTCCCCGGGGGTCACGGTGACCCCCGCAAAGGACACCGGGACGTCCCTCGCGCCCGGGTCGCGCTTGGAGGACTTGAGCGGGTGCGTCGCAATCGCCTTGACGCCGACGGGCATCGAGCCGACGACCTCGGCGTCGCGGAGACACCCGTTGATCACCACGCCCGCCCAGCCGTTCTCGGACGCGAGCCCCGCGAGGTTGTCCCCCAACAGCGCGCAGCGCCGAGACCCGCCGCCGTCCACCACGAGCACGCGCCCGCGCCCCGGCTCGTTCAGCGCCTCGCGGACGAGCGGGTTGTTTTCGAAGCACCGCACCGTGGACGCCGGCCCGCTGAACTTGAGGACCCCCCCGAAATCGCGCAGGTACCCCGCCTCGACGAACTGCATCGCCCGCTCGCCGACGGCGTCCACGGGCTCGGGGTGGAACACGTCCGTGAGCTCCGCGAGGCCGCCGCGCTCGCGGTCGAAGCCGTGCATCGGGGCGGCTTTCGAGGAGGCGTCGCCAGCCCCGGGCGACGCGGAGGATGCGAACGAACGACGGAAGACGCCATCCCGGAGGAGACGCGCCGTCTTCTCGTGCGCCGGGGGCGGCTCGGAGACGGCCGCGAGCGCGCCGGGGCACTCGAAAGCAGAAAACGCGCCGTCTCTGAAGACCGCGCGAGACAGGCGCGCGCCCGCGCGCCACGCGCGAGACCACGACATCGCGCGCTCGAAAGTCGTCTGTTGGACGAAAACACACGCATAAAAATTCTCCCGGGGGCTTTCCATTCGCGCTCCTCTCCGAGGGGAAGAGTCGGCGAAAGCGGACGACGACGCGGAAAAGACGGATGACACGAAACAATCTCGCTCATTCCCACGCGCGCAAGATCGTCTCGAGCGTCGCGACGAGCTCGCGAGACGCCGCGCCGGTTTCCTCCTCGGAATCGCCCAGAGAGGGAGACTCCGGTCGACCCGCCGCGCGGTCGGCTTTCGAAACCGCGGATCCGCCGGCGTCCTCCTCCCCCGGCGCCTCCTCCGCCAGGAGCGCGCGCCGCGTCTGCTCCGCGCCGAACGCCTCGGCGAACGCGTGCACGCACGCGCGGAACGTGTCCGCCAGCGCCGCGCACGCCGCGCGCGCGTCGCGGAGCTCGGGGACGCGCGAGCGCCCCCGCGAAGCGAAGGAACGCGCGCTCGTCGACGAGGACGAAGCGCCGCCCGCCGCCGCGCACGCGTTGGCGGCGTGCGCCGCCGCGACGAGCGTCCGAAGCACCGCCGAGGCGTCGATCGGATCCCTCCCGCGCCGCGAGGCGTCCACGGCGAAGGCATTATCCGCGTCGAGCTCCGCCGCGCCGGCGCACGCCAGGCTGGTCGCCGCCCTCGCGCCCCACAGCGCGAGCTGCCCGTGCGCCGCCAAAACCGCCTTCGCCTCGCGCGCCGCCGCCGCGCACGGGGACTCCATCTGGCGAGAGAGCGACCGCGCGCGCGCCGCGCGCGCGCGCGCGCGCCGCGAGTCGCCCGCGCCTCGCGCAATCTCGTCCTCCACGAACCCGCGCGTCAACTCGCGCGCGGCGTCGGATGCCGCGGAAACGGAAGAAACGGACCCCAAAACCGCATCGAAACCGCGCGGGTTCGGGGTCCCGGGAAGCGGGTCCGCGGTCCCCACGCGGTCGCCCCCGCGCGCCGGCGGACGCGCGTCGCTTCCGATCGCGTTCGGACCCGACGGCGCCGCCGCCGAGGGCACGCCCCACTCGTCCGCGGTCGCCGCCCACGCCGCGGACGCCACCGCGTCGCCGACGCGTCGGGACGCGTGTGCGGCAAATGCGCGCCCGCTCCAGTCGTCTGCACGACGCGACGGCTCGGGAGCGTACGCCGCGAACGCTGCCGAGCCGTCGGCGCGATTCTCGCCGACGCCTCCTCTCGGCACGAGCTTGTCCGCGCCGTCGAAACCGGAGCCGTCGCGCGCGCCGCGGCGCGCCTCCGCGTTCGCCGCGGCCGCGCCGTGACCGTCGACGCCGCGGGTCTCGCGTTCCTCCGCGCGCGCGCGCGCGGACGGCCGCAGCCGGACCCCGCGAGCGCGCGAGGAACCGCGCGCGAGGTCCCTCGACGGTCCGATCCGAGAGGACCCCGCGGCGGCTTCGCGCTCGGCGCGCTCGGCGGCATCGAGCGCGCCGCGCATCGCCGACGCGACGCTCAGCACGGGCGCCAACGCGGCGGCGACGGCGGGAGCGTACGTTTTCGCGCCGCCGACAAAAAAGCCGCGACCGTTCGCGTTCGCGTCGCTGCCTTCCAGCAGCAGATCCCGCCGCCCGGCGTTGGCCTCGCCGTGCGCGTGCGTGCACACCTCGCAGAGGTCCAGGTACGCCAGACTCTGCGCCCAGGGCGTCTCGCGCGCGGCGAGGCTGGCCAGCAGCGGCGCGCACGCCGCCGCCGCGCCGGCGTCGAGGCTCTGCGGCAGGAACCGGTACCGCTCGGTGAGCACGGCCTCGGTCGCGGCGCGGGAGGCGAGGAACGAAGCGGCGACCGCGGCGCCGACGGGCGCGTGGCCCAGCGCGCCGAGGAACGCGGAGCACGCGCCGAGCGCGACGCGTGCCGCAGAGCGCGCGAGCGCGAATACCGGAGCGAACGAGAACCAACCGCGCGACGCGGTTCCCGACACGAGGTCCGCCGCGGTTTCACCCGCGGCGAAGGGCTCGTCCGCCAGCGGGAACGCGACGGCCAGCGCGACGGCGACGAGCACGGCGACGCACGCCAAAGACCCGCCCTCGACGCACGCAGGCGCCACGGCGCGTCGCACGCGGTACAGCCTCGGCCGCGCGACGGGCGCGAAGGATGCCTGGCGCGCGCCGGTTCGGACCCAGTGCGCGGCGGCGACGGCGCCGAGCGCGGCGCCGTACCGCGCCGCGCGCAAGGAGCATAGGGACACCGCGCCGAACACGGGCACGATGACTGAAGCGTGATCGTGTCCTCCGTGGCGGTGGCCGTGGTGGGTTCGGTCGCCGCCTCCGGCGTCGTCGCAGCACGATCCCCCGCCCCCGCGCGCGGCGGCGGCGAGGAGCGCGCACGCCGCCGCGCCCGCGGCGACGTGCGCCACGAGCAGCGCGGCGAGCCCCAGCGCGTCGCGCGCCATCTCGTCGGGGGGAGACTCCGGGGGGCTGTGCGCGACCCACCGGCTCGCCGCGAAGCCCGCGGGGAACAGGTTCTTCGGCGCGCGCGCGCCCGCCCAGCGCGCCTCGCTGCCGGGCGGCGCGAAGACGCCCCACGGGTCGACGCCTCCCCCCACCACGCGCAGGGGCGCGAGCGAAGGGCGGAGCATCGCCGCCACCAGCGCCGCCAGAGGGAGCTGCGTCGCCGCGACCGCCAGCGACGCGCCCAGCCGCGCCGCCCACGCCGAGGCGCTCAGCGTGGGCGTCGACGTGAGGATGATGTACGCGAGGGCGAAGAGCGCGGCGAGCGCGAACGACCACGCCACCGCGCCGATGCGGCGCCACGCGCGCATCTCGTTCACGTCGCGGACGTACCACGCGTGGTCCATCGTGGCGCGAGCGTGCCGCGGGCGCCGGAGCGTGCGCCGCCGCGGCGGATCTGATGCCAGCGCCGGGCAGAACGTCGTTGATGGAAGAGACGAACGAACTTCTGCGCTTTGAAGCCCCGCAGACAGGCAGAGGACCGAGAGCGCGCTTTAAAAAAAACCGCCACGAGCCGGCGCTTTTCACGGAAAGTTCGATCAACCGCACGGCCCACACAGCGCGTTGACGTTCGTAACTAAAACTTTCGGGTATTACGTACGGGTCGGACGAAGATTTTTTTTCATTTTCTGTTTATTGTGACTGCGTGCTTGTAATCGACAGGAGAAAATTCAACATTTCCGGAGGTGTGACACATATTCCCCCGGAAACGAAAAAAATGCTGTCCGACGAAATTCCGGGCGCAAACTCTGCGCCGCCGGTGGCGCGCTCAGCCGCGCACGAACGCGTGCGTCGCGCGATCACGCGCGATGCAGCTTACCATGGCTATAGAGAAGGTGCGTGCTCGTTTTTCGCGCGAACCCGATCTTCGCTTCCCGCGCGCGCGCGCGTTCCCGGCCGCACATCCCGTTTTACTGGGCAACCCACCCATGCGGGTCAGGTCAGATGCGGGCGCAGACGCGCGGGGCGCGACGCGCCCGCGGAGCACCGAAGAGCGCGCCGCCGCGGGTCTCGAGCGCGGCGGCGCGCTCTTCGTTGCGACCGCGCGACCCAGCCAGCCGCCGATTTTCGCGCGCGGCTGACCTCTCCCCTCCCCCCGCTCGATCCCCCCCGTCGCCCCACGCGTCGGACGACACACGCGCGTCCGTCCGCGCCCGCAAACGTCGCATGCACATAAAACGAAAAACGTCGCGCCTGCTTTGCCGAAACGTTCCGTTCGCGTTCTTTTCGCGCGCCTTCGCAGGTGAAGGATCGCGTGTTTTCGGAGCGCATTCGCATCCAGGACTTCTTCATCGACTTCGATAAGAAGCGCACGGGGTGCGTCTCGAAGACGCAGTTCGTCAGCGCGATGTCCATCGCCGGGTTCCGGCTCACCGCGATGGAAACGCACGAGCTGTGCGAGCAGTACCGCGGCGACGTCACGGACAGGCCCGTGCGGTGGCGCGCATTTTGCGACGACGTCAACGAGGTGTTCACCACCGCGCACCTGGAGAAGTCCCCCACCGCGCTCGTGTCGAACGGGTCGCGCAAGAGCCTTGACTGCGACCCGTCGCGGCACACCAGCGTCCGGTCGCTCTCGCTCAAAAGCGACAAGAGCGTCTCTTCGTTCAAGAGCGACCGCTCGCTCGACCGAACCGTCAGCGAGCTCAGCGGGTCCGTCTCCGCCGGGCGGAGCGACGCTTTGGAGACGCTGCTCGACGCGCTCGAGGAGCGCGTGCGCGAGCGCAACATCGACGTCGCGCCGCTGTTCCGCGATCACAACAGGAACCCGAACTCGCCCAAGCGCGTGAACGGCGTGACCGCGACGCAGTTCGCGTCCGTGCTCAAGACGCACATACGGTTGGGTGTGACGGAACAGGAGACGGCGCTGCTGGTGGAGCACTTCGGGGACGGATCGGGGATGGTCAACTACGCGCGGTTCGCGGCGACGGTGGACCCGAAGCCGTTCGGGACGCCCGCCAAAGCGTGACGCGCGCGACGAAAACGAATCGTGGTGTTCGAAAACTACCTACGTAATAAGAGGTGCACTTGTATTACTATGAATCGTGTGTTTTGATATCGTTCGCCGTTCCGCCGACGCGCGCGCGAACGCCTCCGCTCGGAAGCGACGCAGGGAGGTTCCGAAACCGAAAACAAAGGCGTTTCCGTCTTTACGCCATCGCCATCGACGCGAACTGTTCGATGTGGTCGTAGTGCCTCATCCCGCGCACGATGTGGTCCTCCAGCGTGGGCACCGCGGCGCGCAGCGCCAAAAGCGCGTCTTTGTCCAACGCCAAAACCGTCACGTGTTCCCGCGCCAGCACCGTCGCGATCCGCGGGCGGTTGGTCAAAAGCGCGAGCTCGCCAAAGTGCGCGCCCGGGCCGTACGAGCGCAACACGCGGTACGACGCGGCTTTCTCGTTTTTCGAGGAGTGCACCGCGTTTCTCTCGTCAGCGTCGTCCGCGGTCCTCGCGTCGGCGTCGCCGTCGTCGTTCGCGTTCGGTCTCGTTCTTCGGCGTTTCTTCTCCGAACGCCGCTTCGCCTTCGCGTCCGCGCCCGCCTTTTCGAACTCCTCCTCGCGCTTCACCGCCACGGCGCTCCCGCGCACGAGGATGTAGAAGGTGTCCGCCTCGTCGCCCTGCTGCATGATCTTCGCGCCCGGCGCGAAGTGCACGCGCGCGCACTGCTTCGCCAGCAGCGAGCGCTCGTAGAGCGACAGCTCCGCGAGCAGCGGCACGGACGCGAGCTCGCGCTGGAACCGCAGCCGGCGCCACATCATCTCCACGTCCTGTACGGCGCGGGTCCGAACGTGGAACGCGTTTTGTTTCGCGTCGCCGAGCGCCGCGCGCGCCGTCGCCGCCTCGTACGCCGCGCGGTCCACCACCAAGCACGCGGCGCCCCGGTCGGCGCTCGCCGCCACCGAGCCCGACCGAGGTTCGTCCACCAGGAGCGCCTGCTCGCCGAAGCAGTCACCGGGAAGCAGCGTGCAGCTGGACGACGAGGCTTCGGAGCCCCACCGCGCGCCGAGCACGTCGTCGCCCTCCGCGCTCGCGCACGTCTCGCCGCGCGCGCAGGGCGCGTCCTCGTCAACCGCCGCCGACGCCCCCGGCCTCGTCCCGCGGCGGTTCATATTCCCGCCGCGCAAGCACGTCTGGACCGTCGACCGGACGCCGCCGCCGACGCGAAGCAGGAGCTCGGAGAAGCTCGAGCTCGACTGTGTCCTCGCGTCGGAATCGGAATCGGCGGCGGAGCGACCGTCGGCGGCTTTTACGCCGCGGAAGCGCGTCGCCGCACCGCGCAGCACGAAGAACATCTCGCGGCGGTCGTCGTCGTCGTCGCCCTCGCGGATGATCATCTCGCCGCGCGCGAAGCGCCGCACGCGCACGCCGTGCGCAAGCGTACACACCTGCGTCTCCGTGAGGTTATCGAAGATGGGCACGCGGCGCAGGACGGCCACGTTCCGTCTGTGCAGCGCGTCGCGCTCGGCGCCGACGACGGCTTCGAGAATCGCAAACATCAGCCCGTAGTGTGGCGCCGTGCGCAGGAAGTGCGCGCGGCTCCCCTTGTACAGCTTCCACGCGCCCTCCTTGGCGACGATGTGCCTCGCCGCGCCGAGCACGTTCTTGTGCGTCTTCGGGTTGAGGTACACGTACGCGCGCGACGTGTCGATGGGCTGCATCACCGCAACCGCCGCCGCCGCCGAGCAGATCCCGGACACCGCGCCCAGCGCCGGCGATCCCGGCGTCAGGAGGTGGCGCGACACGAACCACTCGCTCACCAGCGACTGCACGGTGAGGTTCACGGACGAACCGAGCATGTCCCGCGTCACGGACGCGCCCACGCCGCGGTAAAAGGTCCGCATGCCTTCTTTCTCGGCGATCGAACGCATGGCTTGCGACATGCCCGCGTACTCGCTCATCGCCGCCGGCACCTGCAGACGCGTCTTCACCAAGTCAAAGGGGTTGGACGCCACCGCGCCGAGCGCGCCCGTCGCGGTTCCCGCCAGGAAGCGTTTCCACGCCGGCGCGGGGCCGCTCTCGGCTTCGTCGTGCATCGCCCTCAGAATGGGCGCGAACAAACCGATGCGGAACATGTTCTTTGAGGCTTCGCGCACCATAGCCACGGGCAAGCCGCGGTACAGACCCGGGACCAATCCCTCCTCGCGGCACACCGCCCGGAGCGCGTCGACGACGTTCTTGCCGTACGCGCCGCCGGGGAGCTGCGTCAGCGTCTTCGCGCGGTCCATTGGGTTCGTGCCGCACACTGCCAGGCAAGACGCGATCCCGGCGTCTGAGAGGAGGGAGGAGAGAACTGGGGAGGTGAGTAAAATAAAGAAAAAAAAGCACCGCCCCCGGCGCCCGCGCCCGAACGAGAAGAGAATCGCGCCCCGTCGCGCGTGCACCTGACGTGGCGCGTTTCGCGGAACCGTTGCCCTAGCGACCGAGGGGGCGTACGGTCGCGGCGCGCGCGCGCGGAGGAGACCCGCGTCGACAGATTTCGGGCACGGGACGCACTCGGCATGCTCGCCCACCCCGGCAGCTCGATTTTCATGCTCTGGCCCTCGAACGTGCCGCTGCGACGCGAGGGAGGGAGTATCAGCGGGGTGCGAAAAGGGAACAATGGTATCGCGCGTTTAACAAAAAGGCGTCGTCCGTCCGGGGAAGACCGAGCGCGCCTGATGCCCGATCACGGGTCACGGACGCACCTGGGCGCGTTTCTGCCTTTCAGAGACGAGTTGCCGGCCCTTTTCGACTTCTTCGCTCGCTTCTCGACGCGCGCGGAGGCGCCCTTGTCCCTCGACGCGTCGGCGGGCATGGTTTCACGCTCCGCCGTGCTTTCCCCTCGAAAAAATAAGCACCCCGTCCCTGGATATCTCACCCTCCGCTACGACCCTCGAGGCGCGCGCGGCGACGCGGAGAACCTTTCGCTCCGCGCGTGCGATCGCCGCGTGACCCCGACCTCCGCGCGGGCGCCGCGCTCGTCGACTATGCCCTCGAAGCGCGCCGGAACCCGTTAGTCTCGAGAAGATCGCGAAACCGAAGGTTATCGTTTTCGAGGCGGAGGCGCGGCGGCACGCACTCGGATACACTACCGGTCGACCTTTTTCATGTTTTTGAGACAAGGACAACCGCCAACCGGCACGTTGCCACGTTCGCGTTTTCTGCAGGCTGAGAAACCGTCTTCCCTCGCCCCGACACAACGCCTCCGCGCCGCGCAGGCACGTCAGCTCGTGCGCATCTCGCGTCGCGCGCGCGTCCGCGGTCGAGCGGCGACGGATCGCCGGAGGGTTGGCTCGGCCCGCGGCTCCTCGGGCGCGAAGAAGGTCCGTCTTCGCAACCCCGCTTCGTTCAAACACGACGCGCGTCCGCCATGGCGTCGCCGTACGGGCCCGCCCTGGGGACGCCCGGCTTCGGCGCCGCCGCGGCGGCGCACGGCACGCCGATGACCGGCGGTCGCTTCCAGACGGACGATGCGTTCGGTCGCGACGCCCGGTTCGGCGGCGGGTTCGGCTCGGGCTCGAACCCGAACAGCGCGTTCGAGGGAGACGCCTTCGCGACCGGCGCGCACGCGGCCGTTCGCGACCGCGATCTGCGCACGTCGGCGGCTCCCGACTACGCGCCTCTGCTGTTCGGCGCGTCTCCCGGCCCAGGCGGTCCCGGCCCCTCGCCCGCGCGGGGGGGCTTCGAGCACGCCGGCGGCGCGTACGGCGTCGCCTCGCTGCACACGCCCGGGCCCGCGGCGCGGCGCACGCCGGGGTTCTTCGGGGGGGGGAGCGGCCGGGAGGCGCCCGGCGCCGTACATCCGGGCACCGGGGGAAAGAGGATCTTCGGTGGCGGGTTCGCGCCCGAGTCCCGCGGCGGGACCGGCGCGGGCGCGAGCGACGTTTCTGGGCGCGAGCGCTCGCCTCGCTCGCCGCGGCTCAGCGGCAAGAGCCCCACGGGGCGCGTTGACGGCACGCCCGCGGGCCACGTCGGCACGCCGTGGGCCGACCGCGGGCGCCGCGACGACGGCCGTCGCCGCGCGTCGTTCGACGCGTCGCGCGGCGATTTCTCGTCCTCGCCGAACGGCGGGCCCGGCGTTCCCGCGTTCGGTGACGACGAGCGGTGGGTCACGGTGTACGGCTTCGACCCCGACCGCGAGCTGAGCGCCGTGCTGCTCGAGTTCCAGAAGGACGGCGACGTGGAGGCGCGCTTCGTGCCCCGCGACGACCCCGAGGCGAACTACTGCCACGTGCGCTTCGCCGACGCCGCGTCGGCGCGGCGCGCGCTGCGTCGGAACGGCCGCCGCGCGGGCGGGCGCATGGTGGGCGTCGCGCCGCTGGACGCGCGGTCGAGAGCGAGGCTGCGCGACGCGTACGGCGACGAGGGGCTCGGCGAGAGGGCGTCGGACGGCGGCGGATCGACGAGCGGCGGATCGTCGCGGCGGATCGTCCGCGCGGGGGGCGCGCGGGCGCCTTCTTCGCGGCCGCACAGCTGGCGCCCGACGCGCGACGGCGTGGCGCTCCAGCCGCGGCGCGGGTTCTGGGACAAGGTCATGGAGTTCGTGTTCGGGTGCTGAACGGATTCGAGGCGAGGTGCTCATCGCGGGTGAGCGGCTCTTCGCGGCGAGCCTAGCTAGCCTTCGCGGGGTTTTACGCTTGAGTACGTAATACTTTTGCGCGTCGAAGGATTAACACGCGCGGTCTCGCCTCACAACCCCAGGTCGTGCCCCTCCTTCAGCAAGCGCTCGATGGCCATGTTCGCGGTGACGATGGATGGGACCATCATCTCGCCGCTGTACATGAGCCGTTTCAGCTCGGGGAAGGTCACTCTGCTGGTTTCGATGGAGAACTCCTCGGCGTCTCGTTTCGGCGGGTGCGCCATCGGCCGCGGGTCGACGGCGAGGTACGGCCGGAACCGGTTGGAACACCACTTGCCCTCCACGAACCCGGGGTGTTCCAGGTCGATAGCGTCGAGCATATCGATCAAACGCCCTTCCAGCCTGGCTTCCTCGGCTAGCTCGTCGCTCGCCGCGTTTCCCAGGCTCGCGTGTTTCTTGGGGTTGAACCCCCCAGTCGGCAGCGAGTACCCCATCGCGTTGCTCGCCTGGATGTACTCGCGGATCACCGTGACCGTCGCGGGAGTCTTCGACGCCGCGTCCCCGGGGTGGAACGGGAAGATCACCGCGAACCGGAAGTTGGCGCGCGGGTGGCCGACGATGTCGTACTTCACGGTCATCGAATCCTCGGGGAACTCCACCGTGCGGTCGAACACGGTGAGGTACCGGTCGTACGCGACGGTTTCGTCCACGACCTTGCCCATCGCGGGGAAAGGAGAGGAAGAGCTCGGGCCGCGCACCGAGGAAGTCGCGGCGGTGACGTGGAGTGGACGAGCGAGGGGACCCCTGGAGGCGGCGCGGGTTGAGACGTGGCGGGGCGCGGCGACGTGGCGTGC
>MDSV01040560.1_pt1 | contig 20972 bp, 33 predicted proteins | sample 810851 | NCBI WGS metagenome assembly MDSV01 (sample SAMN05326640, study PRJNA326480) | marine metagenome | isolation source: seawater | place: Atlantic Ocean: North East | collected 2012 | reverse complement strand
CAAACAATAATAAAAGGTATGGGTGAATTACACTTAGATATTATCGTAGATAGAATGAAAAGAGAATTTAAAGTAGAAGCTAATATTGGAGCACCGCAAGTTGCTTATCGAGAAACAATATTAGGTTCGACAGAAGTTACTTACATTCATAAAAAACAAAGTGGTGGATCAGGTCAATTTGCAAAAGTTACATTAAGTGTTGAACCGCTTGAACCAGGACAAGGTCGTGAAGTTGAAAACAAAATTAAAGGTGGAGCAATACCAAAAGAATTTATTCCAGGCGTTGAAAAAGGAGTGTTAAGTGTAGCAGACAGTGGAATCCTGGCAGGATTTCCAGTAATTGATTATAAGGTTACAATTTTAGACGGACTGCACCATGATGTTGACTCAAGTGTATTAGCTTTTGAAATAGCGTCAAGATTTTGTTTTAGAGAAGCTTGTCAAAAAGCTACATTAAAACTTTTGGAACCAATGATGAAAGTCGAAGTTGTTACACCTGAAGATTTTATGGGTGACGTTATTGGAGACTTAAATAGTAGACGTGGGCAAGTAGCTTCGACAGAGGCAAGAGGTAATGCAACTGCGATTAATGCAACAGTTCCTTTAGCAAATATGTTTGGATATATAAATAATTTACGTTCTTCAACTCAAGGAAGAGCACAATACACTATGCAATTTAGCCATTACGATAAAGTCCCTCAAAATGTTCAGGATGAAGTAACAAAGAAATTAGCTTAATTTATGGAAAATCAAAATATAAGAATACATCTTAAAGCTTATGATAATAAAATCCTTGATCTTTCAACTGAGGAAATTGTTAACACAGCTAAAAGAACTGGAGCTCAAGTTAAGGGACCAATACCACTTCCTACAAGAATTGAAAGATATACAGTTCTTAGATCTCCACATATTGATAAAAAAAGTAGAGAACAATTTGAGTCAAGAACACATAAAAGATTAATTGATATTATCGAACCAACGCCACAAACTGTAGAAGCTTTGATGAAATTAGATTTAGCTTCAGGTGTGGATATAGAAATAAAAATATAATTTATGAGTATAGGATTAATAGGAACTAAATTAGGTATGACAAGAGAGTTCATGGAAACTGGTCAATCAGTGCCTGTAACTGTTATCAAAATTGAAAAAGGAAGAGTTATTGACGTTATCACTAAAGATAAAAGAGGTTACAATGCAGTAAAAATTGGGTTCTTTAATTTAAAAAACTCAAAACTTACTAAACCCATGAAAGGTTATTTTGCCAAAAAAAACACAGAACCAAAAAAAATATTAAAAGAATTTAGAATTGATAAAACCGATGAATTTAAAGCCGGAAATGAACTTGGCTTAGAAATTTTCAAAGATAATAAGTTTTTAGACGTGAGATCAAAAACGATTGGTAAAGGATTTGCAGGGGTTATGAAAAGATGGAATTTTGGTGGATTACGAGCATCTCACGGTGTCTCTGTTTCTCACAGATCTCATGGTTCAACCGGTCAAAGACAAGACCCAGGAAAAGTATTTAAAGGAAAAAAAATGGCCGGTCATATGGGAGATAAATTTAGAACAATATTAAATTTGGAAATTATAAAGTCAGATCTAGAAAATAACCTTATTTATTTGAAAGGTTCAATTCCTGGTTCAAGAAACTCAAAAGTTCTTTTAAGAGGATCTGTAAAAAATATTTCAAGAAAAACTATTAAAGAAAAATATGATGCAAAAATTAAAGCTATGGCTGCTAAGAAAGGAAAAAAATAAATGAAATTTCCTTTACTAAATATTGATGGAAGCAAATCAAGTTCAATCGAAATATCAGATAAGATGGTGAAACAAAAAATTAATTATAAATTAATAAAGTTTGTTATTGATTGGCAACTAAATCACGCAAAACCGAGAGTTGCTAAAACTAAACAAAGAAATCAAATAAGAGGTTCAACGAAAAAAATAGTAGCGCAAAAAGGAAGTGGAGGAGCAAGACACGCAAGTAAAAAAGCACCTTTGTTTGTGGGTGGAGGAGTGGCACACGGACCAAAAGGCGCTGTGTACAAAATTAAAAAGATAAATAAAAAAGTAAGAAAATTAGCATTAGCCCAAACTTTTTCTAAAAAAAATCAAGATAAAAATTTGCATATTTTAGAGGATGTAAAAAAAGAAATAAAGAAAACGAAAGAATTTAATAAATTTTTAGAAAAAAATAAATTATCAAATATTTTGATTATTTCTGATGAAAACTCATTAAAAAATATAAATAAATCAGCCAGAAATATAAAAGATTTGAAGATTATAAAAGATGAGGGAGCCAATATTTATGATTTGTTTAAATATAAAAATGTTTTGATTACATCTTCGTCAGCTAAAAAATTAGAAAGTAGAATTTTAAATGAAAAAAATTAATCATATAGATTCCATAAGAAATCCAATAATAACTGAAAAGGCAACAATCTTATCAGAACAAAACAAAACAGTTTTTAAAGTACATGAAAAAGCTAATAAAAAAACAATAAAGAAAAATATTGAAAAATTATTTAAAGTTAATGTAATAAAAATAAATATTATAAACCAAAAAACAAAAATTAAAATGAGGCAAGGTAAAAAATCTTATAAAGGTGGCTATAAAAAAGCAATAATCACATTGAAAAAAGGTCAAAGTATCGACCTAACAACTGGAATTTAATTTATGGCTTTAAAAACATTTAAACCTTACACAAAATCTACTCGTGGTACTGTAGTTGTAGATAAGAGTAATTTATGGAAAGGATCCCCATACAAACCTTTAACAAAAGGTCAAAATTTTACGGGAGGAAGAAATAATTATGGTAGAATAACTTCTCGACATATCGGAGGTGGATCTAAGCATAAATTTAGAATTATAGATTTTTTTAGAAAAAAGAAAAATATACCTGCTGTTGTTGATAGAATTGAGTATGATCCTAATCGCACTGCTTATATAGCGTTAGTTACTTACAAAGACAAAGAGAAATCTTATATAATAAGCCCTCAAGGATTGAAGAAAGGTGATGTAATCGAGTCAGGAAAAAATGTTGAAATTAAAATTGGAAATTCTTTAGAGCTAAGAGACATACCTCCAGGAACTTCCATTCATAATGTTGAACTAATACCAGGAAATGGAGCTAAATTAGCTAGATCAGCTGGTTCGTCTGTTATTATATCAGGCTACGATGGTGATTATGCAATTATAAGATTATCTTCTGGTGAGACAAGAAAAGTAAGCAGTTCTTGCATAGCAACTATTGGCACAGTTTCAAATCCGGACCAAAAAAATATTAAGATAGGAAAAGCTGGCAGAAATAGATGGAGAGGAAAAAGGCCACAAACAAGAGGTGTAGCAATGAATCCAGTTGATCATCCGCATGGTGGTGGTGAAGGAAAAACCTCTGGAGGAAGAAGTCCTGTTTCACCTTGGGGACAATCTGCAAAAGGTTTAAAAACTAGAAGACCAAAAAGAAGTGATAAATTTATTATAACAAGAAGAAAGAAAAGGAATAGATAATGACAAGATCAATTTGGAAAGGACCTTTTGTACACCCAAGTTTATTGAAAAAAATCGATAAATTAAAAGATCAGCCTAATAAAAAACCAATTAAAACTTGGTCAAGAAATTCGACTATAATTCCTGACTTTGTAGGACATAGTTTTATGATCCACAATGGTAAATCATTTATACCTATAACTATATCTGAAGAAATGGTTGGCCATAAATTAGGAGAATTTGCACCAACAAGAACATTTAAAGGACACACTCCCGCTGATAAAAAAGCTGCAGCTGAGTCAACTTCTAAACCAACTGAAGAGAAAAAATAATGGAAAAAAGTAACCCTATAATAAAATCTATTAATAAAAATGTGAGATCAAGTCCAAGAAAATTGTCTCTAGTTTGCAATTTTATCAAAGGGAAAAAAGCAGATATTGCTTTAAGAGATTTAGAATTTTCAAGAAAAAGGATAGCAAAAGATGTAAGCAAAACAGTAAAATCTGCTATTTCAAATGCTGAAAATAACTTTCAATACGATATCGATAATCTTTATGTTAAAGAAGCTTACGTGGGTAAATCACTAGTAATGAAAAGATATAGACCTAGAGCCAAAGGTAGGGCTAGTCCAATTAAAAAACCATTTAGCAGGATAACAATTGTGCTGGAAGAAAAAAAGAAAAATAAGGATAAAAAATAATGGGACAGAAAATTAATCCGATTGGACTAAGACTTGGAATAAATAGAGGATGGGACTCTACATGGTTTGCCAAAAAGAAAGACTTCGGTAAGTTTTTAATAGAGGATTTTAAAATTAGAAACTATATAAAAAAGAATATATTAAATTCTGGTGTTTCTGAAATCATAATAGAAAGATCTTCAAAAAAATGCACAGTATCAATACACACTTCTAGACCTGGTTTTGTAATAGGAAAAAAAGGCGCAGATATTGAGAAGATTAAAAAGAATATTATGAAAATTACTGAAAGTGACGTTACAGTAAATATTAAAGAAATAAAAAAACCTGAGTTAAATTCTAATCTTGTTGCGGAAAATATTGCACAACAACTTGTTAAAAGAGTAGCTTATAGAAGAGCAATGAAAAGAGCTATGCAATCAGCAATGAGGTTAAATGCAAAAGGAATTAAAGTTATGTTAAGCGGCAGATTAGCTGGAAATGAAATCGCTAGAACAGAGTGGTTAAGAGAAGGAAGTATCCCGTCTCATACATTAAGAGCTGATATAGATTATGGATTTGCTGAAGCATTAACTACATACGGAATTATTGGAGTTAAAGTATGGATTTACAAAGGTGAATTAATGGCAAAAGACGTTGAAAAAGAGAAAAAAGAAAGGGTAAAAAATGCTACAGCCAGTCAGAACTAAATATAGAAAAGCTTTCAAAGGCAGAATACACGGCAAAGCTTCGAGGGCTGTAACTCTTAATTATGGACAGTTCGGTTTAAAAGCAACACAACCCGACAGAATTATTGGAAAACAAATTGAAGCCGCTAGAGTTGCCCTAACTAGATACATGAAAAGAACTGGGAAAGTTTGGACTAGAATTTTTCCAAACATACCAGTATCAAAAAAACCAACAGAGGTAAGAATGGGCAAAGGAAAAGGATCTCCTGAATACTACGCATGTAGAGTTAAACCAGGTAGAATTATTTTTGAGATAGATGGAGTTAGCGAGGAAGTAGCTAAAGAAGCTTTATATAAAGCCTCTGCAAAACTGCCAATTAAAACAAAATTTATAAAAAGGTAAATATGGCTAAAAAACAAGAAGATAAAAAATTAACTAAAGATCAGGCTGAGAAAAAAATTTTAATGTTAAAAAAAGACTTATTTAACATAAGATTTAAAAAAATTAATAACCAGATAAATAATCCTGCGCAATATAATCAAATAAAGAAAAATATCGCTAGATTATATACAACTTTAAAAAACACAAAATGACAAAGAAAATATTAAAAGGGATAGTTACTAGTGCAAAAAATAACAAAACTGTTGTAGTGGAAGTTACAAGAAAATTTAAACATCCTTTTTATGAAAAAGTTATAAAAAGATCAAAAAAATATCATGCGCATGATGAAAAAAATAAATTTAAAGAAGGCGAGAAGGTTTCGATTATTGAATGCAAACCTATCTCAAAAAAGAAAACTTGGCAGGTAATTGAATAATGATACAAATACAAACAGAATTAGCAGTAGCAGACAATACAGGCGCAAGAAGAGTAGAATGCATTAAAGTTTTAGGTGGTTCTAAAAGAAGATATGCCTCTGTTGGAGATATAATTGTTATAAGTGTTAAAGACGCTATACCAAAAGGTAAAGTAAAAAAAGGGGCTGTTCATAAGGCCGTTGTTGTAAGAACTAGAAAAGAAATTTATAGAGATGATGGATCAAAAGTTCAATTTGATACTAATGCTGTAGTTTTGACAGATGACAAAGGTGAACCTATAGGAACTAGGATTTTTGGACCTGTTACAAGAGAACTTAGAACTAGAGGTCATACTAAAATAATCTCATTAGCACCGGAGGTACTTTAAGATGATGTTAAAAAAAGGATCTCAAGTAAAAATAATTTCTGGAAAAGATAAAGGTAAAACTGGAGAAATTTTGGAGATAAATAGAAAGATAGACAAAGTAAAGATTAAATCAATTAATATGATTAAACGTCATACAAAACCTACTAAAGAAAATAAAGGTGGGATTATCTCAAAAGAGAATTTCGTACATCAATCAAATATAAAGAATATAGATTTAAAGAAAAAAGAAAAAAAAACAGTGAGTAAAAAATAATGCCAAGGTTAAAAATAACATATGAAAAAGAAATAATATCTAAACTTATGAGCAAATTAGCACTCAAGAACAAACATGATGTCCCAAAAATTGAGAAAATTATTTTAAATATGGGTTTAGGTGAAGATGCATCTGATGGAAAAAAATTAAAAGCCTGCATAGATGATATAGCTTTGATTTCTGGGCAAAAGCCTGTAACAACTAAATTTAAAAAATCAATTTCAAATTTTAAAACTAGAAAAGGCTCACAAGCAGGAGTTAAAGTTACTTTAAGATCTCAAAAGATGTATGAATTTGTTGATAGATTAGTGAATATAGCCTTACCAAGAATAAAAGATTTTAGAGGTTTATCAATCAAAGGTATAGACAGCTCTTTTAATTATTCTTTTGGTATAAAGGAACATATAATTTTTCCAGAAGTTAATTTTGATAAAGTAGATAAAATAAGAGGTTTAGACATTACTATAGTAATTAAAAGTAATAGTAGACAAGGGTCTTTAGAACTTCTTAAAGAGTTTAATTTTCCAATAAATGATAAAAAAAACTGAGGTATAAATGGCTAAAAAAAGTGCAATACAAAAAAATTTGAAAAGAATAAAGTTAGCAAAGAAATACGCAAAAAAAAGAGCTAACCTAAAAAAAATAATTAATAATAAAAAACTTGAGCTATCTGAGAGGTTCGCAGCTCAGTTAAAATTAAATAAATTACCTAAAAATTCTGCTAAAATAAGAATAAGAAACCGATGTGAAGTTTCTGGAAGACCTCACGGCGTTTACAGAAAGTTAAAAATATCAAGAATAGCTCTTAGGGATATGGCCTCTTCAGGTAAAATCCCAGGAATAACAAAATCAAGTTGGTAGGAGGAATATGACATTTACAGACCCAATTGGAGATATGTTTTCGAGGATTAGAAATGGTCAAATGAGATCTTTGAACTCTGTCGAGATACCTTCATCAAATTTTAGAAAAAATATTTTGGAGATTTTAAAAAATGAAGGTTACATTAAAGATTATTTTATTGAAAAAACTGAAAACAATAAAACTAGTTTGAGAATTAATTTAAAGTACTATGAAGGTGATCCCGTTATTAAAGAAATTAAAAGGATATCAAAACCTGGTAGAAGAGTATACTCAAGAGCAACTAGTATTCCAAAAGTTATGAATGGACTTGGTTTGGCAATACTTTCAACTCCAAAAGGAGTTATGAGCGATACAGATGCCAGAAAAAATAATGTTGGTGGAGAAATAATTTGTAGGGTGTTTTAATGTCAAAAATTGGAAAAAAAAATATAAAAATACCAAAAGATTCTTCAATTAAAATTGAAGGAAGTAACTTAACTATTACAGGACCTAAAGGTACAAAAAAACTAACTATTAATGATAAAATATTTTCTTCTAAATTAAACGAAAGTGAATTTAAAATACAACCATTAGAAAAAAATATAGACAAAAAAACATCTGTATTGTGGGGCACTTACAGAAGTTTAGTAAATAATGCTGTAACAGGTGTTACATCTGGTCATGAAAAAATTTTAGAATTAAGTGGTGTTGGTTTTAGAGCAAATTTAAAAGGAGAATTTTTAAACCTTCAAATAGGCTTTAGTCATGATGTGAATTTTAAAATTCCTAAAGAAATAAAAATTACAGTCGAAAAACAAACTGTAGTTAAAATAAATGGAGTTGATAAAGAATTGGTATCTAAAATAGCAGCAGATATTAAAAATTTAAAACCTGTCGAGCCTTACAAAGCTAAAGGCATAAAAGAAAGAGGACAATTTGTTTTAAGAAAAGAAGGTAAGAAAAAATAATGAAAAAATTAACAAACAAGATAAAAAGAAAACTGAGAAATAGAAAAAAACTTAAAAAAGTTAATGTAAATAGATTGAGAATCTCTGTTTCTAAATCTTTGACAAATCTTTCTGCTCAAATTATAGATGATAAACTTAATAAAACACTAGTATCTGCATCATCAACAGAAAAAGATATAAAAACTAAAAAAGTTAAAAAGATGGATAAGTCTAGTTTAATTGGTGAGGTTTTAGCAAAAAGAGCTAAAGAAAAAAATATTAATGAAGTTTTTTTTGATAGAGGTGAATATAAGTATCACGGTAGAATCAAACTATTTGCTGAAACTTTAAGAAAAAATGGATTGAAATTTTAATGTCTGAACATAAAAAAATTGTAAGTGATATAAAAGAAAAATTAGTAGCAATTAACAGAATCACTAAAGTAGTAAAAGGTGGTCGTAGATTTGGTTTTGCTGCATTGGTGGTCGTTGGTAATCAGAAAGGCTCTATAGGTATTGGGCAAGGTAAATCTAAACAAGTACCAGATGCAATTAAAAAAGCTACAGAAGTTGCAAAAAGAAGTTTAATAAAAATTCCCCTTAAAGAAGGAAGAACTCTTCATCATGATGTTAAAGGTAAGAATGGTTCAGGAAAAGTATTTTTAAGAACTGCTCCTGCAGGAACGGGTATTATTGCAGGTGGTGCAATCCGGTCAGTTTGTGAAGTACTAGGTATCCAGGATGTTGTTGCAAAATCATTAGGTTCAGCAAATCCTCATAATGTTCTTAAAGCTTGTATAAATGGTTTGAAATCACAAAATTCTCCTAAAATATTATCATCAATAAGAGGAAAGAAAATTTCAGATATAGTTTTAAAAAGAGAGGCAAATTAAATGTATCTTAATAATCTAATTAAAAATAATAAAAAAAAGATTAGAGTAGGCAGGGGAATAGGCTCTGGAAGAGGAAAGACCTCATCAAGAGGCCACAAAGGACAAAAATCTCGTTCTGGTGTTGCAATAAAAAGTTTTGAAGGCGGACAAATGCCTCTTTATAGAAGACTTCCAAAGAGAGGCTTTAAAAAATTTAATCAAGAAAATGTAGCCATACTAAATCTATCTAAAATACAAAAAATGTTTGATAAATCTAAAAATAACCTAGGAAAAAATTTAGATTTGAAAACATTGAAAGATAAAAGATTAATAAATAAAAAATTTATAAAATTGAAGATTTTGGGATCTGGTGAGATCAAAAACAATATTCAAATTTCTGCTCATTATGCTTCAAAAGGAGCGCTATCAAAAATTGAGAAAGCAGGTGGTAAAATTAGTATAGTTAAAAAATAACAATTTATGTCTAGTGAAACTCTGAATACCGCTGGTGCTTTTAGTCAAGCAAAAGATTTAAAAAACAGAATATTATTTACAATTTTAATACTTATTATTTATAGATTAGGTACATACGTCCCACTCGCTGGAATAGACCCCCAGGCTTTGAAAGAAATTATGGCTTCAAGTCAAAAAGGTCTTTTAGGAATGTTCAATATGTTTTCGGGAGGAGCTGTAACAAGAATGGCTATATTCGCTCTTGGTATTATGCCTTACATTTCATCATCAATTATAGTGCAGTTACTAACAGGTGTATCTGATTATTTTAAAAGTCTTAAAGAGCAGGGAGAAGTAGGTAGAAAAAAAATTACTCAAATTACAAGATATGGTACAGTTTTAATCGCATGTCTTCAAGGTTATGGTGTATCTGTTGGTTTAGAAAATGCTGGAAATTTAGTAGTCGAACCAGGTCTTTCATTTAGATTAACCACAATGGTTTCGCTAGTTGCTGGAACAACTTTTCTAATGTGGTTAGGAGAACAAATAACTTTAAGAGGTGTTGGTAATGGTATTTCACTAATAATTTTTTCAGGGATTGTCGCCGAAATTCCAAGAGCGTTAGCTTCAACTTTTGAACTAGGAAGAACTGGTGCATTGTCTGCATTAATGATTGTTGGAATTTTTGTTTTAGTCATATTAACAGTGCTTTTCATTGTTTTTTTTGAGAGAGCTATGAGAAAAATTTTAATTAATTATCCTAAAAGACAAGTAGGAAACAAAATGTATGGTGGAGAATCATCTCATTTACCACTTAAGATAAATACTGCTGGTGTTATACCAGCTATATTTGCATCTGCATTGCTATTGTTGCCAATCACTATTTCTAATTTTGGCTTGTCAGAGTCAGATACTTTTTTAAAAATTTCTTCTATGTTTACACAAGGACAGCCACTTTATATGTTACTTTATGCATCAGGAATTATCTTTTTTTCATTTTTTTATACGTCAATAGTTTTCAATCCGAAAGAAACAGCTGAAAATTTAAGAAAATATGGCGGGTATATCCCAGGTATAAGACCAGGGGAAAGAACCGCAGAGTACATCGATACAATTTTGATAAGATTGACTACAGTAGGATCTCTTTATTTAACATTTGTTTGTTTAATGCCAGAGTTTTTGATAGCAAAGTATCCAATACCATTTTATCTTGGGGGTACGTCTATTTTAATTGTGGTAGTTGTTGCAATGGATACGGTAACACAAGTGCAAACAAGATTAATGAGCTCTCAATACGAGTCATTAATAAAAAAAACTAAGTTTGGTAAATAAATATTTAGATGAATATAGTTATTTTTGGTCCTCCAGGAGCGGGAAAAGGAACTCAGTCAAAATTCATTGTAGAAAAATATAAATTACACCAGCTATCTACTGGCGAACTTTTAAGAAATGAAATTACAAATAACTCAAAGTTAGGATCTGAGATTTCATCAATCATAAATGCTGGTGAACTAGTTTCTGATAATGTTGTGAGCAATCTAATTGAAAAATTTATTTCAGATCCGCTTTATAAAAATAGACTTATTTTTGATGGATACCCTAGAAATTTAAATCAAGCAAAAAATTTAGATTATCTTCTAGAAAAATATAATCAAAAAATAGATGTTGTTTTAAAACTTTCAGTTAATTTGGAAATTATAAAAAAAAGAATTTCAGAACGTCAAGTTCAAGAAAACAGGGCTGATGATAAAGAGAAAATTGCAATAAAGAGATACAAAAATTATGAAAGTTCAATAGAACCAGTAATAAATTATTACAAGAATTCAAAATTACTTCAGGTGATTAACGGAGAAAGCTCAATATCTGAAATTAGTAGTGAAATTAGCGGTTTAATTGACAGTATCAAGGGTTGACTTTAAATGATTTCACAATATAAATACGCAGAAACCTTAAATCATAAAATATGGCTCGGATAGCAGGAATAAATATTCCCCAAAATAAAGTTGTTAGTATAGCACTTACTTATATTCACGGTATTGGCCCTTATTCTTCAAAAATAATTTGCGAAAAACTTAATATCCCTTCATCGAAAAGGGTGAATGAATTATCAGAAGAACAGGTTTTAAAAATCAGAGAATATATAGATGCTAATCATAAAGTTGAAGGTGATTTAAGGAGAGAGGTATCAGTTAATATAAAACGATTAGTGGACTTAGCTTGTTATAGAGGAACAAGACACAAAAAAAAATTGCCAGTTAGAGGTCAAAGAACGCAATGTAACGCGAGAACAAGAAAAGGAAAAGCCATTGCTATTGCAGGAAAAAAATTAACTCCTTTGAAAAAATAATTTTTTATGAGTAAAAAAAAAGAAAAAATAGAAAAAAAAGTTGAAGTAAAAAATGTAGAAAGTTCTAAAAATTCTACCTTTAAAAAAAAGAAAAAAGTTAAAAAAAATATTTCTTCAGGAATAGCTTACGTATATTCTACATTTAATAATACTATTATTTCGATAGCAGATGAAAATGGAAATGTTATCTCCTGGTCTTCAGCAGGCGCAAAAGGATTTAAAGGCTCGAGAAAATCTACACCTTATGCTGCTCAAGTTGCAGCAGACGATGCTGGCGCAAAAGCCTTTGAACAAGGATTAAGAACTTTGACAGTACAAGTAAAAGGTCCAGGTTCCGGTAGAGAGACTGCTTTACGGTCTTTACAATCGAGAGGTTTTAAGATTTTATCTATAAAAGACACAACACCTATGCCACACAATGGAGCTAGGCCACCAAAAAGAAGGAGAGTATAAATGCAAACTACAACAAATATTATTGACAAAAATTGGAAAGCTTTGATAAAGCCAAATAAATTAGAAATTACAAGTAATAATGATAAAACAGTTGCTAAAGTTGTAGCTGAACCTTTGGAAAAAGGATTTGGTCAAACAATAGGTAATTCATTAAGAAGAATATTGCTTTCTTCAATACAAGGCGCAGCTGTAACTGCTTTACAAATCGATGGAGTTTTACACGAATTTTCTTCAATTAAAGGTGTGAGAGAAGACGTAACAGATATTGTTTTAAATGTAAAAAACTTAGCGATCAAATCATCGTCTTCAAGCTCAAAAAAAATAATTTTAGACATAAAAGGTCCAAAAGAAGTTAAAGCTAAAGATATTACTCTAGTTCCAGAAATAGAAATTCTAAATCCAGAGCAGACTATTTGTAATTTAGACGAAAAAACTCATTTTCATATGGAACTAATGGTGAGCACTGGAAAAGGATACGTTCAAGCTCCAAAAAATAAGACAGATGATAGTCCTTTAGGTTTAATTTCAATCGACTCTTTATTTAGTCCAGTAAAAAAAGTTTCTTTCTCTGTCGAAAATACAAGAGCTGGTAGCGCCCTAGATTATGATAAATTAGTTATGACTGTTGAAACCAATGGTACAGTTGACGCTGAAGATGCTATAGCTTACTCAGCAAGAATATTTCAAGACCAACTATCCATGTTTGTTAATTTTGAAGATCCACAAGAAGTTGTAAAAGAAGTAAAATCAAGTGAGCCTGAATTTAATAGAAATTTATTAAAGAGAGTTGAAGAGCTAGAACTTTCAGTTAGATCAATGAACTGTTTAAAGAATGATAATATAATTTATATAGGTGATCTTGTTCAAAAAACTGAACCAGAAATGCTTAGAACTCCAAATTTTGGAAGAAAATCATTAAACGAGATTAAAGAAGTATTAAACACAATGTCATTGTACTTAGGCATGGAAATACCTAATTGGCCTCCTGATAACATTGCAGAATTATCAAAGAAACTTGAAGAGAATAACTATTAATGAGACACGCTCTTGGCTATAGAAAATTAAATAAGACTGGTGAACACAGAAAGGCGTTATTTAAAAATATGTTAAATTCATTAATAAAATATGAACAAATAATAACCACTCTACCAAAAGCTAAAGAGTTAAAGCCACAAATTGACAAAGTTATTACTATAGGAAAAAAAAATATTTTAAGTAATAAAAAAAGATTGTTTTCTAAACTGCAAGATAAAAAATCAGTAACTAAAGTTTTTGATGAATTATCAAAAAGATATAGCTCTAGAAAAGGTGGATACTCTAGGGTTTTAAAAGCAGGTTTTAGAACAGGAGATGACGCACCAATGGCTGTTATAGAGTTAGTCGATAGAAATCCCGAAGCAAAAAAAATTGATAAGCCAAAAAAAATTGAATCAAAAGATAAAGGTAAAAAACCTCAAGCAGAACCAAAAACTGCAAAAAAATAAATTAAGTTAAAATGCCTAAGACTTTTACAGTCGATAATGACTATCAAGACTCACGTCTTGATAGATGGTTCAAAAATAATGTAATTGATATTCCTCACTCGTTGATAGAAAAAATAATAAGACAAAATAAAGTTAAAGTTAATAAAAAAAAAACTAAATCATCTTACAGAGTACAAGAAGGTGATATTATTGAAGTATATGAATTTTCAAAATTTAAACCTCAAAAAAAAGATTTTACAATCAAATACAAACCAAAGATAAATGAACTAGGTAAATATTCAGATTATATACTTGAAGATAATGAAAATTTTGTAATCATAAATAAACCAGCAGGAATTCCAGTTCAATCAGGAACCAAATCATTTAAAAATTTAATAGATATTTTAAAAGATACAAAATATTTTAAAAATGAAAAACCATATGTTGTTCATCGAATAGATAAAGAAACTTCTGGTATTTTGATTGTCGCAAAAAATAGAAAGTTTGCACAATTGTTTACAAGTTTATTTAGAATAAGAAAAATACACAAAACATATATTGCAATAACATATGGAAAAATTCCAAATAATATAAAAATATTAAAAGATGATTTAATTTATTATGAAAAAGATAAAAAAATTAAATTGAATGCTATATCTTATTTAAAAGTTTTAAAATCTAACGCATTGTACTCATTAATAGAGCTAAAACCAATTACAGGAAGAAAACATCAGTTAAGAAAACAATTATTTAATATTGGTTTCCCAATTATAGGAGATGATAAATATTTTATAAGAGGAAATAAGGCGCATAAAATTAAAAATTTAATGCTTCATTCATATAAAATAAAATTTATAATTAATAATACTAAATATAATTTTAAAGCTAATTATAATTATAATTTTGAAAAATTTTTGAAAAAAAACCTTTAGATTTTATTTATATTTTTGATAAAAATTTTTATTAGTTTTTTCTCAAAACCTCTTGGTAAATTTTTTTTTTCTGATTTAATAGAAGTTACATTTTTGTTATCTAAACCACACGGTATTATTTTTAAATAATCTTTAAGATTATTTTTAATATTTATTGAACATCCATGAAAAGCTACCCACTTTGATACTCTTAAACCAATTGCTGCAATTTTTTTGTTTTTAACCCATATACCGATATTTTTTTTATCACTTCGGGCTTTTATTTTAGATAGTCTTAAAAATTCAATAATACTATTTTCAATAATATTAATAAATTTTCTTATATCTCTTTTTCTATTATTTAAATTTATTGCAAAATATATAATTTTCTGACCAGGATTATGTAGAGTTATTTTTCCACCTCTATTCGTTTTAATTAATTTAATTTTTTTATCTAAAATATCTTCTTTTTTGAAACTTATTCCAGCAGTATAAGTTAATGGATGTTCGAGTATCCAGATAAGTTCTTTGTTTCTCCCATTCTTTAATTGCTCAACTCTTTCATTAAGAAAATCCATAGCTTCTGTAAAAGCAATAGGTTTTCTACTAAATTTTGTCTCTATGTTCATTTAATTTGAATTTTATCACTTTATAGACTATTAGTCTCAAAAAACTTATTGAGGTATTTATGGCTTTACTAAAATCGACTGGTAATAAAAAAGTCAATTTAGATTTTAATAAAGAATTTATTAGTACTTTTAGCGAAAAAATTGAAAATAGAGATGTTCAATTTATCAACCAAACACTTAAAGATTTACACGAAGCGGATGTTGCCAATCTAATTGAAAATTTAAACGCAGAAACAAGAGTTAAATTAATTGAATTAGAATCTTTCAATATAGATCCAGAAATTTTTGTAGAGTTAAATGAGTCAATACAAGGTGAAGTTTTAAAGCTTCTTTCAATAGAGTCAGTCATTAAAATAATAAAGAGATTAGAGTCAGATGATGCTATCAAAATATTAGAAAACTTAGAGAAAAATACTAAAGAAAAAATTTTAGAAAAACTTCCACCTAAAGACAAATTTTTACTTGAGGAGGGATTAAGTTATCCTGAAGACTCAGCTGCGCGTATTATGCAAAGAGAATTTACAGCAGTACCAAGTGATTGGACTGTAGGTCAAACTATTGATTATTTAAGAGAAACAAAGGATCTTCCCAAAGAATTTTTAGAAATATTTATTGTTGATAACGATTTTAAACCTATTGGAACAGTACCATCTTCAAGAGTTTTAAGAACTTCAAGAGATTTAAAGATGAATTCAATAATGTCAGAAATGCCTGTTCTAATTTCTGTAAACATGGATCAAGAAGAAGTAGGACATGCTTTTGAAAATTACAATTTAGTATCAGCAGGTGTTGTAAATAAGGATAACAAGTTAGTAGGAATGATAACAGCAGATGATGTTGTAACAGTTGTACAAGAGGAAGCAGAAGAAGATGCCTTACGTTTAGCAGGTGTTGGCGATGAAGAAATAACCGATAGCGTTATGATAAAAACTAAACGAAGATTTAATTGGTTATTATTAAATTTATTTACAGCACTATTAGCAACTTGGGTAATAAGTTTTTTTGGTGCATCAATAGAGCAGATGGTTGCTTTAGCTTTTTTGATGCCAATTGTAGCGTCAATGGGTGGGAACGCTGGGATGCAAACATTAGCGGTAACGATTAGAGCCATTGCAACGAAAGAATTGTCTAAAAGTAATTTTAATCGTGTTGTTGCAAAAGAATTTTTAATAGGAATTTTAAACGGAATAATTTTTGCTATAATAACAGCAGTGATTGTTCAATTTTGGTTTAAAGAAATAAATCTTTCCATGTTAATTGGTATTTCGATGGTTTTGAATATGATTGTTGCAGGTTTATTCGGAATTTTGGTGCCCGTATCATTAAAAAAATTAAATATTGACCCAGCTTTAGCCTCAAGTGTATTTGTTACTACTATAACTGATGTAATTGGATTTTTATCTTTTTTAGGATTAGGATCTTACTATTTCTTAAATTAAATATTATCAATTAACCTGACATCTTTTATATAATATGCAATAAAGATTCTAAAAAATCTATTATATCTTTTAGATTTTTTAAAGTTATTCTTTATATTATAACTATCTAGATACTCAACTTTGCTAGCACCTAATTTAATTATTTCTTTTTTTATCAAACTTGAATTATAAAATTTAAATTTTTTTTTAATATTTTTAAGATAATGATAAATATTTGATGCGATTTTCATATCATTAACTTTAAGTCGATAATTTCTAGTTGAACACGCAACTCCATTTTTTTCTCTTATCGTTTCACATTCTATTACTTTAGATTTTATCTTTTTTTTTGATATAAATTTTTTAATCAAATATAATTGCTGGTAATCTTTTTTACCCATAAAAATATTTTTTGGTTTGATTATTTCTAAAAGTCTATTCATTACATTTATAACACCTCTAAAATGACCTTTTCTATAAAATCCGCATAATTTATTTGAAAATTTATCTAAATAAATTTTGTTTTTTGGATTAAAACCATAAATTTCTTTAATTGAAGGTATATATAAATAATCTATATTTAATTTTTTGAGCATATTTATATCTTTTTTTTTATTTCTAGGATAAGAACTAAAATCATTTTTTTGATTAAATTGTTTTGGATTAACGAAAATAGAAACTAAAGTTTTGTGCTTATATTTCTTTGCTTTTTTAATTAGCGAAATATGTCCTTTATGCAGACCTCCCATAGTTGGAATAAATGATATAGGTTTAGTGAGAATTTCTTTTTGTAAATTATGTTTATCTTTAAATATTTTCATTTCTTTAAAGCAGTGATAATAACTATTATAAGAATCATATGATAAAACAAGCAATTATTCCGTTAGCTGGATTAGGTACACGAATGCTCCCTTTGACAAGTGTTATGCCAAAAGAGCTAATGCCAATAAATGGAAAGCCTAATTTAGAATATATTTTAGAAGAATGTTTAAATGCAGGTATTAAAGAATTTATCTTTATAATTTCCAAAAATAAATTGTCTATTAAAAAGTATTTTTTTAATGACAGCTTTTACAAAAAAATTATTAAAAAAAAAAAAGATAAAAGAATAATTGAAGAATATAAGAAAATAAAAAAATATCAAAAAATGATTAAATTCGTTTTTCAAAATAATCCAAGGGGCACTGGAGACGCAGTTTTAAAATGTAAAAAATATATTAAAAATAAATTCTTTTTAATGCTCTTACCCGATGATCTTATCATTAATCAGAACTGTTCAAAAGAAATGATTAAATTACATAAAATTACAAAAGGATCTATTATTGCCACTAAAAGAGTTGAAAGAAAAACTGTTTCAAGATGGGGAATATTATCATTAAAAAATAAGAAAAAAAGGTATTTTCAGATAAGAGATGTTATTGAAAAACCTAGTATCAAAAAAGCGCCATCTAATTTTGCAATTATCGGTAGGTATATTTTAACTTCAAAAATATTTAGTGAGATTAAAAAATTAAAGCCTGGTCAAGGAGGAGAAATACATATAACGGACGCAATTAAAAATCTAATATATAAAAACAATAAGTTTTATGGAAATATTTTTAAAGGTAAATATTTAGATTGTGGAACTTTAGAAGGATATATTAATTCAGGGGCTCAAATTAATAAAGGTAAAAAATGAAATTATGTATGATTGGAACAGGTTACGTTGGTTTGGTTAGCGGAACTTGTTTCGCAGATATTGGTAATCAAGTAATATGTGTTGATAAAGATTTAGATAAAATAAAAAAACTTAAATCTGGGAAATCACCAATTTATGAACCAGGTTTAAACGAATTAATTAAAAAAAATTATTCTGCTAAAAGATTGTTTTTTACAACAGATATAAAAGAAGCTGTGAATTCCGCAGATGTAATATTTATTTGTGTAGGAACACCTACAAAAAAAGGGTCTCTGAATGTTGATCTCTCATACGTGCACAAATGCTGTAAAGAAATACTTAAATATACAAAAAAAAAAAAGATCCTTGTAACGAAATCAACAGTGCCTGTTGGCACAGGTGATGATATAGAAAAGATATTAAAAAAAAAGAAAAGATTATTCACAGTTGTGTCTAATCCTGAATTTTTGAGAGAAGGAGAAGCTATACGAGATTTCAGATATCCAGATAGAATAGTTATTGGTTCAAATGAAAAAAAATCATTTAATATAATGAGAAAATTGTATTCTCCACTTATAAGCAAAGGCGCTAAATTCTTTACAACTTCTAGAAGGGGAGCGGAATTAATAAAATATGCATCTAACGCATTTCTTGCCACAAAAATTACCTTTATAAATGAATTAGCAAATTTATGTGAAAAATCAGGAGTAAATATTGAAGATATTTCTCTTGGAATGGGTTCTGATAGCAGGATCGGCGGAAGATTTTTAAGAGCTGGACCCGCATATGGTGGTTCATGTTTTCCAAAAGATACTAAAGGCTTGGTATCTGCTGCAGAAAAATTTAAGATTAATTTATCTGTAGTAAAATCTGTTATAAAATCCAATTATGATCGTGTAAATTTATTAACAAACAGAATACATAAAATTCTCGGTTCAAATTTAAAAAACAAAAAAATTTCATTTTTAGGAGTTACATTTAAACCTAATACAGACGACATGAGAGATTCTACCAGTTTAAAGATGATCCCTTATCTAAGTAAGAAAGGAGCTTTAATTAATTATTATGATCCCTCGGGTGAAAAAAAGGAATTCAAAAAAATTAGAAATTGTTTCTTCAAAAAAAATATAATAAGCAATTGTATTAATGCAGATTTGATAATTTTACTAACCGAATGGGATGAGTTTAAAACTATAGATTTTAAAAAGATAATCAAAAATAAAAAATTTAAAGTTTACGATTTGAGAAATTTATATAATGCTGAGGAAATGCGGGCTAATAAAATTGAATATTTTTCTGTTGGAAGACCAAATGCTAAATAAGCTCAAAAATGGCATCTACTTCAACAGCAACACCAAGAGGAAGACTATTTGCACTTATTGCAGCACGTGTATGCTCTCCTTTTTGCTCAAAAACCTTTGCTATTATATCTGATGCACCGTTGATTATTTTGGGTTGATCTTTAAATTCATCGGTTGAATTAACATAACCAGTTAATTTTACACAAGATTTAACTTTATCTAAATCTCCTTCACAAGCTTTTTTAACATGAGAAATTATACTTAATCCACATCTTTCTGCAGCATTATAACCTTCGTCTAAATTCAAATCTTTTCCAATTTTACCGGTAATTAGTTTTGCATCTTTATCTATAGAAACTTGCCCTGATATAAATAATAATTTACCTACAATTTTTGTTGCTACATAAGCACCCACAGGTGCTTTTGGCTCAGGTAGCTTAATTTTTAAATTTTTTAATCTTTCTTCTACATTCATTCTATTATTTTCTATTTAAAGTCTTTTTAATAACTTCTTTGCTTTTGTTTAATTGGTTTTTAGATTCATCAAGTTTCTTTTTTTGAAAATCTTTTGTTTCATTAACCCACTTTTTACTTTTACATTTAATATCAAATTTTTTGCATTCAACATTATCGGCATAAGTAAATGTTGGAAAAATTATTATAGCGATTAATATAATATATATACTTAGTTTATTTCTTTTTCTTTTTGGATTTATCATATTCTTTTCTCTTTTCTATCAATATTATAGCTTCTTCCATGTTAATTTCATTAGGATCTTTTTCCTCTGGTATTGTTGCATTTAAAGATTTGTACTTTATATAGGGTCCGTATTGACCTTTCATAATTCTTACGGGTTTTTTGTCTTCAGGATGTTCACCTAAATCTTTTATTAAGGAAGATGAAATTCTTCCAGGTTTGGCTTCAGCTATTAAAGTAATTGCTCTGTTTAAACCTATTGAAAAAAGATCTTCTATATTATCAAGTCTTGCAGATTTGTTTTCACACTTTAAATAAGGACCAAATCGCCCAGAATTTAAAGTAATATCTTTTCCACTATCTGGATGTTGACCTAATATTTTAGGCAAAGCGCATAAGTATTTTGCTTTATCTAAATCAACACTATCAATGTCAATGCCTTTTGGAATTGAAACATTTTTAAGATGTTCATTTTCATTTTTTTTCTTTCTACCTTTTTTATTTTTTGTTTCTAATTCTTCTTTTTCTCTCTCATATTGCAAATAGGGACCAAATCTACCATTTTTTAAATATATATCTTTACCTTTTTCATTTTGACCCAGTAATTTTGGCTCTGCTAAATTATATTGAGCTGCAGCTTTAGCTTTAGATAAAGGTCTAGTAAATTTACACTCTGGATAATTTGAACAT